>Ga0196964_10001834_pt1 | contig 10430 bp, 8 predicted proteins | sample S1_10metaG_FD_148615 | JGI IMG/M metagenome (GOLD analysis project Ga0196964, IMG submission 148615) | Soil microbial communities from Anza Borrego desert, Southern California, United States - S1_10 | ecosystem: Environmental > Terrestrial > Soil > Desert | place: USA: California | collected... | reverse complement strand
AGCGCCGGGGGGAAGGGGGGCTGCGGGCGGGGGTGCTCGCGTGGCCGACCGCCGGCGCCGGGCCGCTCGGTGCGCGGATCGACGACGCCGTCCGCGCCGGCCTGCTGCGCGAGGCTGCGCCGAGCGGCGGGGTGCGGGTGCTGCGGGTTGCCCGGCCGGCCGCCGCCGGGCCGGTCGCGCCGGTGCGCGCGGTCGCGGTACGGGGGCGGCTCCTGCTGGCCGCCACGAGCGAAGAGCTGGTGCGGGCGGCGGCGCGCCGCGACGACCGCGCACGAGCGCGTGGGCTGCGGCGGCGGCTGGGCGCGGCGGGCACGGACGCGCTGGTGCGGGCGGTGGGCCGGCCCCGGTCCCTCCTGCCGGCGCGGGTGCGCGTGCTCGTCCCGGAGCTGGCCCGGGCGCGGGAGGCGGTCCTCACGGCAGGTGCCGTGGACGACGGCCTGCTGGCGACGCTGCGGCTCGACGGCGCCGTGGTCCCGCTCGCGCCGGGCGCCGGCGCCCCGGCGCCGGCCGGACTCGACGGCGACGTGCACGCAGCGCTGCGCGAGCCGCGGACGTCCGCGCCGGCGGCCCTGCGGGCGCTGGGGGTCGACGGCGACGTCGCGCGTGCCGACGCGCTGCTCGGGCGCCTGCGCCGCGACACGCTCACCGAGGTCCTCACCGACCGCCTCACCGGCACGGCGACGCTCGCGCTCTCCGCCCGCGGCGGCCCGGTCGCGCAGCTGCAGCTCGACGACGCCGGGCCGCTGCGCGATCTGCTCGGCGACATCTCGCGCGTCCCCGACCTGCTGCTCGGCCGCGCGGGACTGGACGTCGACGAGGACGACGGCGTCTTCGCCGTCCGGTTGCCCGGTGCCCCGGAGCTGCGCGTCGCCGTCGCCGGCGACCGGGTCGGGGTGACGACGGGCGGCGACCCGCGGCCGGTGGCCACCCGGGTGCCCGCCGCGCGCACCACGCCGGGGGCCGGTGCCCTGTCCGTCCGCGTGTCGGCCGCCGCACTGCGCTCGCGGCTGCCCGCGCTGCTCGGCCTGCCGCGCTTCGCGCAGAGCTTCCTCGCCCCGCTCGGGGACCTGACGCTCGGCGTGCGCCGCGACGGGCGGCGGGTCGTCGCCACGCTGGTGCTGCAGGTTCGCCGCTGAACACCGTTCGGGCGCGGTCGGACGCGGCTGTGGTAGGGCGCGGCACGCGCGGGTACCCGGCGGCGCGCGATGCCGCCTGTGACCCCCTCCCCCAAGACCGTCCGCCTCTCCGCCGGACCGCACGAGTCCCCCGCCGACGGCGCCTGCGTCATGGAGCTCTGCTCGATGCTCGCCGGCGAGCGCTTCTCGGACCGCCCCGAGAGCGTCTGCCCGACCATCGCCGCCTTCCTGCGCGGCTACAACGACCAGCTCGGCGACGGCCTGCGCCAGGACCTCTACCAGGTCGCCGCCGAGGTCCTCGAGACGCGCGTGCACACCGTGGTCGAGCGGGCGCGGGCCGACCGCTGCCTCGCGTTGGCGCGGCGCCTGGATGCCGGCCCGAAGCTGCTGCGCGAGCTGCGCCTGCGCTTCCCCTACGACAGCTGGAACGCCAACAGCGAGCTCGCCGGCGCCTACACCGCGCAGGCCGTCCGCCGCCGCCCCGCGCTGCACGCCGCGGTGCTGGAGTTCGTGCGCGAGCTGGTGGCCCTCGGCCGTCCGTCCATTCCGGCGCAGATGGCGCCGGGGCGGCAGTGTCCGACCGCCGTCGCCGGGTAGCCGCACGGACATGCCCCCACTGCCCAGCCCGTCGCCCCAGACGGTGCGCCTCGCCCCCGGCCGGCATGCCGGCCCCCACGACGGCGCCTGCCTCATGGAGCTGTCCTCCATGCTGGCGGGCGAGTCGTTCACCGACCGCCCGGCCTCCGTGAGCCCGGCGTTCGCCGCGTTCCTGCGCGGCTACCACGACCACCTCGACCCGCAGCTGCGCGGCGAGCTGCACGGCCTCGCCAGCGACGTCGTCGGCACGCGCGGCGACGACGCACGGGAGCGCGAGCGCGCCCGGCAGCTGCTCCTGCTCGCGCGCCGGTTGCGTGGCCGCCGGGTGCCCCGGTTCGGCGCGCCGGACGTGACGTGCGAGGTGGCAGGGATGCTCGCGGCCGAGGCGGTCCGTGGCCTGCCGCAGCTGCACGAGATCGTCGTGCGGACGGTGCGCGAGCTCGCCGCGCCTCGCGTCACGGTCGATGCGGTGCTCAGCGCTCCCAGGAGCGCAGCAGCGGCAGCGGATCCACCGCTCGCGATCCTCTGACGCGCCAGCCGCCCTCCCACACCTCGAAGTGGAGGTGCGGGCCGCTCGACCTGCCCGTCGAGCCCACGTCGCACAGCCGGGCGCCCGCGGCCACCGCGGCGCCCGGCCGCGCGACGACCGAGCCCGCGCGGCAGTGCGCGAAGAACAACGCGCGGCCGTCGGGCAGGGTCTCGACGACGTAGTGCCCTGCGCCCTCCTCCTGCACGTCGACGGAGGTGATCGTGCCCGCCAGCGGCGCGACGACCGGGGTGCCGGCGGGCGCGGACATGTCGACGCCCTCGTGGCGGTGGTCGCCGCGGTCGGCGCCGAAGCCGTCGCCGTAGGTGAAGGGGCCCTGGACCGGGAAGATGCCGCCGTCGGGGCCGGAGGGCACCGGCGCCGGCGTCACGGGCGCGCGGGGCGGCACCGGCGCGGGCCGCACGACGAGCGACCGGCGGCCCGACGCGCGGGCGGTGCGCTGCAGGACCTTGCCGGCGCGGCCGGTGGCGTGCAGCCGGGCGGTGTACGTCCCGGGCGCCAGGACGGTCCCGCGCGGCCAGCGCAGCGTCACGGTGCGGCCCGTGCGGATGCGGCCGAGATCGAGCCGCAGCACCTTGCCGCCGCGCGTCGGCCACAGCACGACGCGGGCGCGCACGCTGCGCGCCCCCAGCTGCTCGACGCGGACGCGGACGGCCGGCAGGCGGCCGCCGCTGACCACCGACCGCGGCGCGACCGTGAAGCGCCTGGCCACGGGGGGGCTCGTCGGCAGCGCGCCGTACTCGGCGCCGCCGGACGCCGTCGACGGCGCCTGCGTGCCGCCGGCGAGCGCGGCCGACGCCGGGGCGGCGGCCAGACCGGTGGCCGCGACGACGAGCCCTCCCATGAGTCGTCGTCGCGCACCGGCCGGCATGCCCGCAGGTTCGGCCCGGGCCGGCGGCGCCCCGACCCGCGCGCGCGAAGCGTGCAGGTTCCGCGCGCGGAAGCTGCACCGAACCGCGTCAGCGTTCGAGCATGCGCGCCATGACCTCCAGCGCGCCGGCCTTCGACAGCGGCTCGTTGAGGTTGCCGCACTTCGGCGACTGCACGCACGAGGGGCACCCGCGCTCGCACGGGCACTCGCCGATGAGGCGGTGCGCGTCGGCGACGAGGTGCTCGAAGGCGCGGAAGCCCTGCAGCGTGATGCCCACGCCGCCCGGATGGCCGTCGTAGATGAAGATCGTCGGCCGCCCCGTCTGCGGGTGGGCGTTCGTCGACAGGCCGCCGATGTCCCAGCGGTCGCACATGGCCAGCAGCGGCAGCACCGCGATCTGGGAGTGCTCGGCGGCGTGCAGGGCGCCGAGCAGCTCGCTCAACGGGAAGTCGTCGGCCAGGACGTCTCCGTCGAGCTCGTACCAGAGCGCCTGCGTCGTGAACGACGTGGGCGGCAGGTCCAGCGCCGTGATGTCGATCGCCTCGTGGTCGCTGAGGCGCTTGCGCTGGTAGGCCAGGACCTGCTCGGTCACGGTGACCATCCCGAACGAGAGCGTCACGCCCAGCGCCGTGCGGCGGTCGAGCAGCCGCTCGATCGACGTGTCGGTCTCCTTCTTGGGCTGCGTGTACCAGTCGCCGGTGAACGGCTCGACGAGCGCGCGGCGGCCGTCGAGGTCGAGGTCGCGCACCTCGTAGGAGCGGCCCAGGTGCAGGTACACCGCGCCGTCGTGGGTCGTGGACATGGCCCGCGAGCCCTCGACCGTCCCGAGCACCTCGCCGTGGTGGACGTCGACGACCTGGACGATGTCCGGGGAGGCGCTGCGCAGGGAGACACGGGCGGCGGGGTAGTCCTCGGGCCGGCGCAGGAGGAACTGCCCGCCGCGCTCGACGAGCTCCCCGGCGGCGGCCAGGTGCTCGCAGTGCGCGCGCAGCCGCGGCCCGAGGATCGGGTCGTCGGCCTCCGGGTCGATCGGCCCCTCGTGCGCGGCGCACAGCAGGTGCGGGTCGAGCACGAACTCGTTCTCGTGGTTGATGATCGCCGCCTCGACCGGCCGCTCGAGGAACTCCTCGGGATGGCGGCAGAAGAACTGGTCCAGCGCGTCCTCGCCCGCGACGTAGACCGCCAGGCCCCGCCCGCGGCGCCCCGCGCGGCCCCACATCTGGCGCAGTGACGCGACGGTCCCCGGGAACGTGACGCAGACCGCCGCGTCGAGCGCGCCGATGTCGATGCCCAGCTCGAGCGCGTCGGTGGCGATGACCGCCAGCAGCTCGCCCTGCTGCAGACGGCGCTCGAGCTCGCGGCGCTGCTGCGGCGTGTAGCCGGCCCGGTAGGGCGCGACGCGATCGGCGTCGCTGTCGGCCAGCTGGTCGCGGACCATGCGCGCGACGAGCTCGACACCGCGGCGGGACTTCATGAAGCAGATGGTCCGCGCGCCCTCGCGCACGAGCCCGGCCACCAGCTCGGCGGCCTCGGCCAGCGCGCTGCGGCGCGTCTGCAGCGCCTCGTCGACCACGGGCGGGTTCCACATCGCGATCTGCCGCCGGGCGCCGGGTGAGCCGTCGCGGGCGATCCAGCGCACGTCGTCCAGACCCGTCAGGGCCTCGGCGTGCTCGACGGGGTTGGCGATCGTCGCGCTCGCGAGCATGATCCGCGGCTGCGTGCCGTACGCCGCCGCGATGCGCCGCAGCCGCCGCAGGACGTTCGCCACGTGCGAGCCGAACACGCCGCGGTAGACGTGGGCCTCGTCGACCACCACGACGGCGAGGTTGGCCAGGAAGGTCCCCCACTGCCGGTGGTGGGGCAGGATGCCGACGTGCAGCATGTCCGGGTTCGTCAGCACGAGGTTGGACCGCTTGCGGATCTGGCGGCGCTGCTCGGTCGGCGTGTCGCCGTCATAGATGGCGGGGCGGATCGCGTCGCCCAGGCCGAACGCCAGCAGGGCGCGGGCCTGATCCTGCGCGAGCGCCTTGGTGGGGTAGAGGTACAGCGCCCGGGCGTGGCGGTCGGCGCACAGCACGTCGAGCGTCGGGAGCTGGAAGCACAGCGACTTGCCCGACGCCGTCCCGGTCGTCACGACGAACGGCCCGGCCGCCGCGGCGTCCCAGGCCTCGGCCTGGTGGGCGTAGAGGGCGTCGACGCCGCGCTTGGCCAGGCCCCCGGCCACCGCCGGGTGCAGGTCGGCGGGCAGCGCCACGAGCTCCGGGTCACGCGCGCCCTCGTAGGCCTCGCGCACGAGCCGGTGGTCGGCCCGCCCGGCGTCCAGCAGGCCGGTCCAGGGCTCGGTCGTGCGCGCGATCGCCATCGGCGAGGATGCTAGGGCCATGGACGCCGTGTACCTCGACGTCGACGGGACGCTCCTCGGGCCGCGCGGGCAGTTCCTGCGCGGCGAGGACGGCGCGTGGTCGCTGCAGGGCGCGCGGGCGCTCGAGGCATGCGACCGGGCGGGCGTCGAGGTCGTGCTGATGTCCGGCCGCGGGCGGCTCGTGCTCGGCGAGGACGCGCGGCTCATCGGCCAGACGTCCTTCATCATGGAGGCGGGTGCGTGCGTCGTCCTCGAGGGCGAGGAGCACTGGCTGACGGCGCCGTTCCTGCCCGGCACGCAGACCGTGCACGAGCAGCTCTCCGCCACCGGCGCGCCCGAGCTCCTGCTGGCGCACTTCGCGGGCCGCCTGGAGTACCACGACCCCTGGCACCTCAACCGCCAGGTCTCGCACCTGTTCCGCGGACGGATCGACGCCTTCGAGGCCGACGACGTCCTGGCGGCCCACGGGCACGACGCGCTGCGCCTCATCGACAACGGCCCGGTCCGCGACGGGACGGCGCGTGCCTACCACCTGGTGCCCAAGGGCGTGTCGAAGGCCGCCGGCGTGGCGTTCCACCAGCGCGCCCGCGGCTACGACCCCGCGGCCTGCCTGGCGGTGGGCGACTCGCGCGAGGACCTGGCGGTGGCCCCGCACGTGGGCGCCTTCTGGCTGGTCGGCAACGCGGTGCGCAAGGACCCCACGATCCGCGAGGCGCTGGCGGGCGTGCGCAACGCGCGGCTCGCGGAGGCCGGGCACGGCGCCGGCGTCTACGAGGCCGTGATCACGACCCTGGCGGAACGTCGAGCGCCGGGCGCTCGCGCCTGAAGAGGGCCTTCACGCGCGCCCACTGACGCTGCCAGAAGCCCTTCGGCGGGCGGCGCCCGCGCCAGCGCACGGGGGAGGGCGGCACCGTCGTGCGCACCAGCGCGACCCACTCGTCGAGCGGCAGTTCGCCCGAGATCAGCCGGGTCAGGCCGGAGGTGACCGGCGCGTCGACCTCCGCGCGATGCAGCGCCCGGGCCAGCAGCGGGACGGACTCCAGCGCCTCGACCGCCTGGCCGATGCGGGCGGGGATCTCGGCCGTCGGCACGCCCTGACCGAGCAGCTCGCCGGCCCGGCGGTTGCGGCTCATCGGCGCCAGCGCGGTGGCCACGAGGTCCCCGGTGCCGGCCAGGCCGATGAGCGACTCCGGCTGGGCCCCCTGGCCCTCGGCGAAGCGCCAGACCTCGGCGAAGATGTGCCCGGCCGCGGCGCCGGCGGCGTTGAGGCCCTGGGCCTCCGTGGCGCCGGCGGCGAGCGCCGCGGCGTTCTTCGCCGCGCCGGCGAGCTCGACCCCCACCGGGTCGTTGGAGGCCTCGCAGACCACGCCGGCGCGCTGGAAGACCTGCGCCAGCGCGCCCGCGAGCTCCTCGCTGGTGGACGCAGCCACCAGGCCGGCGCCCTCGTGGACCATCTCGCGCGCGTGCGCGGGGCCGCCGATGCAGGCGGTCCGCGACGCGCCGAACGCCTCGCGCAGCAGGATGGTGGGCGCGACGCCGTGGGGCGGGACCAGCCCCTTGGCCAGCGAGACGACGGCGGTGCGGCGGCCGAGCCCGCGCTCGAGCAGCGTGGCGATGACCGCCTGGATGTGCTTGCTCGGGACGCCGAGGAAGACGTAGTCGGCGCGCTGGACCCCGGCGTCGGCGGCCTCGATGCGCAGCTGGGGCGGCAGCTCCACGCCCGGCAGATAGACCTCGTTGGTGCGGTCGGCGGCCAGGCGCTCGGCCTGGTCGGCGGTACGGGTCTGCAGGGTGGTGCGAAACCCGCCGCGGGCCAGCAGGACCGCGACCGCGGTGCCGAACGAGCCGGCGCCGATGACCACGGCGCGGCGGGCCGTGGGCAGCGAGAGCGCCGCCGGCATCGGGCGGGGGACGGAGCGGCGGTCGGCCACGGCGGCCAGTGTCCTACAGGTCGCCCGCGAGCTGCTCGCCCGCAGCCTCGAGCTCGGCGACCGTGCCGGCCTCGAGCACGTGCTGGAGGTCGAGGATGCGGCGGCCGAGCAGGTCCAGCGCGTCCCGGCCGACTACCGCGTGGCACGGCACCCCGGCCTGGCGGGCGCGGGTCGCCGCCGCACCGGCCGCCTTGCCCTGCAGCGTCGTGTCGTCCAGCCGGCCCTCGCCCACCACGACCGCCCGCGCCGCGCGCATCCGTACGTCCCACCCGAGCTCGTCCAGGACGAACGGCGCCCCGGCCACCAACCTGGCGCCCAGGCGTGCGTGCAGCCCGCCCGCCAGCCCGCCGGCCGCGCCGCCCCCGGCGACGGGTGGCACGCCCCACGCGCGCCCGAGCTCGTGCAGGCGCGCCTCGAGCGCGACCACCTGCTGCTCCGTGGCGCCCTTCTGGGGCCCGAAGCGCCGCGCCGCCTCGGTGAACGGGATGCGGACGTCGCACAGGCAGACGAGCGTCGCGCCCTGCAGGCCGCCGGCCTCCTCGATCGCAGCGATCGCGCCGGCGCCGCCGTCGGTGGTGGCCGAGCCGCCGCAGGCGACGAGGACGACCTCGGCGCCCTGCGCCAGCGCCGCGACGACGAGCTCGCCGGTCCCTCGGGAGCTCGCGCCCAGCGGGTCGCGCTCGTGCTCGGCCACGCGGGTCAGGCCGCTGGCCTCGGCCACCTCCACGATGGCGGTACCGCCGTCGTCCACGAGCGCGAAGCCGGCGGCGACGGTGCGCCCGAGCGGGTCCGCGACCTGCGCCCCGCGGGTCTCGCCGCCCAGGGCGAGCAGCAGGACCTCGGCCGTGCCCTCGCCGCCGTCGGCGATCGGGCAGAGGTCCGGCGGCTCGCAGCCGCCGCGCTCCAGCCCGCGCCCGATCGCCGCGGCGACCTCCGTCGCCCGGAACGTCCCCTTGAACGCGTCGGGCGAGACCAGGACCCGGGTGGGCAGGAGCGGGTGGGGCACCGGCGCGGAGTCTGCCGCGCGCCGCCTCGCGGTGACCTGCGAGTTGCTCTCGCTCAGCGAGACCAACTCGCACCTCGCTGCTTCAGAACCCCGGCTCGCCCCGGCGCAGCGCCAGCCAGGTCTCGGCCGGGCCGGCCGCCGCGCGCAGCAGCGCGCCCTCGCGCCCGGTGCGCGGCACGGCGAACGCCGCGCCGCCCGCCGCGCACGCGGCGCGCGCCCCGGACGCCGAGACGGCCGGGCTGAGCGACCACGAGCCGTCGGGCGCGCGGCACGCGGCCGGCCGCACCGCGCCGGCGCAGGGACGCGCCGCCCAGCGCCCGCCCGTGAGCACGGCGCAATCGCCGCCCAGAGCGCCGGGCTCGCCCGGGCCCCAGGTCCACACGACGGCGTCGAGGCGCCCGTCGGACGGCACGATGTGGTCGAAGCCCACGAGGTCGACGCCGCAGTCGGTCATGTTGCGGGCGGTCGCGGTGTCGATGCCGTCGTCGACCGTGGCCTGGTCGCCGTAGGACGCGGCGCGGGTGACGAACGTGGAGTCCTCGTAGTACCGCACCAGGCGGCCGAGGCCGGGGAGGTGGGGCCCGCAGGCGGGGAAGGGCTGGAAGCCGACCGGCCGCTCCTCCTCGCGGTCGCTCCAGTCGAAGACCCGGGCCCGCCAGCCGCCCGACGCGCCGCAGCCGTTGCTGACCAGGACGACCTGCTTGCCCGCGCGCCGGACCGCGTCGCGGGTGAGCGAGCCGACGGGCAGCGCGGTGCATGCACCCTCCGACGGGCGCAGCACGCGGGAGCCCAGCTCGGCGTCGATCGCCTGGACCGCCGCGGTCTCGCCGGGCTCGCCGCGCAGGTGGCTCTCGAGGTAGAGGAGGACGACCTCGTCGGGGTGCGCCTCGAGCCAGCCGCGGATCTCGCGCAGGATGGGCGCCAGCGGCTGCTCGGTCGAGCACCCGAGGTCTGGGCCCGTGCCGTGGCAGACGACCGGGCCGCGGGCGCCGTCGAGGAACCAGTGCACGTCGAGTTCCAGGCTGCGGATGCCGACGCGCAGCTGCTCGACGAGCGTGAGCTGCTGGTTGGCGTCGAGCGCGGCGAGCGCCGGGCCCATCTGCGCGGTCGAGTTGAACGAGTTGTGCGTGGTGACCCACTGCGCGTCGGCCAGCGGCAGGCGGTCGCCCAGCCGCGACTGCCGCGCCAGGGCGCCGGCGGCCCATGACCGCTCGAACGCCGCCACCTCGGCCGCGCGGGCGCTGCTCGTCGCGGCCGTCTCCACGCCGCGGCAGGGCTGGCTCAGCAGCGGGTCCGCCCCGGCGCAGCCGTCGGTCAGCTCCCCGGCCTGTGCTGCCGCCGGCACGATCAACATCGCCATCGTCAGGACCGCCGCGCGCCACCCCATGGCGCGACGGTACCAGCGCGTTCATCTGGCGCGCGCCACTACTGGTCCAGCTGGTCCACCAGGCAGTCCTGCGGGGCCTTGTCGTCGCGCCAGCGCACGAGCTTCGCGCCGTGGCGGATGCGCCCGCCGCTCGCGTGGTCGAAGGTGACCTCGACGACGAGCTCCGGCCGCAGCGCGACCCACTCGAGGTCGCGCCCGCGCGACCAGCGCGATGGCTCGCCGGTGCCGCGCTCCCCGGTCTCGTAGGGGCGCAGCTCCTCGACGAGCTCGCGCTTGCGCTTGGCCGTCAGCCCGGAGGTGTGCCCGATCTCGCGCAGGTTCCCCGCGGCGTCGTAGGCGCCGAGGATGAGCGCGCCGACCGTGCCCTCCGCCTTGCCTGGCCGCCAGCCCATCACCACCGCGTCGAGCGTGCGCACGCGCTTGACCTTCACCATGCCGACGCGCTCGCCAGGGCGGTACGGCGCGTCGGCCTCCTTGGCGATGACGCCCTCCTCCTCCTGCAGCCAGCACTCGGCCTCGGCGGCCGTGCGCACCATCGGGGTGAGCTCCACCCCGTCGATGCCCTCGAGGACCGCGCGCCGCTCCAAGTAGGG
>Ga0196964_10001833_pt1 | contig 10430 bp, 4 predicted proteins | sample S1_10metaG_FD_148615 | JGI IMG/M metagenome (GOLD analysis project Ga0196964, IMG submission 148615) | Soil microbial communities from Anza Borrego desert, Southern California, United States - S1_10 | ecosystem: Environmental > Terrestrial > Soil > Desert | place: USA: California | collected... | reverse complement strand
GCTCCGGCGCGATCAAGGACGAAGCCGGCTCGCCGATGAAGTTCGGCGACAAGATCAAGATCGGCGACACTGTCCTCGAACTCGTCGATGAAAAATCCGAACCCATCAACATCGAGATTCCCGGCTACACCATTCTCGAGAAAATCGGCGCCGGCGGCATGGGCACCGTCTACAAGGCGCGCCAGCTCTCGATGGACCGTGTTGTCGCGATGAAAGTCCTGAACGAGCGCTACTCATCGAACAGCGAGTTCGTTGACCGCTTCATCCGCGAGGCGCGCGCGGCCGGGCGCCTGAACCACCCGAACGTCATTCACGTCCACGACATCTCGAAGGCCAACGGCCGGCATTATTTCTCGATGGAGTTCGTGGACGGCTCGTCGATCAAGGATCTGCTGCGTGTCGAGAAGAAGATCCCGTACAAGCGCACGCTCGACATCGTCCTGCAGTGCGCCAAGGCCCTGGAGTTCGCGCACGAGAACCAGATCGTCCATCGCGATGTGAAGCCCGACAACATCATGCTTACCAAGGAAGGCATCGTGAAGATCGCCGACCTCGGCATCGCGAAGACCTTCGAAGAGGCCGCGCCGTCGGCAAAAGAACACCGCCGCGTGATGGGCACGCCGCATTACATGGCGCCCGAGCAGGCGCTCGGAAAGCCCATCGATCACCGCGTCGACATCTACTCGCTCGGCGCAACCATGTACCACATGCTCACGGGCACAACGCCGTTCAACGGCAACACGGCGCACGAAATCCTGAAGGCGCACATCCAGGAATCGCTCCCGCCGATCCAGGACATCGCCGGCGATACGCCCGATCCGGTCTGCTTCATCGTCGAACGCATGATGGCGAAGCTGCCCGAGAAGCGCTACGCCAGCATGAGCAAGCTGATCGAAGACATCGAGCGCGTGCAACAGAATGATGCAGCGGGCATCGAACGCCTGAACGTCGGCGAATCGACGATCATGCGCGCCGTGACCGGTGGCAAGAAGAAGGATCAGAGTTCCACTCGCGGCCCGACGGATGAAGTCGTCACCGGCGCGCAGACGCCCGTCGCGAAGCTGGGCCTCGCGCTCGTGCTGACCGCGGTTTTCGCCGCGACGGTTGCGATCGTCGTCGTCCTGACCCAGCGTGAGAGCGGCACGACAGAAAACCCGCCCTCGAACCCCAATCCACCCACGCCGCCCATCGCTGAGAACCCGGGCAGCCGCCGCAATGCCGAAGCGAAGAAACTGATGACGGCGGTGAAAGCCGCCGGCGATGCACAGGACTGGGCGGCCTACGAGAAGAACCTGCGCGACCTGCTCGCAAATTATCCCGCGTCCCCCGAGGCCGATGAGGCCTCCAAGCTTCTGAACGCTCACGTTGAGAAAACGCGCGATCGCGCCAGGGAAGAGGAGCGCAAGGCGGCCGAAGCGAAGCTCGCAGAGACGCAGAAGTACGAAACTGACAATCCGGACAAGTTTGAAGATATCGTCGACCGCTATCAGAAGGCCATGGCTGCCGCGCAGGGCGTCCCGGCGGTGCTCGACGCCGCCAAATCGAAGGTCGATGAGTACAAGCGCAAGATCATCGAGCGCGACACGAAGAAGATCGACGACGCTCTTCGCCTGGCGCAGTTTGACTCCAGTGAGCACAAGAACAAGGGCGACTTCGACACCGCGCGCCAGATTCTGCAGACCTTCATCGACCGGTACAAGGATGCGCCCCAAGCGAAGAGCGCGCAGGACGCGCTGGCGAAGGTCAACGCAGACGCGCAGGCGAAATTCAAGGAAGTCCAGACCGCGGCTGGCAGTATGGAGATCGCCGCCGCGCTGGCCGAATGGGACAAGTACACGAATCAGTACAAGGACGCGGCCACGCGCGATGAAGTGAACAATGCGCGGCAGGCGCTCGAAACCAAGGCGCAGGCCTTCGCCGAGGACGAACTGAAGAAAGCCTCCGAAAAGGCGCGCAAATACGAATACGCCGACGCGCTCGTCTCCATTGGAAAAGTGCAGAAGAAGCTCGCCGGTACCAAGTGGGAAGCGTTCGCCAAAGCGCGCGAAGAGGACATCAAGCAGCAGAAAGCGCTGCTCGAACGAGTCCTGTCCGCCGCGATCGAATCGACCCGAAGCGGCTCGGTGCCGATTGAATTTCCCATCGAAAACGTCCTGAAGGTCGAGAAGTGGAAGCTGAAAGGCATCGACGGCGATCGCCTGTCACTGGTCGATGCCAACAACTCAGCGCTCGGCTTCAGCAAAAGGCTTCACGAGTTGACGGTGCTGGAGCAGTATCGCTTCCACACGCAGTTCGCCGTCAAGAAGACGCCCGAAGACCAGAAGGCGCTCGAAGCGTTCCGCCGCGAACGCGAAATCACCGAAGAACCGAAGTAATTCTGGGTGCCAAGGAGCAGCCGAAAGCAAGCTCGCGTTCGCGAGCTAAGCGCTGGGGCACCTGAGGATTTTGAGCCTAGAAGAGAGGCTGCTCCTTGCTGAACCGCGCCTGTTGCAAGATGCGCGCCTCAGCAAGGAGCAAGCCGCCGATTCGAGGAAAGAACTTCTCGCGGTGGCGGTTACTGACTTCGTGATCAACACTCGGTTTTCGCTTGCTCCTTGGCCCCCCCTTCCGCGCTCCTGCGTCGTCCTTCTTTCAATACCCGCTCCCCGCTGCCAAACCCCTGATGAACGTTCAATAAACTTCCGACGCAGGAGCGCGACGGGATCCCTCCTCCCTCTACTAAAGCTCCATCTCCTTGCGATCCGACTCCTCCACGCGTGTCTTCGTCAGCCACAGCGCCGCCGCGAGTACCGTGAATGCCAGCAGCACCAGCAGCCAGCCCGAGTTGAACTCGATCGACTTCGATGTCGCTGACGGCGTGAACGAAGGCGCGTGCGGCCATGCCGCATAGCTCAACAAAGGCAGGAGCGCGCGACGGCGCCAGCCCATGGCGCCGGCGAGCACGATGAATCCGACGAAGTAGTAAATCGTGGAGGGCACATCACCCGCAACGTAGCCGAGCGCGCCGTGAGCAATGATCGCAGCGGTGCAAACAAAGCGCCCGAGCGGCCACGGCGCCTTCGCGAGCCACGACCACAGCAGGGCAACGAGCGGCCAGTAGCGCAGGAACTCGGTAAAGGCGCCGCACCCGGCGGCTCGCTCGGCGGCATGGCATGCCACCCATAGCCACGCGCTCGCGACGAGCAACCCGCGGGAGAAGGAAGGCTCATACCGGAGCCACAGCAGCGCGGGAACCAGCAATGCAATCGGCACTGAAAGCCCCGGTTGCCGCAGGTGAAGCGACATGGTCCAGAGGTCATGCCCGAGCAGGCCCAACGTCAGAAGGAATGCCGAGATCTGAACAAGGTAGAGATGCCGTTCGTTCAAGAATGCCAGCCACAGCGCCACGCCGCCGAAGATCAGCGTGATGCGCAGTTCCGAGATCATGAACATGATCCCGGAGTTCGGCCGGGCCGGCCAGGCTTGATGCGAGAGTCCGAACAGCCAGATCAGAACCAGGTTGAAGATCACCAGCGCGCGCACGCCCGAGATGACAACCGGGTCGCATTTTGGAAGGAAACTTGGCAGCACGCACAGGATCGCGAGCACGACAGGCGCTGACTGCATGAACGTCACTGGCGACGAATGCACCCACATCTGCCAGCCGAGCTGAAAGAGAGCGCCAATCAGAAAGACGAGTACCACTGCGCGCCGGAAGCCGTCCGATGCCCACCAGTGACCGCTCGCCGCGGCATTGTGCGCATCTTCATCATTGCGGCCGCGCTGCAGCGCGAGTGGAATAAACAGGATGCTCAAGCCTAGCGCGAGCCAGACGGAGAACGTCATGGCCTGCCGCTCGGGGGCGAGCTTCGCCGGATATATTTCGAGCAGTCCCTGGCAACTGTAGATTAAGAACATCAGCGGGAAGAGAAAAATGAGCAAGCGGCCGAAGATCCGTTCTCCCGCGAGCGACTGCAGCAGGATCATCTTCTGGCAGGAGAGGGCGGTGGCGACGATCGCACCGCCGAGATAATGCAGCGGCAGGCACGCGTTAACGGTGAAGGTGAGATCCAGCAGGAACAGCACTTCGATCCAGAAGAGCGTCCTGGCCTCAGGAGCGCGCGGCGCGCGCCGGATCAGCCATCCGCACGCGCCAATAATGAGCAGTTCATAAACGAGCAGCACGAGCGGCAGCGAAAGCAGCCCGCGCCGGTCGTGAAAGCTCTTTAAGTACGGCGAACAGACAAGGTAGCACCCGGCGAGCATGATCAGCGCGCTAAGCAGATAGAGCAGGTAGCTGCGGTGTGAGAATCGCCGGGCGAATGTGCAGGCGCGTGCGAGCACCTCGCCGCCAGTCAGCGGCAGATCTGCGGGCATGAAAGCTCCCCTTCCAAGATGTGCGATGACGAATATTGACCTGCGTGTCCAAGGTTCGGAGGAGAGCATCCGCCGTGCCACGACTTGAGGCGCGTGTGTTACCGAGGAGGCACTGCCTTGTCAGCGGCAAGAGGGAGGGGCGGTGTCATAATTTGGAAGCAAGTCTGACAATTTTTGTCCGATCGCGCAGTTCGTCGTGGGGACGGTCTCGCTACCATCCCCCGTTGGGAAAGCGCGCCGCCCGTTCGTAGTGCGGGCGTCTCGCCCCCATCCGCCGCTGGCAAGGCGCGCCGCCCAAGAACCCATTCGTCCCATCATTTCCCATAAGTCCCATAACACGAGAACCGTCTAGAACGTCTAGAGCGTCTACAGCGTCTACAGCGTCTACAGCGTCTTGAGCGTCTACAGCGTCTAGAGCGTCTAGAAGGTATTTTAGCGTTTCTAGCGCTCCTATGTCCAAATCGCGAATCGGCTCCGTTATTATAGTAGGGGACGCTCTCGCGGCCGATCACGACAACTCGCAACAGGAGACGACTTCTCGCGACAGGACGCGACAATTCACGACTGCGCGCAATTATCGCGTCAGCAGATTCGAACGCCCTTTCGGCTCCGTTTATATTGAGGAAGGTTTGTAACTCCTGAGCTCTCCTGAGACTCCTGAGCTGTCCTGAAACTCCTGAACATTAGCGTTCAAGAGTTTCTTTCAGGTAATCGACGACCAGGAGTTCAGAATCGCGAATCGGCTCCTTCATATAGTGGAGGGGTCTTACATGAGCCATCGGGCATATGCCGTTGCTTGCCACGGACTTCAGTCCTTGGTCATCGCCTCTATTCCTGACCCTTTAGCCGGCTTCAGCCGGCTTACCCGATTTTGCAAGAGGCTTCATCCGAATCGCACAGGCTGAAGCCTCTCGCGATCCGGGAAGCCGGCTCAAGCCGGCTGGATAGAAGATATGGGGAGGCTCCACCCCCACGGACTAAAGTCCGTGGCAAGCAACAGCATGCTCTCTGTGACCTCTGTGTCTCCGTGTTGAGGTCGTGCGCGCCGCGTTGCGAAGGCGCGCTCGCCAATCAATCCGCAATCCGAATCCGCAATGGAAAAGGGAGGTGTCCCATGATGTCCTACGAAGACCAGATCCTGATGGCCAAACGCACGCTGCTGACCGCGCGAGTCGTCCGCGATCTCGTGCGAGACCTGCGCAAGCCAGCGCAGCCTAAGAAACCATCCGAGCCGCCGCCGTTAAAGAAGACGAAGCGCAAGGCCGCCGAACGTCCCCACGCGAAATGGCGCCGCATCACAGGCATCACGCTCGCCATCGAAGACCGCCTCTCGATCAAAGCGCGCCGAGCCGGCATCCGCCGCCTGATCCACTGGATCGAACGGAAGTGGGCGGAGACTCCAATTCAAAATTCAGAATTCAAAATTCGGAATTGCGATGCCGACAACATCTCGATCACGAGAACCTGGACGCTCCCACTCGAAACGTGGCGCCACAGCCGCATCGATGAGCGCTCGCTCGAATCGCTCTGCGCGGAACTCGAGATCACGCCGCATCAACTCAACCGTCTGATCCGAGAACATTCGAACATCAGCGCGTCTGAGTTGCTCGACGGCTTCCGCGTCCGCAAGCTGCGCAAGGCCATGTTCGAGTGCCTGCGCGAAGCCGCGGCCGAACTCTGGGGCCGCCCCGGCACACACGCGTGGACGCTGCTGTCGGTTCAGAATTCAGAATTCAAAATTCAAAATTGCGGTTACCTCGACTCCCCGCTACCCGACCGGGAAGATCGAGCGCTCGAACTCCACCGCCGCACGAGCGAACTCGCCACAAAGCTGCGCGAGGACTTCTACGCGCAGACGTGGGCGGTGGCGCTCGGCTTCGCCTCAAGGGCGCGGCTGAACCGCGCCATCCAGCACGTCTTTGGGATGAACCTGAAGCAGTTCGAACGCATCCTCGCGTGCGACGTCGTGCGCTACTACATGGCGTGCGAAGACAAAGTGCTGAGAGAAGCCGCCTGCCGCGACGAAGAGGACTTCACGACGATGCGAGCGAGGCACCTCTACTGCAAATCAGACCTGAAGCCCGACGAACCGTTCCTCGACGAGTATTCGAAAGCCGAGGCCTTCGCGCAGGAGTGGCTCGAGTGGATGAAGACGGCGTTCGGATAGTGACGATTGGGTGCCAAGGAGCAGCCGAGAAAACCGCCCCGGTCGCGAGACTGATGCTGCAATACCTGCGGTGTGACACGCGGGAGAGAGGCTGCTCCTTGCTGCGGCGCGCAGGTTGCAAAGATGCGCGTTACAGCAAGGAGCAACCTCTCTTCATCGCGCAAAGTCCCGGGTGATGCGAGCGTGACTTCTACGATCAGATCGACTTCTCGGTTGCTCCTTGGCACCCGAAACAAGCGCGCAGGTTGCAAGATGCGCGTTACAGCAAGGAGCAACCTCTCTTCATCGCGCAAAGTCGCGGGTGATGCGAGCGTGACTTCTGCGATCAGATCGCTTTCTCGGTTGCTCCTTGGCACCCGAAACCCAGAACCCGGAACTCGCAACCCAGACTCAGAACCCGCAACCCCGGAACTCGTTCGGCCTACTCCTTCTTCGCTTCGCCGCCGATTTCCTTGTAGATGCCATCGTTGTTCTGGGCGAGCTTCTTGAGGAACTCCTGCATCTTCTCTTTGTCTTCGGCCGGGTACTTGTTGTCGGCGGCGACGCGGTTGTAGATGCCGATCGTGTTGATGCGCACCTTCAGCGATTCGTTGATCCAGGAAATATGGCGCACCTGCATCTCGTTGGTGACTTCCTGCGACCAGGGATTGGGGTTGCCGTCGGTCACGAGGAAGATCGTCTCGCAGCCGGTGGTGATGGCCACTTCGCGCAACGTCTCTTCCATCGTGGAAGTCGTCTGGGTGCCGCCGCCGGCCGTGAGTGCCTCGACGTACGCCGTGGCTTCCTTGCGAGCGGCTTCGGTGGCCTGCACCAGCGGCGGGGTCTTCTTCCAGCGGCGCGGCGCGTTCGAGAAGGTGACGATGTTGAACATCTGCTTGTCGCGCAGGCGTGAGATCAGCAGCTTCAGCGCGTCTTTGGCCTGTTCCATGCGGTTGGGCGAACCGCCCATCTGCATGCTGCCCGAGCAATCCAGGACGATGACGAGCCGGTTCTCAACCACGGGAATATCGTAGTACTCGACCTCTTTCTTTTCCGTGAGCTCGTAGTTGTAGACGGGAGTCTTTGCTTTGGCCGGATCGAAGACCCAGTCCTTTTCGTTGCGCTCCCACCAGCGGGTCAGTTCCGGCGCGATGGCATCGAGTTTCTCTCCGGTGATCGCGCGCAAGGCGGTGGTGGCTTCATACAGGTAGCGGCCGCCGTCGCCCTGAACGCCTTTGAGGTACTTCATGATTGCCGGGACACTCGCCTTATCCGGAAGCTGCGCGAGCGCGCGCAGAGCCGCGATCTGAACGGAAGGGAACGCTTTCGGGTCGAGCACGCCGATGATCTTCTCGACCGCGGCGGCGTTCTTATGTGCGGCGGCGAGTTCCATAGCCGCCACGAGCACGCGGAAGTTCACACCCGTTTTGATTAACCCGGTGGCCGCGGCATCAACATCAGCGCTTGCCGGCGTCCGCTTCAGGCCCATGCAGAGCACGACCTGCGCATCCGGGGGAGACTTCGGCAGCATGTTGGCGAAGATCTTGAGCGCTTCGGGAGACTTCATCCCACCAATGGCGTCCTGCATGTCATGCAGCAGGATCTCCCAGTTGCGGCGGTTGGCAAAGTGTGTTGCGGCCGCGGCCTTGGTCGCAGCTTCGGAAATCAGTCCGGTGAGCGCCGCAGCGGAAGCGGCGTTGTCATGGTCCTTGGCCTGGGTGAACTTCGTACGGCATTGATCGATCTCGCTCGCCGCAAAGCCGCTCCACGAAAGCCCGATCAGCGTGGCGATGAGAAGGACGCGGCGCATGAGATCACCTCTGTTTACTAAGACCGGCGGGCAGGACGCCTAATGTAACATGTGCAATCCTGTGGGTGTACACAAAAAAGGGGTTGGGGGTTCGGGGTCAGGGGTTAGAAACAATTAGGCGCCGCTTCTAACCCCTGACCCCTATCCCCTAACCCCTGCAGTTCAGTTCACTTCAGCAGCTTCTTGAACGCTTCGACGCCGGCCTTGGCGACTTCATCATCGGCTTCAACCGTATCGCCGCTGACGCCGATCGCGCCCACGCAGTTGCCCGCGTTATCGAAGATCGGCTGCCCGCCGGGGAACGTGATCAAACCGTTGTTGCTCAGCTCGATCCCATACAGCGGTGCGCCCTTGCCCTTGTCCGGGCGGCTCAAGTCGCCGATCGTGCTGGTCGGGAGCTTGAACAGCAGAGCGGTCTTCGCCTTCTTCGTGGCGATGTCATAGCTGCCGGGCCACGCGTTGTCGGCCTGCGTGCCTGCGAGCAACGTGCCTTCGATGCCGATCACGTGGATGTGCATCTTTGTCTTGGCCGGCTTGTAGATGGGGCTTTCGAGTTCCGCGGCTTTGGCCTTGGCAGCGGCGACGACGGCTTCGGCGGCGCTCTGAGAGATGCTCGGCACGGACACGATCGCAGCGGCGTTCTTCTTCAGCGCCTCGACGCCGGCCTTCGCGACCTGGTCGTCGGCTTCGACAGTATCGCCACTAACGCCGATGGAACCGACGAGCTGGCCGTCTTCAGCGAAGAGCGGCTGGCCGCCGGGGAAGGTGATCAGCCCGGTGTTGCTGACCTCGATTGCGTAAAGCGGCGCCTTGCCTTTGTCCGAGCGGCTGAGATCGCCAATCGCGCTCGTCGGGAGCTTAAAGAACCAGGACGTGCGGGCTTTGCGGCCGGCGATGTCTGCGCTGCCGGGCCAGGCGCCCAGGGTCTGAGATGCGGCCATCAAAGTGCCTTCGCGGCCGAGGACGTGGATGTGCATCTTGGTCTTGGCGGGCTTGTAGATGGGGCTTTCGAGTTCCAGAGCCGCTTTCTTGGCTGCCGCGACGATGGCTTCAGCACCATCCTGCGTCAGGGTCTTGAGCTGGACAATAGGTGCGGCTTCAACGGCAGTGGCAGAGCGCAGCAGGCACGCGGCAACAACAAGGAACAGCAAAACACGGACTTTCATGGATCCCCTCCTCCTGTGGTTAACTCAAGCTCGAAAGTGTCCTGAAGCACGTGTGCAATGTCAACTCGCAGAGCAGCTAGTGTAGTGCCCCAGATTGTTGAAGGTTTATGCGCCGAGGAGTTTCGGAGGTGATCGAGGCGCTTGCGACGGAGGATGTTTGTATAACCTCTGACGGAGCAAGCAACGAAGAGCACCTCCGAAAGCCTCAAGCAGAAACTTCAACAACTCTGGGTCACTACACTAGTGAAACGCCATCGCCGACTCGGATTCAGCAGCTACACTCCGCTGCGTGAAACCGACATCCTGGCATCTTCTCGGCGGCAGCGCGACCCGGGCGCTGTTGATGCTCGTCGCTGTGCCGCTCCTGCTCCTGCTGCTGGTGCCGATTGTGTCGCTTACCAGCAGGATGTCCGCTGGGATGCTCTGGCAGCAGCTCAGCAATCCGGGCACCCAGGACGCGCTCTGGCTGAGCCTGAAAACCAGCGCGGTCACGACGCTGCTGGCCGTCATCATGGGAACGCCGCTGGCGTACTTCATCGCGAAGCGGCGCTCACGCTGGGCGCGCGCGCTGGACGTGCTGATCGAACTGCCGATGGTCTTCCCTCCGCTGATCGTCGGCTTCGCACTGCTGCTGACCTTCGGCCGCAAAGGATGGCTCGGGCCTTCTCTCTCGACGCTTGGACTCGAGATTCCATTCACGACCGTCGCCGTTGTCATCGCCCAGCTCTTCGTCGCGGCGCCTTTCTACATCAAGACGGCCTCGATCGGCATGGCGGGCCTCGCCAACGACCTTGTCGATGCGGCCGCGGCGGATGGCGCCGACTGGCGGCAGTTCCTCCTCTACGTGGCCGTGCCGGCGGCGTGGCCGGCTGTGTTCTGCGGCGCGGCGCTGTGCTTCTCGCGAGCGCTTGGTGAATTCGGCGCCACGATGATGTTCGCCGGAAACATGCCG
>Ga0196964_10001832_pt1 | contig 10434 bp, 10 predicted proteins | sample S1_10metaG_FD_148615 | JGI IMG/M metagenome (GOLD analysis project Ga0196964, IMG submission 148615) | Soil microbial communities from Anza Borrego desert, Southern California, United States - S1_10 | ecosystem: Environmental > Terrestrial > Soil > Desert | place: USA: California | collected... | reverse complement strand
GCCAGGTCGTGGCGCGACCACGGGCGCACGACGCGCCGGGCGCCGGCCCGGCGCGCGGTGGCGTACCCGCGGACCTCCAGGGTGGCCGCGACGTCCAGCGCCCGGTCCAGCGCGCCCGTCGCCACGGCGCGCAGCACGTGGACGCGCGCGCGCGTGCCCTCCGGTGCGCGCGGACGGCAGCGCTGGGCCTCGGCCATCCTCGCGCCGTCGCGCGCGAGGACCGGGACCAGGCGGACGGCGAGCGAGGCCGCCAGCGCGCTGCGGAAGGACACCCTGCGGAACAGCCGCAGGATCTCGTCGGGGTCGACCGCGGCGCTGAAGAGGGCGAACGCGGCCACCACCGCGGTGAGGCGCAGGCCGATGAGGCCGCCGTAGACGACGGCCTCCACGGTGAGGTCGAGCTGCCCGAACGGCGGCACCTCGCCCAGGCGCAGGAAGACGGTCAGGCCCTCGCGCGTGACGAAGGGGTTGACCAGCGCGGCCAGCAGCGCGAGGGGCAGGACGAAGAGCACGGTGCGCGCGACGTCGCGCCCCACGTCCGCGGCGACCGCCGCGGCGAGCGTCACGGCCAGGATGCCGGTCAGCACCAGCGGGTGCTGGGCGGCGAGCGCCGCCGCCGCCAGCGCGCAGCACCACGCGCCGCCCGCGGCGCCGCGGGCGGCATGCAGGGGGCTGGCCTCGCGGCGGAAGCGCACCGGTCAGCCCCGGTCGGGCAAGGCCACGACGCGGCCACCGGTGACCGCCACCGCGAAGCGCCCGGCCAGCGCCACCTCGTCGAAGGACCGCGCGGCGGCGTCGACCCCGGCGTCGTCGGTGCCGGTCACGACCCACACCGGCTCGGCGCCCTCGATCGCGGTGGCGGCGACGAGCCCGGCGCCCGTCCGCAGCGTGCGGGTGGTCCGGCCGCGCTCGTCGAGCAGCTCGAGCGCCCGGCCCTCGTGGTCGATGCGCGCGAAGACGCCCGAGGAGGACGGGCCCTCCTCGATGGTCCGGGCCGCCTGGTCGCCGCGGATCGTTTCCCACCGCCCCACCAGCACGCGCAGCGTCTCGCGCGCCAGCGACCGTTGCAGGCCGCCGCGCGACGCCGCCACGTCGCGCTTCACGAGCGCGTCGCGCACGGCGAGGCAGGAGCGCGCCTCCTGGTCGGTGCACTCGACGCGCACCGGCAGCCGGCGGTCGATGCCGGTCGTGAAGGGGGCCGGGAACTGGCCGACGACCGCCTGCACCTCGCCGGTCTCCCAGTCGTGGTGGTCCCACCAGATGCGGTCGCCGTCGTCGACCTTGACGCTCGCCGCCCCCTTTTCGGCCGGGACGCCGTTGACGTAGAAGAACCAGTCCACGCTGCGCCCGCCGCGCACGCCGCCGGCGACGCCGTCGATCGCCTGCACGAAGCCGCCGCCGAAGCGCGTCTCGATCTTCGCGTTGCGCTGCAGGAGGCGCATGACGGTGTCCGAGCCGCCCACCTCCGGCGCGTCGCGCTGGACGAGCGTGGCGGTGCCGAAGTCGCGCGTCACGAGCAGGCTGGCGCCGTCGGCGCTGTCCCCCGCGCCGACGCCGCAGCCGCCGGCGCCCAGCGTCGCCGCCGCCGCGAGGGCGGCGGCGACGGGGCGACGGGTCCGCGAACGGCGCACGGCGCTAGCCGACGTGGAAGACCACGCGGTTGCGGTCGCGCAGGAGCTGCCGCGTGGCGTTGCCGGCGCGGTCGCGCACGCCGACGTCTAGCACGTAGCGGCCGCGGGCCAGGCGCCCGGGCAGCAGGTAGCGCCAGTCGGCGGCCTCGCCGACGGCGGTCCAGGTGCCCGAGCGGGCGCTGCAGCGCTTCGTGCGCACGAACGCCAGGCGGCGGCCGTCGAAGCGCGAGCAGCGGCCGCGGTCGTTGCGCGTCAGGCGGATGCTCACGCGCTGCAGGCCGGACGGCTCGGTCCCCAGCAGCGTGCCGCGCAGCTCACGCGGGCCCTTGCCCGCGGCGAAGCGCTGGCCGTCGGCGATCGAGGCGATGTCCGCCACCGGGACGGCACGGTCGGGGGTGCCGCACAGCCCGTCGCTGCCGCTCGTGACGCACGGCTTGACCGTGCCGCACAGGCCGTCGGTGCCGTCGGTGACGCAGAAGCCCTCGGTGGCCGAGGCGACGTCGCCCGAGCGCGTGGCCCGCAGGCTCTGCTCGCCCTTGGACGACGCGACGAACGAGGCGCGGCCCTGCGCGTCGGCGGTCAGCGCGATGCCGGGGCCGGAGATCGTCGCGCCCGCGGCCGGCTCGGTCTTCGGCGTCGCGGCGTACGGCGGGTCGGACGCGAACTGCGTCGTGGTGCGGACGACCTGGACGGTCACCGACTGGCCCGGCGTGACACGCGCCTGCAGGCCGCGCAGGCGCAGGATGCCCTTCGACGGGCCGGACTCCGACTGGGCGACGAAGAGCACCTCCTCGCCGTTGGTCAGCTCGCGCCCGCAGACGCCCGTGCCCTGCGCGATGTCGTCGACGTAGAACGCCCAGTAGGCGCCCGAGCCGAACGGGTGGGCGACGCCCTTGATGGTGTCGACGGAGTAGCTGCCGAAGCCGTCGCTCCAGGCGCCGCTCCAGGCGCCGCCCGTGGCGCGCTCGAGCGCGCCCGCGGCGCTGGTGCCCGAGCAGGCGTGGGTGCCGTCCTTGACGACGGGCGTCGTGGTGGTCCGCAGCGCGGTCCGCGGAAGGACGGTGGCGGCGTCGTCCTCCACGCGGACGGTGACGTCCGCCGGACCGGCAGCGGTGGCGCTCGCGGCGGACGCGAGCAGGGCGGCGCCCGAGAGCGTCGCAGCGACGAAGGTCTTGATGGTCATAGAGCCTGCCCGTTCCTCGCGGGCTGTGTGGTCGGCTTGGAGGGGCGGGGCAGGTCTCCTGGCTCCCGGGCCCCGGCGCTGCGCCTTCCCAGGCCCCGGTGGGGTCCCCAGTGGCGTCGTGCAGCGACGGCGTCGCCCGGTCACAGTGGCGGGTCCGCGCCGGAGTCGCACCGGCTTCCCATGACCACCGTCCCGTGTGTCGTCAGGGACTGTAGCCCGCCGCGGGTAGCCTGCGCGGCGTGACCGTCAACCTCACCCGGATCTACACCAAGCTCGGCGACGGCGGGGAGACCCACCTCGGGGACATGAGCCGGGTGCCGAAGACCCATCCGCGGATCGAGGCCTACGGCGACGTCGACGAGCTCAACGCCCAGCTCGGGCTCGCGGTGGCCTGCGGCGACCTGCCCGCGCAGTTCGCCGAGTGGCTGGTGCGCATCCAGAACGACCTGTTCGACCTCGGCGCCGACCTCGCCGTCCCCCACGGCGGGGACCGCGACCGCCTGCGGGTGACCCCCGAGCAGACGACCTGGCTGGAGGAGCGCTGCGACGAGGTCAACGCCAGGCTCACGCCGCTCAAGAGCTTCGTGATCCCGGGCGGCTCGCCCGCCGCCGCCCACCTCCACGTCTGCCGCACCGTGTGCCGCCGCGCGGAGCGCCGCGCGATCGTCGTCGAGGACGGCAACCCCGAGGTGGTGCGCTACCTCAATCGCCTCTCGGACCTGCTCTTCATCCTCGCCCGCGGCGTCACCGAGGGCGACGAGCCGCTCTGGCAGCCGGGCGCCGGACAGCAGCGGCAGGGCTAGGCGGCGGGGCGTCGAAGAGGGCGACCGGAGATGCCGGTCGCCCAGGTCCCGCTCACCGCCCCGACCCGCACCGCGCGGCCCACGGCGCCCGGCGAGGTGCCGGGCTGGGCCGGCGCGGAGGTGCGCGACGCCGCCGGCGCGGTCGTCGGTCACGTCGCCGCCATCACCTTCGACGTGCAGACCTGCGCCCCGGCGCAGCTCGTCGTGTCGCTTGCCGGCGGCGGGCACGCGCGGCTCCCGGCCGCGGGTGCGCGCTGCCGCACCGACCACGTGGTGCTCGCGGCGTGAGGGACGAGCTCGACGAGGCGCTCGCGGTCGCCGGCTCGAGCGGGGTCCTCGCGGGCGTCGGCGTCGCCGGCAGCGCCGGGGTCGTCGGCAGCGCCGGGGTCGCCGGCAGCGCGGGCGTGGTCGGCAGCGCGGGCACGGCGGGCAGCGCGGCGGTCGTCGGGAGCGCGGGCGTCGCCGCCAGCTTCGGAGTCGTGGGCAGCGCCGGGATCATCGGCGGCCTCGGCAACGTCGGCTGCGCCGCCTGCGTCGGCTGCATCGGCTGCGTGGACTGCGTCGCGTGCGTCGGCTGCATCGGCTGCGTGGGCCTGCGCGGGGCCGTCGGCAAGGTCGGCGTCGCGGCCGCGCGCTGAGCCTGCGGCGGAGTACGGGCGCCGCTGCGCACAAAGCCTGGTGGGCAGCGGCGCGGCGCCGTGCTGAAGATAGGTCGTGCGCCGCCGGACCGCAGCCCGCCCTCCCCGCCGGTCGCGGAACGGCCCGGGCCGGCGGCCCGACCGGGCGCTCAGCGTCTCGCGCGAGGATCTGCGCGCCATCCTCAACGCCCTGCCGGCGATGGTCGGCTACTGGGACGCCGATCTGCGCAACCACATGGCCAACGACGCCTACGTCGACTACTTCGGCCTGACGCCCCGGCAGATCCACGGTAGGCACATCCGCGACGTCCTCGGGCCGGAGCTGTTCGAGCAGAACCACCCCTACATGCAGCGGGCGCTGGCCGGCGAGCCGCAGCTCTTCGACCGCACGATCGTGGACCCCGACGGCGTCGCGCGCCACACCCAGGCCTCGTACGTGCCCGACGTCGTCGACGGCGAGGTGCGTGGCTTCTTCGTCCTGGTCACCGACATCACGGCGCGCCGCGACGCCGAGCACGCCCTCGCCGCCGCCGAGTCGCGCTCCCGGGCGCTGTTCGAGTCGGCCCCGATCGGCATGTTCCTGACCGACCTGCAGGGCCGCTACCTCGACGTCAACCCCGCCGGCGCGCGGTTGCTGGGGATGCGCCGCGAGGAGCTCGTCGGACGCTCGATCGACGACGTCACGCATCCCGACGACCGTCCTGTCGGGATCGAGGAGCTCGCCCGCCTGCGCCGCGGGGAGCTCGAGGCGTTCCGCGTCGAGAAGCGCTACGTCCACCGCGATGGCCACGTGGTGTGGGCGCAGGTCGACGTCACGGCGCTGCACGACGACCCCGACGGCGCGGTGACGCTCGCGCAGGTGCAGGACATCTCCGAGCGCCGCCGCCACGAGGACCAGCTGCGCCACCTCGCCGAGCACGACCCGCTGACCGGCCTGCGCAACCGGCGCGGGCTGATGGAGGAGATCGAGCGCCGCGCGGCGACCGCCGCGCGCTACGGCAGCGCCGGCGCGCTGCTGGTCCTCGACCTCGACGGCTTCAAGCAGGTCAACGACACCTTCGGCCACCAGGCCGGCGACGCGCTGGTCGTGGCGGTCGCCGACGCGCTGCGCCGCCGGGTGCGCCGCACCGACGTGGTCGGGCGCCTCGGCGGCGACGAGTTCGCCGTCGTGGTCCCGCATGGAGGGATGGAGGAGGCCCGCCGGCTCGGCGAGGGGCTGCTCGCCGTCGTGCAGGCGCGGACCGCCGGGTCCGGCGTGCGCGTGAGCGCCTCGATCGGCGCCGCGACGTTCGACCAGGGCCGGTCGGGCGGTGAGGTGCTGGCCGTCGCGGACCTCGCGATGTACCGCGCGAAGGCGGCCGGCGGCGACCGCGTCGCGTTGGAGCTCGAGCCGGCCTAACCGCGCAGACGCCGCGACGCGCGGGCGGTAGCGCGGTTGCCGGCGGCGTCCGCCGCGGTGACGCGCACGACGACCGCGCGGCCGCGCAGGCGCCGCAGGTCGGCCGCGTCGAGCCGGATGCGCACGGCCGTCGTCCCGGCCGCGGCGCGCACCGTGCGCCGCCCGAGCGTGCGCCCGCCGGCGCTCGCGACGGCCGTGACCCGCGCCGCCTCCTCCAGCGTCACCCTGACGGCGAGCGCCCCGTCGCGGCGGGCCTTGCGCAGTGTCCCCGTGGCGACGGCGGCGCGCACGGCGGGGGCCGTCGTGTCCGCGCCCGGCGCACCGGTGCCCGGCCGCTGCTGCGGCGTGCCGGCCGACGTGACGGTCAGCTGGCCCTTCATCTCCGGGTGCACGGAGCACAGGAAGTCGTAGGCCCCGGTGGTGAGGTACTGCGAGCCCTCCACGAAGGCCTCCTGGTCGCGGCCCAGCAGCGGCGTGGCGAACAGCGGCTTGCGGTCGGGTCCGGTGAGCACGGCCGTGACGTCGTGCATGACGAAGTCGCGGTTGAGGAAGGTGAGGCGCTCGCCCTGGTCCATGGTCACCGCGGGCGTGGTGAACCGGTTCGGCGACGCCGCCTCGATGCGCTTGTCGGCCAGTGCGGCAGGGGCCGCGACCAGTGTCGCGGCCAGCGCGGCCGCGGAGGTGATCCGGATCGGCACGGGGCGAGCATAACCGCGAACGCGCGCGTGCATCTGAGGTTGCCGCGCTGCCGTTGGCGCCCATACACTCGTTCGCGGTCGATCGAGGGGATGCGGGAGAGATGCGAGTGATCCGCCGGGCTGTCGTCGTGCTGTGCTGCGCCTGCGCGGCGCTCGTGGTGGTGCCCGCCGCCGGGGCCCAGGCGCCCGGCACCGGCGACCCGATGGAGGCGCTGACCACCCGCGGCGACCGCTATCAGCCCAAGCCCCCCGGCACGGTCGAGGACCTGAAGTTCTGGTTCGGGCCGTACGTCGTGCCGCCCGGCTGGGACGCCAACCGCTTCGATCTCGACCTGCCGCTGGCCAACGGCCACATCCTCAGCATCGAGCCGGGGATGCGGCGCGTGCAGGACCTCTCGGAGCCCACGCACCAGGAGGCCCACATCCACCACGCGCACTGGTTCGCCGTGGACCCGGGCAACGAGGAGGACAACTACACCGGCGGCAACACCGAGTGGATCTTCGGCAACGGCGACGAGGAGACGAAGGCCGACTTCACCGAGCGCACGGCCGCCGACCCGAAGGGCCCCGTCTACGGCCAGTTCGTCGGGGCCAGCGGGCCGCAGCTGATGATCTACATGCTGCACAACAAGACGTCGCAGCCGCTGCTGACCTACATCGTGCTGGACGTGAAGTTCCTGCACGGCACGGCCAAGGAGGCCGCGGCGGCGCTCGAGCGTCCGGTGCACGACGTCAGCGGCGTGCTCTTCGGCCGCACCTACAGCGTGCCGCGCCAGAAGGACGGCGACGGGCGCTACAGCTCCACCCAGGACACGCCCAAGCCGATCGAGTGGACCTCGACGGTCGACGGGACGATCATCGGCACCGGCTCGCACCTGCACCCGGGCGGCCTGCGGGTGCAGGTCGAGAATCTCGGCTCGAAGGCGCAGCCGTGTCCCGACGACGGGCAGGCCACCGGCGGCACGCTGCTGCTCAACTCCGACGCCCTGTTCCGCAACGCGCTGTACAGCGAGGACTTCCAGATGGAGGTCACCCATCCGGCGTGGCGCGCCCCGGTGCGCAAGGGCGATCGCATCCGCATCACGGGCGTCTACGAGAACAAGGACCACGCCTGGTACGACGTCATGACGCACCAGGGCCTGTACATCGACGAGCAGCAGCCGCCGCAGGGTCGCTGCCGGCCGTACTTCGTCGGCGGGGTGCAGGAGCAGCGCACCCGCGTCAAGCGCCGCAAGCACGTGCACTGGCGGAAGCTGCGCGCCAAGCGCGGCGCGCGCGCCGGCAAGGTCGTGCGTCAGCGCGTGGTGCACTGGCACCGCCAGCGCGTGACCACGGGCGTGCCGCTCACCGAGGGCGTCCCCAACCGGCCCTTCGGTCACCACCCCGATCTGTTCTGCGGCGAGGAGTTCGGCGCCCTGCCGTGCGACCGGCCGATCACGCCGCGCCCGCCCGGCCGCGCGACCGAGACGGTGAGCATCGCCAACTTCCTCTACATGCCCGGTGACCAGTCGCTGTCGGGCGAGGACGGCGCGCCGCCGCGGGTCAAGCGCGGCCGCTCGCTGACGTTCGTCAACGTCGACCAGGCGGCCAACATCCGTCACACGGTGACCACGTGCGCGTGGCCGTGCAACGGCCGGTACGTCGCGAACTACCCGTTGCCCGACGGCGTGTGGGACTCGACGACGCTCGGCTACGACCTGATCGACGGCGGCAACCCCAACCCGGTCGCCAAGACGCCGCCCGACCTGTCGCCGGGCAAGTACGCGTACTTCTGCCGCATCCATCCGTGGATGCGCGGCGCCTTCGAGGTCGTCGAATAGCGTCAGTGCAGCCGGACGCGCACGGCCCGCGCGGCCGCCGAGTTGCCCGCGAGATCGGTGGCGACGACCTCGACGCGGGCCACGACGCGGCGGCCCCGGCGCAACGCGCGGCGCGCGGCGGCGCGCTGGGTGGCGGACAGGCGCAGCACCAGCACGGCGCGTCCGCCGCCCGCCGCGACCGTGCGGCGCCGGGCGCGCAGCGGCGTGCGCACACCGGCGGTCTCGAGCCAGCCGGAGGCGGCGAGCCTGCCCGCCTCGCTGGTGGTGGCCCGCACGCGCACCGCTCCGGTGCGCAGCCGCTGGGCGCGCGTGGCGACGGCCCGCACGGACGGCGGGACGGCGTCGCCGGCGGCGCCGGCCCCGGGGGGCGGGGCCGTCTCGGTGCGCAGCGCCTCCTCGCACGCGGCGGCCGGCGGGAGGTCGTCGGCCGTGTCGGCGTCCGCCCGGTCTGCCCCGGCCCCGCAGTCCAGGACGTCACGCACCCCGTCGCGGCTGCGCAGGTCGTCGTCGCCGTCGCCGCCCGTCAGGCGGTCGGCGCCCAGGCCGCCGATCAGGGTGTCGCGGCCACCGCGCCCGTCCAGGACGTCGTCGCCGTCGCCGCCGGTGAAGGCGTCGTCGGCGCCGCCGCCGAGCAGCCGGTCGGCGCCCGGGCCGCCGAGCGCCTGCACCACGAGCGGGACGTCGGCGTCCAGCGTGTCCTCGCGCTCGCCGAGGTCGACCCGCAGCGCCCGCACGCCGGCCAGCGGGCAGAACACCTGGATGACGAAGCCGTCGCCGTCGGTCTCCCCCGGCCGGCAGCTGCCGAAGTCGATCCCGCCGTCGACGGTCGGATCGCGCAGCTCGACCTCCGTGCCGCGCACGCGCACGGTGAGCGTGTTCAGCGAGGTGGCGTCGGCCGAGAGATAGTCGATCTCGCCGCGCACCACCCGCACGACCGAGTGCGCCGCCGCGCCCGCCGGCGCGGCGCACCCGGCAACCACCGCGGTCAGCGCCGCGAGCGCGGGCGGCCCGGCCGGGCGCACCCGCTCAGCGCACCCGCAGGCGCATCGACTGGTCGCGGGCCCCGTGGATGGTGCAGATGATGGTGTAGGTCCCCCGGCGGGTCATCCGCCGCGCGTAGGTGCCCGACCGCTTCACCGGCGAGGTGAACCTGACCGGCCCTCGCGTCACGCTGACGTTGTGCGGCGCGTCGCCGACGAAGCGCCAGCGGACGGTGTCGCCCTTCTTGACCGTGACGGTCGGCACCCCGGACGCGCGGACGAACCAGTTGTCGCCCACGCGGATCGACTTCGTGGCCGCCAGGGCGGGCACGGCGGCGAGGCCGAGGGTGGCGATGCTGCAGACGGCGATGGTGCGGCGGCGCATGGGGTGATCCAACCACGCCCGGGTGCGCCGCGCCAGGGGCCCGTCGTCAGCCGCCACGGCGGACCGCGTCGCGCAGCGCCTCGACCTCGCGCAGGAGCTCGCGCTGGCGGCGGACGACGTCGTCCAGGCGCCGCTGCACGTCGTCGGCCCCGCGGCCCGGCCTGCGCCGCGCCGGCTCGGGTTCCTGCGGGTCCTCGGTGGGGGGCGCGCCGTCGGTCGCCGCGTCGTCGGGCAGGTCGCCGGTGGCGATGTAGCGCTGCGTCTTCTCCTCGGCCTGCGGATCGCGGTCGTTGTCGAAGATCGCCACCAGCTTGTTGGTCTCGGCGTCGACGACCACGGTCTTGGAGACCGCGTTGGCGCTCGTGGGGATGATCGAGGCGAGGTAGACCAGGCGGCCGCGCACGAAGACCGGCCGCGGCTCGACCACGCGGAAGTTGCCCGAGCCCCGCACCCCGTCGCCGAAGTCGATGCCGGGGATCGACACGGCGCGCACAGCCTGCAGCGCCCGGCGGTTGCCGCTCAGCGACGTGCGCCGGGGCACGCGCCAGATCCGCGTGCGACCGGTGACCGCATCGGTCAGGAAGATCGCGCTCGCCGCGAAGGCGCGGCCGTAGGGCTCTGCGACCGTGACCCACTGGACCCCCAGCTCCTTGCCGAAGTCGACGAGGTAGGGCTGGCGGTTGGCCTCGGTGTCGGTGATCTGCGTCTGGTCCTCGTGCACGAACCAGGCGTTCCACAAGCCACGGCGGTACTGGTAGGCGTCGTGCAGCCGCCGGGCCTGGGTGTCGGGAAAGATGCGCCCGGACCGCGCGAGCTCGGGCCGCCGGGCGGCCTCCTCGGGCTCGAGGTCCTCGATCGTGCCGTCCGGCGCGACCACGAAGACGCCGCGCATCCACG
>Ga0196964_10001830_pt1 | contig 10438 bp, 8 predicted proteins | sample S1_10metaG_FD_148615 | JGI IMG/M metagenome (GOLD analysis project Ga0196964, IMG submission 148615) | Soil microbial communities from Anza Borrego desert, Southern California, United States - S1_10 | ecosystem: Environmental > Terrestrial > Soil > Desert | place: USA: California | collected... | reverse complement strand
CGGAGCCATTGGAATATTTGACGGCGTTATCTATAATATTATGAAATGCGGTCTCCAGGTGAAGTCTGTCGCCTTGTATGAACGCCGGGCCACCCGTTAATTTAAAGCTGACCTTTTTATCATAAAGAAGGGAATGACTTTGTATAAGCTCATGGAATAGAGCATTCAGTTCTATTTTTTCTTTTTTCAATGTGAAATCTGGAATATCCTGGACCGCCGCTTCCAATATTCTTTCCACGAAATCATTGAGAACGCGTAAATGCCTTTTGCTTGTATTGAGGTAAAAGCTGGTTCGTTCTGTTAGGGATATGCGATGTTCCAGCGCATCCAGCCCTGCAGAAGCAATCGTGATCGGGGTTTTCATCTCATGCGTAAGATTGTTGATGAAGTCGGTCTTCACTTCGTTGATCCTTTTTTGTTTCCGTATGGTCCTGTACACAAAGACCAGCGCCGTATTGCTGATGAGCAGGATAAAGAAAAATGCCAGCATTGGCCAGGAAAGATCATTCGTAAAAAAGCGATAGTCCCATTTAAGTTCGGCGAAGATCAAAGCGGTTGGATAAAAAAATATGCGCTGGGGATTAGTTGAATAAGGGTATCCCTTTGTTCTTTCTATGGCCCATGCTTTATTGATCCGCCGGGGCAGGTCCAGGCTGCTGTTTCCTGTTCGGAAAGGTATCGGAAACGTATCCAGGCGGTATTGCGAATGGACTTTAAATGAATCAAGTGCTTTCTCATAAAGGTTGCTAAGAACAGCCAGGTCTAATGCAAGAGACTTCGGCCTGTTTATAATGGCTTCAATCGATGCAGGATTCACCCTGATCGAGTAAAGCCTGGATGTTGGAGAGTTCACAGTTAAATTTTGCGAATCGATACGGTTTACAGCCATCTCATTCAGCGTGTAGGTGATCAAAGCATTCTTTGGTGTTGCGGTCGTATCAGTTCCTTTAATTTTGTTGTATTGAAACAGCGTTGAAAGCAATGCATTCGTACACGCAGTATTGAACTTCGCCTTGGCAGCGGCGATGCGTTGCATGATAAGATAAACCTGTACTCCATTAAAAAACAGGAAGAAGAAAAAAATAAATATGGTGGCTGCCCGCGCAGATGATTTCATCAGGTGCAATTATGAGCGTAAGATAATGCCGGATGCAAGAAAGCCATAACCGGCTATCCATTGATTATCGATCATTTGCACAACCTGCTTACCATTTATCAGACATTTATTTTCATTTACCTTAATTAAGTTGGATCAGCCATTTCTTGTATGCCTGAACGGTGTTTTGTTCTTTGTATAACCCATCAAACAAATCCGGTACATGAAGCAATGATTGATCTATCCTTAAATTCTATGATCGGTTTGAGTCGGCCCTGGATGTGGTGGGATTTGCCTGTTCGTCCGCTTAAATTTAATCATTCACTCAAGTGGAGTTCGGTTGCCCAGTAAAGAGATTGTTCTGGAAAATTTTCTTGTAAAGATATAGGCATGTGAAATATGCCTGGAGTTAACGCCCCGCATTGCCGCAGGGCGCAGGCCTAGCTTTTTGTAAATTAGATTGCACCTTGAATTTACAAAAAGCGCCGTGAAAGACAATGCGGGCTCGAAGCGAGCACGCCTTGCAGGCAATGCAGTGTTAGCTGTCGTATACTCTCTTATTACCAACTACAGTAAATTGTACGATCTTATTTGTTATCAATTGCTCACTGGCGTTTCGGCAATCTTTAATTTTCAATATCCTCTATTAACCTCCTGATCTTTCCAAGTTCATGATCATCATGCTCGGCAACAAAAAATAGCGAGTCAATAAGACGCATGGGGGTTTGCAGGCGGGGATGTAGGGCGACGATTGAAGCCGTGGCTTCGTCGATGTTTTTTACCCGGTCGATCAGTTTGTTTCTTTCAGTAATAAATTGGTCAAGTAAGGCCTCGACGGTCCGCGAATTATGTCCGGCTTCATGGGTCTTTGTATTCTTCAGATCTGCTGCACGCAATACTTCTTTATGGGCCAGGAAATCATCGATTCGTCCATACCAAAGTTCTTCCAGATCATATAAATGCCCGATCACTTCTTTTACGGACCATTTGCCGTCTTTTTTTAGGATCAGCTGCTCTTCAGGTATATTTTTTATAGTGGCTTCTAAATGAAAAACGGTTCCCCTCAATCGTTCCAGGATTATGGGCAACAATCCAGTCGGAAAATTGAAATCAAATTTCCGTTCGAACCAGGGAGTTTGAGTAATCATGGAACTAAATTAAAAGAACTGTTCTTTTGAAATATATATCAGTTTTTTGATTTTGAGTAGGTGCAGACCCAACCTGGTTTTTTCCTAATCGAGGCTTGCCCGAACAGGCAATCTGAAGAGTTATAAAAATACCTGGTAAAAGTTTTGTTTCACAAAATATAAGCCTGATGGCAGCAAGCCGACTGTTAGGTTACGAAATTAGTATAGCAGGCAAGCCGCATAAATTACCTGGCATGCCGCGCAACCGTTCGCGTTTATCCAGACCTGTTGCTTCTGGGTCCTGGTGCCAAGCCGCCTGTTAGCTGCTGCCTTTATACTCCTCGATAAAAACTCTGTTCTGATTGGCATTAATGAATGATATACTTTTTTTGAAATCAGATCTTATGTTGGCTGTCAAGTATTTTGTCCAGTCGGAATTTTCTTCCTGACGGAAATACGCGTATAAAGCTAGTGCATAGCCCCATTCTTGTTGCTTTAGATAACCTAAGCTATTGTGAGCGTAAGCGTCAAATGTTTTATGCTCCTTGAAAGCAGAATTGGCGTTGAAAATGCCTAAACCAAATACGACTGGCGTCAGGTCTGTTAGCTGCTCATCGTTGTAATCGAGCCGCTTTTCACCAAGTATTTTAATATGCGAAAATTCATGTGCAAGAGTCGCAACCATGTTTTCAGGATCACTTAGATTCTTTTTCTCAATTAGTATATCATATTTCCCCATGTCGTTTTTGTCAAAATATAACCCACTAGCTAGTTTTTCATCGCTGCTCTTGTCGACCTCCGTCCATATCCTGTGCCCGAAATCACCAGTGAATTCCTGGATATTTTGTTCATAGATATCCAGATTGATTTCGCTGAAGTCAATTTCCATTTGTTTGGCTACAATTTCCGCAGTCTGGATCAAAGATTCCATCGACCCTTCATAGCGAATAGGAAAGTGCTCCTGAGTAGGATAAAGTATCGGTTTCGTTCTAATATTGTCGTGTCCGAATTGTGTCGCTAACCATAGAAAGGCATTTTCCATCCAGAGGCGCATTTCCGGATCTATCGGGCACTCAATTTTACTTTTCTTCGGAAATCCAAACATAAGAATATTCAGAGGTGGCAGCCAACGCCCACGACCTGCTGCCTCCGATATGTCGGGGCGCTCTTCGAATTTAGTGAAACTTCCCTAGCTGAGCGAAGTAACCTGTCTGCCGGTTTACCTGCCGAAGGTAGGCAGGCAGGCGCTTACAGCAAGCCGAATCTTATGTTAGCTGCAGGCCATCTCCTTCATTAATGCTGGTATGATTTAACAATAGTTAAAAGTATATCATGCAACGATGGACCAATAATACTATGGATAGTGCAATCTAAAGATCCACTTTCGCAAGAAAGTTCAAAGCCGGGATTTTTTGAATCACCTTGATATTCTTTGTCAAGAACGACTTTATTTCTTTTGTAGTCATAAATCTGAATTCGAGCCCTTGAGAATTTTTGGCCGTCTCTTATATATGTTTCCAATGATAAAGGGTTAACCACCCAATTTACCTTATGTTTTTTGGCTATTATTTCCAATTTATCAGTCGAGCCATTCGATTTCTCACGGGTAGGAATTACAATACATTTTTCTGTTTGCCCAAATACCATGTAAGTTAGCATACCGTAAAGTGATAGCGTGAATTTGGATGCAAAATCCATTTGCTTTCTGTAATGAAACTCTGAAATGTTCATGAGTTTGATATTATCTTCCTCCTTGCTGAGGCTGTCAAGAATATGTTTTTCTTCTTCAGGCGAGTAATCAATCCGATAAATGTACCCTCGAATTTCGTTGAGGAGTGAGCTATCGAAATTGAATTGATATGGGTTAAGTACAACGATTGTTGGCTTATACTTTTCTTGTCCAAATGCTAGTAGTTCTGTGACCAGAAGCAGTGCTAGATAATAAAAACGCATTTAATATAAAAATTTTGGCTGGCTGCTAACGCCCACGGCTTGACCCGCCCCTGCGGGCGCCTGCCTGTCGGCCGGCAGGCTTGCTGCCGGGGTCAACAATGAAATTACGAATTTTAAATTGCAGGCCGGGCGGCTAACTTTTTTCTACCAGCCGACCAGGCCGTTCGCGCCCTGGCGTCAAGCCGCCTGTTAGCAGCAGGCATGATTTGTTAATCTTGAGGAATCAATGAAATTCTATTTTTTGTTCTTGATGACATTATACCTTTTGAAATAAATTCTTGTGTCCCTTCATACGAAAGCCACCGGCCTTTTGTTAATGAAAACTGCCCAATAGCTTTATGTTTAAACTCTATAAGTATTTTCCTTTTTTCACCAAAGATACCCCCGTCGTTGCCTGCGGCGTATTCAATGAGGTCATAAGTAATAATGGCAACTGTTTCGTTTTTAATTGTTTTTATATCAGAGAGAGTAACTGAATTTAATTTATACGCAGAATCGCAAATAAAACCTTCATTAAAATAGATACAGTTAAAATCAACGGGCCAACTATCACCGATCTTTATTTTCTTAGCAGGTAGTTGAAAATAGAAACCAAGATAATCTATGTCGGTCAAGTAAAAACTGTGAATCGCACCATTTTCATAAACAGAACCTCGAAGTACAGTGTCGCCTGAATTTAATTTCATCCACATAGGAGCAGTCGATGTATCTGCTCCAGTTGGTCTGATCGATTCGTTAACTGAAATGAAATTTATGTCAATGATATTATTTCTTTTTTGTGTTAGGTTACAAATAAAAGTGTCAGTTCCTGAATAAGCCTCTTTCGGCCCATAAAAAATATCTTTCATATTGATCGATGCTTGTGTTGTGTCAGATTTTTCAGGTGTCAGTGTATTTTGATTAATAAACATCAAATATGTTAGCCGTTCACCTGGTTCAATATTCCATCTAAGTAAAACACTATCGGCAATTTGTCCTTCACAAACAGTATAAAAGAAAAGGGTTAATATAGGAAGGAATCTTTTCACGAAGAGAGTGATGTAATGCCTGCTGCTAACGTTCAGGGCTTGGTGAAGGCCGTCTATCTTCTTTGAGCTTCCGGCCGAGCCGCACAACAAATATATTTTTATTTAACTGCGAGGCCAACACGTTGTAGGCTTTCGCCAAACCGTATTGTTAGCTGCAGGTTTTTTTCGGTTTAATTTTTAGCCAATTAAAATCTTTATCCTCAAGTAACGAGTTTGCTAAGTCGGCTTGGTTGTTTTTAGTTCTATGAATATTTTCCACAAGTGGCTTTAATTCTTTTTGATAGTTGTCAAGCGTTAGCTTGGGGCAAGCTGTCTCTTCAAATAGTAAATATTGAAGCATCCTGTGTTGGGGTTTTTCATCATTGCTTGAAAGACCTTCCTTTATAGCATTGAAGCGGGTCCAGGTTTTTTGATTTTTGTTCCACCATTTTGAAACGCTATCTGCCAACACTTGTCTAAATTCTAGTAATTGCTGCTTAGATGTTTTGTCTTTGAAATCTACTTTATGACTTCCTGTTTGTAAATACGATTGATAATTCTGTAGATGTAATTTCATCAAATTGTCTTCGCTAATTGAAAGGATCTTATAACCAAAGTCTTGAAATGTAATTTCCTCTAATAGCCACGCAGCTCTATCGGAAATCCAGTCGATATCATATTGTACTATCCACCCGTGACCATAAAACTTTTCCGCCCCTGGATAAATTAGATCTCCAGTGTTTTTAAGTTTTACGAAGGATTTATCGGATAATAATTTAATCAGTTCCGGAATCGCTTCTTCGCCATAATTTACAATGCAGTCTTTTGCTTCTAAAACATCACTGAACTCGACGCTCCGCAACTGCATGATCATCTTATCCAGCTTTGTCTCCTGAGAGCAACCAGTTAATGTCAAGAGAAAAACCAAAATTACAATGAGTCTCATAAAGTGGCTGCTAACGTCCACGGCTTGGCGCTGTGCCGACGGTTAAGGTAGGAAATTTTCCAGGCTGAGCAGCTTAACTTCCATCACAAGCTGCGAAGCCTAACACAAGGCATAGCGCCAAGCCGATGTTGGCTGCACTAATGATAAACAAATAATTACTATCTTATATTGTAAATTGTAGTAACCAAATCGTTAAACAGCTTTCTATATGCCTGAGATCTACGATCTGGTCTGCCGGAAACAAAAATGATAAAGCCATTTCTAGTACCAGGTTTGAAACCCATCATTGTGTACAAACCCCGCGCACTTCCATTATGGAAGTACAACAATTCACCGACTACGGGCGCACCGGCAATAAACCATGTGTAACATCCCAAATTTACATCGCTTGGTGTAAAACGCTCAATGGTGGCGCTGTCAAAAACACTCTTGGACTGCCATTTACCGTTTGATGTCCACGCTATCAAGAAATGCGCAAGTTGCTCGGCACTCGTTCTGAGCGTTCCAGCCGGGTAGTCAGGAAATCCCTCATGTCCATAACGTACATGCTGCTGTAAAGAATCTGAAAATACGTATGGAGTCGCTACTTTCATGATATCCAGTTCTGTCAAAAACCAGGCGGCATTCGTCATTCCCAGTGGCTGAAAGATTTTTTGCTTGCAATACTCACTAAATGATATGTGACTTTTAAGTTCTACCAAGTACCCGAGCAACGCATATCCAACATTACAATATATGGTGCGTGTGTTCGGCTTGGCATCCAAAAAATTTTTTTGTCTATCATAATTGGAGCCGTTTGGCGTGAGGTATTCTTTCACGAAAGCTTGTAATGGAATGGGGGAATCTCCTTTAAACAATCTCCACAGCGGCATCAGATAATCCAGGTTATCAACAATCGAAGACCGATGTCTTAACAAGTCTGCAATTGTTATAGGGTCATTCTCGAAATTTGGATTCCTCACGCGGAAGGGTAAGTGGTTATTTATATCATCCTCCAGTCGCAACTTACCTTCCGCAACCAATTGAGATATTGCAGCAGCCGTAATAGTTTTGGAAAGAGATGCAATTTGAAATATAGTATTTTTTGAAACGGGAGTTTTATCCTCAAGGTTTTGATAACCATAATATCCAGTCCATATTATCTTTCCGCTGTCGATACGGCAAGCTGCAAGCCCGGCGAGGTGAAGTTGTTGCATTCTAGCTGTAATTACTGAATCGACCGAGCTTTTTTGTGACAAAGTTTCTTTTCCGAGGAAAAGAGTTATTGTGAATAGTAATAGACGGCTCACTTTATCTTGATTATTGCAGCCAACGACCACGGCTTGCTGCCGTGCCGTCCTTCGAATTTAATGAATTTGCCGGGCCGAGCGAAGTAAATTGAATTGGACGAGCGAGGCCCAGCAGAGGCATGGCAGCAAACCGTCTGTTAGCTGCAGTTTTTATTCGTAGTAGACACTTATTTGTTTATGACCTTTTACTTCGTATTGTTCAGACAGTGTTGCAGTATCAGTTTTGTACGGAATTTTATTAGTTATCCCGATTCTTCGAAGTTCTTCACGAATCCTAACAACGTCTGCTCGATCGGTGTAGTCATATGTGTATACACAGATAACTTTTAGATTTTGTTTTGATGCGTTAGGGTTTGGTTTCGATGTCGAAACTTTTGATGTTTCACCAAGTAATCCATTTTCCGTAGCGGCTTTAATTTTTTCCCAGACCAGATCCAGATTTTTAATGTCGACAAAAATTAGCCATTTACCGGAGTTAGGCGTTGACTTTGGATAATTACCCTGCTTTCGCGATGCGTAAAGCCAATAAATATCAGTTACCTGACTCGGTTTAGAATTTGCAAAGTACTTTTCTGCAATGAGCTTTTGCTTGGCTATAATATCTGAATGTTTTTTGGTGGTCATTTATTAGATTCCTAAAAATTGCAGCTAACGCCCACGGCTTGCTGCCGTGCCGTCCTTCGAATTTAATGAATTTGCCGGGCTGAGCGAAGTAACCTGCCTGCCGGCAGGCAGGATGGAATTGAAACGAGCGAAGCCCAGTAGAAGACGTGGCAGCAAACCCCCTGTTGTGCGTTCGTGCTTAAAACAAGCACTCTTATTTTATAAACCCCATTTTTTTCAAAATTCGTTGATGCGATGCACCTTCAAAATATTGTTTATCATAAAAAATAGTGATGTTTAAAAGGTAAGCATTCGGAGATCTTTCTGCAACCGCTTTTTCTTCCCATTCATTTGCTTTTTGATAATCACCTTTTAAATAATAGATGTATGACAAATCCCATGGGTCTTCAATTTTATTTGCTGAAGCGTATTTAAAAAATCGGTTCATCACTGCATCCGCTTTTTCTTTTTGATTACATTTTGAATAAATAAACACCAGTGTTACCTGTAATAATTCAGATCCCCATCCATCTTTAAATAGTTTTTCTGCCTTCGCTGCATTCGCTAATGCTTTGTCATATTGGTTCAGAAAAATATAGGCATACGCTTGCTTAATATATCCCCAAACCCAGGTAGGATGAAGATCCAGTGCTTTTTGAAATGCATCAGCACTTTTTTGAAAATTACTAGCTATAAGATTTGTCCACCCGAGATTATGCAAACTGGAAATAGAAACCGGGTCCAGTTCTACTGCTTTGTCGGCAAGTGGTAAGGCTTCTTTGTACCGGCCTACGTCTGCTAATGTGGCGGAGTATCTTATATAGATGGTGGCATTACCCGGGTCCAGTTCCAGTGCTTTTTTATATGATTCTACGGCACCCTTCCAATCCCAGTCGTAATAAAATTTTAAAGCACCTTCAGATGTATAAATCTCTGCCAAGTTTGGATCAAGTGCTTTGGCTGCTAAAATAGCCGTTCTTGCTTCGTTAATTATTTCTTTTTGTGAGGCCGTTGAAAAAAGGCTTTGCACAATTTTTTCGTTAGCAATGGCCGCATAGGCAGTAGCATATTTTGGATCAATGCGAATGGCTTCTCTGAAATGACCTAACGCCTTTTCCGATTCTTCCGGTGTCGAGCCATAACTCAAAAATCTTCCTTTGAGGTATTCTGCATAGGCCTGTGGATTTACGGACTTGTTTTGTTGCACACCTTCTGATTTATCTGCCAGTGTAATCCGCAATGGATTCATTAAAGAAGTAATGATGGAGTCCTCCACCCGGGAAATATCGTCACCTGTCATTCTATATTTGTTTCCCCAAATCTGGTTTTGATTGGCTGCATCCACCAATTGGCAACTTAAATAATATACACCATCGTTTTGATGTAATTGCCCGGTCAGCACCACATCAGCATTCAGTAATTTCTTTAAACTGATTATGCTTTTGGAAGAATCCGGTAACTTGAATGTGGCCGAGCGGGAAAATACTTTTACATCCGGGAATGAAGAAAGTCTGTTAATCAGGTTTTCTGGTATGCCATCTGATAGATACAGTAGTGAGGAATCTTTTTGCGAGGTTTCAAATGGAAGAATTGCCAGCGATCGTTGAGAAGCATGTGAAGTTTTCGGAATGAATAAATTCCAGCTAAGAATTATAGCTGCAAATAAAACTATTGTCGCTGCAGTAATAATAAGGCGTTTTGTGGTTTTATTTTTAAATATTTTCAGCTTGCCCTGCATGGCATCTCTTTTGGGCACCACAAATCCCGGGTTAGAGATTGCGAATACTTCAACAGCTTCTTCAACATTTTTAAATTCAAAAGAGCCGAGTGAACTAATTTGAAGCTCAGTATTGTTTTTGACCTGATCCCGGATACTTTTCGATATGAGTACGGATGAACCGACTCCCAGCGTTTCAATTCTTGAAGCGATATTTACACCATCGCCATATACATCCTCATTTTCAAAGACTACTTCACCAAGGTGGATGCCTATTTTTAACTTGAAAATTTTAGCAGCATTACAAGCCTCCTGAATTTTCATTGCTGCATTTACGGCATCAGAAGCAGTGGTGAAACTTGCCATTACTCCATCACCTATTTCTTTTATCCATCTGCCATTATATTTTTCAATGATTGGTTTTTGAATCTCCCTGTTTTTACTAAGTAATTCAAATGCTTTTTTTTCATTATTGCCCATCAAAGCAGTATACCCAACAATATCCGTGAACATGATGGCAGCAAGTTGACGGTAATGAGACATGGAATTCGGTTAAACTTTTTTGTTGTGAAAGTTATTGTTATTGAATATATTCAAACTAGCATGCCACATAACGCCCACGGCTTGGCGCCGGCGGGTAAGTTAAGTTACGAATTTAATGTCTGCCAGGCGGATGGCTTAACTTTTTGAATAGAATCCA
>Ga0196964_10001829_pt1 | contig 10438 bp, 11 predicted proteins | sample S1_10metaG_FD_148615 | JGI IMG/M metagenome (GOLD analysis project Ga0196964, IMG submission 148615) | Soil microbial communities from Anza Borrego desert, Southern California, United States - S1_10 | ecosystem: Environmental > Terrestrial > Soil > Desert | place: USA: California | collected... | reverse complement strand
CGATCTATATCCTGATGGAGGACGCCGCGACCGCCGAGATCAGCCGCAGCCAGGTCTGGCAGTGGCTGAAGCACCGGGCGCCGCTGGACGACGGCCGGCCAGTGACGCGCGAGCTGTTCGAGGCGCTGTTCGCGGACGAGCTGGCCAAGCTGGGCCAGGCGGCGCAGTTCCCGCGCCTGGAAGAGGCGGCCGCCCTGTTCCGGGACCTCGTCCTGGCGGAGGATTGCGCCGAGTTCCTCACGCTTCCGGCGTACTCGGCGCTGGATTGAGCGCCGGTGCTGCGCTTGCCCGAACGCGCCCCATGTGACCATTTCGCGCCATCGGAAACGCCCGCCCCAGCGCTTGTTTCTTGGGGCGGCGTGGGCTAAACGACCCGGCTCCGGCGAACGAGCCGTGCGCGCCGCGGGGCGGGAAGCCCTTCCGGCGCGCTGTTCGTTGGCTGGAGGCGTTGTCCCGCGAGGTGTTCGCCGGGGCGCCGCGTGAAGGAGTGTAGCTCAGCTGGTAGAGCATCGGTCTCCAAAACCGAGGGCCGGGGGTTCGAGTCCCTCCACTCCTGCCACTATCTAAGTCGACGGGCCCGTCCGGCTGGCGGCCCGTCGATGAGTTTTTGACGACCCGGGCGCCGGACCCCGGGTTTGAGGACGGAACGAATGGCCAGGCAGAAAGGCCCCCGCGCGTGGACGCGTGCGGCTCGCAACTCGGGAAGCTCCAGCGCCGCGACGGTGATCGCCGCGCCCGAGCCGGCTGCGCCCAAGAAGCGCACCAACCCGGCGCAGTTCGCCCGCGAGGTGCGCGCCGAGGCCCGCAAGATCACCTGGACCAGCCGCAAGGAGACCTGGATCACCTCGGTGATGGTCTTCATCATGGTGACCCTGGCGGTGATCTTCTTCGCCCTCGTCGACCTCGGTCTCGGCGCGGCCGTGAACCAGTTCATCCGTCTCGGGAGGTAGAGCCATGACCGACGCGACCATCGCGACCGAAGCGGCCGAGGCCAAGCCGGCCTCCAACCCCCGCCACAAGTGGTACATCGTCCACGCCTATTCGAACTTCGAGAAGAAGGTGGCGGAGACCCTGCGCGAGCAGGCCAAGGCCCAGGGCCTGGAGGACAAGTTCAGCGAGATCCTGGTGCCGACCGAGGACGTGGTGGAGATCCGCCGCGGCCGCAAGGTGAACACCGAGCGGAAGTACTTCCCCGGCTACGTGCTGGTGAAGATGGAGCTGACCGACGAGGCCTACCACCTGGTCAAGAACACGCCCAAGGTGACGGGCTTCCTGGGTTCGGGCGCCAAGCCGATCCCGGTTTCGGAAAAGGAAGTGCAGCGCATCGTCGGCGCCATCGAGGAAGGCGTCGAACGCCCGCGCTCGACCATCCGCTTCGACATCGGCGAGAAGGTGCGCGTCACCGACGGGCCGTTCGCCAGCTTCGACGGCACGGTCGAGAGCGTCGACGAGGAGCGCGAGCGCCTGCGGGTGTCGGTTTCGATCTTCGGCCGGGAGACCCCGGTCGATCTGGAATACGGACAGGTGGAAAAGACCGCCTGACCGTGAGCATCCCCGCCGCGTGACTGGCGGGGCCAAATCCGTGGGAGGAGCGCCAACTCCGCACCACGGCTCACATGGCCTCCCGCGGGAGGCTGCTTAGGAGAGAAGAATGGCCAAGAAGATTCTGGGCTACATCAAGCTGCAGGTGCCCGCGGGCGCCGCGACGCCCTCGCCGCCCATCGGGCCGGCGCTGGGTCAGCGCGGCGTCAACATCATGGGCTTCTGCAAGGAGTTCAACGCCCGCACCGAGAAGGAACAGAAGGGCACGCCCCTGCCGACGGTGATCACCGTCTACCAGGACAAGTCGTTCACCTTCGTCACCAAGACCCCGCCGGCGTCCTACTACCTGAAGCAGGCCGCCAAGATTCAGTCCGGCGCCAACAAGCCGGGCCGCGAGACGGCGGGCAAGGTGACCATGGCCCAGTGCCGTGAGATCGCCGAGAAGAAGTTCAAGGACCTGAACGCCAACGACCTCGACCAGGCGACCAAGATCATCGCCGGCTCAGCCCGTTCCATGGGCCTGCAAGTGACGGGAGCCTGATCACATGGCCAAGCAAGCAAAGCGCATCAAAGCCTGGACCGGCGACCGTGAAGCCAACCTGCCGTTCGGCGAGGCGGTGAAGCTGGTCAAGGAGAACGCCAAGGCCAAGTTCGACGAGTCGATCGAGATCGCCGTCAACCTGGGCGTCGACCCGCGCCACGCCGACCAGCAGGTCCGCGGCGTGGTCAACCTGCCGTCGGGCACCGGCCGCGACGTCCGCGTGGCGGTCTTCGCCAAGGACGCCAAGGCGGAAGAGGCCAAGAAGGCCGGGGCCGAGCACGTCGGCGCCGAGGATCTCTACGAGAAGATCAACGGCGGCTTCATGGACTTCGACCGGGTCATCGCCACGCCCGACATGATGGCCCTCGTCGGCCGCCTCGGTAAGGTGCTGGGCCCGCGCGGCCTGATGCCGAACCCCAAGGTCGGCACCGTCACCCCCAACGTCGGCCAGGCGGTCAAGGACGCCAAGGGCGGGGCCGTGGAGTTCCGGGTCGAGAAGGCGGGCATCGTCCACGCCGGCATCGGCAAGGCCAGCTTCCCGCAGGAGGCCATCGAGGCCAACCTGAAGGCCTTCATCGACGCGCTCAACAAGGCCAAGCCGTCGGGCGCCAAGGGCACCTACGTGAAGAGAATCTCCCTGAGCTCGACCATGGGCCCGGGCTTCAAGGTCGACCCGGCCAGCCTGCAGGCGTAGGCCGGCCGCAGATCGAACGACGGAGGGGCGGGACCGCGAGGTCCCGCCCTTTTCGTTTGGGCCGGGCGGGGGGCGCCGGCGCGGCTCAGCCCGCCGCCGCCCGCGTCGCCGGCGCCGCGGCGGTCACACGCCACACCACGTTGCCCGCGTCGTCCGCGACCAGCAGGGCGCCCGTCCGGTCGACCACCACGCCCACCGGACGGCCGCGCGCCTGGCCTTCCGGGGTGACGAACCCGCCTACGGCGACCAAGGGCTGGCCGCTGGGCCGCCCGCCGCGGAAAGGCACGAAGAGCACCCGGTACCCGCTCAGCTCCGAGCGGTTCCAGGATCCGTGCTGGCCTATGAAGGCGCCGCCCCGATAGCGGGCCGGCAGGGCCGAGCCGGTGTAGAAGACCAGCCCGAGGCTGCCGGTATGGGCGCCCAGCGCATAGTCCGGAGTAATGGCGCGCGCGACCAGGTCGGGCCGTTGCGGCTCAACCCGCGTATCCACATGCCGGCCCCAGTAGCTGTAGGGCCAGCCGTAGAAGCCGCCGTCCCGCACCGACGTCAGGTAGTCGGGCGCCAGGTCGTCGCCCACTTCGTCCCGCTCGTTGGCGACCGTCCACAGCACGCCGGTCTGGGGCTCGAAGTCCATGCCGTTGGGGTTGCGCAGGCCGGAGGCGAAGATCCGCGAGCGGCCGGTGGCGCGGTCGACCTCCCAGATGGCGGCGCGCCCGACTTCGACGTCCATGCCGTTCTCGCCGACATTGCTGTTGGAGCCGACGGTCACATAGAGGCGGGTCCCGTCGCGGCTGGCGATGACGTTCTTGGTCCAGTGGTGGTTGATCCGGCCGGCCGGCAGGTCCAGCACCTTCACCGGGGCGGCCGTGATGCGGGTCTCACCGCCGTTGTAGGGGTAGCGGACCACGGCGTCGGTGTTGGCCACGTACAGGTCTCGCCCGACCAGGGTCATTCCGAACGGCGAGTTGAGGCCGCTGAGGAAGACGCTGCGGAACTCGGCCACGCCGTCGCCGTCGGCATCGCGGAGCAGGGTGATCCGGTTGGGGCTGGGCACGCCGGCTCCCGCCGCCTTGAGGACCATCCGCATCACCAGGTCCTTCGGCCGCTTTACGGGCTCGGGCTTGCCGTTGCTCTCGGCCACCAGGACGTCCCCGTTCGGCAGCACGTAGAGCCACCGCGGATGCTCCAGCCCGCGGGCGAAGGCGGTCGCCTTCAGGTCCGCGGCAGCCTGTGGCGTCTGGTTTTCCTGCCAACCGATGGGCCGGGCGATCTTGATCGGGGGGACGAGGCCGTGGACCGGGTCGACCAGCTGCGGATCGGGGCCTTCCGTGGCCGACGGCGGAAGCGCCGTGCGCTGGCCGCAGGCCGCCAGGACGAGCGCGGCCAGGGCGCAACAGGCCGCGGCTTGCAGGGTTCTGTTCATGGCGGCCATCTCAGTCGGCGACGCCGACCCTGTGGCGATAGACCATCTCCCAGCCCATCCAGCCGGTGAACAGCAGGATCACGGTCACCGTCGCCGAAAGTCCGACCCCCAGCGGACCGACCGAGGCGGCCCCGTCCCGGAAGTGCACGAGCAGGTTTACGACCGACAGTCCGACGGCGACCAGGTTGCCGATCATGTGGAGCCATGCGGGCCGCAGCGACCGTATGGCGCGGCTGCCGAAGAAGTCGATGAAGCCGGCCAGCGCCGCGAGCGCCGCCATCACCAGGCCCGCCGCCAGCAGCCAGGTGGAGGCCATCGCCCAAGTCGGATACTGGGTGTTCAGGTACGCGAGGTCGGTAACCAAAGTCGCTACGAAGAAGGCCACCGGAAAGGGGATCAGCATCGGGTGGATGGGGTGGCCCGCAATCTTCACCGTGGTCTTGGGATTCTCCATGGTCATGGCCGGCTCCTCGGTTTGCCGAACGGCGCCGCTTAAACCGGGCGTGGGAGCAGATGGTTGCGCGGCTCGGGACGTGATCGCGCTTTTTCTGATAGGATGGTTACCGGGACGACATCGCTTCGGGGGAGGCGGATGTTCGAGTCGGCGGTCAATACGTTGCAGTGGCTCACCCAGGACCAGCGCCTGCTGATGGCGCGTCGGTTCGACGACGGCCGCCCCTTCACCCTGGACCTGCTGCTGCCGCTCTACGCGAGCAAGGAGGTGCGCCAGAAGGGCGGGACCTTCCGCAGGCGCAAGGTCGCCTTCGTCTGGGAGCCCGAGCACATCGCCCAGGTGCACAAGACCCCCTCGGAGATCATCAACGTCAGCTCCGCCTACGCCTTCCTGAAGCCGTACTTCGGCGACGAGTCCGTCTTCTGCACCGAGGGCCAGGGGCACGCGCCGGCCAAGCAGGCGGTCATGCGCACCATCCGCGACCACATGACCATGGCCGGGGACGACTACCTGTTCTTCCAGTTCTCGGTGCGCGAGCAGTTCCGCCCCGGGACCTACGCGGTGCTCGATCCGCTGCAGCGGGTCACCGCCGCCTTCCTCATCCGCACCATCTTCGGCGAGCAGGGGACCAAGGCGGTGAAGGTCACCATCGGCCACGCCATGGGCGCGGCGTCCAACGCCAACGCCACCATCCTGATGCTGCCGACGGTGCTGCGCTTCACCCGGGCCATCGGGACCGGCCTGGCCATCCGCCGCCAGAAGCTGGGCCTGCGCAAGTTCATCCACGACCAGCTCGACGGCATGGCCATCGCCGAGCACTGGCATCACCAGTCGCCCGCCGACGCGCGGTCCGAGATCTGCGACAACCTGATGACCTTCCTGATCGCGGGTTTCGAGACGACGGCGACCACCATCGCCTGGCTGCTCTACGAGCTGGCGACGCACCAGGAGATCCAGACGGAGCTGAGGGCCGAGGCGGTGCGACGCCTGGCCGAGGATCCGATCGCCTACTTCGAAGACGACGACACCCTGCTGGCCCACTGCGTGCAGGAGGCGCTGAGACTGCATCCGTCGATCCCCTTCATGATCCGCGAATGCTCGGCCGCCTTCTCGGTCGGCGGCCTGGACCTGAAGGCCGGCGACTACATCGTCATGTCGATCGAGGAGCTGCACCGGCGCGCCTTCGAAGACGGCCGGGCGTTCAAGCCCCAGCGCTACGCCCAGGGCGCGGCGCAGCCCAAGCTCGGCACCTTCGGCGGGGGGGCCAAGATCTGTCCGGGGCGGGCCATCGCCGTACAGCAGGCGCGCATCATCACCGCGCTGCTGGTCACCACCTACCTCGTCGAGACGACGAAGCGCACGACGGCCAAGGTCATCCGCAACCGGGTGTCGGCCACGCCCAAGGGCGGCATGGTGCTGTCCTTCCACCGCATCATGTGACGCGGTGCCGGCGACCCTGATCGTCGGGAACGGACGGATCGGAACGGTGCTGGCGCGCGCGCTCGACGACGGGCGGGCCCTGGCCAGGGAATCGGCGCGGGGGGTGGCGGACGGGTCGGCGGACGCCGGGCTGCGGGCGCTGTCGGGCGCGCCCCTGACGGTGGTTTTCGCCCACGGCCGCGACGTCAACGACCGGGACTTCGAACGCGACTACGCCGCCATTCTGGGCTCGCGTCTGAAGCCGCTCGAGCGGGTCGCCGAGGCGCTCGGCCCGGCGGTGCGGCGCGCCGTCCTGGTCAGCTCCACCGCCGCCAGCCTGCCGGACGACGGCAAGGCCTCGCTGCCGGCCCTGCAGCACGCCTTCGAGCGGCGCTTCGTCGAGCTGTTCGGAGGCGTCCCGACCGTGGTGCTGCGGGCCGGAACCCTGACCGGCGAGGGGTCGCAGATGCTGGAGGGACTGCGCACGCTCGGCCGCCGCTCGATCCTGCTCAAGCGCCTGCGGCTGTCCGGCCGCACCGACATCCCCTACTGCGACGAGCGGCTGCTGACGGCCGCGGTCCGCGCCGCGGTCGAGGCCGACTCCCACCAGCGCTGGGTCGTCGCCTATCCCCGAGGCCTCGACCTCAACGCCGAACTGGACGCGGCCCTGCCCGGGGGCTGGACCCTGACCCTGCCGCGGCCGCTGTTCGCGGCGCTCTGGTCGAGCATGGGCGTCAGGCCGGAGTTCTTCCAGGTGTCGATGGAGGGGCTGAAGCGCGAGGGCTGGGCGTTCGCGCCGGCGTAGGGGCCCAAACGATGCGCGGCCCCTCTTTCGAGGGGCCGCGCGGCCGGCGTAGCAGGGGGCAGGAGAAAGCGCCGGCCTCGTCGTCGGCCTTAGTAGGGCCGGCGATCCCAGTCGCGACGCTCCATGCGCAGCTGGCGCCGGACGTGGTCGATCCGGTAGTCGAGCGTGTCGCGCTCGTAGCGGCTCAGCCGGCCGTCGCGCATGTAGCTGCGGAAGAGATGGCGGAGCTCCATCACCCGGTACTCGAGGCGCCGGGCTTCGGCGCGGCTGATGGTGCGGTTGTAGCGGGCCCGGTCGATGCGGTTGTCGAGCTGCTCGATCTGGCGGGCGATGCCGTGGCTGCCGCCATAACCGCCGCCGTAGCCGCCGCCGTAACCGCCGCCGTAGCCGCCGCCGTAGCCGTAGCCTTGAGCCATGGCCGGGGCCGCGACCGCGAGGGCGGAGACGGCCGCGAGGGCGCTGATCATCTTCTTCATCGTCTGTTCTCCAGTCGTTCGGCCGCCGATGCGGCGTCGATGGCGGGAGTAAAGACGACCGGCGCTGAGCCGATCCTGAGCGCGGTGTTGTCTGCGGTTCAGCTTTTCAGCTGGTCGCAGCCGCACTGGGCCGGGGCCTTGTCCGGCCGGAAGCGCACCAGCTTGGCGCCGTGCCTGAAGCGCCCGGCGCTGACGTGGTCGAAGGCGACCTCGACCACCAGCTCGGGCCGCAGGGGAACCCATTCCGTGGAGCGCTCGGTCGACCAGCGGCTGGGGCCGCCGGGGGCGTCACCGGTGAATCCCGGCCCGCCGCGCAGGGCTTCCAGCCGCCGGGTCAGGGCCGGCTTGTCGGCGGCCGGGATGGCCGAGGTGAAGCCGACGTGGTGCAGCAGCCCCGCGCCGTCATAGAGGCCGAGCAGCAGCGAGCCGACCAGCGGCGAGCCCTGGCCGTAGCGGAAGCCGCCGACGACGCAGTCGGCGGTGCGCAGCCGCTTGACCTTCACCATGGCCCGCTCGCCGCCCAGGTAGGGCCCGTCGAGCCGCTTGGCCACCACGCCCTCGATCAGGCCCTCGTCGAGCCAGCCCTGGGCCAGGGCGCGGTTTTCCGTGCCGGGCGTCAGCGGCAGGCGATCGTTCCGGAACTGGCGGTGGAAGGCCTCCAGGGCCTGGCGCCGCGCGCGCAGCGGCCGGCTCCGCAGGTCCTCGCCCGAAGGCGTCAGCAGCAGATCGAACAGGGCGAGGGAAGCGGGGGTCTCGCGGGCCAGCTTGCGGATGCGGCTTTCCGCCGGATGCAGGCGCATCTGCAGGGCGTCGAAGGAGAAGCCGCCGTCGGCCGGGATCAGCAGCTCGCCGTCGAGCAGGAAGCGTTCGGCCGGCAGCCCGGCCAGCAACGCGGCCACCTCGGGGAAGTAGCGCGCCAGGGGCTTGCCGGACTTGGCGGTCAGCCGGACGTCGCCGCCGTCGCGGAAGGCCAGGCAGCGGAAGCCGTCCCACTTGGGCTCGAACCACCAGCCGGGGCCGTCGGGCAGGGCGGGCGCCGACCTGGCCTCCATCGGCGGCGTCGCCGCGATCGGGGGACGGGGGGACTGCGCGGTGGCGGGGTCGGCGGCCAGCATGGCGACTCAAGCCGCCTCCGTCGCGCCGGTTCCGTCAGGGGGCCAGGCGCTCAGCCCGCTCCCGCAGCAGGGTGCGCTCGCGCTCGTTGCGGGTCATGGCGGCGGCGCGCTCGAACTCGGCGCGGGCCTCGGCGGCGCGGCCGAGCTTCTCCAGCAGGTCGCCGCGCACCACCGGCAGCAGGTAGTAGGCCTTCAGCGAGGAGTCGCCGACGAGAGCGTCGGCGATGGCGAGCCCTGCCTCGGGGCCGTAGGCCATGCCGACGGCGACCGCCCGGTTCAGCTCCACCACCGGCGAGGGCAGCAGGCGGACGAGCTCGCCGTAGAGGGCGGCGATGCGCGCCCAGTCGGTTTCCTCGGCCGTGCGGGCGCGGGCGTGGCAGGCGGCGATGGCGGCCTGCAGGGCGTAGGGCCCTCTGGCGCCGCCCAGCGCCTCGGCCCGCTGCAGGGCGTTGAGGCCGCGGCGGATGAGCAGCTGGTTCCAGCGCGCCCGGTCCTGGTCGGCCAGCAGCACCGGCTCGCCCTCGGGCCCGGTGCGGGCGGGCGTGCGCGAGGCCTGGATCTCCATCAGCGCCACCAGGCCGTGGACCTCCGGTTCGCCGGGCGCCAGCTCGGCCAGGATGCGGCCCAGCCTGAGCGCCTCGTCGCACAGCTCCGGCCGCATCAGGTCCTGGCCGGCGGTGGCCGAATAGCCCTCGTTGAAGATCAGGTAGATGACCCCCAGCACGGCCGCCAGGCGGCCGGCGCGGTCCTCGCCGCGCGGCAGCTCGAACTCGACCTTGGCCTCGGCCAAGGTCCGCTTGGCGCGCACGATGCGCTGGGCGATGGTCGGCTCGGCGGTCAGGAAGGCGCGGGCGATCTCGTCGGTGGTCAGGCCGCCCAGCAGCCGCAGGGTCAGCGCCACCTGCGCCTCGGTGGAGAGCACCGGGTGGCAGGCGGTGAAGATCAGCCGCAGCAGGTCGTCGCCGACGTCGTCGTCCAGGGCTGCGTCGAGGTCGGATCCGGCCATTTCCTGGTCGATCTCCAGCTCACGGCCCAGCTCGGCGTGCTTGCGCTCGAGCATCCTGTCGCGGCGGAAGCCGTCGATGGCCCGCCGCTTGGCGGCCGCCATCAGCCAGGCCCCGGGCTTGTCCGGGATGCCCGCCTGCGGCCACTTCTCCAGGGCCAGCAGCAGGGCCTCCGACGCCAGCTCCTCGGCCTGGCCAACGTCGCGGGTCATGCGCGCGAGGCCGGCGATCAGCTTGGCCTGCTCGATGCGGAAGACCGCTTCGATGGCGCGGTGGGCGGCGGAGGTGGTCACCCCCGCCGACTAGCGCGCCATGAAGCGTCACGGCAAGCATCCTAGAACTCCGGCTGGGTCGGCTGCGGCGGCGGCAGCGCCTCGGCGTCGAGGAACGCGTCGGTCATCGGCATCAGCAGGTCGAGCCGGGTGATGATGTTGAAGTGCGTCGTCGACGGCAGGATGGCGAACTGCGACTGGGGCAGGGGGCCCATGCCGCCGTGCGCCGGCGCGCCGCCCAGCTGGCGGAAGAGCCCGAGCGCGGCCTCGGGTCGGATCAGGTCGGCGTCGCCGACGACCAGCAGCACGGGCGCCTTCACCGCGGCGATGTCCGCGTCGGTCCACGGCTCGGCGTCGATCATCGAGGCCTTCATCTTCTCGATGAGGCGCGGGAAGCGGGCGGGGTCCGGCGCGACGGCCCTGTAGGCCGCCTCCATCGGCGTGCCCTTCATCATCTCGGCGTTCATGCCGGGCCACTGGGCGGTGATCGACGGATAGATGGCGTCGTCGCCGACCGCGGCGGAGACCAGCACCAGCCGCCGCACCCGTCCGGGGTTCGCGGCCGCCAGGCGCATGGCCACGCCGGCGCCCATCGAGTAACCGAGCACGTCGGCCCGGGCGATGTCCAGCCGGCCCATCAGGCCGTCGAGGTCGCGGGCCATCTGCTTGACCGAGAGCGGCCGGTCGAGGTCG
>Ga0196964_10001826_pt1 | contig 10445 bp, 12 predicted proteins | sample S1_10metaG_FD_148615 | JGI IMG/M metagenome (GOLD analysis project Ga0196964, IMG submission 148615) | Soil microbial communities from Anza Borrego desert, Southern California, United States - S1_10 | ecosystem: Environmental > Terrestrial > Soil > Desert | place: USA: California | collected... | reverse complement strand
TAGCCCTTGTTCTCCGCGGATGGGCTTTCGACGCGAAGGAGCTCGTAGGGGATATCGTAATGAGCGCCGTCATCGAAGCTGATGTGCAGCTGCTTGGCTTTGCCGTCGAACACCAGATCGGTGGGCCACGGACGCAGCGCGGTCACTCGTCCGGCCCCAATTCTCTTGCTTCATCGATCAGCATGATCGGCACGCCGTCGCGCACGGGATAGGCGAGGCGGGCGGCGTCGCTGATGAGTTCCTGGCGCTGTTTGTCATAGCGCAAGGACGAGCGCATTTGCGGGCAGACGAGGACTTCGAGGAGCTTGGGATCGACTTCGCTCATTGGAGCGGCCGGGGCTGATCGTCGGACGCGACGTCCCACTCCAGTAGCGCGATCAGCGCCCGGCAGCGGTCGTCGAGCGTTTCGGCTTCGAGGAGCGCTTGTTTGGCGACGGCGTCGAACGGGCAGATCTGCGCCGCGACGTTGATCACGGTTTCGGTCGGCGCTTGCTCGACGGAATCCCAGTCGACCTGGAAGCCGTGCAGCGCGGCGTAGGTTTTCAGAGACCGCATCAGCGTCTCGCGGTCGATGCTGCGATCGGAGGCGGGCGTGAAGTCGGCGGCGAAAGCGTCGAAAGAGACGAGCGCCTGGCGGTAGGGCGAGCCGGATTTGATTTCGCGCTCTAGATTGAAGCGGGCGATCCCGGTGAGCGTGACGAGATAGCGGCCGTCGTCGGTCTCGGAGAACGTGGTGATGCGGCCGACTGTGCCGATCTCGGCGAGATCGGGAATGGCTTGCTGCTCGTGGCCGACGGCGGGCTGGATCATGCCGATGAGGCGCTGATCGCCCAGCGCATCGTCGATCATGTTGAGGTAGCGCGGCTCGAAAATGTTGAGCGCGAGCATGCCGCGCGGATAGAGTACGGCGCCCTCCAGCGGAAAGAGCGCGATGGTCTGCGGCAGGTCCGCAGGCTTGCGATAGCCGAACGCGCTCACGAGAAGAGGATCGCCGACAGCTTGCGGCGGCCTTGTTTGGCGACGTCAGACGCGGGACCAGCGGCCTCGAAGATTTTCAGCAGCTGCGTGCGCGCGGCGCCTTCGTTCCAGTCGCGGTTGCGTTCGATGATAGCGAGGAGTTGTTCGGCGGCGCCTTCGAAATCCCCGCGCGCGGAGAGGGATTCGGCGAGATCGTAGCGGGCTTGGAAGTCGTTCGGATTGGCGGCGACTTTCGCGCCGAGTTCGCCATTGTCGCCTGCGCTGGTGGCGTTGGCGGCGAGATCGAGCGCGGTGCGCACGCCGGCGATATCGGGATCGTTGGCTTTTTCCGGCGGCGCCATGTCGAGGATTTCCCGCGCTTGCTCTGCGTCTCCCGTGTTGAGCGCTATGCGCGCCATGCCGGCGATGGCTTTGGTGTTCGTCTGGTCGAGCTGCAGCACGGCGGTGTAGGCCTGCGCCGCGCCGCCAATGTCGCCGAGCTTCAGCGATTCCGCGGCTTGCATCAGCAGCGGTTCGATTTCGGCCGTCATGTCGGCGCCGGCGAGGCGCTCGACGAAGAGCTTGATCTGGCTTTCGGGAATGGCGCCCATGAAGCCGTCAACAGGGCGGCCCTGGTCGAACGCATAGACGGCGGGGATCGAGCGCACGCCGAGTTGGCCGGCGACGCCGGGATGTTCGTCGATATTGATTTTCACCAGGCGCACCTTGCCGGCGGCGCCGCGCACGGCTTTTTCGAGCGGGGGCCCGAGCGTGCGGCACGGGCCGCACCACGGCGCCCAGAAATCCACGATTACCGGCTGGGCGCGCGAGGCTTCGATCACGTCGGCCATGAAGCCCTGATCGGAGCCGTCTTTCACCAAATCGGAACTGGGCGCGGCCGCGCCGTCGAGCATGCTCATGAGGTCCTCTTTGTCAGGGCTGAACATGGGCCGGAGGCGGCGCCGGTTCAATCGGGGCCATCCACCAGGGTAGGGGCGCCGGCGGCGTCGAACGCGATCCGGATGGGCTCGTGGCCGGTGGCGCGCACGAATTTCACCATGTCGGCGGGGCTGATGGCGGTGGTGGCGTCGTTGCGCAGCGGATGGAAATTGACCGGGTCGTGCGCGAACAGGGCTTCGTCGAGCGCGAGCGTGACGTTGCGCTCAGCATCGTTGATCACTGCAAATACGGTGACTGAGCCGGGCGTCACCCCGAGATGCTGCAAGAGAAGATCGGCGTTGCCGAAGCTGAAGCGGCCAGAGCCGATGAGCTTGGATAGGGCGTTGAGGTCGATCACCGTGTCGGCGATGGCGCTAAGGAGGACGAGGCGGCCCTTCTTGTCCTTGAGGAAGAGGTTCTTGGTATGCCCGCCCGGCATGCTCTCCTTGATCCTCGTGCTTTCCTCGACGGTGAAGACAGGGCGATGCTGATGCGTCGCGTGCGCGATGCCGAGGCGATCGAGATAGGCGAAAAGCTGCTCTGGCGTTGCGGGCGGCATGGTCTCCCCTTGGCGCAGCGGCGCTGGAACGTCTAGGGATGGGGCGATGAAACTGACCTGTTATCAAGTCGATCCCCAGCCGGCCGAGCTGGTCCCGGGCACGCCCGACCGCGACTGGATGGACAAATTCTCCGATCGCCACCCATACCGTTGCTTGCCGCTGGTGGTGGCGAACACGACGGGGTGGTCGCTGCTCTCGCCGGTGTCGTTCACCGCGACGTGGAATGGCGGGCCGCGCATCGAGGATATCCGCCTCGATCCCGATGACAATACGCCGAAGGGTTTGCTCAATCGCTGGGCCGTGTCGCACTTTTCGGGCGGCGTGCTGACCTTCCACACCGGCTATCTCTTCCGCACGGAGCCGGGCTGGGATTTGTGGGCGGGCGGGCCGCCCAATCATCTGAAGGACGGCATTCAGCCGCTGGTCGGCGTCGTCGAGACGTACTGGCTGCCGTTTCCCTTCACGATGAACTGGCGATTCACGCGCCCTGGCATGATCTCGTTCAAGAAGGGCGAGCCGTTCTGCTTCATCATGCCGTTGCCGCACGAGAAGATGGATGAGGTCGAACCGATCGTGAAATCGATCCACGACAATCCAGAGCTCAAGCGCGAATACGAAGCATGGGGCGCGAGCCGCACGAACTTCCTGGAGAAGCTCGGCGATAAGGACAGCGAAGCGGTGAAGCACGGCTGGCAACGAGACTACTTCCGCGGCCGCACGCCGGAGGGGCATCTGGCGCCGGACAGCCATGTGAACCGGCGGCGGCTGAAGCCGCCGCGCAAGGCCGAGCCGGGAGAGTAGCGCGAGGGGGATCAAATGGCTGGGAAAAAACGTGGCGGGCTGACGACACTCGCGTTTTCACTGCTGGGCGTCGTGATCTTGTTCACGCTCGTGCCGTTTGGTCCGGGCTTGCGGATGTTTCGCCAACCATCGGGCTCGATGCAGCCGGCGCTTTATCCCGGCGACCACATGGTGGTGACGAAGTGGGCCTACGGCTACGGCCGCTATTCGTTCGCGCCGTTTCCCTTTCCAATGGAGCATGGCCGCTTTCTTGGCCGCACGCCGCAACGCGGAGAGCTCGCCGTGTTTCGCCCGCGGCCGGAACCAGATCGCGACTTCATCAAGCGCGTGATCGGTTTGCCAGGCGATCGCATTCAGATGATCGACGGCGCGCTGCACATCAACGGCGAAGCAGTCCAGCGCGAAGCGCTGGGTGAAAGATCGTTCGATGATGGCTCCGGTCATGTCGCAAGGGCGCTAGCGTTCCGGGAGACGCTGCCTGGCGGCGCTTCTTATTTGATCCTCGATCGCACCAGCGCGGGCGAGCTGGACAACACGCGCGTCTACCAAGTGCCCGAAGGGCATTATTTCGTGATGGGAGACGACCGCGACAATTCCGCTGACAGCCGCGTGCCTTCTGTCGTGGGTTTTATCCCGGTAGAGAATTTCGTCGGTCCGGTAGCGTGGATCATGCCGTCCTCGGGGGCGGACCGAATTCAGGAGTAGCATGACCTGGGCGACGGATCGGCTAGACGCGCTGGTGCGGCGCGACGGCATCAAGCTCCCGCCGGTGGTGGAGACGTTGAAGCTTGAGACGCTGGATGCGTGGGGTCCGGGTTGGGTGCGCAAGCGTTGGACGCCGAAGCCCGAAGTGATGAACATCGATGGCTCGATGTTCGGCGGCTATCTCGCCGCGCTTGCCGATCAGATCCTTGCGTTTGCGACGATGACCGTGCTGCCCGGCGACAAGGCGTACCGAACCACGAACCTCGGTGTGTCGTTCTTCAAGCTGATGCGCGGCGGCGTGTTGGATATTGAAGGCCGTGTTGTCTCGCAGAGCCGCTCGCTCATTCATGTCGAGGCGGATTTCAAGCTTGAGGACGGCACGCTCACGGCGCGCGCGCAGGCGCAACAGGTGCTGACTGAAGCGCCGCCGGACGTCGCCTAGGCCGGATATGGCCGACCTTACTCAGATCGCTGCGGCGGCGCTCCAGGCATGGGGCGCGGGGGACGTCGCGCGCGCGGAGAGTTTGGCGCGCGAGGTGCTTGTGCATGCGCCAAACGATCCGAACGCGCGGCAGGTCCTTGGGCTCGCGAGCTTGCGCGAAGGGCGTGCGCGCGAAGCGGTGGCGCACTTGCGCGCGGCCGACGCCGCCGCGCCGAATACGGCCGTGATCCTCAATTCGCTTGGCGTGGCGCTGCGACAGGCCGGCGATCTGGTCGGGGCGCGCGAAGCGTACGCCCGCGCGGGCACCCTGGGGCTTGCGGATGCCTGGCGCAATCTCGGCAGCCTGGAGCGTGGCGACAACCGCATCGATGCGGCGATAGCGGCGTATGAAAAGGCGCTGGCGCTCCAGCCGTCCGCCTCCGCGCACGCGAACCTGGCGCAGCTCCATGAGATGCGCCATCAGCTGGAGCGCGCGCGCGAACACGCGGAGGCGGCGCTGCGGATCGACGCGAAGAACGAGATTGGGCGCTTGGCTCTCGGCCAGGTGCTGTTGCGCGAGCGCGACTGGGAAGGCGCCGTGGCGCTGCTTTCTCCCATGACGCGCGAGGCTTCGGCAACGCCGGTCAATCGTGCGCTTGCGATCGGGCTCGTTGGCGAAGCGCTCGATCGGATGGGTAAAACAGGCGAGGCGTTCGCCGCGTTTACTGCGTCGAACGCGATCCTGCGAGAGCGGCATGCGGCTGCGCTCAAGGCCGTGGACTCGCCGTTTCATCCCGCCACCGTGCAGAGGCTGACGCGGTTCGTTGAGCGGGAGCATATCGGCGCCTGGCGCTTATCTTCAGCGGCGGAGGCGCCCGTCTTTCTCGTCGGTTTTCCGCGCTCCGGCACGACGTTGCTGGATCAGATTCTGTCGTCGCATTCGGGCGTCATATGTTTGGAGGAGAAGGAGCTCTTCGCGCCGGTCGCCGCCGACCTGCTTTCGGATGAGGCGCTCGCCGCGTGGCGCGCAATGCCCGAGGCGGAGTTGAGCCAAAGGCGCCGCGCCTATTGGGACGGCGCCGACCTGGCGCTCGCGGCGCCGCGCGGGGAGCGCATCGTCATCGACAAGCTGCCGCTCAATCTCGTGCTGCTGCCGGCGATCGCGCGCATCTTTCCCGGTGCGAAGATCATTCTCGCGCTGCGCGATCCACGCGACGCGGTGCTGTCGGCGTACCAGCAACGCTTCGGCATGAACCCGGCCATGGCGCAGATGCTCGAGCTTGAAAGCGCCGCGCGCTACTACGATGCAGCGATGACGCTGCTGATGCGTTGCCGCGAGAAGCTGCCGCTCGCGTTCCACGAGGTGCGGTATGAGCAGGTTGTCGCCGATCTTGAAGGGTCGGCGCGAGGGCTCGCGGCGTTTCTCGGCGCGCCGTTCGAGCCGGCCATGCTGGAGTTCAGCGCCACCGCGCGCCGGCGCGACATCACCACGCCCAGCGCCCGCCAGGTGATCCAGCCGCTCTACACGCGCTCGGTCGGTCGCTGGCGGGCTTATGCGGCTGAGCTGGCCCCGGTGCTGCCGGTGTTGACGCCCTGGGCGGTGAAGTTGGGCTATCCGCCTTAAGCGCCAGTCCGCCCCTTGCGGGAAGGGCGCGGCTCTGCGATAGGAGCGCCCCTCAGGCGCGGGACTTGCACGCGCCACCCCACGGATGCGGGCGTAGCTCAGGGGTAGAGCACAACCTTGCCAAGGTTGGGGTCGTGAGTTCGAATCTCATCGCCCGCTCCAACTAAATCAATTACTTAACAGATGTTTTGAGGCGGCGCGGAGCCGTTTTCCACAGGCGGGTCACCATTTGGTCACCATATTTTAGGTGTCTGGTGACCAGCCAAAGCAAGCCCAGAAAAATGTGAGTAACTGCGCGCGCGGGCCCTTCGCGTCGACAAGCCGCAAGACGCGAGCGCCCTGACCCGAATCGGGAGCGCTACAAAATGCAACACTAGGTCACGCGCGGCCACGCAATGCCGCGCGACACGGCTGAAATCCCTAGCGCTGGAGAGTCGCCGCCCACGGGAACTCGGCTTAGGTTGCACGATGGTTTCAGAAATTGGTCCCGTGCTCACAGCCCATGGCGGGACGCTTCGCACCGACTAGCTGACGAGTCGTTCACTCGGGCGCAGATCGCGCGCCTGATCAAGCGCCTCGGTTTCGGCCGTGATGGCGGCGATCTCTGCGCGCGCCTCCGCGGAGAGGGATGGTTTGAGCATGATCTGCGCGGCCTGGTCGAGCTTCCTCAAACCGCGCGCCAGGAACGATCTGCCGTTTGCCGTTGAGTTGGTCCGGAGGCCCGCAATGCCTTCGAGCATGAGCGGCAGGCCGCGGTGGCCGCGTCCGGTAAGCACATGACAGAGTCCTAGATCGACTCGCATTTCGCCGATGCTGGCGGCGCTCGCGGCGGCGCGTTCGCGAAGGCGAAGCGCGGTCTCGAAATCCTCTGCCGCGTCCCAGAGGCGCCAGAGGAAGCCGAGCTTGCCCATGGCGAGGCTCGCATTGCCGCGAATGGCGAGCGCGCCTTGGCGCGCATCCTTGTCGAGGTCGATCGCCCGGGTTGCGAGCATGCTTGTCTGCTTGAAGTGAAAGACCTTGCGTTCGAACGAGCGAACGCGCTGGGCGATCGAATAGATCGCGCTGGCGCGGGCGCCCATCGGTTCGCGAATGCTGGGATCGTCGGCGTAAGCTCTGTCCCGGCGCCGGCGCGCGCGAAACGCGGCTTGAGTGTTGACGGCGGCGAGCGGTCCCATCCAGAGGTGGCCGTGGAGCCCAAACCAAGACGCTTTGCCAGCCCAAAGGCCGAGCGCCTTGTCCCATAGCGCCGCGGTCAATGGATCGTCGAGCGCGGGCGCGCTGTCGGTCATCAATTCGCGTATTGCCGCCCAAAGGCGAAAGAGCGCTGCGCCGTGCGGCATCTGCGTTTCAACGCTCTCATGGATGCGCGTGCCTTTCGCCACTTGATCGATGAGCGCTTGGGCGCGGCTTTGATCGAGCGGGTGGCGAGCGCTGAGTTTGCCATCGAGGAAGTCGAGCCGGGGATCAGCGAGGTCGAGTTCGGCGCCGCGTCGTGTGCGGCGCAGCGACAGTCCATCGGTGAGCGCGAGTTGCGTTTCTACGCCAACAGGCCGGCGTCCTGCAGCGAGCGTACGGCAGGCTTCAAGGAAGCGATCAAACAGCGTGCGCTCGTCGCCCACGCAATAGTCGCCGTTCGCGAACGCCTTGCGCAACAGCAGCATGGTGTCGAACAGGGCCGGGGCGGGCTCGCGGTCTTGGTAATGCAACACGAGGATGGGCTTCTGAAGCGCTGCGGCCGCAAAAATCTCCAGTTCGAGATAGCTTGCGAACGCGCCCCCTTCGATCAACTTGGCGCCGGAGCCGTGCGCGCCCGAGAGAATGAAGACGAAGAGGTCGCAAGCCTTGATGCCGGCAAAGCAGCGATCGATGATGGTATTGGCGTCGAGCGGTCCTGTTTCGCGCTCAGTCGGCCATTCGTGCTCGTAGGCCCACAGCCGAACGGGCAGAGCGTTCGCTGCCTCCAGAATGCGCGTGCGCAGTGGGATCGAGGCTCGCCGACCGCCGAATTCGTCCTTGAAGGTGGACGATATGAAAACAGAGGGCGCTGTTTCGCTCACAGTCGCAGATTAAACAGTTCGCCCCTGCTGTGGTAGGTGCGCCCGGTGAAGAACCCGAAGGCGAGCAAGACGCGCAAGCTCGCTTGGTCATTCAAGCACATGGACCTATGCGTCTATGACAGGGCGAACGATGCCAATTACATCATGCGCGAGGGGCCAAATTAGGCGCACCCCATCGTTGACCCTCCGCGCCCCAAATCCTTTGGCACAAGTTCAACGCTATGATCTTGGTTAAGCAGGCTATCGTGCCAGCGCGCTGGGCAAGCGTGCGAAAATTCTGGGCGGATGGTTGCCGCATGGTTAATGTGCGGCTACAATCTCTGCGTTTGGCATCTCTGGGTCTCTACCGGCTCCGGGGCGCGGTGGAGGACGCCATGCGAACCGTCACCGTTGAAGGCGGCAACTACTACACTGTCGGTGAGTCCAGCGGCACGTTTTATGTGCGCCGTGGTGGTTCTGGGTTTAGCGGCACAGACATCGGCAAGACCCGCTCGCTCGATGATGCGCTTGCATTGATCAAGGCGCACTCGGGGAAGCAGATAAAGAGCATTAGCTAGCGCTAGGACATACGCCGTCCGAGCCGCGCGGCGCAGATTGCGGTTGGGGGTACGAATGTCCATTGAAGTAGATGGCAAGATCAATCGGGAAGAGCGGCTGCCTTGCGTGTTGATTGTCGATGGGTCGGACTCCATGAGTGCGAATTCCGATAATGCGGGGCGCGCGATTGATCTCCTAAATCAGGCTCTTGTTGTCTTCCAGCAGGACCTTCAATCGGACGAAATCGCATCGCTCCGGGTGCAGGTGCTTGTGGTTCGCGTCGGTGGTATCGCGGATGTCGCCGCCGATTGGGCCGATGCGATCAACTTCGCGGCCCCGACGATTGCCCTAGGCGGTGGCACGCCTCTCGGCGCTGGAATCGACCTCGCTCTTTCAAAGATCGATCAACAACTCGACATGCTCAAGGCCAAAGGCATCAAAAGAAAGAAGCCTTGGATTTTCCTCATGACTGACGGCCAGCCAACGGACGGCCAAGAGTGGGAGGATGCCGCTGCAAGGTTGCGCCAAGCGCAACTCGACGGAAAAGTTCTCGCATTTCCCATTGCCATCGGCTCCGGTTCCTCTCCGCAAGAATTAAAGAAAGCGGTGCCGCCTGAGCGACCAGTCGTGCAGGTGGAAGCCGCGAAATTCAAAGAGATGTTCAAGTTCATCTCTTACAGTTCTAGGTCCGCTTCCAAGGGACCTGAGGGGGCTCAGCAAGACATGGGCATGTGGGGCAAGGTGGTTGCCTAGTCGGCGGTCTTGATGCTCTGGGGCTGGCCTTCAATGCTCGGAAAGCGGCGCAAATCTTCGGATATGACCGAAGCTGAGATGCTGAAGGCGCCGGAGCGCTACGCGCCAGCACCGAGCCGGTTCGAGTGTGTGACGCGGGGTGGTTGGGCTAGCCTAGGCGCTTCGGTAATTGGCCCTAGCCACGAGTCTGACTCGCTCGTGCGGCAAGACGAATTCGCCCACAACATCGTCGGGGATCTATACGTTGCAGCGATAGCAGATGGGATGGGTAGCGCCGCGTTCGCACAAGTCGGCGCTGCAACTTGCTGCCGTCATGTTGTCGCGCGCATTAAAGAAGCGCTGGGGCTTGCAAGCAGTGCGCGCGCCATTGATCCCGCCGCGTCAGTTCGAATGGATAAAGACGCTGAGCCCATTCCATGGGCGCGCGTGATCGCACAGGCTATCCTAGAGGTTCGAGCAAAGCTCCAGCCGACGCACGGTAAAATCAACGGAGTTACGCGCCCTCTGTTCGACACAACTCTCGTAGGTGTCGTGGCAAGCCCCGAGTCTGGCTTCTTTTTTCACGTTGGCGACGGTTGTGGGGTTGCAGTTGCGGCGCCAGAGCCGGGGACCTTCGGCGATATAGTTATCTCGCCGCCGGAGAACGGAGAATTTTCGAACGTGACGTTTCCGATCACGATGGACGGCTTTGAGAAGCACCTGCGCATCACGCCATTCAGCCGAGCCAATCTGATCTTCTTAATGACGGACGGCGTCACGCCGTTCTCGTTAGAAAGCGACGAGAGAACCCTGCGGCCACGCTTTCTCCAGCCGATTGACGCGCACCTTGCTGGCGTTCGATCAGCGAAAGGCGCCGAGAAACTTCGTGACACGTTGAATAGTGCGGACCTTCGGCAGAGCGAGGGAGACGACAAGACGCTTGTGTGGGCGAGACGACGCCCGTGAACACTCAGGTCGTTCTAGAAAAATCCAACACAACAGTATCATTGGCCGGCGATCCGCTTTTCAGCAATGGAGCGGCTGGCCTGATCTACGCGCACCCCACGAATCGAGACCTCTGCATCAAACTGTATAGAGACGGGACGATTGCA
>Ga0196964_10001825_pt1 | contig 10446 bp, 10 predicted proteins | sample S1_10metaG_FD_148615 | JGI IMG/M metagenome (GOLD analysis project Ga0196964, IMG submission 148615) | Soil microbial communities from Anza Borrego desert, Southern California, United States - S1_10 | ecosystem: Environmental > Terrestrial > Soil > Desert | place: USA: California | collected... | reverse complement strand
TTCGCGCTGCCGGACGTGTGCGTTGAAGATATTCCGCGCTCCTCGGCGCGTTCCATCGGCAGTCTCATCAACCTCGCCTGCCAGACGATGCTCGAACGCGGCAAGCTGGAGCAGCCGGGGAAGCTGAATGTGGACGTGGCGAGCCTTAAAAACACGTTCATGCGCGAGTATCTCTCGGCGACATATCTCGACAAAGCCACGGGTAAAGCCAGCCTGCTGCTGGGCAGTGTCATTCCCAAAGAAGGCGATGCCAGTAACCGCCTTGCGGAAATCGGATTTTCCGGCGGTGCCGATCTGAATGATCAGCAGCGCCAGGACGCGGTGATATCGCAGGTCTTCGGCTCGCGCGATCAGGTCAGCACCATCACGCACGACGATGAACTGCTGCGCGTCAGCGAACAAGCCAAAGCCGAGATCGCCAAGCTCGCACCGCGGTTTCAGCAGAATATTCCACAGGGCGAGAGTCTTCTGGTGAAGGCGCCGTTTAGAACCTCAAGCGGCGGCAATGAATGGATGTGGGTCGAGGTCGTCCGCTGGAACGGGAAGGCGATCGAGGGAATTCTGAAAAACGACCCGTACTCGGTCCCGGGACTCAAAGCTGGCGCGCGTGTGAAGGTGAACCAGGATTCGCTCTTCGATTACCTGCACACGCTGAAGGACGGAACCGAAGTTGGTAATGAGACTGGAAAGCTGTTGATGAAGCGCGGCAACTGATTCAGGAATAGCCGCCAGATTCGTGCGCCACTTCCATCTCCGCGTCCACCATTCTCTCCGCCGACTGCTTCGGCTCGGGCGGTTTCTGTTGTGCTGAAGGCTGGGGAGGCGGCGGTGAAACCTGATGTTCACTCGCCTGACGCCGCGCGTAATCGCAGATTTCCCGGACCTCGCGTTTGAACTGCTCGAAGTCGATCTGCAGACCGCTGATGTATGCACTCCATCCGACGCTGGACTTGGCAAAACGGACGGCCTCTTCGATCTCCGCGTCACTCGCGCCGTACAGCCTGGCCATTTCGGTATGAAAAAAGATGCAATACTTGCACTTTGTCACTGCCGATAGTGCGAGCCCGATCAATTCGCGGTTTTTGTTGTCGATCGCTCCGGCGTCGCATTGAGTGTGCCGGAATGCCAGCCACTCGGCCTCCACGTCCGCTTCAGGAAGTGTTTTGAACATGGCGGGCACGAGGCCCAGGGTGTTCTCGATTTCGCTATAAACCTGTTCGCGTGTCATGCGTCTGTCTCCTCGCATGACAAATCTGCAAAGCAGGGGCCTTCGTTAGAAAGGCAGAAGATTGAGCGGCTTTTTTGCGCGCCGGCCGGACCTGGGGACATCATAAAAGAGCCATGGCTTGGCCAGTTTGATGACCACGGCGCTGCCGGCATCGAGAACTTTCAGCTTTCGGTCTTTTTCAATCAGCTCGATTTTCTCTTCGAAGAACGCGCGTCCGAGGATATTGAGCGGGTACACGCGCATGACCGCTTCGGGGTTGGCAATGCCCTCGAGCGTCTCGGGCAACTTGCCGTGTGTCGCCTGGATGCCCAGCACACTGCGCTCGTTTAACACGGCCAGCTCCGTCGCACGCTCCTCCAGCACCTTCAGCGTGAGTACGCGCGGATTGATCGTCATTCCGCAGAGGGCCACCAGCTTTCCTTCACAGCGCCCGAAAAGCTGGATCTGAAATCGTGTGCGCTTGTCTGATCCCAGCGCCCGTGCCGCGGCTTTGCTCGCGACGCCGCCGCCGCGTTCAGCCAGGCTTTCCATCAGTTGCTGGCGGTCGACCTTCAAATCCAGGCCGAAGCCGCGCGCTATCCAATCGAGGGGATCGGCGAATTGTCCAAAACCCCCGCCGAGAACCAGAGCGACGGTAAGATGTGGTTCATTTGGAAGGAACATAATAACGTGGAAAGTCCTGATTACGGGGGAGTCTGCTGAGCCCAAAAAAGATGGCTCTGGGGTCAAAGACTATGATAGCACATCACAGCGGTCACGCTAGAATCTACGTGTGCAGTCCTTAAAAAAGCGATAATCAGGATAACTGAAAGGTTTGCCGTTCTATGATTCTTGCCCTCATCAACAATAAAGGAGGCGTTGCCAAGACGACCACTGCGGTGAATCTCGCCGCGGCAATTGCCACTCAAAAACAGCGTGTTCTGCTCGTAGACCTGGACAGCCAGGCCGGCGCAAGCCTCTGCATGGGCGTACGCCGCGCCGATCTTCAACCTTCCGTCGCCGATCTGCTCGTGCGCGACATGCCGATCAGAGAAGTTATCCGCAAGACGTCGCTCGAGAATCTGGATCTGATCACCGGATCCAATGAACTGGCCGGTTCCGACGTTGCGATGGGAAGAATGGATCTGAAAGAATCGCGGCTCAAGCGTGTGCTCGATCCTGTCCGCAGCGACTACGCGCATATCATCATCGATTGCCCGCCCAGCCTGTCGCTGCTTTCGGTGAACGCGCTCCTGGCAGCTGACATGTACCTGGTTCCAGTGACGCCGCAGGTGCTGACGATCAGCGGAATGGCGAGCCTGATCGAAGAAGTCAATGCGCTGTGTGAAAGGAACATCGGCGAAGTCGCGGAGCTCATGGGATTCCTGCTGACGATGGTCGATTACCGCAACCGCACGACCGGCGACCTGGTGAACGCGATGCGGCAGAACTGGAAGGATTTCATCTTCAAGACTGAAATCCGGATCAATGTGAAGCTCGCCGAAGCCCCTGCGCAGGGAAAAACGATTTTCGACTACGCACCGCAGTCCACCGGAGCGGCATCCTACAAGCAGTTCGCGCGCGAATTCCTGCAGCGGGTGAAGCAGTATGAATCCGGGGAATTTCCGAACGAGCAGCCCGAAGCCGAAGCCCAGGTCTCCGAAACTGCCGCGGCAAACAGCTGAAAATAAAAGTGCGGCCGCTAACGCGGCCGCACCATTCCCTCTGAAGATTCTGCGTCTTCTGGCTGCTAATCGTTGCCCGCCACAGTGACGGTCATGTTTCCGTCTTGTCCCAGCCCCAACGCGTTCAGCCGCTGAATTGTGCAGCCGCTGGCCGTAATGGAGATGACAGTCGCTATGTCAGTTGGTGTGCCGCCCAGGCACGAGACCGTCACGACGGGCACGGTGGAGAAGGCACTCGAGAAGGTAATGTTCACCATCCCGGCCGTGCTCGACTGCGCGCCCGAGGCCAACCCGCTGCCATTCACGCTGTCGGAAACCGTGGCCGTTGCGGTGCCGAATAGCATGCGTGTCTTTGCCGAGGTCTGGGCGACGATCGGCGCGCGCTGCGCAGATCCCAGAAGAAGCTGCCCGCTTCCATCCATACTTCCCACGACTACGTTGCTGCTATCGCGCCATTCCTGAAGATTCGCCGACTGCAGCGCCGCGCCCTTAATGACGAGCCCCTTCTGGCTTGCGCCGCCCGTTTCAATTACCTGGTTTCCCGCTGTGAAGGTGTTGGCAGCGTTGCGCATCGCGACGTTGTTCGAGAGGCGCGAATCGGGGATGCTGGTGGTCGTCGTGACGTTGCTAATCGCTTCAAGAATACTATTGCCGGCCGTGTTCGACACGCTGCCTGCAGTCGTTGCGAAGTTGGCATTTGTCGCCGTGGCCGCGTTGCCGGTGATGTTAATCGCTGCCGTACCTGTGAGAACATCCGCATTCAGAGTTGCGTTAGTCGTCGCTGCGTCGTTCAGTGCTGTTACCAGACTGTTGCCGGCTCCCGCAGCGACACTGCTTGCCGTCGCAGCGACGTTCGCATTGATGGCATTAGTGGCATTAGTGGCATTTGTGGCATTTGTGGCATTTGTGGCGCTTGTGGCGGTCGCCGCGTTTCCACTGATGTTGATCCCCGCCGTCCCAGTGAGAATGTCCGCGTTCAAGCTCGCCCGCGTTGTGGCAGCATCGTTCAGCGCGCTAACGACGCTGTTACCCGCGACTGAAGTGAGCGCATCTGCCGAGTCGGCCTGGGAAGCGAGGTCTGCAGTAGCCGCGTTACCTGTGATATTGATCGCGCCGGTACCCGTCAGCACGTCCGCATTGAGCGATGCATTCGTTGTGGCTGCATCATTGAGGAGCGCGACGATGCTGTTGCCCGTCAGTGTGCTGCCTGCATCCGCGCCGGTGATCAGAGCCCAGGTCGTGCGGCCGAAGCCATCGGCGACCAGCGCCATTCCAGCGGAAGCGGACTCGGAGCTGATTTTGGCGGCCGTGACCGCGGCGTCCGCGAGCTTCGGTGTCGTCACCGATCCGTCTGCCAGATCGATCGTCTGAATCGTGCCGTCTGCGATAATCTCGCTCGTCACGGCGCCGGGCGCTATATCGACGGTTGTGATGGCGCCATCCTGGATCTTGTCGCTCGTGACGGCTCCGTCCGCCAGCTGCGCTTCTGTTACAGATCCTGGCGGCACTGCGCCTCCTGCTGAACTTCGCCTGTTCTTTTCGAGCACGCCGAGCAGCTCCAGCGAGTAGAGAATCTGCGGCCGCAGCTTGGGGTTGAGCGCGGCGACGCCGGCGCCCGGCGTGTCCTTGCTGATCAGGTTCTGCTCGATCAACACCGCGAAGATGGCGGCGCGGGTCTTTGTGGTCGCGGGCTTGACTGTCTCGATCGGGCCGACGAGTTCGATGAGCTTGAGCTCTTTGAGGATCAGGGCCGTCTGCTGCTGAAGCTTGTAGTTGAGCTTAACAGGCAGAACCATCGTATCGCCGATGTTCCTAGGCGCCGGGAGGTCCTCTGCCACTGCCAGACTCAGCGGTATAACCAGGCAGCACAATAGTGAGATCGTCCGTTTCATGCTTCCCCCCTTCGATAGTGACACGTCCAGCACAAACTCCCGCCAGTCACAAGCAGGCGCGGTGAAAATATGGATGGCTGCTTGAATCAACGGATCTGTAGCAGGTGCTGCATTCACAGTTGCCGATTCAATAACCGATCTTCCTTTTCGGTTGGCATGGTCTCAAAGGATGTGCCAGCGGTGAAAAGTTTCGGCTGGGTGGGAAACCACATGGGTGGAACACGTGCAACTTGCAGCTTACAGTGCCATCTTGACTAGTTATGGGTTGCAGAAGCGAAAATGACGAACAATTCTTCCCGTGAAATTTCGTATGCGAGTGAAGTCAACGCACAAGATGCGTAACAGAGCGGGTTCTGTTCTCGCATAAAGGAACTTTCCAAACAAAAATGGCGCGAAACCTTTTCGCGCCATTTCTAATTCATTCTTTTTTGCAGCGAGCTGGACGCTTTAATCTGAAGCTTTAAGGCCCAGTCCGATTTCGCCGAGTTTTTGTTTCACTTCGTTGAGGCTGGTCTGGCCGAAGTTTTTCGTCGCCAGCAGATCGGCTTCGCTCTTTTCGCAAAGATCGCCAATCGTTTCAATGTTCAGGCGCTGCATGCACTTTCGCGAGCGCACTGACAGTTCCAGATCGGTAATCGGCTTTGAAAGTGTTGCGTTCTCCGTGCCGCCAAGGCGCAGACGCTGCGCGCGCGCGCGCTTCTGCTCCTCTTCCTTATGCATGCCCAGGCGCAGGCCCTTGCTTTCCAGGAGCTGCTTGATCTCGCGCAGGCTGGTCTCGCCGAAATTCTTGTACGCCAGCAACTCCGGCTCGGTCTTCTTTACCAGATCGGCAAGCGTCTTGACGTTCATCTTCGCCAGGCAGTTGCGGCTGCGCACGGACAGCTCGAAATCATTCACCGGAATGCGCAGCACGGCTTCGAGGCGGTCGGTCTCCTTGCGCTGGCCTTCGTCGTAATACATATCCAGCGATTCGACAGCGTCGCGCAGGTAGAGCGCCGCGCGCTTGTTGGTCGGATCGGCTTTGAGCGCTTCCTTGAAGCAGGCGATCGCGTTGTCCATGTCGTCGCGGTCTTCATAAAGAAGGCCGAGATTGATCATCGCATTGACAAACGCTGCGCCCTGTCCGGCCACGCGCTTGTAGAGTTCCACGGCGCGGGCATCTTCGCCGCGCAGGTCCATGTAGTAGGCCAGGCGGAAGGCGGCCTGTGCGTTCTGAGCATCAAGCTCCAGCGCTTTCTCGTAGGCTTCGCATGCGCCTTCCTGCTGTCCGGTAACTTCGCGCAGCCAGCCGCGCTGAAACCACAGGTCGCTGTCGTTGGGCGCGTGTTTCTCGGCCTTGTCGAGCAGCGCAGCAGCGTCGTCGGTCTTGCCACTGGCGCGCAGGGCGGCGGCCAGTTCGGCGGTGACTTTTGTGGAATTCGGGAAAGCGTTGGCCGCTCCCTGCAGCTCGCTGACGGCCTGCTCAAAGTTGCCGCGTTCCAGGGCGATGCCACCGCGGACGAGTTTTCCAGCCTGCGTGCCCACAGCCTTCGCGGCCGCTTCCGCTTCATCAAGGCGGCCAAGTGCCCAGGCGTAAACGGCCTGGCGCAGCGTCTTTTCATCCTTGGCAATGTTCTCACCGTCGAGCGCGCTCAGGCGGGCCTGCAGAGCTTTGCGTTCAGCGGTGCTGTTCCGGGCGGCAGTGCGCAGCTTGAGGATCGATTCGGGATCGAGCGCGGGCTGCGTGCTGATGCTGTCAATAACGGAGGCGCGAGTTTCTTCTGCCATGGAACCGTTCTTCTCCTGTGACGTGAATCTGGTATTTGTGTCTGGCGCGACAAAAAAAGTTCGGGCGAAGCCCCGCCAGAGGCCCGCCTCAAACCGTCAAATAATAACAAGCAAGGTTCGCTTGACAAGTAACGATTTGGCTGATTTCACTTTACCACAACATGTACGGGAACCACTATCTGGCATACGTCCCAATCGGACCGGCAACTAGAGCAACGCGACCGGGGTATACTCGTGGGGAGGAAACATATGAAAACGCTAATCTGCTCGATGCTTCTGCTCGCCTGTCTGGTCCCTGCGACAGCTGGCGAAAAGCTGAATCTATTGATAATCGACGGCCAGAACAATCACAACTGGGCCGCGATGACGCCGATTATAAAAGCAGCGCTTCTGAAGACGGAGCGCTTCAACGTCGATGTCGTCACGTCTCCAAAAAACAAAGCGCCCGATGCAGATTGGGCAACGTTCCGTCCTGACTTCGCGAAGTACAATGTGGTGCTCAGCAATTACAACGGCAAGCTCTGGCCGAAGGAAGTTCAGGCGTCGCTTGAAAAATATGTTTCTGAAGGCGGCGGGCTGGTCAATATTCATGCCGCCAACAATGCCTTCCCCGAATGGGGGGAGTGGAACAAGATGATCGGGCTGGGCTGGCGCGGCGCGAACTTCGGCGACCGCCTGACAGTCGACGCCGACGGTAAAGTCGTACGCACGCCTAAAAACGAGGGCCCCGGCGCCGGTCACGGAGCCGTTCATGCGTTTCAGATCCTTGTTCGCGATCCGGAGCACCCCGTAATGAAAGGCATGCCCCAGGCGTGGATGCACGGCGCCGATGAGCTCTACCACGGCCAGCGCGGTCCGGCTGAAAACATGACGATTCTGGCGTCTGCTTTTTCCGCCAAAGAGAAGGGCGGCACCGGCGCGCATGAACCGATGGTTTGGGTAATTCCGTATGGCAAAGGCCGCGTTTTCACCACGGTGATGGGACACGTCGGCGGCACCGAATCGATCCGCTGCGTGGGTTTTCAGAGCGTCATGGCGCGCGGCGCGGAGTGGGCAGCAACAGGAAGCGTGACCCTGCCGTTGCCGGCGAACTTTCCCACGGCCACCAGCTTGAGCCTGGAAGAAAAATAGCGCTCAGCGTCCGGATTGAACTTTCTTGTTATCCGAGCGGTCGCGATTGGCTCTGCTTTTGGCCCCGGTTCGCGGTGGGGTGGTGGCTGTGCCAATCTTCCGTGCGTGGCGAACGTCGGAGTCAGCCGCAGTGGCCTTTCCGGTTCGCTGGTCGTGCTGCTCTTTGGACTTCTTTTCCTGTCCTTCACGGCTGCGAGCAAAGTTCTTCTTTGTCTTTGGCATAGGTTGGCCTCCCTTTTTACTGCATATGCAAAGCAGATGCCCTGGTCATCGGCTATGAATACCCGCGCTGCAGGATCGTCTTAGCACCAGTGGGAGAGGATCGCTTGACGTGCAATAAAAATCTGTGCAGCAGGATTGCGTGAGCGGTCTCTACTCCCATTAGCTGTACGGCAGTGCAGGCGGGTGCCCGGCGGCCGATAGCCAAAGACATGCAGACAAAGGAGTTCGAAGATGCATAAGTCAGTATGGATGCCTACTCTGGCGCTGGCCCTGATGGCTTTGTGCCTGTCCGGCGATGTGCGCGCCGGTGAAAAAGAGGGTGGCGGAAAGCGAGGCGGCGGCGCCCTTGCCCCCGAAATGATTGAAAAGACGCTCAGCGGCGAGCTGGCGCTGAGCGCGGAGCAGAAGACGGCTGTGACCGAAGCGTATACTAAGACGATCAAGCCCGTCCGCGAAAAGATGCAAGCCGCAGGCGACAAGGACGCCCGCAAGGCGCTCGCCCCCGAAATGAAGACGGCTTACGAGAGCTACCAGGCGGAGCTGAAAAAGATTCTTAAAGAGCCCCAGATGGCCAAGCTGACCGAAGCGCAGGAAGCCATGAAGAAACAGCGCGGCGAAGGCAAAGGTCCAGACGGCAAGGGCGACAAGTAAGAGTTCAGAAGTTCAGAAGATTTCGGCGGAGGCTCGCGAGAGCTTCCGCCGTGTTTTATTTTACCAGCCGTGCCGCATCAAAGACCAGGCCGCAGTTGAAATCGAAGCCCGGCAGAAGCGGGCTCGAATAAATTGCCGGCGGCGCAACGGTCTGCTCGGCCCACTGTCCGCGCGAGCGATGCAGGACCAGCATCTGCTGTTTTGCGGCATCGACGATCCAGTATTCCTTGACGCCAAACTGCAGATACTCTTCACGCTTCTCCACGTAGTCGCGCTGCTCGCTTCCGGGTGAGACGACTTCGATAACCAGTTCGGGGATCCAGGCATGCGAGTAATCAGAACCCGTGGGAGGCTCCGTATTGTACGCGGCAACATCGGGATGACGCTCGGATTGAGCACCGCTGACCGGAATCTTGCATTCATTGCCGGCAAGTATCGCGTGAATTCGCCCAGGGTGCAGCACGTCGTAGCCCAGAATCTGTCTGCGAATGGCCACGACCATATACATGTGCGGCTTCGATGGAACTTCGCTCACGATAATCGTTCCCCTGCCAAGTTCATAAAGCATCCCCTCTTCGACTTCAGCATGATCGAACTCTTCGAGGGTCATGCGGCGCCCGTGATCGCGGGGGGTGAGCTTGATTGCGGATTTAATCATAGTCGGCACCTCTGAAGGATGAGTATACCTCGAGCGAAGCCTCCCGGCAACGGGTCACACGGGGGAGGGCTTCAGCCCATAGCTGTTGTGGCTAAAGCCCTCTACGCCCGGAGAAGCCGGATAAATCCGGCTATTCGATCTGAATTTCACGTTCCACCCCCGGCTGAAGCCGGGGGTTAGGAATTTACCGGCGCAACGCATTTTGTGTCTTCGTGTTGAATCTATTAAACGGCGCAGCACTACACGCCGCGCGCGCCGTAGAAGCCGGTCGTCAGGATAATCATCAGGTCCAGGAAGAAGCTCTGCTTCTCGATGTAGTAGAGATCGTAATCGATATTCTCGTGGATCGGATTCTTACGGTCGGCGCTGATCTGCCAGATGCCGGTGATGCCCGGCTTCACGCAAAGGCGCTGGCGCTGGATGGAATTATAGAGCGCCACAATCTGCGGCATTTCCGGACGTGGTCCGACGACGGACATATCGCCTTTCAGCACGTTCCAGAACTGCGGCAGTTCGTCCACGGAGAGCTTGCGCAGCCAGCGGCCCACCGGCGTGATGCGCACGTCGCCAGGGTGTTGCGGCGTCGTCGCGTAAGCCGGCGCGTCGATAAACATGGTGCGGAACTTGTACATCATGAAGGGCCGTCCGCCCTGGCCGATGCGCTCCTGACAGAAGAAGACCGGCCCGTTGGAACTCAGTTTCACCAGCAGCGCGATCAACGGGAAGAGGATCAGCGAGACGGGATTGCAGAGCACGATCAACGAGAAGACGATGTCGAACGCACGCTTGCTGATTGGCATCGGATGCACCGTCGCACGTGGCTTAATTGAAAGCAGCGGCACGCCGCCGACGGTCTCAACGGTCAGCGTATCAAGCGGAATCTGGTACAAATTCGGCACAAAGCGGCAGGGTACGCCGCAATCTTCGGCGGCCAGCGCGATGTCGATGATGGTATTCTGATCAGCTCCGGTGATGGCGATCCAGACTTCCTGTGCATTGTATTTCGCCAGCGCCTCTTCAATGTCGCACATGCGTCCAGCAACAGGCAGCGGATCGTGCCCGATCAGGCAGTCGACCGATGTATTGTGTTTAGTCTTATCGTCGTCGAGGAACGCGACCGGAAGAATGTGGAACTTCGGGCTGTGCAGCAGCTTTCGAGCGATTGTGCGGCCCGCTTCGCCGGCTCCGCAGATAAGCACCCGCCGGAAGAAATGTCCGCGCGACTGCAAATAG
>Ga0196964_10001824_pt1 | contig 10447 bp, 9 predicted proteins | sample S1_10metaG_FD_148615 | JGI IMG/M metagenome (GOLD analysis project Ga0196964, IMG submission 148615) | Soil microbial communities from Anza Borrego desert, Southern California, United States - S1_10 | ecosystem: Environmental > Terrestrial > Soil > Desert | place: USA: California | collected... | reverse complement strand
TAGTAAAAAAAATTGTTTTGATCCGGATTTTGTGAACTCAAAAATGGAAAATTCCCCCTACATAAACCATAGTAGAACTACTTGATTTCCCCCTTGCAGAAACTACCAGCATTTAAGATATACCGCGAAACAATACGCGGGGAATATTGGAGATTTACGACTCATACAGTAAATGCTGAATTAGGCAAATCGGGCAGTAATGCTCTTGTACCGCGCGAAATCGCCATATACTTTTGCTGTGAAAGTTGATTGGCGGGTATGACTGTCTTTCTTACTCATCCAATGTCCAACACCGTCCAGAAAGTTATTTCCAAATCCTTTGAAAGATCAAGCCGATTCTCTATCGGCAGACACTCACCGGCGATCAACTTTCTATTTATCCGCCGAAGCTTTAGTGAAGGCGGATCAGATTTTGTTCCGTTTTTAAAAGCCAATTGTGCTGAAAGAATAAAAGTCTTTTTCATTTCGTAACAGTAACGTTAACACCCCGGTCCTCATAACGCCGGGGTTGTTTTTTACTCCCAACTCCCCAAATGGGCTTTACAATTATTTTTAAACTTTAGTTGTAATAATAACGTAGGCGGCTTTGTTATACTGATCTTTTCCCTACAATTATTCAGTGGATAACATTAACTACTGGAAAGGTATTTTATTAGAGCAACGAAAATTATGTGATAAACTGAAAGTTGACTGGATACCTGTAGAATTTGAAAGTTTCGTTGCCTGAAAAATCCTTACTCCTGATTAATTAACCTTCTTACTAATCATGTATGCTCTCGGCTCTCCTTCTGCAAACATTTTCTTTCCCGGGATGCTAAACACTTCAACCAGGGATAATCCAGATTTCTTAAATAATGCAGTGAGTTCTTCAATCGAGTAAACATAATCTATCGCAGTTTTTGTCTCAGGATCACCTGCTCCAGGGATCATCGTAGTAATTATCTCTATCCTGTTAGGGCCAAATAGTTTTTTTGCTTCAGTGATAAATCTATAGCCACCCAAATTCTGTTCCGTCCTTTCTTTGAAATTCCTGAAAGCGATTTCTGCGATCGACCAGCTATTGACCAGGAAATGACCACCAGATTTCAATACGTGGGAAACCTGTACCAGCAATCTTTCCAGCTCTTGAGGATTAAAGAAGTTCAGGCTATTACCCATACAAATCACCAGGTCAAATCCTCTCACACCCTCCACCTCATTTTTAACCATTTCTTCCAGCTGCAAAACCGAACCGGTAAAGACTCTTACAGGAAGCACCTTTTGCCTGGCAGTATCCTCGATCTCATTCGTGTAGGCTATTAAATTATCAATGGCAGTTACCGTGATGCCTTTTTCAGCTAAGGCTAATGCATGGCGTCCATACCCACACATTAGATCCAGAACCTTATCACCTGGCTTTAATTGAAAATGGGAAAGGATAAAATTTATCTCGCGTTCAGTGAGTATGTCAGGAATGATATTTCGCCAGATCTCTTTGTAGTAGCCGTCAAAATAAGAATCGTTTATATTACTCATTCAAATGGTTGACAAGTTGACAAGTTGACAAGTTGGCAGGGATGGTAAGTTTATAAACTAAAGTGGTATACTTTGAGCTTAGCTTGAAATTTGAAGCTTGCAGCTCACCGCTCACCACTCGCAGCTTGTAGCTTGAAGCTTGCAGCTATTCAAGCAGCTTGTTCCTCATCGCATACATCACCAGCCCGGCAATTGTCTTCGCGCCCACTTTCTGTTTCATATTCTGACGAATGGTTTCGATGGTACGTGGGCTCAAGAATACTTCCTTCGAGATCTCGTCGGTGGTCTTATCGTCGGCGATCAGCTTCAGGATCTTTATTTCTTTTTCGGACAGCTTGACGGGGTTGGGATAAAATTGCCTGACTGTTTTCTTATGCTGAAGTTTCAACAACACAGCCTTGTTCACCAGCTCGTTGAAATAAAAATCATCATTCATGCAAGTGAGAATAGCCTGGTAGATCTCTTCAGGGTCGGTGGTTTTGGTGAGGTAGGCATTAGCACCCATTTCCATCATCTTGGTGATCATCTCCTGGTCGTCATACATCGTCAGGACAATGATCTTTAGCATTTCATATTCTTTCCTGATCAGGCTGATGGCATTGATACCGTCCACTTCTGGCATGCGGATATCCATTAATATAACATCGGGTAATTTCAATTTTAGCTTATGCATCAGGTCCTTCCCATCTTCGGCCTCCCAAAGTATTTTGAGATATTCTTTGTCTTTGAGGGCCATCCTGATTCCGTCGCGAAAGATCTTGTGGTCGTCAGCGATCGCCACTTTGATTTCCTGGTTTGCAGTCATAGAATTGGTTTGCAGTTAGGTTAATGGGTATGAATTGATTTGCGTAAAAGTACGCAATTTCCTTATGTGCAACGAATCAGGTTAATAACTTGTGAGGGATAAATTTTTGATTTACGCATCGCCCATCTCGTGCAAATGCATTCATCAGGCGCTTATGGAGTAGGTATAGGTGTCGCGTTCGAACTTTCCGCAGTTTTTTTGAACATCATCACGTAACCGCAGAGATTCTTTTTCTTTTGTTTGTTTACCTGGACAGGTTTTATCATGTGGAACTCAGAGAATTTAGGAACATACTGGTAGCTGATAACGTTTCCATCTATATCTCCCCATTTTTTCTGGCGGAAGATCACCATGCGTTCATTCCAGTCGTACATTCTTACTTCATACAGGCGCGAGCTGTATTCACCAATAAAAACGAACTGGTACCAGGTACCTTGCGTCAACGGAACGATCACGGGCATCTCGTATTCACTTTCCATGTTAATGGATGCTTCCCTCATTAGGGAATAACCATCCTTAGAATACAATTCCTTCAGGCTATCGGCCTGCTTGCTGATCATTTCATTGCTGCATGATTGAAGACGGATCACATCCTGGGAAAACGCCGAAGTGGATATGAACAAAAAGGCAAGGATCAGGAGGGTTTTCATATGGGTTTTTCTATGATACCTGGATATCTGCATAAAAATAAACTCGAATTGCTTGAATTCAACTATTCCGGTTTGTTAATAAGGAAAGTTTTCACTTTCAGGGTACATTTCCGCAGGGCTTCTACGGACAATTTTCGGACCAAGCGCCGGGATGAGGTTTATGGGAACTGCAAATTAGGGCATTTAACAGTTTGTCAACCCTTTTTTTTGACCCCGGTCAAGCCTGCCTGTTAAAATAAATGGCATTGGCCTGCTGAAGACAGGTGACAGAAATATCGTTGATACAAACATTATCGGGGAGAGAGGTGCAGTAATAAATTATATCAGCGATATCCTCAGCTGTTAATGGTTTCAAACCATCGTAGATCTTCTTCGCGGTGTCTTCATCACCCTTGAAGCGCACCAGGGAAAATTCAGTTTCCGCAGCCCCGGGATTGATGGAAGTCACTTTGATATTATGTCGAAGCAGGTCGATCCGCATTCCCTGGCTTAATGCATCCACGGCATATTTTGTGGCACAATACACATTTCCTTTCTCATAGACCTGTTTTCCGGCTACCGAACCCAGGTTAATAATATGCCCCCGCAATTCTTTCTCTTTTTGTAAGGCCATGAGTTGAGACACAGCCTTTGCTACATAAAGAAATCCTTTTACATTAGTATCGATCATCACATTCCAGTCATCCAGATGAGCTTCATCAAAAAAATCTCTTCCCAGTGCGAGCCCCGCGTTGTTGATCAATACATCGATCTTTTTCCATTCCACGGGCAATTGACCAATGGAAGAAAACACAGCCTGTTCATCCCGAACATCAAAGGGGAGCTGGAACACAGCAATATTGTATTTGTTTTCCAGCTCATCCGCCATTATTTGTAATCGATCAGTTCTGCGACCATTCAGGATCAGGTCATAACCGTGACATGCAAATTTTGTGGCACAGGCTTTTCCGAAACCTGCTGTTGCACCTGTTATAAAAACAATTTTCGACATAAATAACTTCATAAGTCAGTAGTCATACGAGTCATCCCGATAGCTATCGGGACGTCATATCGGGCTTCTAAAAGAAACACGAATATGACTATATGACCAGTAAGAAATCTTCCAGTTTGATACTCCCACAATAGGACCTATATAACTATTTTCAACTCATTACTGATCCTCGACCCTCTTCAACTTTAAATTCGTTACCGGAGAAACGATCAAAGGAAACTTCTCCACCGTCACATTAGCCGCATCCAATCCAAATCCCCGCTCTTCGGAAAGACTTTTTTCTTTCAGCCAGAAATGGATCTTCATAATGATCTTTTCAATAAATGGCAGTTCATTGTCTTCGCTCAGGTATTTTTCCATGACGATAAATTGAAAATCACCTACCGTATTCGTGCTGGCCAGGCTTTCATAGCGGCTAATGATATTTACTTCCTTATTGGCCACGAGGTCTTCTACCACTTTCCGGAACATTAAGTTGATCCGCGGTTCAATGCGGAATCCCAGTCGGAAGTCAACTCGGATAATGTCATTTGGGATGATATGTTCTACATGGTATTCGCAGGTATAGGGATCATCCAGCGTGTCAACGTGCACGAACCAATAGATGTCCGCTCGCTTGGGCTTTTTATTGAGAATGGAATAAATGATCTTATGCTCGATCTCCTTCGGATTGTTTGCGCTGGTCAGGTAGACCAGGTGTGTAGCATATTTCGGGACTGATTTATCATTGCTCAGCTGCTGGATCTTGGGAATATAATGTTCCAGCCGGACAAATTCCACGTAACGGTTCTTGATCTTGCGACTTCGGTACCAGATATACATGACCACAAGCATAACGCCTCCCAGGAGGATCGTGATATAACCTCCATGAATGAATTTGTTCATCAGGGCAACGAGATAACCTAATTCGATCACGAGATAAGCAATCAGGAATACCCATATCCAGGCCGCCTTTACCCGGTGAAGTACCAGGTAATTCGCATAGAGGAGCGTGGTCATCAACATGGTTATGATAATGGCCAATCCATAGGCCGCTTCCATGTTGGAAGATTTCCGGAAGAATAACACCACGCCAATGCATCCCAGGAACATAATAAAATTGGTAGCCGGAATGAATAATTGTCCCCTCGCTTCAGAAGGATATTTTATTCTCACCTTGGGCCAGAGGTTCAACCGCTGGGCCTCACTGATGAGCGTGAAGGCCCCGGACACCATCGCCTGGCTGGCAATAATGGCTGCGGACGTGGCAATAAGCACTCCTCCGATAATAAACCATTCTGGCATCAGGTCATAAAACGCATTTATTCCCATCGATTGCTTGATCTCATCAGTTACCTGGATCCCACTCCGGTGAGCAAGCAGGTAGGCGCCCTGCCCGAAATAATTTATCAGCAAACAGGTCTTGACATATATCCAGGATAAACGAATATTCTCCCTTCCGCAGTGACCGAGATCACTGTATAATGCTTCGGCCCCGGTGGTGCACAGGAATACAGCGCCCAGCAACCAGTAACCTTCGGGATAGGTGCGAAGAAATTCTACGGCATAATACGGGTTGATCGCCTTGAATATAGCCAGGTCATCAAATACGTGGATCGCGCCCAGGATCGCCAGCATGGTGAACCATATAAACATCACCGGCCCGAACATTTTTCCGATGGAAGATGTGCCGAACTGCTGAAGAAAAAAGAACAGGCAGAGAATGACAATGACAATGATCACAATGGTATTGGTGCCCATGCCATGCAACACGGGCAATTCCTGCAATCCTTCCACCGCAGAGGTTATCGAGATGGGTGGTGTGATGATACCATCCGCAAGCAGGGAAGCTCCACCGATCATGGCGGGAATAACCAACCATTTCTTTCTTCGCCTGACCAGGGCGTATAAAGCAAATGTTCCCCCCTCGCCGCGGTTATCGGCTCGCAGGACCAGGATCACATATTTGATGGTGGTTTGAAGGGTTAACGTCCAGATTATACAGGAAAGAGTGCCAATGATCAGTTCTTCATTCACAACTCTATCGCCGATAATGGCATTGAACACATACAAGGGAGAAGTGCCGATGTCCCCGTAAATGATCCCGAGCGCGATGACCAGTCCTGCAGCTGTGACTCTGTTGGTCGGTATTTTCACTTGAAGCGAATGTTTAACTGCAAAAGCCTTTCCTCCGACATGTATCGTATAAAGATTGCCTGCAAAGGTATACGCCAAAAATCAAATCCACTAGCAGGCAATTAATTTGGAGGAATGATGCAGCAACTTAACAGCGTAAAGCGTCGTTTAATGTGGCATAGCTTATGCTGACTGTAAAAAAATGAACTTCGGTTTTTGGGAAGCATCGGCTAACTTTAATAAGCAAAAAATCAGGCTATTATGTTTCGCGGTCACTTGTTCCTTTTGATACTGTTCCTACTGGGCTTTATAGCAGGCTCTTCCCAGAGAATCGTTTATTCAGAACCAGATAAGGATGACACGCAGCGCATGGAATTTGAGATCATCGGGAAGCTGGACGGGAATTTTCTTATATATAAAAATCCCCGCACGAATCGGCATGTCATCTCAGTACTAAATAACAACATGCAGGAAATAAGCAAATCCGAACTCGAGTTCCTCCCTAAAGAAGATCGGATCATTAATATTGATTTTTTCCCATACGGCGACTTCTTTTACATGATCTATCAATACCAGAAAAAGAATGTGATCTATTGCGAAGCCGCCCGCCTTGATGCCCAGGGAGTAAAGACCAGGGAGGTGATTCCACTTGATACCACCAATATCGGGTTCACCTCGGATAATAAGATATATACTGTACAGAGCAGTGAGGACAAGAGCAAGATCATGGTCTTTAAGATCAATAGTCGCAACAAAAAACAGTATATGCTAACAACGCTGTTATTTAATGATCAACTGGAGCTGCTGAAAAAAAGCCGGATCGCTATTCCAATGGAAGAACGGCATGAAACCCTGAGCGAGTTTTATGTAGATAATGAAGGCGATCTTATTTTCTCAAAAATGTACCGAAACAGCGCGGACAATATTAACAGGGCTTCGTTTGCGATCAAATATGCACAGGCGGACACGCTTCAAATGAATACACTGAACATAGAAGACAAATGGCTCGACGAGATCCATATCAAGGTGGACAATTTCAATAAGCGTTATTTCCTAACCTCTTTTTACTACAAGCAGAAGCGGGGCAATATCGAAGGCTTTTATTTTTATGTATGGGACAAAGAACAGGGAAGTCCAATGATGCAGGATACGGCATTATTGACAGAAGATCTGCGGAGAGAAGCCCGCGGCGATGGGATCAGTCCACGACTGGCTTTCAACGATTATTTTATCCGGAATATCATCATACGCCGTGACGGTGGTTTTATTATCGGCAGCGAGGCTTATTACACCACGTCCCGCTTCAATAACTGGAACCGCTGGAATTATCTTTACCGGTATCCATTCTTAAATCCTATCAATAGTTATTATTATAATCCTTATTACAGCAGTAGTATTTGGAACAGCCGCTGGTACAGTAGCCAGCCCGTACGTTACCATGCCGATAACATAACCGTGCTTGCCTTTGACAAGGATGGGAACATGGAATGGAATACGGTTATGGGGAAGGAACAATACGATGACAATACAGACAACTTACTTTCTTACCAGGTGATGAATACAGGGGGAGAATTACATTTCCTGTTCAACCAGCATGAAAAAAGATATAACCTGCTGAATGATTATAGTATTTCTCCACAGGGACAACTTACACGGAATCCCACGCTAAAGAACCTGGATAAAGGCCATGAATTCATGCCGAAATACGCCAAGCAGGTCAGTGCCCGGCAGATGATTGTACCTTGCGTTTATCGTAATTATATTTGCTTTGCCAAGCTTGAATATAATTAACGATAAAGCAGTATCCATTATCCGTGATCGGCATCTTTAAAAAGAAAAGCCCGGCAAACATTGTATTGCTGTTTGTACTGGGAGTGCTTCTGAAACTACCGATGTTCTTTCATCCCCATGTAATAAAAGAGAATCCGGGGCAGGGTAGTTTTTTCAAAGCCATTTTGGATTTTTTGGAACCGACTGCGTCTGGATTCCCGGAGTTATTTCCGATCCTGGCTTTTACCTTTTTATTTACCCAGGCCCTGATGTTAACCCATTTTATGAACAGCCAGCGAATGTTCAGCCGTTCCACCTATATGCCTGGAATGGCCTATATGCTGATCACCTCATTGATCCCGGAATGGAATTACTTTTCCGCCCCGCTGCTGATCAATACTATTTTGCTGTTTGTGCTTTCAAGGCTTTTTATCATTTACAATCAACAACAGGCCAGTGGTACGATCTATAACATTGGTTTGTCCCTGGGGATCGCTTCATTCATTTATTTTCCTGCCCTCACTTTCATTATCTGGATATTACTGGCGCTAATGGTTATGCGCCCTTTCCGGATTAATGAATGGGTGATCTGTATTTTGGGTATCACCACTCCGTTCTATTTCTATGCCATCTACCTGTTCCTCACCGATCAATGGAACTGGCAAACCCTCTGGCCTAATTTTTCGATTAGCCTGCCTATTGTCGACCAATCCGCCTGGCTTGCCGGCAGCGCTTTCCTGTTGATCGTACCTTTCCTTATCGGGGGTTATTATGTCCAGGATAATCTCCGTCGCGTATTGATACATATTCGGAAAGGCTGGAGTTTGATCCTGCTTTACTTACTGGGAGCGATATTCATTCCCTTTGTGAATAATAGTGAAAATTTTGAGAATTGGGTGATTGCAGCTATTCCTTTTGCGGCTTTTCACGCCTGCGCTTATTTATATGCAAATCTGCGGATCATTCCCCTTCTCTTATTTTGGTTGACAGTGGCCTTTGTATTAGGATATCAATACTACGGTCCCGGATGGAATTAGGGTAAGTTGACTCGATAAAAAATTGATAAGTTGACAAGGATCGCTATCATCTTGTCAACTTATCAATATGTGGGTTATTTGTGATTTGAGATCAGCTTATTCTTTTACTTTTTGTTTCAGAATAGTCCCGTTTTCATCAATTAACACTTTCATTTTCGAATTCGGGCTTTGCAGGTGCACTTCATAGGCTCTTGTATCGCCCCACATTTCCCGGGTTGCTGAAGTGATGGTAAAGTCAGGGAATCGTTGGACTACCACGGTATTGATCGATGCCGGCAGGGTATTAATATTACCTACTGCTTGCGCTGTACCTATCCAGGTACCATCTGCATCATACCAGGCAAAATGCGGCTGCCCGTCCATGTTGAACGTAACCACATAGTCACTTTCCGTCATTACAGGCCATCCGAGAAAATCAAAGTCTACAATTACATTTTCATCTGCGTCAACATCGTAGTAACTCCAAACCACGGCATCAGCGGTTGGATATTGGTCCATAAAGTCTGTTGTTGCACGACGAGGTACTACAATCGTAGTTCCATCGGCCAACTCATAAGTGGTCGGTCCGCAAGACAATAAAAAAGCTAAGGCGGCGAGCGGTATGAGATTCCTTAGTTTCATAGCGAAATATTTAAATTGATAAAAAAATCATTTCCTGTTTTAAAGCCGCAAAAGCCAAACCAGAAAATAACAGCCATTGTCATTCTTTACTATACAGATTAAATATTGACATAACGGGTAAATACGGTGTCTGTCAAGGCCCAGTTGACAACTCATGATTATTTATATTTGTACTTTCTTACCCTGAATTAGCTAATATGAAGTTTGGTGTAGTCGTTTTTCCCGGTTCTAATTGTGACAGGGACATCCAGGATGCATTAAGCAATGACCTGGGACAGGAAGTGATAATGCTCTGGCATAAGGATAAGGGCCTGGGACAATTCAATACGGAAGATTGCATAATCCTACCCGGCGGTTTTTCATATGGCGATTACCTCCGCTGCGGTGCGATCGCGCGATTCAGTCCCATGATGCAAACAGTTATCGAGTTTGCACAGGCTGGCGGAAAGGTATTCGGAGTATGTAATGGTTTCCAGATCCTTTGCGAATCTCATCTTTTACCAGGCGCCTTACTCAGGAACGCAGAACAGAAATTTGTGTGTAAGAATGTGTTCATTACAAATCATACAGGTAATATTTACAAAATACCGGTAGCTCATGGGGAGGGGAGGTATTACGCTGATGAAGACACGTTGGATAAGCTCGAGGCGAATGGGCAGGTGGTCTTTTATTATTGCGATGAAAAAGGTAACATAACCACAGAAGCGAATCCCAACGGGGCGATCCGGAATATCGCGGGGATTTGCAATGCCGACAGGAATGTATTTGGGATGATGCCACATCCTGAACGGGCCTGTTCACCCGTTTTGGGAAATACAGATGGAAGGGATATTCTGCGTTCCCTGCTTATGGCTGAGCAACTTGTACCTCAATCCTGACATCTGTTAAAGGGTAGAGCGATTTATCAATTTTAACAGGTATAAAGCAATTAAAAATAGATTTT
>Ga0196964_10001823_pt1 | contig 10448 bp, 6 predicted proteins | sample S1_10metaG_FD_148615 | JGI IMG/M metagenome (GOLD analysis project Ga0196964, IMG submission 148615) | Soil microbial communities from Anza Borrego desert, Southern California, United States - S1_10 | ecosystem: Environmental > Terrestrial > Soil > Desert | place: USA: California | collected... | reverse complement strand
AAGACCGTTGTATTTCTCATAGGTCCACAAGGGACCACCGGTATATAACGCTGCTGGAGCCGTGTACGAATACCCATTGGCGGTAGGCATGGGATCCACGTGATTTGGCTTGTAAACACTACTGGGGTCGGCCACCGGCGACATGTCGACTGTTCCGTCCGCCTTGTAGGGAAACATGTCGTAATCGAGCCCAACGGAGTTGGAGTTGTTGCCTCCAAAAAAGATGCGTACGCCGTTCTGCTGCTCGTCAAAACTATCCTGAACAAACGGCTGAGGATCGGTCGTGCCCGCGAAGGTACCTGCACTCACGAGCACGCATCCAAAAAACAATGCATGCGCCAGGGGTCTCATGATCGTCTCCGGTCGGGAAATAAAATTCACTTGTGCCGGCCAATAGGCACCGTCAGTGCTCCGGGCGTAAAGATTTCGATATTTTTATCCTGAGCCTGAACAACTACTTCAATGGTGACAACTTTTCCGCTTTGCGTAACACCGCTTTGTGAAAGCCCGCGGTGAATGCCGGTGCTGTAAATTGTGTACTTGTTGCGTTCGTTCTTATCGTCGACCACACCGTCCAGGTCGTTGTCTATGCCATCGTGGAACCAGTCGATTGCGTACGTGAAGAAGGCCACCTTTCCGAGTGCCTGAGGAACGATGCCGTCCTCACAGTAGCGCAGAGTGCCGTCGGGAAACCGGAGATCCGCGCCATTCGAGCTGCGTAAAGGTGCAGACTTCCACGTCGGACGACGGGGACTCTCCTGCACCAGATCGAAGGTGTTCGAGGTCTTCGTTCGCGTGCCATCCACGGCAATAATGGACTCGACCCACTGCGTTGTGCCGATGCAGCCCGGAAAGGTGCCATCGCGCTTTCGCGCCACGTGAACCGTTATGGGCTTCTTGGACATTGGTGTAACCAAAGCGACGCCGCCGTTCGGGTTTGCTGCATTTGTCGGCTGCCCGTTCTCATACAAAAAACCTCTGCTATTATTTTTGTCACGGCTTGGCTCCGGAATAATCAATGTTCCATCGTCCCTGGTTGTTGGACCTGTCATGCGGGGTTGGTAGATGGGGCAACTGTTGATATCACATAACGCAGCGTCGATGCCGGCCTCGGCGGCCTCGAAGGCCTTGATGTCTTCCAGATCGACTTCCACGTGCTTGGCGCGAATCGTCATTTCATTGACAATGACCGTAGACAGCGTCGCCAGCAGCATGACCAGAACCATGGCGACGATCAAGGCGGTACCTCGTACTCTTCCACTCATCGCGCGCTCCTTGGTCAGTTAACGGCCGTTGCAGATGCGCTCGTCACATACGATGCGTTATTGCGTAGAAAGTCGGTGATGACGCTTTTGCACAGATGGGGCTGGTCATTGCTGTCCAGGTGAACCATCCAGAAAGCTACGTCGATTCGCGAGCTGATGCCTGAGTTGTTGAAAAAGATCCGGCTCGTCTTGAGCTGCGAAGCTTCGCTCGCCGTTGTCACGGTAGCTGTGTCGTTCAACCTCTGCAGCACGCAAGAGGCGCTAATCGGCATGATCGTCCCGGCAATCGGAACAGCCACGATGTCCGTCGTGCTGCCGATGCAGCAGGAGAATTCCAGGTAACCAACGGCGAACTTGCTGGTCTTCTGGCCATCACTGTCCAGATCCACCCCTTCGGCGGCTTCGTCGATCATGCCATCTTTGCCGAACTTGCCAATACGGATGCTCGGGTCACGTTGAAAGCGGAATCGGCAGTATCCGCGGGGTGTTCTGCCGAGCAAAAGAACAAGACCATCCGGCAGAACCGAACCGCTGGTCGGGCGAAGTCCCGGCCCCTGAAGCGCAACGACACGCCCCGGATCATCGGCATTTTCAACGAATCGAGCAAAGTCGCGCCAGCCATACGAAATGAAGAAGTCATAATCATCGTTGAACGTCGGCGGCGATGGATTCTCGACCACTTGCTTGGGCGGAGAGGTGAACGTAACGGGTAAGCCTGCTTTCTGCCCGTTGTTCGCAGTCAAGGAGGTGTTCTTGAATCGGATGGGCACCTGGAAGCGGATTTCGGCATTGAGGTAAACATACGAGCCGTCGGTGACGTGGCGAATTCCCACCTGCGTAGCGTCAGCCAGACCGTCCTGCATCGTTCGTATTGCTTTTTCTGATCGATCGCGAAGGCTGGCCTCGTGAACCTGGTTTTTGACTGTAATGGAAGCGTGGTTCATCGTTGAAAAGGAGAGCGCGATAGCAAGCGAGAAGATGGATGCCGCAACCACAACCTCCATCAGCGTCATACCGCGTGGTTTTCGTACTGTTCCCATCTCCGCGCACCTCCAGGGTACAGGCTTTGACAATCCACCAAAGCAATCATTGTACGAATGTGTCAGGCGCCGCTTCCTTTGTGCCGGCTCGATTGGTGAAGAACGTAATGACGCTGAGTTCTCTTGGAATACCCGCTGCGCTCCACCAGCGGACCTGCACAACGGCTGGGTAAACGATCAGGCTGGTACAATTCAGGTATCCGGGAAGGAAATCCCGACCGTTTGCAGGAACGGGTGTCGCCAGGTAGCGAGGGAAAATAGCCTTCGCATCAACCTGCCCAAAGTCGACATCCTGAACCTTTGTGAGCGGAACCTCGCTGATCCTGCCATCTCCATTAAGGTCGATTCCGTCAGATGGGCTCGATGGGGTTTCACCCATGCGCGCTTCAGTTGGTGTTTCGGTATTGATAAGAATAATACGCATTTCCGCGGTGTTGGGCTCGTAAGCCGCCCAGCGGTCGCCGAACTGCACCGCGCCGTCAAATTTTGTCGGCAATACTTTCAGCCCACGTAACGACGCATCGGTTGGTGTTCCTTTGCGAGTCCAGCCCAGATACAACTTTTTTGTCCCTGGCAGCAGCCGCTGGCTGGTCAAGTCATACGGGTCATAGCGTCCGCCTGAATAGCCCGGGCGCTGATCGGTTGAACTAGGATCAGGATATTGAGAATTGTCGATCTGGTCGAAGGGCAGAGCCCGCATGTCGTTGATGGTTTGTGAAATGGCTGCCTGAACAATACTCTCTTCCTGCTGAAGATATTGCAGACGCTGAGAATTGACCCATGCGTTCATGGTGCCCAGCAGCGTCACACCGATGATCGATATGGCGATCATTACTTCGAGTAAGGTCAAGCCTGCGGCAGTTCGCACTCGCATAGTCCGGTCCCTCAACAGTGCACTAGGCGCAATGCAATTGTGTGACCAACCGTAAAATTTCCTAACGATTGGGCGCCAATAAGTTGGAATAGCTAAGGAAGGGGCGGATGCTGATAAGATTCTTGTCACTGCGTAGAGAAAGCTGTCACTGCATTAATAAATTCGAGCTTGTACTTTTGCAATTTAGCGTGCACTGTCGGCCTCGTCAGTCCCAACACTGTTGGCGCATGAGTCTGGTTGCTGTTCTTAATCGTCAGCACTTTGCAGAGCAGGAGTTTCTCGACGTGTAAAGAAACTGGGTGACGCCGCGATAATGAACTGGTGCATCGCACTGCGACAAACGCGCGGAAGTTTCCAGACGAATCCACGCTTTGATTACCAACGATAAAAACTCGAAACATCGACCTCCGGTTGTATGTTCGTTGTAGAATACCGTCGTGAGCTTTTAACCTCCTCACTGAGTTCCAACGCCCGCCCAAAAAGTTAGCGCCGTGCCGTTTTGCTCCTTTATATTGCCAAGTGGCAGGTCGTACTTGTCTGGAGTCTCTCGAATTCCAAGTTCGTGGTGTTAACATGTTCCCGCGATAGGAAGCACCATGAGCGACGTTAAAGCGAAAAGTCCTGTCAGCGTACTGACCGGCTCTGTTACTTCAACCTCGAGGTTCGAGGTCGCGCTCCGTCGATTGGCGGATTGCGGCAGAACCGGGGGCGATTTTTTTGACGAGATGGTTCGGGCACTCTCAGAAGCAACCTGCGCCAGAGTTGCGTTCATCGGTGAACTAGTCGGTACCCAGTCGCTGCGTGGAGTCGCTTACCTGATCGATGGCAGACCCGGACCCGACATTACATACGACGTTGCCGGTACGCCGTGTCAAACCGTAATTCAGAAGGGCTCGTGCTTTCAACGCTCCGGTGTCCAGGCACAATACCCTGACGACAAGTTTCTCTCGGACCTCAAACTTGAGTCCTACCTGGGTACCGTGCTGCGCGATGCAAATGGCAATGCCACCGGTGTAATTTCAATTCTGCACGATCAACCACTGGACCCGGAGCTCCGGCCTGAGTTTCTGATAGAACTTTTTGCGGGCCGCGTAGGCGCAGAACTCGAACGTCAGCGTGCTGAAAGGGCCTTGAGGGAAAACGAAGAACGGTTCAGTCTGTTCATGCGTCACGTTCCCGGTGCGGCCTGGATGAAGGACCTGCAAGGCCGGTATGTGTACGTAAATGAAGAGGCGGAGCGCATCTTCGGGAAAACACGCGAGCAGATCATCGGTTTTACGGACGACCAGATTTTCCCTCGGTACATTGCGGCGCAGTTCAAGGAGAACGACCGACGTGCCTTTGTCGAAGGCACCCGGCTGCAGACCTTGGAGACGCTGCCGCAAGCCGACGGCTTGCATTACTCCGTTGTCAGCAAGTTCCCGATCAGCAATGAAAGCCGCGAGATCAAACTCGTCGGTGGTATTGCGATTGACGTCACGGAACGCCATATCGCCGAACAGGCACTACAGCAGGCCGAACAGCGCTTCCGGCTTGCCCTGCGCAGTAATGCGCTGACGGTGTATGAGCAGGATGAAAATCTGCGTTACCAGTGGCTCTATCCGCCAATCCCAGAGGCCATTGGGAAGACTGATTACGAACTTGCCGACGGCGAGGATGCCTCGCGACTACACAAAGCCAAAAGCGAGGTCCTGCGCACGGGCACGCCAGTACGGCTTGAAGTTTTCGTGCGCCGCGCGGCCCAGCAGCAGTATTTCGATTTAATTATCGAGCCCCGCCGCGACAGCACTGGCCGCATCACGGGTATCGGCGGCGTCGCTCTTGATATCACTGAACGCAAGTTGGTCGAACTTGCCTTGAAGCGTTCAGAAGCACGCTATCGGGCCCTGGTCGAAGCATCCAGCCAGGCGGTTTGGGCCTGGAATCCAATTTCTGCGGCGGGCAATTTCCACTACGTACAGGAATGGTGGCAGAAATTGACAGGCCAGTCGCCCGAAGCGCAGCAGAATGATGGCTGGTTCAACGCCATTTATCCTGATGATCGCGACCGAGCTAAAGCGGCATGGCAGAACTTACTCGAGCGCGGCATACCATTTGACCATGAATACAGGGTCCAACGTCATGACGGACAGCTTGCGTACATCCATTCGCGAGCGGTCGCAATTGAGGAAGATGACGGCAAAGTGCAGGAACTTGTCGGCACGCTGACCGACGTAACATCCCGACGTCGGGCAGAAGAAGACCTGCGTACCAGCGAACGGATCTATCGTGGAATTGGCGAAACAATAAATTACGGTGTCTGGGTCTGCGACCCTGAGGGTCGCAACATTTACGCAAGCCCATCCTTCCTCAAACTGGTTGGTCTGACTCAGCAGCAATGCTCTAATGCCGGCTGGACAGATGTATTGCACCCCGATGATGTAGAGGCTACGCGTGCCGCGTGGCTCCATTGCGTAGCGACCGGGGATTTCTGGGAGCGTACGCACCGCTTCCGCGGCGCGGACGGCAAGTGGCACTACGTTCTGGCCCGGGGAGTCCCCATTCGGGATCCATCCGGACGGATTCAATGCTGGGCTGGCATTAATCTTGATGTGGATGAGTTCAAGATGACCGAAGAGGCGCTGCGAATCAGCGAAGAGCGCTTTAAGATCGCCACGGATGCCGGCCGGGTCGGCACATGGGAATGGGACATCGTCTCCGGAAAAGTGTTCTGGTCTGATCTGATTGCTCAGTTACACGGCATGAAGCTTTCAGATTTCGGCGGGACGCTCCAGGACTTCGAACGACTTATCCACCCAGACCACCGCGACTCGGTCGCCGCTGCGATCAAAAATGCGTTGGAGCACGGCAAAGAGTACTCAGTGGAATTCCAAGGGCTTGGCCCTCAAGCCCAGTACCACTGGTACTGGACGAAGGCGCGCGTCATCCGCGATCAGCGTGGCGATGCCGTGCGCATGATTGGCGCGACCATGGATATTACCGAGCAAAAACGCGCCGAGGCCTCGTTGCGCGAGCAGGCCAGGCAACTGGCGGAGATCGATCGCAGAAAAGATGGGTTCATTGCTATGCTTGCGCACGAACTGCGGAATCCGCTGGGTCCCATTCGCAACGGTGTTCAACTCCTCCGCAAGTCTCAGCTCGATCCCTCCGCCGCAGAACGCCTCCGCGAGATGATCGATCGCCAGGCCAGCCACATGAGCCGCATCGTCGACGATCTGCTCGATGTCTCCCGCATCACCAACGGGAGAATCGTGCTCAAGTTGGAAACTATAGATCTCGTGCAGATGGTCCGGGAGTTAGCCGGCGACTACCGCCACGATTTCGAACGGGCGCAAGTCACGTTCAAGCTCGAAATACAGGCAGAAGCGGCCTGGGTGATTGGCGACCGGACGCGTCTGGCCCAGGCTGTCGGAAACCTGCTACATAATGCCGCGAAGTTTACAACGGCGCAGGGACAGGTCACCGTACGCCTTGCCGCAATCGGGGACAAAGTGGAACTGGTGGTGGCTGACGATGGCGCTGGCATCGATCCTGCCGTGCTGCCCATGCTCTTCGAGCCGTTCGTACAAGGCAGCCAGGCACTGGACCGCAGTCGTGGGGGATTGGGGCTCGGACTGGCTTTGGTCAAGGGTTTGATTGATCTGCATGGCGGTACCGTAAAAGCTTTCAGTGACGGCATTGGGAAAGGCGCCGAATTCATCCTTTGCCTGCCGCTAACGGCCGCGCCCGCCGATCCCCGCAACTCGCCTTTAGCTCCAAGACCACCGAAAGCACGCCGAATCCTGGTCGTCGAAGACAATCCTGACGCAGCGGAGAGCCTGCAGATGCTCCTCACCTTCGCTGGCCACACGGTAAAGGTTGCCGGATCGGGTCTGTCTGCGCTGGAAATCGCTGCCGCCTGGACACCGGACCTGGTGATTTGCGATATCGGCCTGCCACAGATGGACGGGTACACGGTCTGCAGAAAACTCCGTGAACTGCCTCTAATGCAGAAGACGACTCTAATTGCGCTCACAGGGTACGGTCAGGAGGAAGATCAACGCCGCGCGCTGGCCGCCGGCTTCAATCGCCACCTAACTAAGCCGATCGATCCCGATCAACTCGAGCGCTTGGTGGCCGAAATCCCAGACTGAAGCTTGTTTGCTCAATAGTGCGTGTACGTGCGCTTGGTTGCTGCCCGTCCCAGGCATAACTGGATTCAACCGCCAAGGAGAACAGCAGGAGCATTTTTCACAGTAAAACATTTGTAACGATACTTTTGTTCTTGCATCCACCAATCAGTTTGTCATAGCTCCAACTATGAACTAGAATCGAATTCGCTGATTGGAGGTGTCTCATGACTATTCCCGCCGAGAACCTTGAACGTCTTGACGTACCCCTCGAACGAGACCTCTTCCTTCGAACACTACTGCGGCATCTCGCCGGAACGTTGCAGGACGTTGTCGGCTTACGAGAGGCCGAGGGGCTGGTTAGCGTTGTGGGGCAGCGCATCGGGGATGAGATCAATGAAGGCTATAAGGCCGCACTGAAAACGTCGAAGCTATCGCGTGAGCAGGTCGCTGCTGTGTGCGTCGATTTAAAGCGTCGCATTCAGGGAGACTTTTACGTCATCGAAGAAACTGATGAGAAAATTGTCTTCGGCAATCGTGCATGCCCTTTCGCGGAAAAGGTGATCGGCCGCCCATCGCTCTGCATGATGACCAGTAACGTCTTCGGCAGAATTGCTGCCGAGAACCTGGGCTACAGCAAGGTGACGCTGGAACAGACCATCGCACAGGGACACCCCGGCTGCCGTGTCACAGTGTACCTGAAGCCTGATGTTGGCGCCGCCAGCCCAGGGCGCGAGTACATCAAAACCAAAGAATGAGTATCTGACATCATGCCGGTTCCGATGTTTCAGTTTTCAGAGCACCTCAACGAGTGCCTGCTCTGGGTTTTGAGAAGCGGTGAGATACTTTATGCGAACCGCTCCGCCCTGAGGTTTCTTCACCGCGATTTGAAGAACACCGTCGGAACAAACGTCCGGAAAATCTCCAGAACACCGGAAGAAGATGTCACAGAATATCTTAGTCGCTGCATGGGAAGTCGCGAACCTCTGCCGGGCGGCATCACGTTCACTCTGGAAGACGGGACGGAACGAGTTTGTCGCTGCGACGGATCGGTGGTTGATCTCGCTGACAATAAGCGAGCAGTCCTGCTGCGCATTCAGGAGCGGCGTTCACTGCGCGTGCTCGATGCGCTTTCAGGCGGCGGCACGATGGGCGCGCTCATCAGAAAGCACGACTGGAGCAAATCGGCTCTCGGACGCCTGGAAACGTGGCCGCAGAGCCTGCTGACGGCAGCGAGTATTTGTCTTTCATCTAAGTTCCCCATGATCATCTGGTGGGGCAAGCACCTTAGCGTTCTCTACAACGATGCCTACATCCCAATCTTTGCAGCGAAGCACCCACACGTCTTGGGAAAGACGGGTTTCGAAGCATGGGGTGAGGTTTGGGACATCATCGGGCCGATGCTGAATGGTGTTCTCGAACGTGCCGAGTCCACCTGGTCTGACGATGAATTGTTGCTCCTTAACCGTAGCGGGTATCTGGAAGAGACATACTTCACGTGGTCGTATAGTCCCATCCGCGACGAGGGCGGCGGCGTTGGCGGCGTCTTCTCTGCAGTGTTCGAAACCACGAACCGTGTCCTGTCGCAGCGCAGGCTAAGGACACTTCGCGAATTGACCGTCGGGTATGCGAAGTCACTTCCTGATGCATGTACTACGGCCATCAGCGTCCTGGAAAGAAACAGGTTTGCCACACCTTTCGCGCTTCTGTACTTACGAGAAAGCAATGATGGTCCGCTCAAGCTACGTGCTCACTTTGGAGTGGCCCCTGAATCCATCAGCCTGTGTGAACGCGCAGTGTCCTCGCCGACGTGGCCCTTTCCGCTGTCGTCGACAGAGCCGGTCGTTATCAGCGAACCGCAAGAAATCTTCGGCAAGTTGTCTGGAGGCGCGTGGCCGGAACCGCCGAAACTGGCGGTTGGATTACAATTGACAGGCGCCGAGCAGGACCGTCCTGCGGGGCAGTTGATTCTGGGAGTCAGCCCGCGGCGTGCCTGGGACGATGATTACCGTGGATTCCAGCAACTGGTCGCACGCCAGATTTCAATCCTGATCTCCAGCGCTAAGGCTTACGAAGAAGAAAAGAAACGGGCTGAGGCGTTGGCTGAAATTGACCGACTGAAAACAGCGTTCTTCAGCAATGTCAGCCATGAGTTCCGCACTCCGCTCACGCTGATGATTGGTCCGGTCGAAGACGCTCTTCATTCGAAGGAAGGAGCGCTGAGTGGCGAAAGCCTGGCAACTGTCCATCGAAACGGATTGCGTTTGCTCAAGCTAGTGAACACGATCCTGGATTTCGCGCGAATCGAAGCTGGACGCGTGGATGCGTCATACGAACCGATCGACCTGGCGGAGTTTACAAGCGAGCTGGCAAGCTCATTTGAGTCTGCGATGGAGCGCGCTGGCTTGAAGTTCGTGGTCGATTGCGAAAAGAGTTCAGAACCGGCCTATGTCGATCGCGAGATGTGGGAAAAGATCGTCCTTAATCTGCTCTCCAACGCATTTAAGTTTACTCTGCACGGCGAGGTTCGCCTTTCGCTTCGCACGAAAGACAGCTCGTTTGAGCTGATCGTTGAGGATACCGGGATCGGAATTCCGCCCGAGGACATGCCACATATTTTCGAGCGCTTCCATCGAGTAAAGGGCGCACAGGGCAGAACCCTTGAAGGCACCGGCATCGGTCTGGCGCTCGTCCATGAACTCGTTCGACTGCATCAGGGTGCGATTCGCTGTGAATCGGTTCATGGAACAGGCACGCGATTCTTGATTCACATTCCGAAGGGATCAGCCCATCTTCCCGCGGACAAGATCGGTGCTGCGCGCAGCTTGAGCTCGACTGCTCTTGGCGCGAACCCGTATCTGCAAGAGGCGCTACGCTGGCTCCCGTCCACGTCAGCGCCTGCGTCAGCAAGTAAGACAGCCGTTGAAGCCATGCCTGACGACGCGCCCGCAGCGTATCCTGGTATCCCAAGGCGTTTCCAGAAACGTCCCACCGTGCTTGTAGCTGATGACAATGCGGACATGCGAGAATATCTGGCGCGGCTCTTATCTGTTGAGTTCGACGTTCAAACTGTAACGAACGGCCAGGCGGCATTAGACGCGGTTCGCAAAGAGAAACCAGATCTCATCCTTTCTGACGTCATGATGCCGGTACTGGATGG
>Ga0196964_10001822_pt1 | contig 10448 bp, 7 predicted proteins | sample S1_10metaG_FD_148615 | JGI IMG/M metagenome (GOLD analysis project Ga0196964, IMG submission 148615) | Soil microbial communities from Anza Borrego desert, Southern California, United States - S1_10 | ecosystem: Environmental > Terrestrial > Soil > Desert | place: USA: California | collected... | reverse complement strand
GTTTTTATATATGTCAAAATCAGTATTGACAATCAGCAGGTTTTACCCATATTGGAAGGAGCGATGGTTAAATAGAGTGTAACAATTGTAAAAATTTCCCGAAATTCTCAGCGCCTAACTATCCTGTAACAAAGGTGAGTTCCAACTTGCAGCCATAAGTGATGCACAAACAAAAAACAATTTTGGGATTTCGGCCTTGTATAGGTCTGCTAGAAACTATTGGCTTTGCCGGTCTAATGACCGCCGTGGCAATCTGCTGTGGGCAGCAATCCGCGCAGGGAGCCAGCCTGACCAACTGGGAATTTGACCCAGCCACGAATCAGTTGGAAATCACTTTAGATGAGGGCACAATGCCTCGCTATTTCCTGCTGTCGCAACCGCCACGCATTGTTATAGATTTACCTAATACGAAACTGGGAAGAGTTCAAACACAAAAAACTTACTCAACCTCTGTCCTCCAAATTCGAGTAGCACAATTGCCGAGGGGTGTTACCCGAATTGTGTTGGATCTATCCCCACAAGTGGTTTTGTCGCCGGAACAAGTGCAATTAATTCTACCCCCGGCGAGTAAGGGCAATCGATGGGTGTTACGCCCGCTGATTGGTAGAACGTCCACCGCCTCAGTGTTACTGGCACGTAAGCCTCCGACAACACTACCACCAGCTACTTTCATGACTTCGCAGACATCAGTGGTGAAGGTGCCACCTTTAAATTTTACTGAGTCGCTTACTTCCAGCGAACAAGTATCGGCAATGCTGCCACCAGCTAGCTTTCGGACTAATAAATTACCTACGGTAGGCGTGCCTACACTTCAAGCCACAAGGAAGGCACCTGCACCAGCGACAACTTCAGTGATTGAATTTGGTCAGCCGTTGCCGTATTCTGCAGCAACACTACCAACTACGCCACCACTAAAACGTGGTGCGGATTTGCTCAGGGGTACGCCTGCGACGCCCAGAAACATGGGTACGAGGTCAATGTTAGAGCCTGTTAATCAAGCCTCTCCCACTGCTAATAGAAGGGTTGTTGTACGAAGTGGCGATCGCCTACTTAATAACAATTCTCCAAGACTGACGCGCAGAGGCGATCGCAGCGCCCTATTACCAAATGGTATTCTGCCAACTGGCACCCTGCTTAATCTCAGCTATCCGGGTGAAAATAATCTCAGCCTCCGAAACGGGACACGGAGACAAGAAGTATTGCTGCTACAGCAGGAGATACGCGATCGCACTGGCAGAATCATTGTCCCATTTGGCACCCCGATAATCGGACGCTTTGAAACTGGTAACAGTGGCAGTCGCTTTATTACCCAAACCATGATCCTCGGTAGGCTTAATCTTCCCCTAATAGCTCAGTCAAGCATAATGGCACGGACTAACGCCACTTATCGGAATACCCGCCAACCCACCACCATCAAGCCTGGTCAAATTTTGCAAGTCCAGCTGATAAAAGATTGGCGCTATACCCGCAATTAGCGCACGCTAGCTAAAATGACCACCATAACCGGGAAAACCCTATACACAGAGTCTCCTGTGGGCATTGTCCTCGGTAGGAACTATGTTTAGTTTATTTACGCCCACTTACTACATTAGAACTGATCCGTTTCCGGGGGCGGGGCACCTGCCCCTGGTTGATTCAGGAAGAAGTTTTGTGCGGCATCGTTTTGATAAATGCAATTAATCTGTGGCGAACCCTCAAGCGTTCCCGTGAAGCCAAAGGTGTTCATCTTCTGCTTACAGTCGCGCACCTGATCTGAATTCACCAATTTTCTTTGTTCTAAAATAGCCCAGTTATTGCTACGCAAGACGCATCCGGGTCGCATAGTGGGCTGAGCCACATAGACATTGAAAGGATTTAGCGTCACAAAAAGGCGGGCGTCCATAACCATAGCGCTGGCTCCAAACTGAACACACAGTTCAGCATTCGGCGCACTTTGGTCAATAATTTCACGGGAGACGACATTTTGGGCGCTCCCGGTACTTGCCACAGTGGTAAAGGCAATGCCAACCCCAATCCCTAGAATAAAGATGCCCCCTAGAATTGCCAGGGAGGAGGAGTTGAAGCCGGAGGATTTAGGGGCGGAAGGTTGAGGGTCGGAGTACCTGGATTTACGTTTCATCGGAAAAATGGGTTAGAAACCCCGTCCTTTAAGGACGGCTTTACATTTTGGTGTTAGGGGTGGGTAGTTCCACCCCTGCAAATCTTGTTACCGCCTTGGAACTAATAAATGCCAGGTACTTTTGTGTTGTACTTTCGTTGGGACAATTACCAACTGACATTGTTCACCCTGTACGCATAACAAGTGGCGATAAGCCCGTATGTGTACTTCCCTTCGCTACTGACTATCACAGAGGTTACAGACTAGGGAGGCATCCGGTAACGTAAGAGTGAGCTACCACGCCCAGATAGTTCAGTTTGGGCTGTTAACCCGTAAGCTAGACACCGTTTTAGTCTCGAATTAAGAAGTTGGTGAGTCTTCCGCTTTCAAGCCCCATGCATGGACGGCTGGGGTCAGTGACCTGTGTCTGGTATATTTCACAAGACTAGGTGGCGAGTAGTTTTAACTGCTCTCCTTCTCTCAGTATGCCGACAGGAAGCCTCTATGCGGAAACGCTAAGGGCGATCGCTCAGGAGAAAGGAAACCTTGTGAGTCCTTTTCCCTGTACCTGAGATCTTGCACCTCTGGCAATAACCCGCCTCCAGTTTATACCGGAGGCTAATAGCGAAAGTCGTCTAAAGACGACTGGTAAGGAGTTTCAACTCCGGGCGCGTTTGATGGCTTGTTGAGAATGGTGCAACATCTGAGTTTACCCAACTTCTGCAAGAAGTTTCATCACCAATGACCAATTACAAATTTATATTTCTGCTTTCTTGCAACAACTGTGTATAAACGTTAACTGCTTCTTTCATATTTTGATACTCTTCTTTGATGCGTCGGTATTGCAAATCAAAACCTACCTGAGACAATTGCAAAGTATCAGGATTATATTCAGCCACTTGCAGACCAATTAAAACTTCTTTAATTAAGCAAGCATACACTCCTCGTAATTCTCTAGCTTGTTCCAAGACATTTTCTATCTGTACTAAAGCCCGTTTGTATGTCTCAACATAATTAGTATAAACTTCAGAAAACGAAACTAGCCCTGCTAATTCATTAATTTTATCATGCTGTTTTTCAAGCACTGATATCTCTTGCTCGATTTGTAATTTTTCTTTAATCAACATACCGATTGCTTTTATTGTATTAATTTTGCGATTTTTGCGCTTTAAAGTCAACTCTGGCACATATATATTAATTAAATAGTGCCAAGAATAAATATACTCAACATTTCCAGCTTTAGTAAGTTTAGGAAAGATAACTTGAACTTTATTTTTATCTACAACTTTAATAGGGACAGCATAATTTTGCAATGCCAAATTTTGATACCGAATTTGTAGACCATTTACGCCTACCACAGGAGTAGTTTTAAGAAGTTTTATTTTAGTATTACGTTGTTGGAAAAAGATAAATGTTAGCACCAACGATATAACTATAAAAGAAATCCCTAAAAATTCAAACACGATTTTGGCTCCCTATGTCACGAGATAGCGATCGTCTAACCTTATTTTTGCGGATTTTTAAATTTAATGCCACTTTTTCTAGATTGCTAGTCCAGATACGTGGCTCACATCAAATACTTAGGGCTACAAATTAAATGTAATACTATGAGGCTTTGTAAACCTTAGTATTCTTAAACTTTCTCCAACATAAACAAATATTTGCCTCACCTTATAATTACTCAATTTTTTAAGTAATGTAAAGAAAAATTTTATATTTTAGGGGGTTCTGGTGTGGCGATCGCCTTTTTACCAAAAACTTTGTTTATTAGCTAGTGCTGCCAGCATACCTGCTACCTGTATACGTAAGTAAAGATACTTATTCGTATTCTACAAAGGTTGATTGTATCCAGTTCTACAATTCTAGTAGGTGTTTGGTTTACTTACAAGGTTGGTTAGTATTCTGATTTAACAGGTAAATCGCTAAATTGGTTCATAAACTGACGATCTATGCGATCTTTCCAGCCCCACAGCAGCGAGGATTGACAGCCAAAGACTCCCCAAGAAGCAATAGCACATCCATCACCTGTACCAATCAAGCTGAGATAGTTTTTCTGCGGTCTGTAGGATTTTAGCGGCTTTTCCAGTAAAGCTTGCTGTAGATTTCTCTTCAGTGGCTTTCCTTGACGCACGGCAAATACTCCAGCTTTGGGGCGAGGATGATTTACTATAGTGGCAATATCACCGGCAGCAAATACCTGCGGGTGAGATACAGATTGTAGAGTTTCTCTTACCAAAACAAAGCCTTTTGAGTCAGTTGCTAGCCCTGCGTCCTGAAGCCAACTAGGTGCGGATGCTTCAGTTACCCAAAAAATGGGGTTACACTCTACATTTAAACCGGACTCACATTTGACCATATGGGGATAAACCTCACATACTGTTTCCTCTAGATGTAGATTAATTCCTTGTTTGGTCAGTATTTTTTTTATATGCCGTCGTACCCATCGGTTATAGTGAGGCATTATTTCGGCATCGCGATGAAATAAATGGATTTGTACGGACGATTCATTTTGACGCGCTAGCGACTTGTCGCAGGCGGTTACGCCTACAGGCATTTGGGCATTTTTGAGAATTTGATGTAGGTGCGATCGCATTGCCATTGCCACTTCCACGCCACCAGCGCCACCACCGACGATACCAAGAGAAATGGGCTGTTGTGGATTTCGGGTTACGGCTGCAACTAGCTGTTCCCAGTCTGCTAAAAACTTTCTTACAGGCTTGACAGGAGTTACATATTCTGATGCGCCTGGTACGGATAGAATTGCTGGGGTACTACCAATATTGATTGATAAGAGATCGAAGCTAATAGGTGGATGGTTAGCGCAGATAACTTTGTTATTTTGTAGGTCTAAAGCGATCGCCCGGTCAGTAACCAGATCGGCTTGGGCAAACTCAGCTAGGCGTTGCAAGTTAATGTGACATTCTGCGTGACTATAGAAACCTGCTATATGACCGGGTAGCATTCCGGAATAGGGTGTATCTGACGATTCTGTAATCAGCGTCAGACGGACACCGGGTAGCGGATTCCTGCCAAATAAGTTAAGCGCGATCGCATGACTGTGACCGCCACCAATAAGCACTAAATCTTTCAAAATTGGCAGTGAAGCTTGCTGCATTTAAGACATCTAATCAGAATTCAGGAGTCAGCAGTCAGAAGGAAACGTTCTAAAATTCACCATTTTGGCAAGTTAAAAACGAAAGATTTTTAACTTTTGGGTCAACATCCCTTGAGGTGTTGACCCAAAAGTAACTATTCTGACTTCTGACTTCTGACTTCTGACTCCTTTGTTAGAGGCGCGATCGCCACCAGCTTCTCAGCTTCATCTACTGTAATTTGAGCCAAGCCAAACTGCTGAATTACCCAAGCATTAGTTGTCAAATGCGTGCTAATTTCAGCAACGCGGTACTGACTCGCATCGTTCGCCAAAGCAGCAGGCAAAAGTAACTGATCCGCCAAGTGAACATCTATCGGCGCACCACTTTTGTGAAAATCTATCAATTCCTGGCAAGCCATCTCAGCAACTTTTTCAGCAGGCAACCCTACCCGTCCCACAGCACCTGCACCACTCAAACTATTTTCATATTCAGCTGTAAGAAACATACCCGCCCCAGGTGCAACACCGCGTCCCCGCAATGGCTGCACAGTAGCTTTCAGTTTAGCTTCGCGTAACAAATTTTCTGCACGGCTAGCCATCCGCTGCGGAATATGGGAGGGTAATTCTGTCACTACCGCCAAACCCCGCACCTGCTGCAACTTTCCACGCTCCCAAAGGTTAATACCACTTAACGTAGTACCACCACTGACAAGCAGTTCCGCCTCTCCTCCGCCTTGGGGATACCAACCCCAGGCGTTTAGCCGCACCTCAGCCTGAACACCCATCCGCTTGAGAGTAGGCAAATAAACTTGCTCAATATAGGTAAACGGCGGACTAAAAGCAACTTGGGTTCCTCCCCGTAGGATTACCTTTGAATCCCCATCGGCTAGCGCCAATGGCAGGAGAATTGTCTGCAAAACCAAGGTGATAGCACCTGCTGAGCGTCCTTGTAAGGCATCTGAGACATCAAACGTATAGTCTCCAGCTTGAGTAGTGGCACTGGGAATAAACTCCAGAGTTTTAGAACCCAACGCATCGCCACGTATCTCTGCCTGACAAATCGCAGCAGCTGCCCGAACAGATGTCAGATGTTGCGCTGCCAAGCCAGGTTTTTTGCGTCCCGCCCGAATATTTTCTATAAGTATAGGTTGACCAGTTATGGCAGCAAGGCTGAGTGAGGTTCTCAGTACCTGCCCCCCTCCTTCACCGTAAGAGCCGTCAATGTGAATCATAGAGAAAAGCTTACTTCACCCTCGTATTATGGATGAGGTGGTCAGTTTTTAACCGCGTGGCATGGGTACAATTTGGGAGCTTGATTTCTACTCTCGACCAATTTTGGACGAGAAGCAGAAAAAAATTTGGGAAGTTTTGGTGTGTGAAAGTCCTTTAGACACGCGCCAGTCGGCGGAATCGCTGTTTCGCTATGAAAAGTACTGTTCTAGTACACAAGTGAATTCTGTATGGTTGCGGGAAGCTTTAGAAGAAGCAATGGAGAAATCACAAGTTACTCCCCAAAAAATCCGCTTCTTCCGTCGCCAGATGAACAATATGATTACCAAAGCCTGCCAAGATGCAGGTATCACAGCCCAGCCAAGTCGTCGGACGTTTGCCCTGAATCAGTGGTTGCAAGAACGGATGCAGGAAGTTTATCCTCATCATCCTAATTATCAACCTAGCAATAGTCCCTCTGTTCAGTTTGAAACTCAGCCGCCCCAACCTCTACCGGATGCACTAATTGGTCAAAAGTGGGCGTTTGTGAATTTAGAGGCTTCTGCGTTTGAGGAGATGCACGAATGGGACATTGGCTTTAGCGAAGTTTTTCCCTTGGCAATGGTGAGGTTAAAACCGGAAACGCCCATTCCCGGTCTTGTAATTTTCTCTTCTAGGGCGCTGCCTATGGCTGGGTGGATGTCTGGTATTGAACCAGCTTGTATTAAATTCGACCCTGCCCCACAAGCGAGACTGATATTAGAAACTGGTGGCAGTGACAGTTGGATTCTGGGCAAGCGGATAGATTCATCTGTTCAAACTCAAGCGGCGGAATTTGAAGACGCCAAACGACAGGCTAAAGGAGTGCATTTTTTAGCAATTCAGTCAAGTCCTCAAGCTGAAAATTTTGCAGGATTTTGGTTGTTGCAAGAGTGGTTGTAGGGGCAAAGCATTTGGGTAATAATTTTTGGGTTATGCCTAAATGCTTCGTCCGTATGTTAGTGGTTAGTGGGAAAGGATATTTCTACTAATTACTAACTAATCAATAACTACTACCTACTAACCCTACTGATGAGCGAACCACCAAGGCACGAAGACTCAAACGATATGGCAGAAAATCTGCTGGAAATAGCGACAAAATTGGGGGCGGAAGCGGCGGAGGTTTATCAGTCGCGATCGCTCTCTCGCCCGGTGTTCTTTGAGGCGAACCGACTTAAGCAGCTAGAAAGCGCCCAAAGCGAAGGGACGGCGCTGCGCCTGTGGCGAGAGGGGCGTCCAGGTTTGGCGGTAGCCTATGGTCCAGTAGAACCACAAGCTTTAGTCGAACGTGCGATCGCTCTTTCGTACCTCAATGAACCAGAACCTGTGGAACTGAATACCGATGGCGGGTCGGTTTATCCCGATTTGGGAGAAGCGGTGGAGGTTGAACAGCTAGTGCTGATGGGGAAAGAAGCGATCGCCAGCGTCCGTGAAGCTTACCCAGAAGTCCTTTGTGCAAGCCAGTGGGAATGTGAAGTAGAGACAACCCGCTTAATTAATACTTTGGGGCTGGATTGCGGCTACACGGACACAACGCTTAGTTGCTATTTAGCAGCAGAATGGGTGCGGGGAGAAGATTTTCTGAGTGTAGGCGATGGTCAAACCCAGCGCGGACATTTGGAACCAGAAAGAATAGTACAGCAAATTTTGCAGCGACTGGAGTGGGCATCAGAAAATGTTGCACCTCCCACAGGTCGCGTACCTGTATTATTTACGGCTAAGGCAGCAGATATGCTTTGGGAGACAGTGCAATCAGCGCTCAATGGTAAGCGAGTGATTGAGCAAGCGTCACCTTGGAGCGATCGCTTAGGGCAACAAGTAATTTCTGACGCCTTAACTCTTAGTCAGCAGCCAGATGTAGGCCCTTTTAGCTGCCCCTTTGATGATGAGGGCACCGAAACACGGACTCTTAGCTTTATTAAAAATGGCATCTTGCAGCTGTTCTATACCGATCGCACCATTGGTCGTCAACTAGGCAGTGGCACAACCGGAAATGGGTTTCGCCCTGGTTTAGGAAGCTACCCCACGCCGGGACTCGCTAATTTACTAATACAGCCTGGAACGGGGTCGCTATTGGACTTAATGCAGCAGTTGGATGACGGACTTGTAGTAGACCAGATGCTGGGTGGCGGTGCTGGAATTTCAGGAGACTTTTCCATCAACGTTGACTTGGGCTACCGAGTACGAAAAGGGCAGATTGTCGGTCGCGTCAAAGACACAATGGTTAGTGGGAATGTCTACACAGCCCTAAAACAGCTAGTGGCACTAGGAAGCGATGCCGAGTGGAACGGTGCTTGCTATACCCCATCTTTAATTGTCGAGGGTTTGTCTGTCACAGGGCGAGCTTAAACTGTCATTGGTCATTGGTCATTAGTCATTGGTCATTGGTTAGCGGTTAATTACCTCCTACTAACAAATGACAATTGACAAGTGACAATTAACGCCGCTAGCTATGTAGCCTTTCTGATGTTGTCTATCTTCAAGCGCTTCCGGCAATGGTTACTACCCAGAACACGGCTGGCGATGCCTACGGCAAAACGAAGCGCCTACGCAGAAGCTTGTCTGATTGGTTTCGTCTCAGCACTGGCAGCAGTTTTACTAAAATTTGGCATTGGATGGTTGGGCGCATGGCGAGTTCATGCTTCTATCCTGTTACCCGCGCCTTTAGTCTTACCCTTTATTGGACTTTCTTTGGGACTACTTTGTGGCTGGCTGCTTGAGCGGGTCGGTCCAGAATCAACTGGCAGTGGCATTCCTCAAGTCAAAGCCGTCCTTGCCCAGTTTCCCATTGCCCTGAATCTGCGGGTTGCTCTAGTCAAATTAGTTACTACTATTCTGGCAGTTGGTTCTGGGCTAGCTATGGGACGGCAAGGCCCAACCGTTCACATAGGCGCAGCCGTGGCTGCTCAACTTAGTCTTTGGGTGCCTACCTCCCCCGACCATCGACGTCAAATGATCGCTGCTGGTGCTGGCGCTGGATTAGCCGCCGCTTTCAACGCACCTATTGCCGGGGTTTTGTTCGTTGTAGAAGAACTGCTCCAAGACCTCTCTGGGTTGACTCTGGGTACTGCTATCCTTGCTTCCTTTATTGGTGCCGTTGTCTCTCGACTGTTGGGGGGTCGCAGCCTCGATCTCAACCTGGAATTAACCCAGCTTAATAGCAGTTTCTTTGCCCCGGAAATACCCTTTTACCTGCTCTTAGGTGTTTTGGCTGGGTTGCTGGGTGGGCTGTTTAATAAAGGAATTCTTGCCAGCCTAACATTTTACAAAGGTCTAAGCTTAAGTTTGCCTCTGAGAATCGGACTAGCTGGGTTTATATCTGGGTGCATCGTCGCCGTGTTGCCAATTCCCTTTCGCAACAACAGCGGTCTAAGGGAGTTACTACTTACTGGTGAGGCGAATTGGGAGTTTGCAAGCATAGCTTTTGTCGCCCACTTCGTTCTTACTATAGTTGCTTATGGCTCTGGAGCGCCGGGAGGTTTATTTAACCCGTCCCTTATCCTTGGCTCTGCGCTTGGCTATCTAGTGGGCTTGGCGGAGTTCCATATCCTGGGCATGAGTTCGCCGACCACCTACGCATTGGCAGGCATGGGAGCCTTTTTTAGCGCGGTTTCCAAGGCACCGATCACGGCAATTGTAATTGTATTTGAAATTACTGCCGACTTTAATTTAGTGCTGCCGTTAATGATAGCTGGCGTGGTTTCCTACTTAGTGGGGGATAGCATAGCTAAAGGTTCCCTATACCAGCGCCTCTTGGAGTGGAATGGCTACACCTTACCAAAAGATACCAAAGCGAATCAGCCTTGGGCTACGTTGACAGCGGCAGATTTAATGCAGCGACGGGTGGAAACATTATCAAGTAATCTCCCCCTAGATGAAGTTGTTCAAGCTTTTTCTCGTTCCCATCATCGTGGTTTCCCGGTAGTAGATGACGACGACAAGCTTATTGGTATTGTCACTCAAACAGACCTTGCCAAAGCAACGCAACGCCAAACGCCTGGGCAAACT
>Ga0196964_10001821_pt1 | contig 10449 bp, 4 predicted proteins | sample S1_10metaG_FD_148615 | JGI IMG/M metagenome (GOLD analysis project Ga0196964, IMG submission 148615) | Soil microbial communities from Anza Borrego desert, Southern California, United States - S1_10 | ecosystem: Environmental > Terrestrial > Soil > Desert | place: USA: California | collected... | reverse complement strand
GTAGTCTGCGGACCCTGCGCCTGCCGAGTTCGCACGCTTGATGCGCCACGAGTCGTTGTTCACTTCCTCCAGCCAGTTCCGCTTGCTGCCCGAGTCGGCATCTGCCTCGACGAAACGGAGATGCGCGTCGTTCTTGTCGATGGTGAGCTGGCCCGTCATCGTGTCGCCGGCCTTCTGGACGCGCGTGTCGACGTATTGCTTGGTTGCCGCTTTCATGGCGGCGTCCGGGTCGGCGTGGAGAATGAGGTAACCCGTGAGGGTGTCGCCGTTCTTGTTGACCGGCGTGAAGCCGAGGTTAGTGGTAACGGCGCCCGACGCGAGCTTGGCGCCCGTGACGTAACCGTCTGCCATCTTCGCGCGGCCGGCAGCGTCGGCGGACAGCGCGCCATCGTTGATCTTGGGGGTGGTCACGGCCCCGGCGTCGATCTCGGACGCGGCGACGCTGTTCTTGACTGCGAGCCCGCCCAGGCCGAGGTTGGTGCGCGCATCGGCGGCGTTGACCGCCCCGGTGCCGCCCTGTGCGACTGGAACCGGCACGGTGACCGGGATCTGAACCCAGGTGTCCGGGCCGGTCGAGACCAGCATGTAGAGCTTCTGCTGGTCGGTGCGCCAGCACTTCATCCCGACCTTGAGGTTCGTGACCGGGAATGCCGTCCCGGAGTTATTCGAGAGGATCGTCTCGAAGTTCTCGTTCAGTTCGGATCGGGAATCCGAAAGCTGATCGGGGGCATCAATGATGTGGAAATTTTGCATGGGGTGGGCGCAGTCAGCGGTGACTTATTATAGCACTAGTATCCTTCAGCCGTCCAGCTAACGATCCCCGTCACCAGGTTTCCATCGGGGTCCTTGAGCTTCACGGTGAAGCCGGTTCGGCTTTCGTTCTCGTAATACGGCACAGCCACTACCGTCCCGCCCTTCAGCGTCAGCTTGATGGTCGGGATGATGAGGAAGCTTCGGGTAAACGTGACGACAAGCCCAGTGCTGGCGTTCGTGATGGTTGCGATGCCGTTGTCACGCACATCCTCGACATCGACCTGCACGCGGTAGTCGTTGAGCTTCACGCGGTCGGCGGTGTTGGAGATCATCACCGCTCGGTAGATCGCGTTCTTGTAATGGTAGTCGCCATAGATGAAGATCTGGAACCGCCCGAAACCCGGCGCGTGACCGTTCTCGCATAGATCCTTGAACTGGGCGGTGGTGAGATCCGTGTTCCCCAGGATGATGTCGGAGATCACACACTCGGACTTCGTCTTGCCAGCCGCCCACAGACGCACCGAGTTGCACGAGGCGATCGGGGTGAACGCCCCCGTCGCGGAGAGCACCGTGGCGGTGTTCGTGAGGTTCTGCGGCATCTCCGCGAGGTAGAGCTTGCGCTGGCCCGCGGTCTGGATGATGCCCACGAAATACGGCATCCCCGCTTTGATGCTCTTCGCGATCTGCAGCCGGTTCGCCGCCTGGTCCTCGAGGTAGAAGTTGGTGCCGTCGTGGCCCAGGCGCAGGTAGTTCGCCCCGCCGTCGCTCATGCTCCAGAAACCGACCTCGTGCGACACGATGACGGCCGGTGATCCGCCCGATTGATTCACGGTCCAGACCTCGCCGGTCGCCGAGCTCTTGAGGATCAGACTGCCCTCGGTGGCGTCGGTGTAGGGGTCGAAAACAGCGACCTTCGCTCCGTTGATGCTCGAGCGCACTTCCGCGTAGTAGCACTTGTGCGCCGACGTTTCGGCGCCCGCATGACCAATGGCAAGGGGGCTCGTCGAGTTGAAGATGCTGGTGACGCCGGCCTGCGTGACCGTTGCGCCGAGCTGGGACCAGGTGATGCCATCGTCCGAGAGGTAGAACTTGATCTCGCGCTGGGTCGAGCCGTTGTCCACGTCCAGCGTCGCGCGCACCCACTTGATCGAACCGTCGGTGATGCCGGTTGCCACGGTGGATTGCGCCGAGAGCTCCGCCGTGCCGTTCTCACTCCAGCACAGCTCGAGCTCGCCGGTCGTCTTGACGCGCAGCATGTAGGAACGCTGGTCGCCCGCCTCGGTGTGCTTGTCGATGAGGCGAGTCGCGGTAGCCGGCGTCCAGTCGGCGAGCGAGCCACGCCAGCGAAGGTCGATGTCTCCCGTGATACTGACCGCGGCGGTATCAGGCGTGCTGGCGTTGTTCGACGCCGTCCCGGGCAATGCCAAGTGACGCCGGCCGGGCTGCGGCTTGATCCAGAGCGTCTTGTAGAACGCCCCGTTGATCGTCTTCGTCCAGTCGACCACGGTGTTGAGACCGGCGTTCACGCCGTTCCCATAGCGGCCCGGGCCGTAAACGACGTTGGTCGAGGTGGCGGCGACGACTCCGGTCACGCTCGTCAGATTGTTGTGCAGGCGCCAGCCCTCGGTCTCGCCGCTCGAGAGGCCCGTGTCGAGCGAGATCTCCGGGCTCATGTTGATCGCCGCTAGGTCACCGGCCGGGCTCCACGGGCGGTTCGCGCTCGGGGAGTTCCACGCAAAGGTGGCCTCTTCCCAGGTGATGTTCGGGGTTACTGCCTCGTAGCCGGTCGAGATGGAGTTCTGCGCCCGGATGGTCTCGCCCAGGCCGACATCGAACAGATACTCCGCGCGCTGCAGGTCTAGCACGCTGTCCATGACGATGTCTGCGCCGGCATGGTGGCAGAAGTGACTGATATGCGGGAAGCTGGTGGCGCCCTCGTCCACCTCGACGAGAATGTTCCTGTTCTGCGGCATCTCGACCACGACATCACAGAACGTGGCCGTGTTGCCGTAGATGCCGGGTGCCGCAATCGGTTTGATCCAGAAGCGTCGCGTGTTGTTGGCGCCAGCCGGAATGGTGTGACGATTCGCCTGGACCGTCGCAATCAGAACCGAGCCCGACCAGGACGCTCCTTCGCGAACCTCATAGCCGACGATGTCCGTCTCGGGATTCTTATCCCAGAAGAGCTCGATACGGCCGCCGCTCTGCAGGCCCGTGAAGTTCTGCACCGTGCTTGGTGCGTGGAGCGTTAGGGCGAACGTCGTGGTGCCCGCGGAATAGTTCTCGGCGGTGTCGATCGCGCGGATGTGGTAGCGGTATTCCCCGGCCTGCGTCTGGTCGTGAACGTGCATCGTCCCCTGGAAGTTCGTGATGAGCACTTCGCCCGAGCCCCAGTTCGCACCGACACGAATCTCGTAGCCCTTAACGTCGAGGTCGGGGATGGCGTCCCAGGTGAGCAGGAGGTCGGTCGTGCGCTTGGTCACGACGAAGTTCTGCACGTCAGAGGGCGGAGCGGTCTTGCCGACCACGGTATGTGCGCGCGTCGGCGCCGTCGACTCGGGCGCTGAGACGCCGAGAACATCCATCGCCACGACCCGGAACAGGAGGTTGTCGCCGTCGTCTGCTTCGACGCATGCACGGTCAAACTCCTTGCCGGTGATCTCCTCGAAGCCCGAGCCGTTCTTCGACACGAACACGCGCGAGCGACGGTAGGTTTCCTGATCGCTCCAGTAGTGGACCCACACGCGAGTGCGCACCATGCTGCCGGAAAGGATCAGCTCCTCCGTCACGTTTTCGATGGTCACGTGCTGCGGGGCGATGTCCAAGTCGGAGTAGTTCGGGGTCGGGATGACGCCAGTCGGCCCGCTGTAGACCGAGGCGTTGTATTCGAGCGCGCGGATCGTGCGGATGAATTCGTGCGTCCGACTGATGTATTTCACCCGGAAAGGCTTCTTGACCTTGTTGATCTTGCCGAACATCCAGTGCTGGAACTGCGCCGGCGCGGCGGGGAGCGCAGACGACAGGGTGACCGTCTTCTGGTCGCCGAACTGAATGATCGTCACGTCCCGCTCTTCGATTACGTCGGTGTCCCACAGGGTATACGCCGAGCCGATAACGATGCCCGCGGCGTCGACGACGTTCACGCCGAAGAGACCCCCGCCGGCGTCGAACACCGAGGTCACCTCGCGGTCCTTGCCGTCCACCTGGATGCGCTTGACCGAAGGATTTCCGTCGTAGCCGTTCAGCGTGATGGCCGTGCCGGTGATGTTCGCGACTGTCCCGGTCGCGCGCTGCAGCGAATCGAAGATGGTGAGGAATTTGTAGGTGCTGCCGTTCTCGAACGGCACCGGTCGGTCGAGTTGCATGAGCGTGCTCGTGCTGCCCGCCGTCAGGCGTCCGGCGTAGCCCCACTGGGGCATGTCGTGTTGGACGTAGATGAGGTCGCCGACCGTGCAGCCGATGGCATCGGTCGGCGCGTCGAACTCGACCGTCTGCAGGACGAAGCGGTTCAGGTTGAGCTGGAGGTGCCCCTCCTTATATGCCTGCTCTGCGTCGGTGACGCCGTAGAGCACGATGCTCGCGCCCTTCGGCACGCGGCCGGCGGCGAGCGCCTGCTGATCCCATACACGAACGGTGCGCTCCCGGTAGCCGTCGTTCTTGTCGAAGTAGGTCACGTCGATTTCGGTGGCGCGCTCTGCGACGGGGAGCCAGGTCTGCTTGAACGACCCCTTCACCATGTTCGCGACCGAGAACATCTGCACCGGCGTCGCTTCCTTCTCGATCATGAGCGAGTAGCGCGTGCCGACGTTCACCCATTGCGCCCGGGCTACCCGCAGGACGTTCTGCGTCGCATCCCACAGCGTCATCCCGCCCACATCGAACACCCCGTTGAACGTGAGGTTGTTCGTCGTGCAATGGGTCGCGAGCTCCTTGAACTTGTCCAGGTTGAAGCGACCCTCCGACATGCCGCCGCCGAAGCGTTTGTTGGTCATCATGTCGAGCACGACCCAGGCGGGGTTCGCGTTCCAGCCGGTCACCCACGCGGCGCCGTCCCAATACTTGATCTTGCGGCCCTTCACCTTCGCCGTAATGCGCGGGATGCCGTTGAGCTGGTCGGAGAGTCGAATCCGCACGCCGAGCAGCGCGGTGTGCGGGTAGGTCACGTCGTCGAGGATGATCTCGTTTACGTCCGTGATCTGCACCGTATCGACTTCGTATTGATTGGCGGTCGGTTCGTTGACGCGACGAATGCGAATGTCGTATTCGCCGGGCGTGAGTTGCGGGCTGGAGATCGACCGACGGATCGTGCTGCGGTTGTTCTCCGTGTAGGTGAAGGTCCCGAGCGAGGTCCAGACGCCGGCACCGACGGGCTTGTATTCGACGAGGAGCTGCACCGTCATGGCGTAGTTGTTCCCGCTGTGCGGGTCTACGCCGTAGAGGCCCTGCGGGAAGACGATGTCCAAGCGGAACTTGTCGACATCGGCGCGGTTGGTGTTGTAGTTGATGAACGACGTGGTGATCGTCTGGCCGATGTTGTGCGGCTCCACCGTGTCGTCGAACCAGGGGATCATCGCCTGCTCGTCGTCGCCGAGGCGGACCTCCGTCTGCACGTCTGCGAAGTTGGACATCGGCTGTTCGTTGATCTCGATGTCCGTGATGCTCTCGATCGGTCCCTCGCCCATGTTGAGCAGCATGTAGAGGAACTGCGTGTTGCCGCTGTTCTCGACGAACGTCGCGATCATGTTCCCGCCGAAGCGAAACTCCCCGTAGATCGCCGGGACAGGCACGCCTTCGGCCGACGTGTTCTTCGGGCCGTCGATGCCATACGAGGGCGAGGACTCGAGTGATTGCCCGCCAGTCACACCCTGGCGCTTCGGGGGCTTGGGTGGCAGGATCGCGTTGACGAGCATGCCGCCGGCGAGCGTGATGCCCGCGACAGCAAGCGAGTAGCCGATGGTGCCCGCCGTGAAGCCCATCGCGCCTGCGGCATAGGGCGCGACGACAGCCACCGCGATCATTGCGATGGTCGCGAGCGGGTTCTTGCCGCCGTCGCCGCCGCCGTCTTGCGGGATCGGGCAGACGACCAGACTGTCGCCCGGCTCGGGGATGATCTTCGCGCGGAACTCGTCGGGGATGATCTTGCCGTTGTGCGCAAGCACGAGCGGCATTGCGACGATGTGCTTCGGGAAATATTCGGCGAGCGTCTTCCCCTCGGTCCAGGGGAGGTCCGTGATCTCCCGTTCGAGCGGGTCGAACGGGTTGAGAATGCGAAGGAGCTTGAGGTTACGTTCCGACATAGCGGTAGAAGCCCTTGATGCGCCGCGCCCAGTGCTCGATGGGCTCGATCACGGCGCCACCCAGGCGCCGTGACGTGTGAAGGATCTGGTGGTCGTTGACCAGGTAGCCGCAGTGCATCGACCCTGTCGGGCACGCGGGAGTCTTCGGCAGGGCGATCAGCGCGGCTGCGCCCGCTTCCCGACCGCACTCCTTCCACATACTCACGCCGACAGCAAAGAGTGCGATGATGTTCGCGGCGTCCTTCGGGCTCTCGTAGTCCGGGATTTCGACGCCCTGCTCGCGGCGGATGACCTCGCGCAGCAACCCGTAGCAGTCATAGGCATGCGGGCCGCGGGCGCCGAGCTCGAAGGGAACGCCGATCAGGTCGCTATGGTCAGCCATAGCGAATCCCGTTCGCGTTGATGTTTGGGAATGCGCCGAACCGATGGGTATTCTCGTGCGCTTCGCAGCCGTTCACGCCGTTCAGCGTCAGGTCGCACGTCGCCATGCCGCCCGCGTATTTGCAGGTCTCCGGGTCCTTGTAGCGCCACTGGCAGAAGTCCTTCGTCTGCCGGCGCCGTGGGAAAGTGAGTGCGACCGCGTTCTCTGCGCCAAGCTGGAAGTTCGCCTCGTATTCGGCCGCGGAGGCGCCTACGACCTGGAAGAACTCCATGATCTCGGGCGCCTCGTTGAGCGCATCGCCGCGGATCACGAGGAAGGTCACGTTGAAGCCGATCCCGCCACCGTATTCCTGCATGCGGGTCTGGATGGCGCGGGTGATGTCCTTGATGCGAAGGTTGAGCTGCTGCTGTGCGCCGCCCTCCTCCTTGAGCTCGATGTCGAAGGGCATTGCCGTGTAGGTGACGCCGTTGAAGACGATGTCCTCGGAGTTCCTGACCAGGTGCAGCACCTCTGCCACGACGCCGGTCGACGGGTTCACCACCTCGATGTCAAGCGCGGCCAGAAACGGCGTCCCTGACGCGAGCTTGTTCTTCTCGATGACCGATGCGACCGAAAGCGACTTGCTCATGGTTCAAGTATAGTCAGTGATGACTTAGGCTTCCTGCACTTTGAAAGACACGTCCCAACGCTGGTTGGAGCGGTTCCCGACGTAGTTGAAGCGCAGCGGCCCTTCGACGAACCGAACCAGGAAGTCTGTCCCGGTCTGCGGGTTGCGCCACTGAAAGATGACCGAGCCGCCGCGCACGTCGTTCCAGAACGTCTCAAGCTGCAACTTCTCCGCGGTCGTGATGTAGGTGAAGCCCGAAGTCCAGGTGCGCCGCGGGGCGCGCGTATGACGCGCCCGCGAGTAGACGTAGCCGCCCTCAAGCTCGGTCGAGATGGACGGGTCCTCGAGCTCGACTGAGTGCTTCTTCGCGTCCTGCATGTTGCCGTTCGTGAGCGTGTGCGGAAATACCGGGGTGGGCATCGTTAGCCTCCGACTGCGTGGCGCATGCCCTCACGGAACGGCCCAGGCGTGCTGGCCGCGGTGAGGACCACATCGAGTATGAGCTGCTTGCCGTCCATGCGTGGCTGACCTTGTTCGGCTTTCATCGGCACGCCCGATTGGTTGATGACGTTCACCTGGACGTTGGCGGGCGCCGCGTCCATCTTCACGGGGATGTTCCGGCCGTCCGGCAGAGGCACGAACGCTTCAGGCGTCGCGCCCTCACCGAAGAGCGCGACTTGTGGCCGGTTGGCGATGCCACCCTCGGCATACCGCTGGATCTGCGCGGCGCCGAAGCGGGTCATGATGCCGCCCTTGGCGAATTCATAGTCGCCGCCGCCGATCGGGGTCGGGGCACCACCACCCAGGATCGCGCCGGCGAGGCCCTTGCCGAGCTGGTCGAGCACGCCCGACAGCGGCCCGACCACGTTCTTCTGGATCTGGATGCGCAGCAGATCCGTGATGATCGAGTCGACCAGGCTCTTGAAGTTCATCTTGCCGGTCTTCACGAACTGCACGATGGCGTCGACGCCACTCTGCGCCCAGCGCGCGGTCGCGTCCTGCATCTGCTTGGTCACGTCCTGCCAATCGCGGTTGAGCCGCTGCAGAGGGGTTTCCATATCCCGTGCATGCTTCTCCGCCATCAGGCGGGTGTTCTCGTAGAACGAGACCCGGAGTTGCTCGAGCGAGCGGATGAGCGCCGTGTCCTCGATGAGATACATCTCATTGAAGCGGATACGGGTCTCGAGCAGTTGCTCCATCATGCGGAATTCCTGGTCCGCCTTACGACGCTCGGCGCGATAGGACGCCTCCCGACGCTGCTCCTCGGTGTCGAAGAGTTGCGCCTGGACTTCCTCGTTCTTCTGCAGGAGCTTGGTCGTCACGCCGACCGACTCGACCGTGGCCTGCTTGCCGAGGATGTCGGAGACCTTGCGGTTGAATTCCTGCAGTGCGTCGTTATCGCCGGCGAGCACCGCCCGCAGGGAGGCAAACCGCTGCTCCAGGTTGGCGAACGCGGGCGGCAGCTTCGCCTGGTCTGCATCGAGCTGACGCATTGCCTGGGCCGCCTCGAGCGACTTGTCCGCGAGTAGCACGTTGGCAGCCGACATTGCCTTCGCGCGCTCTTTGTAGAGCTCCGTGCTGGCTTGGAGGTTGGCCTTCTCCTCGAGCATCCGGCGATCGGCCTCGGGGAGATCGGCAAAGCTGCCCTTGCTGCGGTCGACGAGCTCCTTGCCTCGTTTGAAGTTGAACTCGCCGGCCTTACGCGCTGCCTCGATCTGACGCATGACACGCGCCTTGATGGTCTCGAAGCTGCGGGTGTCTTCTTCAATCTCGGTGACGCGGTCGAGGGCTACGATCGCGTCCCCGCGCGCCTTCTCGAGCGCACGCACGAGCGGGTCAGCGGTCGCGGCGGTCTCTTTGTCGCTCTTCTTAGAGATGAGCGGGGTCTTCGTGCCGATCAGGCCGGCGCGGATCATCTCTTGGTTGAGGACGTTGAGCCGCTCCTCGTATTTGTCGATCAGCCGCCTGATCGACTCGGCACCGACCTTGTCGGGCTTCGCGAGGCGGGTCTTGAGCTCGTCCTGGAGATCCGTGCGCAGGCTCACGATCACATCGCGCTCGGCCTTCAGGTTCTTCGCCTGCTGAGCGCGAAGGACCTCGCCGTGCTGCTTGGTGAGCTCCTCGATCTGCTTCTGGTTGCCCTTGGCGTTCTCGATCTTCTGCGCGAAGGCGTTGTTGATCGCCTGCGTCTCGGCGTTATTGAGTCGCTGAATCTCCTGAATGCGCTTGTCGCTGGTGCGCTCGAGCAGCGCGAATTCCGCGTCCACACTCGAACGCTGGACGTTCTCGCGGTGCAGCTTGATCGCCTGTTCCTTCTGAGCGATGAGGGCATTGATCCGGTCGATCTCCGCCTGGTAGGCCGTCATGCTCTTCTCGTCGCTCATGCCGGCCGCCTGGTCGCGGGCAAATTCCATGTCGGCACGTTGCTTGAGCAACTCGTTCAGCGCGGCTTGGTCCTTCGCCAGATCATCGCGCGTCGACATGCCGAGCTTGGCACGGTCGAAACGCTCGAGCGCCGCACGGGCCTTGTCCGCGGCGCTTTCGGCGGTCGCGAACCACATGGCGAGCATGGAGAGTGCCGTGATCGCAACCCCGATGGGGCCGCCAAGTGCCGCGACGATGCCCTGGAACGCGGTCTTCGCCATCGTTGCGGCCCGGGTGGCAATGCCCAGTCGCTCGACCGCGACCACGGACTCCGCGACTCGGGCGGTATGGGCGGCGAGCGCCGCATGCTGTGCACGCAGGGCGTTGACATGCGCTTGCGCAGCGATGACTTCCTGGCTCTGGACGAGCAGAAGTGCCTGGCGCTTCGAGATGGCTGCCGATACCTCCGCTGCGCGCATGCGGGAAAGTTCGGTCTCGGCGGTCTTCAGGGCGGCCGCGGCGGCGAGCTCCTGGTTGAGAGCCTGCATCATCGCCCGGGCTTTCTCCTGGTAGATAGCCTGGTGCTGCACGCGGGCCTGGTCAAGCGCCTGACGATACGGGCCAGCCAGGTGCGTCGTGAAGCTCTGAATCGCCCGGGTCATTTCGTAGACCTTGGAGATGCCCCAAGCGGTCGCAGCGACCGTGGCGACCGTCTTGATTAGCTCCCAGTTTTCGCGAAGCGCCTGCGCCATCGAGCGCAGAAAATCGACCGCGGTGGCGAGGGAGCGGCCAAAGTCGACCGCGAACTGTTGTGCCTCGGTGGACTGAAGTAGCCGGATGATGTCTTCGGCGACCTGCTTGATCGCGGGCATGAACTCGTTCTTCGCGACCTGGTCGGCGAAGAGCTGCCACTCCGTCTTGAGACGGGAAAGCAGGCCAGGCCAGGTCTCCATCATCTCGCGGGCGGCGCCGGCGTTCATCGCGCGCATCACGGCGAACATGCGCTCGAGCGCGCCTTTGGACTCGACCTCGCCCTTGGAGATGTG
>Ga0196964_10001820_pt1 | contig 10451 bp, 7 predicted proteins | sample S1_10metaG_FD_148615 | JGI IMG/M metagenome (GOLD analysis project Ga0196964, IMG submission 148615) | Soil microbial communities from Anza Borrego desert, Southern California, United States - S1_10 | ecosystem: Environmental > Terrestrial > Soil > Desert | place: USA: California | collected... | reverse complement strand
CTTGGCGCGCGGGAGGGCGACCTCGCGGGGATGGCCGATGCGTTCGAGCAGGGCCGCGAACTCCGCTTCCAGGTTCTCGTAGCGCATGACCACGTCGGCGACGACGCGGTCGCCGAGGGCGTAGATTTCCCAGGTCTTGCGCTCGGGGCGCGAGACGCGGCGGCGGACCCAGCGCTCGAACGGCGGCGGCTCCGCCTCGCCGCGGTTGGCCCAGAAGTAGAGCGACACCTCGCGGTCCCACGGGTTCCGCACGATGGTGGTCTTCAGGTAGCGGCCGAAGGTCTCGGCCCCGACCGCGCGGCGGACGGCGGCGGCGTTCATGTGCTCGTGGAAGACCTGGCCCGAGCGCTTGGGGCTGGCGCCCAGCACGGCCAGCGCGCCCGACCAGGGCGGCCGGCGGTCGGGCGGGATGTGGACGTTCTGCGCCTTCACCTCGCCGCGGAGCTCCTCGTCCTCCTCGGTCAGGGGCGTGATCACGTCTTCGGGACCGCACAGCTGCGACAGCGCCAGCTCGACGCTGGTCCCGCCGGTCTTCTGGGTCTTCAGGAAGATGAGGCCGTGGCGGTGGGAGACGATCACGACGCTTCCCTAGAACCGGGTGCGCCGGGCGGCAACCATCCCCAGGAAGCCACGGCCGCGTTCGGCCCCTGTTAACCAGCGCCGACGATGCTGCACGCAAGTTTTGGGCCAAGGGGCGAGGCCGGCGTGACTCTGGGCGTTCGACTGGAACTTCGGCAGGGCCAGAGCCTGGTCATCACGCCGCAACTGCAGCAGGCCATCAAGCTGCTGCAGCTGTCGAACATGGAGATCGAGGCCTTCGTAGAGGCCGAGCTGGAACGCAACCCGCTGCTGCAGCGCGACGAGAGCGACCGCGAGGAGAAGGTCGAGCCGGCCGAGCCGCCGGGCGACCGCGAGCTGGAGTTCGGCGGCGAGGACCTGAGCGCTGCGCGCGAGGCGGTCGACGCCCGCGAGGACGACCTCTACGGCGACGCCGCGCCCGGCGAACGCGAGCCCCCCGCCGCCGGCGAGGCCGCCGACGCCGGCGGTGCGGTCGACTGGTCTCGGGCCAGCCGTGGTCCGACCGTGGAGGCCGACGGCGACCTGTTCGAGCGCCTCTCCACCCGCGACAAGACCCTGCACGAACACCTGGCCGAGCAGGCCGCCATGGCCGGCTTCGGCCCGGCCGACCACGCCGTCGCCCTGTCGCTCATCGACGGCGTCGACGAGGGCGGCTACCTGCGTGTCTCCTGCGAGGAGATCGCCGAGCGCATGGGCTGCGACGCCGCCCGGGTCGAGGCCGTCCTCGCCCGCTGCCAGGGCTTCGAGCCGACCGGGGTGTTCGCCCGCTCGGTGCCCGAGTGCCTGGCGCTGCAGCTCAAGGAGCGCGACCGCTACGACCCGGCGATGGCGGCCCTGGTCGAGCGGCTGGACCTGCTGGCCCGACGCGACCTTCCCGCGCTCCGGAAGGCCTGCGGCGTCGACGATGAGGACCTGCGCGAGATGATCGCCGAGCTGAAGGCGCTGACGCCGCGGCCAGGCGCCGCCTTCGGGGCCGAGGCGGTGCAGGCCGTCGCCCCCGACGTCTTCGTCAAGGAGGACCCGGCCGGCGGCTGGCGCGTCGACCTCAACACCGACACCCTGCCCAAGCTGCTGATCGACCAGCGTTACCACGCGCGCGTCGCCTCGGCCGCGCGCAGCGACCAAGAGAAGACCTTCGTCTCCGAGTGCCTGGCCTCGGCCAACTGGCTGGTGAAGAGCCTCGACCAGCGGGCCAAGACCATCCTCAAGGTGGCGTCGGAAATCGTGCGCCAGCAGGACGCCTTCCTGGTGTTCGGAGTCGAGCACCTGCGGCCGCTGAACCTGAAGACCGTCGCCGACGCCATCGGCATGCACGAGTCGACCGTCAGCCGGGTGACCTCGAACAAGTACATGATGACGCCGCGCGGGATGTTCGAGCTGAAGTTCTTCTTCACCTCGGCCATCGCCTCGTCCGACGGCGGCGCGGCCCACTCGGCCGAGAGCGTGCGCCACAAGATCAAGCAGCTGATCGAGGGCGAGCAGAGCGAGGACGACGTGCTCAGCGACGACCGCATCGTCGAGATCCTCAAGGAGGCCGGCGTCGACATCGCCCGGCGCACCGTCGCCAAGTACCGCGAGGCCCTGCGCATTCCCTCCTCGGTCGAGCGCAAGCGGCAGCTCAAGGCCGCCTGCTGAGCCCTTCCGGCCGCCCGTTGACGAGCCCGTGAACTGGGCCGCAGATCGCTTGACACCATCCGCGCCCGGGCGCGTTGTTTCCCCATGCAAGTCCATGTCAGCGGCAAGCAGGTCGACGTGGGTGACGCGCTACGCTCACGCATCGTCGACGAACTCTCCCAGGGCATCGAAAAGTACTTCGAACGCGGCGCCATCAACGCCGACGTCGTGGTCACCAAGGAAGGAAGGAGCTTCCGCGTCGACGCGGTGGTCAACCTCGCCTCGGGCGAGCAGATCGTCTCCAGCTCCCAGGGGGCGGACGCCCATGCGGCCTTCGACGGGCTGCTGGACCGGGTGGAGAAGCGGGTGCGCCGCTACAAGCGCCGGCTCAAGGACCACCACATCAACATCTCCGACCGCGCCGCGGAGACCGCCCCCCTCACTATCCTGCGATCGCCCGACGAGGTGGACGACGAGGCCTTCGGCGAGCCCGGCCGGCTGGGCGAGGAGCCGCCCTCGGGCGTGGTCGTCGCCGAAACCGAGCGGCCGGTGAAGACCATGACGGTGGGCATGGCGGTGATGGAGCTCGACCTCACCGACTATCCGGTGGTGCTGTTCAGAAACGCCGCGCACGGCGGGCTTTCGGTGGTATACCGCCGCCCGGACGGCAATGTGGGCTGGATAGACCCGGAGCGCACCCGTTCAGGCAATGGTCACGGTTCGGACCTATAGTCGATCCATAAGGCCCCGATGAACCGCCCGGCGGCCATACAAGAATAGCGGTGAGACAGGGCGTGCCGCGCGTTCGGGGAGTCCCATGGAAACAGGCGAGTTGCTGAGCCGCGACGCGGTCGCCGTGCGCGTCGGCGCCGGCGCCAAGCGGGCCGCCCTGGGGGCGGTCGCCGAGCTGGCCTCGCGCCGCCTGGGCCAGAAGTCCTCGACCCTGCTCGCCTCCCTGCTGGAGCGCGAGAAGCACGGCTCGACCGGCATCGGCCAGGGCGTCGCCGTGCCCCACGCCCACGTCGAGGGGCTGGAGCATCCCGTCGGCGTGTTCATCCGCCTGGAGACGCCGGTGCCGTTCGACGCGGTCGACGACCGGCCGGTGGACCTGATCTTCGCCCTCTTCGCGCCCAAGGAAGGCGTCGAGCACCTGCGCGCCCTGGCCAAGGTCTCGCGCCTGCTGCGCCAGGGCGAGCTGCGCGAACAGCTCAGGCAGGCGCGCACGGCCGACGCCATGTACGCCCTGCTGGTGCGGCAGGCGGAATCGAACGCGGCCTAGCGGCCTCCCGCGTGCAGCCGGCTCACCGGGCGTGAAGCTCCGCCGTGAGGTTCAGGGCCGAATTGTCGGGAACCTGGTCTTTGGGCGTAAGAGACGTCGGGCCGTTTTGGCCTCTGTGGTTAATGCACCGACACAGGCACCAGCTCGTGGGCCTGGGCGGCCGCGAAGGCCGACTTCTTGTCGATGAGCACGGCGAGGCGCTCGCCGTCGGCGCTGTGCACGGCGTAGAGGATCTGGTTCGGGTCGATGTCGATGCCCTCGACGGCGTCCACCGTCGCCCCCGCCAGCACCTCCTTGGCCTTTACCTCGCGCACGTACACGAGATCAGGCGCGCCCAGCGCCTTGAAAGCTTCTCGTGTAAAAACCGGTGTCATCACGACCACCTCCTGTAAATCCAAACGTCCCATGTCGGGCCCGGTTCACCCGGCGCCCTTGATGGGGATTCGCTTCACCGCCTGGGCCCCGTCCGGGCGCGCCAGATCGACGTGGAGCAGACCATGGTCGAGCGCGGCCCCTTCGACCTCGAGGCCGTCGGCCAGCACGAAGGCGCGGGTGAAGCCGCGCGCCGCGATGCCGCGGTGGATGTAGGCCTTGTCCTCCCCGGTGCGCTCGCCGGCGATGACCAGCTGGCGGCCGTCCAGCGTCACCGACAGCTGGTCGGCGGTGAAGCCGGCGACCGCCAGGGTGATGCGCACCCGGTTGGGGTCCAGCTCCTCGACGTTGTAGGGCGGATAGCTCTCGGCGGCGGCCTTGGCGGCGCGCTCGATCAGCGCGCGCGTATGGTCGAAACCGAGCAGGAAGGGGCTGTCGAACAGCACGGACCGATTCATGGCCAAGTCCTCGACGAAGCGACTTGCGACCCGAATCCCGGCCCGCCCATGGGCGGCGCGGACCGTTCGGATCCGGGCTTTATCTGAGGACGAAGCCCCGCTTTTTCAATTCCCCGCCCCAAGGTGACGGGGCTGCGCGCGTTTCGGCTCGCGGGGAAGGAAGGGCTCAGCGCCCCACCCCCGCCCGGGCGCGCGCCAGCGCGGGGCGTCTCCGCTCGGGCTCCGGGGGCGACAGCACCAGGGCGAGCGCGGCGGTCAGGGCCTCGATGCGCTCGGGCTTCTTCAGCTTGCCGCCGGTCCTGGCGTCGCGGACGTAGAAGGCGTCGACGGCCCGCTCGCCGTAGTTGTCGATGTGGGCCGACTGGATCGACAGGCCGGCGACGGTCAGGGTCCGCGCCAGGTCGGCCAGCAGTCCGGGCCGGTCGCGGCCGGAGGCCTCGACGATCGAGGCCGAGCCGGTGGATTCGTTGTCGACCATGGCCACCGGAGTGATCTCGAAGGCGTGGGCGCGGCGGTGGAGCGCCGTCGGCGGCCGCTCGCGCTCGAAGCGCTCGCCGCGCGCCGCCGCCTCGATGGCGCGGCAGAGCTGGGTCAGCTGCGGCTGATGGCGTCGGCCGTAGGGATCGCCGGCGGCGTCCTGCAGGTAGAAGACGTCCAGCGCCTGGCCGGACTCCGAGGTGAACACCCGCGCCCCGACCACGTCGGCGCCCAGCGCCGCCAGCGCCTCGGCCAGGTCGGCGAACAGGCCGGCCCGGTCGGGGGCGGCCACGGTCAGCTCGGCGGCGTTGCGGTCGGCGCGGAAGCGGGCCTCGGCGGCGGCCCCGTGCTCGGCCATGCGCCGGGCCAGGCGCGCGTGGCGCACGTGGTCCTCGGGCGGGAAGCTGGTGAAGTAGGCGTCCTCCATGGCCTCGGCGAAGGCGGCCGCCTGCGGGTCGGCCGCGGCCAGGGCGCGCCGCGCCCCGTCGGCCTCGGCCGCCTGCTGCTTGCGGAAGACGGTGGCGGCGTCCGAGCCGCGGCCGCCGCGGAACACCGCCTCGGTGGCGGCGTAGAGCTCGCGCATCAGCTGGCCCTTCCAGCCGTTCCACACTCCCGGCCCGACGGCGCGGATGTCGGCGACGGTCAGCACCAGCAGGAGGCGCAGCCGCTCGGGGTTCTCCACGATGCGGGCGAAGGCGGCGATGGTGTCGGGGTCGGAGACGTCGCGCTTCTGGGCGTAGTCGCTGAGCACAAGGTGATGGCGCACCAGCCAGCCCACCATCTCCTGGGTCGCGCGCGGCAGGCCCAGCCGCTCGCAGGCGCGCTGGGCGGCGATCGAGCCGTCGTCCTCCTGGCCGCGGGTGCCGCCCTTGCCGGTGTCGTGCAGCAGCATGGCCAGGAACAGGCTCTCGCGGTCGGCGATGGTCGGCAGGATGGCGGTGGAGAGCGGGTGGTCCTCCTCCAGCTTGCCGCGCTGGATGTCGTTGATGACGCCGATGGCCCTGAGCGTGTGCTCGTCGACCGTATAGGCGTGGTACATGTTGAACTGGGTCTGGCCGACCACCCGCCCGAACTCGGGCAGGAAGCGGCCCAGCAGCCCCGTCTCGTTCATCAGGGTCAGCACCCGGTACGGCTGTTCGCCGTGGGCCAGGATGTCGAGGAAGGCGCGCGTCGCCTCGGGGTCGCGCCTCAGCTTGGGGGTCACCAGGTTCAGCCGCCGGTTCACCGCCGTGAAGGTGTCCGGGTGCAGGTCCAGGTACTCGCGGTCAGCGGTGCGGAACAGGCGCAGCAGGTTGACCGGGTCCCGGTCCAGGATGGCCTGGTCCTCGAGCCCCAGCCGGCCGCCCTCGGCGTAGAAGCCGGCCACGTCCAGCGCCCGCCGCTTGGCCTTCTTGCCGGGGATCCAGCGGTCGAGCCCGAACGGCGCCTTGTTGCGGTCGGCCTCCAGCTTGGCGCAGAAGGCCCGGGTCAGGCCGCCGACGTCCTTGGCGGTCAGGAAGTAGCGGCGCATGAAGCGCTCGACCGCGGCCTCGCCGGCGGCGTCGCGAAAGCCCATGCGGCGGGCGACCTCGGGCTGCACGTCGAAGGTCAGCTTGTCCTCGGCGCGGCCGGCGATCAGGTGCAGCCAGATCCGGACGCGCCAGAGGAAGTCGAAGGCCTGCTCGACGCCGCGCTGCTCCTTCGCGGTCAGCTGGCCGTTCAGCGCCCGGCGACCCAGCTCGCTCTCGGGCGCGAGCGCGCGGGCGATCCAGAACAGCGAGTTGAGGTCGCGCAGGCCGCCCTTGCCCTCCTTGACGTTGGGCTCGACGCGGTAGCGCGAGGCGCCCTGCTTCTCGTGGCGCACGTCGCGCTCCGCCAGCTTGGCGGCGATGAAGGCGCGCACGTCGCTGGCCACCACCTGCTTGCGGAAGCGGGCCAGGAAGCTGTCGGCCAGCGCCTGGTCGCCGGCCAGCAAGCGGGCCTCCAGCATGGCGGTGCGGATGGTCATGTCCTCGCGCGCCAGCTTCAGCGCCTCCTCAGGCGTGCGCGTGGCCTGGCCGACCTTCAGTCCGAGGTCCCACAGCACGTAGAGCATGAACTCGGTGACGATCTCGGCCCGCGCCGTCCGCTTGGACGGGCGCAGGAACATGAGGTCGAGGTCCGAGAAGGGCGCCAGCACGCCGCGGCCGTAACCGCCGACCGCCAGCACCGCGAGGCGCTCGCGCTCGGTCGGCGGGGCGGGGCCGGCCACCACCTCGTCGGCGTAGCGCCACAACGCCCGGATCAGGCCGTCGGCGGCGTCGGCGTAGAGCCGGGCCACCTCCACGCCGCCGGCCCCCGCCTCGAGCCGGGCCCTTGCCCGCGCCCGCGCGGCCTCCAGCGCCACCCGCAGCGGCTCGACCACCAGCGCTCGACGCTCCGCATCGTCGCGGGCGTCGACCGAACGCTCGATCAGCGCCGTCAGCAGCGGGGCGGGCGAGGTGGGCATGGGGGCAATGTAGTCCTTGCCGGGGGATATTTCCCCTCTCCTGGCGGGAGGGCGGCCGGCTCGGGGCTACTTCAGGAGGCCCTTCAGCCGGTACAGCGCCTCGAGCGCTTCGCGGGGACTCAGGTCGTCAGGGTCCAGGGCGTCCACGGCGCGGTCGACGGCCGAGGGTTCGCGCACGGTCGCGACCGGCGCGCTGGCGAACAGCGGCAGTTCATCCAGCCGCGCCGGGGCCGCCTTCTCGCTCTCCAGCCGTTCCAGCACCTCGCGGGCGCGCGCCACCACCTGGGGCGGCACGCCGGCCAGGCGGGCGACGTGAACGCCGTAGCTGCGATCCGCGGCGCCCGGCGCGGCCTCGTGCAGGAATACCAGCTCGCCGTTCCATTCCTTGGCCCGCATGGACAGGTTGCAGACGTGGGCCAGGCGGTCCTCCAGCCGGGCCAGTTCGTGGTAGTGGGTGGCGAACAGGGTGCGCGCGCGGTTGGTCTCGTGCAGCGCCTCGGCGCAGGCCCAGGCGATGGCCAGGCCGTCGTAGGTGGCGGTGCCGCGCCCGATCTCGTCCAGCACCACCAGCGAGCGTTCGGTCGCCTGGGTCAGGATGGCGGCGGTCTCGACCATCTCGGTCATGAAGGTGGAGCGGCCGCGGGCCAGGTCGTCGCCGGCGCCGACGCGGCTGAACAGGCGGTCGACCACGCCGAGTGTCATGGCCCGGGCCGGGACGAAGCTGCCTGCCTGGGCGAGGACGGCGAGCAGGGCGTTCTGGCGCAGGAACGTCGACTTGCCGGCCATGTTGGGGCCGGTGACGATGGCCAGGCGGGCGGCGGCCTCGCCCGAGGCGTCGAGGGCGCAGTCGTTGGGGGTGAAGGCCTCGCCCTCGCGCCGGACTGCGGCCTCGACCACCGGGTGGCGGCCGGCCTCGACCCGGAACACCGTCGAGCGGTCGAGCGCCGGGCGCACCGCGTTGGCCTCCTCGGCCCACTCGGCCAGCGCCGCGGCGACGTCGAGCGCCGACAAGGCCTCGGCCGCGGCCTGGATGGCGCCGGCGAGGGCGGCGGAACGGGCGCGGAAGGTCTCGAAGGTCTCGACCTCTATGGCCAGGGCGCGCTCGCCGGCCTGGGCGATGCGGGCGTCGAGATCGGCCAGCTCCACGGTGGTGAAGCGCACCTGGTTGGCCAGCGTCTGGCGGTGGATGAAGGTGGTGTTCAGCGGCGGCCTGAGCAGCGGCTCGGCGTGCTTGGCGGTGGTCTCCAGGAAGTAGCCGAGCACGGCGTTGTGGCGCACCTTCAGGGGCGCGCCGCTTTCCTGCTGCAGCCGTGTCTCCAGCGCCGCCACCACGCGACGGCTGTCGTCGCGCAGCGCGCGGGCCTCGTCCAGTTCGGGGCGGAAGCCGGCGGCCACGTAGCCGCCGTCGCGCGGGTTCAGCGGCAGCTCGCCGCCCAGGCCCGCCGCCAGGTCGTTCAGCAGGGCCGCCAGGTCGTCGGCGGGGGTGAGAGCGACCAGGGCCTGGGACAGCTCCAGCGGCGGGCCGTCGAGCGGCTCGCGGTGGGCCGCGAACAGGGCGGTCAGCTCCAGGCCGGCGCCCAGGCCGGTGCGCAGGGCGCCGAGGTCGCGCGGACCGCCGCGGCCGAGCGCCAGGCGCGACAGCGCCCGGGCCATGTCGCCCGCGCCGCGCAGCAGCTCGCGCGCGTCGCGCCGCAGGCTGCGCCGCTCAAGCAGCCAGGCCACCGCGTCGAGCCGGCGTTCGATCGCCTCGGGGTCGAGCAGCGGGCGCGACAGCCTGGCCGCCAGCTCGCGCGCGCCCCCGGCCGTCACCGTGCGGTCGATGCAGGCCAGCAGGCTGCCCTCGCGACCGCCCGACTGGGCGCGCTCGATCTCGAGGCTCGCGCGGGTGGCCGGGTCGATGGCCATGAACTCGGCGTCGCCCCGGCGGCGCGGGGCCTTCAGCGCCGGCGTCTTGCCGGGCTGGGTGGTCTCCAGGTAGGCGGCGATCAGGCCCAGCGCCGAGATCTCCGCCGGGGCGAAGACGCCGAAGCCGTCCAGGGTGTCGACGCCGTAGAGCCGCTTCACCCGCGCCTCGGCCGCGGCCGGGTCGGCCAGGGCGGCGGCCATCGGCTGCACCACGCCGCCGCACGCCTTCAGGGCCGCGGCCGCCAGCTCGTCGGCGAACAGGCGGTCGGCGGCCAGAGTCTCGGACGGGCGCAGGGCGGCCAGCACCGCGGCCAGGTCCTCACGGGCCAGCAGGAAGCTCTCCACGTCGCCGGTCGACAGCTCCACCGCCGCCACCGCGGCCTGGCCCTGGCGCACGGCCACGGCCGCCAGGCGATTGGCGCCGCGGGCGTCCAGCAGGCCGTCGTCGGTGATCGTGCCCGGCGTAACCACGCGGACGATATCGCGCCGGACCACAGCCTTGTAGCCGCGCTTGCGCGCCTCGGCCGGGTCCTCCAGCTGTTCACAGACGGCGACCTTGAAGCCCTGGCGGATCAGCTTGGCGATGTAGGCCTCGGCCGCGTGAACCGGCACGCCGGCCATGGGGATCTGCACGCCGCCGTGCTTTCCCCGCTTGGTCAGGGTGATGCCGAGCGCCTCGGCGGCCTTGGCCGCGTCCTCGAAAAACAGCTCGTAGAAGTCGCCCATGCGGAAGAACAGCAGGGCGTCGGGCTGGCGCTGCTTGGCCGCGAAGAACTGCGCCATCACCGGCGTCGCGTCCGGCGGGACGGCGGTCTTCTCCGGTGCAGGGGCGTCGGTCACGGGGCTGGGAATCGGGGCGGCTGAAAGGTTAAGGGCGGACTGTCGCCCGCCCTTCCCCCGTGCTCAACCCGAGGCGCGATCTATCCACAGCTCCGCCCACGGCGAAGTGGTCGCACTTGCCCCCCTCCTCGATTGGAGGGGTAGGGGGGTGGTGGGAAAACGGATCGCCGCCATCAAACCGCGCGCAACCGGCGGCGCAAGCCGGAACGTCAGGGACGGTGTTTGAGACAAACACCACCCCAACCCCCTCCATCAAGGAGGGGGCATCGACGCCTTACCCCCACGGCCCCGCCGGGCCGCGCGCCGCGGCGGTCAGCGGCACGGCGTTGGCCCGCGGCCTTACGCCCATGCGTACGCCGAGCTCCATCAGGGCCTTCACCCGGTTCACCGTGTTCGGGTGGGTCGAGAACAGGTTGTCCGCGCCGCGGCCCGACAGCGGGTTGATGATGAACATGTGGGC
>Ga0196964_10001818_pt1 | contig 10460 bp, 9 predicted proteins | sample S1_10metaG_FD_148615 | JGI IMG/M metagenome (GOLD analysis project Ga0196964, IMG submission 148615) | Soil microbial communities from Anza Borrego desert, Southern California, United States - S1_10 | ecosystem: Environmental > Terrestrial > Soil > Desert | place: USA: California | collected... | reverse complement strand
GGCCCCGCCCGACGGCGCTCGCGCGCTATCTGCGTGCTCTTAGTCAAGACGAACGGAGCGCGCCAGACGTGGGTGGCGATGGCTGGTGGCGCCGCGATGTCCGGCTTGCGTATGAGCCTGTTTTTCAGCCGCTTCCTCGATTGACGTACAAGCCGCGCTCTCGGCACCGGGCGCCTCTGCTCGTACTTGGCGCGAGCGGCACGCTCGGCCGGGCGATCAGCAATGCGTGCAAGCATCGCGACCTCGCGCACGTCGTGACCAGCCGCCAAGAATTGCCGCTGGGAGATGAAGCGAGGCTCGCCGCGCACCTCGAGGAAATCAGACCGTGCGCCGTCATCAACGCCACGGGCTGGGTGCGGGTGGATGAGGCCGAGAGCGAGCCAGAACTGTGCCGTGACGCAAATACCAGAGGAGCGACTTTGCTTGCGCGGATTTGCGCCGAGCATGGCGTGCGCAGCGTCACTTTCTCAAGCGACCTTGTGTTCGACGGTAACGTGGCCCGTCCGTATCTGGAAGCCGACGCGCCGAACCCGCTGAATGTCTACGGCGCCAGCAAAGCCGACGCCGAGAAGGAAATCCTATCGCTTGGCGCAGAGGCGCTCGTTATTCGCACCGCAGCGTTCTTCTCTCCGCATGATCCTTTCAACTTCGCCGCCTGGATCGTGCGCGAACTCCGGGGCAGCGGGCTTGCGCACTGCGCCGGCGATCTCATCATCTCGCCCACTTACACGCCGGCTTTAGCCAACGCTGTGCTGGATCTGGTAATCGACCACGAAGCGGGTCTTTGGCATCTCAGCAATGGCGATGGCGTTTCGTGGGCTGAGTTCGGCCAAATGGTCGCGCGGTCGTGCGGCCTTGATTCCGCGCGCGTGTTGTCGCGGCCGTCGGATGAACTAGGCTGGCCTGCACGGCGTCCGCTTTACTCGGCGCTTGGCTCGGCGCGCGGAAAACTCTTGCCGGCGTTAGATCAATCAATAGCGGCCTTCGCGGCTTCAATTGCACAGTCATCGCACGACATTGGCGTGGATCAACCTTCGCGACAGGCTTGTGTCGCTTGAGCTGCACGGGCGTAGACCTCTTCGGGGGCCATGCCTGGCTTGAACAGCTCTGATCCAAGTCCCAGTCCTGTTGCGCCTGAGCCGAGCCATTGCTTGAAATCACCGGGCTGAACGCCGCCCACGGCAAACACGCGGGCGGCGGGCGGCAATACCGCCTTAAGCGCCTTCATATGTGCAAAGCCGCCGCTAATGGCAGGGAAGAGCTTAAGGTGGGTCGCGCCGGCCGCCAGCGCCGCCAAAGCCTCGCTCGGCGTGAAGAACCCGGGCATTGGCGCAAGACCAAGTTCAAGCGCGCGTGCAATCACGCGCTGGTCCGTATTCGGAGCCACGACGATTTTGCCGCCAGCGTCGGCCAGCCGGTCGACATCATCGGGGGTTAAAACCGTGCCTCCGCCGATGACGGCGCGATCTCCCAGGGCGCGCGTCAATGCGGCGATTGAAGCAAAAGGATCGGGCGAGTTCAGAGGCGCTTCGATAACACGAATCCCAGCGCGTACCAGCGCCTCGCCGACAGCAATCGCCTCCGAAGGCCGGACGCCTCTGATAATTGCGATCAGCGGCCGTTGCCTCAAGGCTTCGTCAAGCGTCATCGAACACGCCTTGTTGCACCAACATCTTCAGCCCCGACAAAACGGCCTCATCGCCGCCGTAAACTGACGCGACGTAGCCGCGCGCTTCGAGAGCGCTTTTGTAACGCTGTGCGAGCGCTGCCGCCCCAACTACGATTATTGGCTCGCGCGGGGTGACACTCAGCAGGGGCGGGACAGCTGCGGCTTCCGCACCAATCAATAGTCCTGAAAGATAAGATGACGTAGTTGAATTGTCAGCGCCGCCTGCGACGACCCGCGCGCGGGCGCTGAACAGGCGGGTTGAAAGCGCGCCGCCATCGCCGGCGGCCGTGAGGCCTTCGAGAAAGGCGTCATCTTGGCGGGGTTCATCCTCGCTGCGCAGGACTGAGTGTGTGCGCAGCACCTCGAACAATTCTCCCGTCATGGCCGTGACGAAGCGTGTGATGCGCCAATTGTCTATCAATGCCCACTTGGCGTGGGTGCCAGGCAGACAAACGATGTGGCGCCCGGTCCCGCCATCCGGGGCGCTCTGCATCCAACCGAGCAGCTGCGTCTCTTCTCCTCGCATCACATCCACTGTTCCTGCGACGCCTTGGCAGCGCAGGCCAGGTGCGATCCGCACGGTTGGATTGTGTTTCACGGTTACCAGAGCATCCCGGATTTCAGCCGCGCCGGCCGGGCAATCAACGTAGGGCACGGATGTCCAGCCGAGGTTGGATCCGATCATCCCGCACATCAGCGCGGGCAGGGAAGCAGCCTCTAGCGGCGCAGCTATTTCGCGCGCAAACACGCTTTGCGCCTGCCCAGGCTCAATCTTCGACACACCAAGCGGAAGTTCGCGTTGTGCCGATGTCAGCCCGTCCGCATCGATACGCCACGCCCGCACCTTCGATGTGCCCCAATCGACGGCGAGGAACGGTGTCATGTCCTTCCGCCATCGATGACGAAGTTCTGGCCCGTGATCGCGCCGGCATCGTCCGAGGCCAAGAACAACGCCAGATTCGCCACGTCGCGGGGCGTAATCCGGCGGTGCAGCGCGACCTGCTTCATCCACTCTGCCTCGGCCTCCGGCGTTAGCCAGAGGTCCAACTGGCGTTGCGTCACCACCCAACCGGGCGAGATGGCGTTGACGCGTATGTTGGCCGGCCCCCATTCGCGCGCCAGCGCTTTGGTAAGGCCGAGCAACGCCGCTTTGGACGCAACGTACGCGGCCATGCCGGCCGGGGCGAGCAATGCGTTTATCGAGCTGATGTTCAGAATAACTCCGTGTTGGACCGGACGCATGATCTCGTGGGCGGTGCGGGCGGCGTGCATCGAGGCGTCCAGATTGACCGCCAGGTTTGCGCGCCAAGCCGCCTCATCCAAATCCCCGGCCTTGTGGCGCTGATCATTCGCGACATTGTTGACGAGTATGTCGAGCGCGCCGAAATGCGCCGCCGCGTCGCGGACAGCGGCGATGAGGCTCTTCACGTCCGTCACATCGCATTCGCGAAACCATGTGTTCGTGTCGGCCGCCAACTTTTCGCCGGCGACCGCATTGAGATCGACGAATGCGACACGTGCGCCCTGTCCGGCGAAAGCCTCGACGAAGGCGGCCCCAATTCCTGTGGCGCCGCCCGTGATGAACACGACGCGGTTCGCGAGGTCAGGGTAGCTCGCGCTCAATGTGATTCCCGCTCGACGTCATCGCCGCTTGCGCCAACGAGAAAGTCGAGGTCGCAGCCTTTGTCGGCCTGCTGCACGGTATCTTGATAGAGCTTGGTCCAACCGCGCTCATAGCGCCTTTGCTTCGGCGCCCATGTCATGCGCCGCGCCGCCAGCTCCTGCTCATCAACCAAGAGGTTCAGCGAGCGCGCTGGCCCGTCAAACCGGATGCGGTCGCCGGTCTTGACGAGGGCAAGCGCGCCGCCAGCTTCGGACTCCGGCGCTACATGCAAGATCACAGTGCCGTACGCCGTGCCGCTCATGCGTGCGTCGGAGATGCGCACAAGATCGCGCACGCCGCGCGCAAGCACTTTGCTCGGCAGCGCCATGTTGCCGACCTCTGGCATGCCCGGATAGCCGATGGGCCCGCATCCCTTGAGCACCATGATCGAGTTTTCGTCGATCGGCAGGTTGGGGTCATCGAGCCGCGCCTTGTAGTCCTCGATGTCCTCGAACACGACCGCCGGGCCTTCGTGCTGTAGCAGGTTAGGACTGGCCGCGCTCGGTTTGATGATCGCGCCTTGCGGGCACAGATTTCCTTTGAGCACCCAGACACCCGACGACGGCCCGAAAGGGCGGTCCAGCGTGGTTATCACTTCAGGGTCATAGCATTCAGCAGCCTCCGCAATCTCGCTCAGCATGTGGCCGCTCACGGTCACGGTATCGCGCAAGAGCGGCCGCAGCGCCCGCAGCACGGCGGGCATCCCGCCGGCGTAGCAGAAGTCTTCCATCAGGAAGACGCCCGAGGGCATAAGGTTCACAAGGAGCGGTGCGTTGCGGTCAAGGGCGTCGAAATCCTGCAGACTGAGCGGCACGCCGAGCCGTCCGGCAATCGCGAGCAGGTGAACGACGGCATTGGTCGATCCGCCGATGGCCGCGTGCGCAAGTATGGCGTTCTCGAATGCGGCGCGTGTTGCGATGTGGGAGAGCCGGATGTCCTGACGCACCAGTTCGACAATGCGCCGTCCCGAAAGGTGCGCCAGCGTACGCCGGCGCGCGTCAACCGCGGGCAGCGCCGCGTTGTTGGGCAAGCACAGGCCCATCGCTTCGACAAGACTCGCAACCGTGGAGGCCGTGCCCATGGTCATGCAGGTGCCAGGCGAGCGGGACATGCCGGCCTCGGCGGACAGGAAATCCTTCATCGGCATCACGCCCGCGCGGACGTCTTCCGAGAAGCGCCAAACGTCGGTGCCCGACCCAATGCTCTTACCGCGAAATTTGCCGTTGAGCATGGGCCCGGCGGAAACCACGATGGTTGGGAGGTCGACGCTCGCCGCGCCCATGAGTTGGCCGGGTGTGGTCTTATCGCAACCGCCCAGGAGCACGACCCCGTCGATCGGGTTGCCGCGAATACTCTCCTCGACCTCCATCGCCAGAAGGTTTCGAAAGAGCATCGCCGTCGGCCGCATCTGCGTCTCGCCCAGCGCCATGGCTGGAAATTCCAGGGGAAGGCCACCAGCTTCCCAGACGCCGCGTTTCACGTGCTCGGCCAGGTCGCGCAGGTGCGTGTGGCAGGGCGCCAGCTCTGACCAGGTGTTGCAAATGCCGATCACGGGCCGGCCATCGAACACATCGTCCGGCAACCCCTGGTTTTTCATCCAGGATCGATGGATGAACCCGTCGCGATCGAGCTTGCCATACGCCCTCGCACTACGCCGTTTGGGATAGTCACCGGCCACGGGCTACCACTCCTGTGGCTTTGGCGCTGCAACGTGTGAAGAGTGACAACTGCTGTGCACGCGACCTGTTCCGTTCAGACTGACTCAGCATATGTTGGCCGCGCGTTGGGCGGAGTACGGGCGCATGAGCGCGATTAGCTATCTAGATGTGTTTGAGATCCACCACGACCAGACCAGCGCCGAAGAGATCGGCGTTGGAGATGTCGTGCGCATGGGGGCCAACCTGACGCCGCACTATGCGGTGGTCGCCATCAGCGATGGCAAGGCCTGGGTTCGCAACGTCCAGTCCGGCCAAGACGCGCTGGCGCCGCTCACCCGGTGCCGGAAGGTCGCCTGAACGCGTTGATCGCGGCCAGCGGCGAACCAAATGCTCCGAAGGGCCGTTAGCTCTCCGGAGGCAGTGTCATTACCCCTTTTATGTTTGCCACAGGCATCGAGAACTCGATCCCCAAGATCGATAGTGGCCGCGTGCGCGTCGATCAGATGGAATCCTGCGGCCACTACCGCGATTTCCGAAAAGACTTCGACTGCGTCGAGGACATCGGCATTCGTTTCCTTCGCTATGGCCCCCCGCTGCACACGACAATGCGCGGTCCAGAGCGGTACGACTGGGAATTCGCCGACATCACCTTTGCCGAACTGAAGCGGCGCGACATCGTCCCCATTGTCGATCTTTGTCACTTCGGCGTGCCCGACTGGATCGGTGATTTCCAGAATCCGGAATTTCCAGACCACTTCGCAAAGTACGCCCGCGCCTTCGCCGAGCGCTTTTCGTGGGTCCAGATGTACACCCCGGTGAACGAGATGTTCATCTGCGCGATGTTCTCGGGGCTCTTCGGCTGGTGGAACGAGCAGGGGACGACGGATCGGACCTTTGTGACGGCGCTGAAGAACATCGTTAAAGCCAATGTACTGGCAATGCGCGCCATCCTTCACGTGCGCAAGGACGCAATCTTCATCCAAAGCGAATCCTCGGAGTACTTTCACGCTGAATGCCCGGCCGCGATCGGTTACGCGGAGTTTGAGAATGCACGCCGCTTTCTTTCGCTTGATCTCAATTATGGACATCGCGTCGATTCCACGATGTACGAATACTTGCTGGACAACGGCATGACGCGTGAGGAGTACCACTTCTTCCTGCAGAACTCGCCGCGCCATCATTGCATTCTGGGCAACGACTATTACTGGACCAACGAGCACCGCGTCGCCGCCGACGGCCGCCACAGCGCCTCGGGCGAAATCTTCGGCTACAGCGAAATTACGCGCCAATATTACGCCCGCTATCGCCTGCCGGTGATGCACACGGAGACCAACATCGTTGAAGGCGTGAACGGCGACGAAGCGGTCAACTGGCTTTGGAAGCAATGGGCGAACGTGCTCCGCGTACGGAATGACGGCGTGCCGACCGTAGGATTCACTTGGTACTCGCTTACGGACCAGGTCGATTGGGACACCGCGCTCCGCCAGAAAAACAACACCATTCACGCGGTCGGGCTATACGATCTCAATCGCGAAATCCGTCCAGTTGGACGATCCTACAAGCGGCTGATTGCGGATTGGAAGGACGTATTGCCGACGCAGAGTGTCGTGCTCAGCGTACCGCTTGCGCAGGACTGTGGTCAGGCCGAAGACGACGTGGACTCGCCCATGTCGGTGAAGATGAGCTAGCGCGTGCGCGTCGAGATTGCCGCGCGCCGCGAGAACATTCTTGGCGAGGGGCCGCTCTGGGACGAGGCGCGCGGGCGCCTCTATTGGGTCGATATCCGGGCCAAGCGCATAGAGTGGGTTGAGCCTGACGGCGGCGCTGAGGGACGATACGATCTCGCCGTTCGCCCGAGCGCGCTTGCTCTGCGTGAAGCTGGCGGACTTTTGGTCGCGGCCGATCGCTGTGTCGGCGTGCTCGACGTGCAGACCGGCGATTTCGATCCGCGCGTCGCTTTCGACGAAGACAGGCCGAATAATAGGACGAACGACGGCGGCATGGGCGCGGACGGGCGCTTCTGGTTCGGCACGATGGACGACGGCGCCGAACCCGAACGCGGCCGGCTATACGCGCTCTCTCCGGACTGGCGGCTGGCCACAATGCGAGAGAACATCGGGATACCGAATGGGATCGTTGGTGTGCGCAGCGGGATGCTCTACGTGGCGGACTCGCTCGAACAAGTAATCTGGTCGCACCGCGTCGAGGCTCAGGCGCTGTCGAAGCCTTCTCTCTTCTTCTCGGCGAGAGGAGAAGTCTTCACGCCTGATGGCGCGGCTATCGACGAAGACGGATTCTTATGGAGCGCCCAGTGGGACGGCGCGTGCATTCTGCGCTTTTCGCCGGAAGGGGGGTTGGAGCGCAAGATTGATCTGCCAGTGAGTCGGCCGACCGCCTGTGCGTTCGGGGGCCCTGACCTTAGCACGCTTTTTGTAACGAGCGCGCGGGACGGCCTGGGCGCCGACCAATTGGCCCGTGAGCCGCTGGCTGGCAGCGTGTTCAGCCTTCGCACGCCCGTTCGAGGGGTTCGCGGTCCGATGTTCGCCGGTTAGCTTATGTTAGCGTGCAGCTCCGCGCGCTCAGCAAAGCGGCCCCAACCGAAGCTGGGGCCGCTGCTGTGTCGCCATACGCGGGGTGTCGAGCGAATGGGGAGCTTGGCCGGCTCTTAACGTGCGGCGCGCTTGATCAGTTGCAGCGAGGCACGTCGTGTCGTGCATGAGTGTTCGGCACTGGACCAAGATCGTCAGCAACTGGTTTGGAGCGCACGCGTTCATCGTGGCGAATACGCACGTGTCGGCACGCGTGCCGAGAGTCAAAATGCCCCGCTATTATTTCAATTGCTGGAACAGCCACCGTATCACCAAGGACGTAAAGGGCGCGGAAGCGAAGAATGCATATGAAGCATTCATCTTGGCGGTTGAAGCGGCGCGCCGCTGGCCGCAAGTGCTCGATGGTACGGAAATGGATGGCCTGAGAATCGAGATTGTCGACGATGGCGGACGCGTGATGTTCGACTTCACTCTTAGAGAGGCCGTCTGGAGCATTCGATAGCCGGACCGCCTTGTCATATGTTAGGTGCGGTCGGATTTCGTTGAGCGTAGATGCGACGTGTGTGTGCAGGTCCGTCGAGCAAATCGAGCCCGCGCTCGCAGCGAATTACTGGCCATTTCCGCGGCTATGCGATCGTCGTTTGACTGCCGACGGGACGGTCGCGCATCGGCTAGCCGACGCGGAAGGCATCACCGGTTACTCTGAGACCGAGATGTTGGGACAAGACTTCCCCCTCTTGTTCACCGAGGTCGAATGAGCTGAATAAGCGCGTCAGAAACGTCGCGACAGTCAGTCGATACTGAGCAGACGTTAGAGGATCCGGAATCGCGCCGATACGGAAGGCGCTCGCTGACCAGTTCAACGGCCAGTTCGCGCCCCCGTGATGACCGAAAGCGCACGGGAGGAGGGCGTCGGCTTGCGCGGCCCATGAGCGGACCCGGCGCCGATGTCTGCTCCTCTCTCGGCGACTTGACGGGTAGGACCAGCTTAACGCACATGCGGTTTAGCGACTCTTGGGGCCCGTAGCTCAATGGTTAGAGCCGGCCGCTCATAACGGTCTGGTTCCTGGTTCGAGTCCAGGCGGGCCCACGCCATTCCTTGCGCCCGATCGGCGAGGGCGGCTCCCGAACCGGGCTCCTGCGGTCACGCGTTGGTCTATGATCCCATGAGGGTGGCCGGAGTGCTGAATGCAAGTGTTGGTGACAGGCGCCGCCGACTTATCGATTCAGCGATTGTGGCTGCGCGCGGCTGGCGATCAGGTGACGCCGCTTGCGCACACGGCGCACAGTGGCGCGGCGCGCCATCGTGCTTTCGATCATCCTTTACCTCATTACCGGCGCCTTCTGGCTTCCGGTAGTGTGGATGCAGATGCGGATGCGCAAGCTGGCCGAACAGGCGGTTGAAGCGGGAGCGCATTGCCCGAGGCATACCACAAGCTTTTTCGACTGTGGTTCGCTTTCGGCTTCCCCGCGTTCGCCGCCGTGCTCGCAATTTTTTGACTCATGATCACGCGGTCCGCGGCGCCGAGTTGGTAAGCAGGGCGCTCGAGCGAGCCGCTTGTCTTTCTCCCGCGCGGATTTGACGATACTCGGCCGACAGAATGAAACTGCAACGCCTGTCGGGCGTTTGCGCAGCCATGCCATTCGACGCGATATCGACAGTCTCGGCCATTCGTCCCGGCCGTGTTGCAAATCTGCAGGTCGCTGCCATCCCTGTCCGTCAGCTCGGTGGCGCCCCGCAAGTTTTGCTCGTGACGACGCGCGGCCAAGGCGCCTGGATCGCGCCGAAAGGATGGCCGGCAGGAGATTACCCCGATTGTGAAAGCGCGCGTCGGGAAGCCTTTGAGGAAGCCGGACTGCTCGGACGCGTCGAACCCTATTCGCTCGGTTCTTATACGTACTGGAAGGGCGCGGCGAAGAAGCGCGCATACTTTCAAGTTCACGCCTTTGCGCTGGATGTGGAGCGCGAGCTTCGCGATTGGCCAGAACGCAAAGTGCGCAAGCGCTGCTGGTTTTCTCCTGAGACGGCCGCGAAACTGGTCAGCAACGCTGAATTGGGCGCGCTCATTCTTCGCGCCGCTCACGGCGTGCGTGCGCGTGTTTTCAGTCCTGGCGTGCCAACGAGCCCCCTCTGCTAGATCGCTCGCGTAGACAACTGAACGACAGCCTCTAATACAGCTTCTGGAGCGCACTCGTGCGTCATGTGGCCAGTCTCCCGTACGCGGCGCACGGCTGCGCGCTTAAGGGCGGCGATCGCCAAGCCCTGATGCTCGTTCCGAATGATCCGGTCTTGGTCGCCAACGATCACCGCGATTGGGCAGTCAATCGTCGTAAGCCGAAGGTGAGCCGCGGGGTTTAGCGGAGCAACCGCCGCGGCGTCTTCGCCTTCGCTCACCATGGCGTCGGCGCTAATGATACGCTCGCGCTCGATGCGTGCGCGCCATGCTTCAGGCACCGGCTGCGGAGCGAACATGAGATGGCTGACAATGTCAAAGAAGGCGTGATCCATGGCGCCCATCGTCTGCGACATCAACGGTCCCCACACGGGGATCGCGCGCGGCGCCAGATACGTGTGTTCGACGACGCGCGGCTCGGGCATGCAGATCGGCGCGACAAGGACGAGCGCTTTGACTTCGTCCGGATATTGCTCCGCATACGCTAGCGCGGTCATCGCGCCGTAAGAATGCGCAACCAACACGGCCGGCATGTCCAATCTCAATCCAGCCCGCATCTGCTGCGCCTGTCGCCGCGCGGCGCCGCTAAAGCGCGGCCTCTTGCTGCGTCCGTGACCTGGGCGGTCCACAGTCAGTACGCGCCGGTGCGCCGCCAGTTCTGCACGCAGATCCGGGCGCCAATCGGCATGCGTCGCGAGCGCGCCATGAATGAGAACGAGCGGCTCGCCGCGTCCCTGGGCGAGGAAG
>Ga0196964_10001817_pt1 | contig 10462 bp, 7 predicted proteins | sample S1_10metaG_FD_148615 | JGI IMG/M metagenome (GOLD analysis project Ga0196964, IMG submission 148615) | Soil microbial communities from Anza Borrego desert, Southern California, United States - S1_10 | ecosystem: Environmental > Terrestrial > Soil > Desert | place: USA: California | collected... | reverse complement strand
CGGGCCATTTCCCTCTGCCTTTCTGGATAAGTGATGTAAAAAGAACTGGTGCAAATATAGAAGCACGAATTTCAAACTTCCAAATTATTTTTTTCAGCGCCTCCCGGCACAATGCGCTAAAAAGCTGTCCGGAAGCGGGTTAGCCTTTTTTCCTGACCTTTTGTTTTACCGGCTGCGACAGCTTCATTTTCCGCAATTCAAGCAGGGACATGACCTGGTCGGCAAGCGCCCTGAGGTGTTTCTGCTGCTCATCTCCCAGTCCGCCGGGGTTCTTGTCTATGACCGACAGCACACCGATAGCATACCCTTCGGAAGTGACCAGCGGCGCGCCTGCGTAGAACCTGATATAAGGCTCTTCACGCACCATGGGGTTATATTTGAACCGGTCGTCATCATACGCATCACCGACGATGAACACAGATGACGGATCCATGATGGCATAAGAGCAAAAGGCGACATCCCTGGGCGTTTCCGCAACCGGAAAGTCGGGATGTGGCAGGTACCACTGCCGGTTCTGGTCTACAAAGCTGATCAGCGCAAGAGGAGCATCGCAAAGCTTGGCCGCTATAGATGTGATCTCGAGAAACTGCTTCTCCGCCGGAGTATCCAATATCTTATAGCTATAAAGCGCGCGTAACCGTTCGGCATCATTATCCGGAACTGGTACATCACCAGGCCATTTCTGCCCGTAACCAGGATACGGCACGGGAAGCACCACATTTTGCTCCGCGGGCTGTATCACGGTATCCGGCGTATGCAGCTCGTCGGTGTGACGCACGATCATGTGTATCACCTCGTCGAGCGTAATGGCGGCGGTCTCAATGTGATCCAGCAAAACCTGGTTGCCGGGGTCTGCAAAATCTTCCTTGTTGACGAGCTGCGTGAGCCCAAGGATGGTAGCTACAGGCGAACGCACCTTATGGGACTGCAGCCAGGCGATATCTTTTAGCTTCTGGTTCTGCCGCTCTACCTCCTCTATTTTGTTGCGGTAGTCCGTAATGTCTTTGGAGAAGCAGCTCAGCCCCCAGATGGAGCCATCCTTGTCTTTGATAGGACGGAAACTGCATTCAAGGTAGCGCGTAAGATCGTTGACGACCTCGGTCTCGATCACCTTGAAGGCAAATCCGGAGAGTACTTTATTGTAATACTGTTTCCAGCGGTGGTATGAGCTGACGCCGTATTCTTCTGAAAGCTCGGTATCCCCGATCTTCGGCTGCCTTCCCCTGGCCCGGGTGAACCAGTTCTGGTACGCCTGGTTAAAGGACAACAGGCGCAGGTTCTCATCGAGCGACCAGATAAGGTCTTCGGTATTGTCGATCATCGCCCGCATATTCTGCGTATCCTTTTTCAACCGTTCCCGCAGCTCTTTCTCGCGGGTAACATTCCTGAAATAGATAGCCAGTCCCTGTGAAAACGGGTATGCTTTCACAAACAGCCAGCGGTCAATGGAAGGCGCATACTCCTCGAACTCTACGGTGACCTGTTCATCCAACGCTTTATTGAACTGTGCGTAATATTTGTAGGAGCGGGCGGCTTTAAAATGATCCCAGATATTCTTGCCCAGCAGGTCACGACGGTTTACGTTATATGTTTCTTCGAATACCCGGTTGAGGTAAACGAAGTTCATCTGCTTGTCCAGGACAAAGAATACATCCGAAATACTCTCGAATATCTCGTCGGTCTGGCGTGCTTTAACTTCCAGTGCCAGCTCTGCTGTGCGCTGATCGGTCACATCAACGGATGAACCGGTGATCTTCAGCGGCTTTCCTGAAGGCGAAAAGATCATGTGGCACTGGTTCCAAACGTGTTTGATGGTGCCATCCCGGTGAATGATCCTGAACTCGACACTGAGGCTTTTTTCGCGGATCAGTTTCTCTTTCAGCTCTGGTATCAGCAGCTGGTCTTCGGGGTGTATCCTGTCCAGCAGCACACTGGAGTCCTTCATAATCTCTTCGGCCGTATATCCGTACAGGTCCTCACAGGCGGGGTTGATGTACCGGATCCTCAGGTCGTCCGGTCTGACGGTCCAGACCACCTCTTTCAGGCTGGAAAGGATGGATTCAAGCTGTTCTTTCTGCCGCGCCACCATAAAATGGAGCTTTCTCGCCCTCCGTTCGATACGGATCTGATCGTCTACATTGATCGCCGATACCAGCCTCGCTTTAATACCTTTATAATCCAGGGAACAAGAGAATATGCGCACATAGAAGATCTCACCGTCGCTTTTGCGGTGCCTCCAGATATTGGAGGTTCCGACTCCATCCTTTAACCGGGCCACCGTTTTCCGTACCAGCCGGCGATCATCCTCGGGCCGTATGTCCTCTATGGTCAGTTGATGGATAAACTCCTCATAGGAATAACCATAATGCTCTACGGCACACCGGTTGACCTCCAGAAACTTCAGTGTCCGGGGGTCAAAGATCCAGCAGGGAAAGGGCATCTCTGACAATAGTCCATGAAAAGGCTGTACAGGGTAATCCATTCTCTTTCTGTTCATTTAAATACCTTCAGTCAAATTACTTCTAAGAATTGCTGACCCGGTGACTCAGAGTTTTTTATGTTTCCGGTTCTCCTGCGAAGTTCAAACCAGACGGCATAATCCGTTAATCCTAAATATATTACATTCAGTTGACAGTTTCATGTCCGTTAGGAATTCAACAACATTTTAATGACAATTCACTGACAATTGATCAGCCTGTCAGCGGGAAACTATAACTTAGCCGGTCTTAATGCAGCCCAGGAAAATAGCTTTTATCGAGTTGCACGGCACTCATGAAGAATGCATCTACAGCCAGCTTCTGTTCCTGAAGCAGGGCGGGCATGACACCACTTTTTTTTACGAAACACAGAGCAGGGAAAGAAGCGAGCGCATGAACCCGGGTTGCCACACCCTGGCCTTTTCGGTACGGGGGAAAAAAGGACTTTCCTACTGGAGGGCGCTCTGGGCGCTCCGCAACGGTATTATTAAAGGCGGCTTCGACACGGTAATTTTCAATACGGCACATGGCAACCTGGTCCGGGATTTTGTCCTGCTCCCCTTTCCGGGACGGATCCGGTTTTTCGGGACTATGCACGGCATCAATAAGCTTAGCGGAAGCATCACCCAGAAGATCATAAGCCGGCGCGTCTGCCATTATTTATTGCTTAACGATTACCTGAAAGACAACCTGAAGGGGATGTCTTATTCCCCACACCTCCGTTTTGAAAGCTTTTACGCCATGTACTTCCCTGCTTTTCCGGAGGCCGCACCCCTATCCAAGCCGGCAAACGAGCTCTGGATCGGTATTCCCGGACAAGTCGAATATAAAAGGAGGGATTATGAAGGGCTGGTACGGGCATTTGCCGCACTAAAAGACAAGCCGCCCTACCGCTTCCTGCTGCTTGGCAATGACTGCCACCGGGACGGAAACGGTCCGGAGCTGAGAAAACTGATTGAGCGTCATGGACTAGGTACATACTTCCGGTTCACCGGCTACCTGGATTATCCCGAGTTCCATAACCTGCTCAGGCATTGCGATGTCATCGCCCCCCTCATCCACCCGGGTAACGACGGCTTCGAAAAATACCTGATCTACCAGATCTCGGGCGCTTATAACCTGGCTTTCGCCTACAAAAAACCGCTCATCATCCTTAAGGATTTTGAGCGGTATGAAGACTTTAGGGAAAATGCTGTGTTTTATGAGCTCGGCAAGCTGCCGGAAGTCCTGGAAAAACTGCCCCAAGCACTAGCGGCAAAAGCAGACATCTTGTACCGTCACCCGAAATGGAACTTTGAATACCAGTGCCGGCGTTATCTTCGGTTTATTGATTGAGCCTACTGGAACAGATTAAAGAATTTCAGGATCAGCATCACGTAGAACGGAATGCCCAGGAAAGCAAGCACCAGGGGAACGATCAGGCTAAGGAGCTGGCCGCCCTTTTTCACCATATTCATAGAAGGTGCGCTGAACTGCGACTGGGGTGCGTAAGCAGGTATTTGCTGCTGCGGCATAAAATACGATTCGGGGATGCCCGCCATGACCGGGTTCATCTTGGGTGCATAGCTGCGTGGTGCGCTCTTTGTCATGAACAGCTCGCGGAAGCTGATCTTCTTTTTCTTAGCCTGGGTTTTCATCTGAGTCTGAGGTACTGACCACATCGATTGCATAGCTCGTTCCGTTTTGATGATACAAATATCACAACGGCAAACACTGCGGGCAAGCAATCCGGGCTGCTTAACAAGAGCTTTAGCAGCGCTTAACAATCCGTTATCAAATAAGGAAAAGGCTTCTGACGCCGTTTGTGTGCAGCAACAGCCTTTACGCCCCCGTGTTGTGCCTTTGCGATCAGCTAAGGCTTTATTCATAGCTCCAGAAGCCATTACTGGTTCAAACAAAGGCCTTATCAGTTCAAACAAAGGCAGTTTGAGTGCACTCACACTGACTATGTGTTCAATTATAGCGACTAACTATTCACTCAAAGCCCTGTCAGTGCAAACAATGTGGCTAACAGTGCAGACAAAGCTGCTATCTGTGCAGACAAAGTGTCTATCAGTTCAATCATAGCAGCTATGGCTTCACTCAAAGTCCCTATCAGTTCCGGCAAAGTCGCTACCATACTAACCGAAGCCCCTAACCGAAAGCTTAAAAACGCGGGCATTAATACAGAAAGAGAAACAGAAAGTGAAGAGGGAGAAGCAGAAGGAAAAAGAGAAAGAGAAACTGAACCAGAAAGAGGGCAAGTAAAAGAGGCTGCCCCAACATTTCAGGGCAGCCTCTTAATATCAGACCTTTACCGGTCCCGGGTTACTTCATTTCAGATGCGGCAGATCCAGCCGTGGTTATCCTCCTTGCGGCCATAGCGAATGGCGTTCAGTTCAGATTTCAGCCAGTTAGTCACATCCCATTGGCTCATATCCGGCAGCTTGATAAAGTTTTCCTTATAGGTCAGCTCAGATATCGGGGCGATGGAGGCCGCCGTGCCGGTACCGAAAGCTTCCCGGAGCTTTCCTTCTTTATATGCCGCAACGATCTCATCGATGCTGAGCGGACGTTCCTCCACGTTTATCCCTTTTTCGCGCAACAGGGTAATGACACTGTCGCGGCTCACGCCTTCCAGGATGGTTTCACCCAGTGCGGGCGTTACTACCGTATCGCCGATCACGAAAAACACGTTCATCGTACCGATCTCCTGTACATATTTGTGTTCGAAGCCATCTGTCCACAGGATCTGATCGTAGCCCATCTCCCGGATTTTCATGGTCGGATACATGCTGGCGCCATAGTTACCCGCCGCTTTGGTAAAGCCGATTCCGCCCGGGAAAGCGCGTACGTATTCATCCTGCACATAGATAGATACAGGTTTTGCATAATATGGTCCGGCAGGGCTGGTAATAATCAGGAAGGTAAACTTTTCGGCAGGTTTCACCCCGATGAACTCATCGGTTGCGATCATGAACGGGCGGATGTACAGAGACGTTCCCTCTGCCGATGGGATCCAGTCCCGGTCAAGGTCAACCAGTGCTTTGATGCCTTCCACAAACAACTCTTCCGGCACCTCCGGCATCGCCATCCTGACAGCGGAGCGGTTCATGCGCTTCCAGTTATCGTAGGGACGGAATACAATCGGGTTGCCATCAGCGTCTTTGTATGCCTTTACTCCTTCAAAGATCGCCTGCCCGTAATGGAAAAAAGTAGTGGCCGGGCTCAGGCTCAAGTTGTCAAAGGGTACGATCTCCGGCTGTTTCCACTCGCCGTTCTCATAATGAGCCACCAGCATATGATCCGCATACAGCTTACCGAACTGTATATTGCTGTGATCAAGCTGGTGAATACGGCTTTGGTCAACTCGCTGCACCTTAATATCCAACGTGGAAACACTCATAACAAAGACTAAATTGAATAAGGAATTGATTTATTTTCGCAAAGAAACAAAAAATTTCCCGAAGGCTCGGCGCTAATCCGGCGCGTGAGGCTCAAGCTCAGCGGTATGGAAGACTTCCCGGATATCATCAGCTCGAATATTATTGACCAGAAATGGGACGCGTTCTGGGAAGACCGGAGCGCCGCCATGCCGGCCGGCGAGCGGCAGGTACTGGTGTTGTCGCTGCCTTTCCTGCCCGGGAGCCCGGAGCAGGTACAGCTGCAGAGGATGCTGCAGGCGTGCCAGCTCACGGAGCACCAGATCCATATCCTGCAGCTGGAACCGGAACAGTTGATCGCCTGGCATCAGATCAGGGATGCTATCAAGCCGAAGCAGGTGATCCTGCTGGGTGTGACCACGGAGCAGTTGGGGCTGTCCGTCTACCTGATGCCGCACCAGGTCAGCCGGTTTAACGATTGTATCTGGATCCCCACGGGTTCGCTGGAACTGCTGGCTCAGCAGCCAGAGATCAAAACTCATCTCTGGAACTATGGTCTGAAGCCGGTTTTCATAGATAAGTCCTATGACTGATCCTTCTGCCGCTATGCAGCCGGAGCTTTTCCTCCAACAATATTTTGGCTATGTTTCTTTTCGCCCCCTCCAGCAGGAGATCATTCTGTCACTGGTAGCGGGAAAGGATACGGTTGCCGTGCTGCCGACCGGCGGGGGAAAATCCATCTGTTACCAGCTGCCGGCGGTCATGAAGGATGGCTGCGCGCTGGTGATCTCTCCCCTGGTCTCCCTCATGCAGGACCAGGTAGCGCGGCTCAGGGAGCTCGGCATTCCGGCCGTCTGCCTTTATGCGGGGCTCGGCCAGGCAGCTGCGGAACGGGAGCTTCGGAACGCGGCGGAAGGCGCTTATAAGCTGGTCTACGTGTCGCCGGAGCGCCTGCAGAACGGCAGGTTCCGGGAATACCTGGCTGCGATGGACGTCAGCCTTATTGCCGTCGACGAAGCGCACTGCGTTTCGCAGTGGGGACATGATTTCCGTCCTGCCTACCTGAAGATCGCCTCCATACGGGAGGAACTTCCGGGGGTACCAATACTGGCGCTCACCGCCTCTGCCACCGCTGCTGTGCGCGAAGACATTGTCCGGCACCTGCATCTTCGGCAGGCCGCGATGTTTACCGCCAGTGTCAACCGGCCCAACGTATATTATGAATTCAGAAGCACTCAGAACAAGCCCGGCGAGCTTTCCCGGCTGCTGCAGGCAACTTCCGGGAGCGCCATCGTCTACTGCCGCAGCCGGCGGCAGACGGAACTGCTGACCGGCAGGCTGCAGGCGGCAGGGTTTACCGCAAGCGCCTATCATGCCGGGATGACACCGCAGAAAAAACAGGAAGCATTTGCAGCCTGGAAAGAGGACCGGCAGCGGGTCATGGTTGCCACCTCGGCTTTCGGCATGGGCATTGATAAAGCGGATGTAAGGCTGGTGGTTCAGTATGACCTGCCGGAAGACCCGGAAAGCTGGTACCAGGAAGCCGGAAGGGCAGGAAGGGACGGCAAGCCGGCAATGGCGGTCACCCTTTACCAGGCAACTGACCTGAAAAGGCTGAGAGAAAGCACAGCGCTTCGCTATCCTGGGGAAGCCTACCTGCGGCAGGTGTATCAGAGCGTCTGTGAATACCTGCAGCTGCCCACGGGCACCCGGCCCGATACTTATTTCCCGTTCGAGCTGACCGAGCTCTGTTCCCGCTTCGGGCTGAAGCCGCTGGAGGCAAGCTATGCTCTGCGCCTGCTGGAGCAGGAAGGTCTGTGGACCTTGTCGGATTCCGTTTACCAGCCGGGCACCGTAATGTTCCTGTCCGAGAGGCAGACCTTAGACCAGGTCATTGCCGCATACCCCCTGTACGGCAGATTCATCACCACCCTGCTTCGCCACTATAACAATATCTTTTATTTCCCGGTGCCGGTCCGTATTGCTGTGCTGGCGAAGCAGCTGCACATGCGGCAGGAAGAGACAGAGGCGATGCTGCGGCAGCTGCACGGTATGAGGCTTCTGGAATACAATCCGCCCCGCAATGGCCCGCAGCTCTATTTCCACTCTCTTAGAACAGAAGCCGCCCATTTGTTGCTGGACCGGGAAAGGCTGAACCGGCTGAGAAAGCAGAGCGAAGAACGGATAGAAGCGATGATCGGCCTCCTGAATACGGACGGATGCCGGGAAGTCTGTCTAAGGCAGTATTTCGGCGAGCAGGACACCCAGCCATGCGGTCATTGCGACCATTGCCGAAAGCCGGCTCATTCAGCGGATACAGCACTAAGGACAAAGATCCTGTCTGCGCTGCAAAGCAGGCCCGGACTACAGCTTGGCGAGCTGCTGGCACTGCTCTCCCCTGCTGAGACGGAGGCAGGAGTGGCTGCCTTGCGCAGGCTGCTGGATGAAGGCAGCGTGCTGCGGGGAGAAAATGGGAAATTTTTAACAGTTTAGGATACAGCCAATTTTCCCTTCCGGCTGTCTTTTTCGGAACTCAATTACTAATTTACCAGCATGAAAAAGTTCCCTGTTTTTCTGGTGCTCCTGCTTTCGGGTATGAGCGCAATTGCCCGCGACGGGTACAAGATCAAAGTCAGGCTTACGGACAAGAGAGATTCAATGGTTTACCTGGCTTATTATTTCGGCAAATCGCTGCCAACCATTTACAAAACCGACTCGGCCAGGCTGGATAAGGACGGCAACGCTTATTTCGAAAAAAAAGATAAGATCACGGGCGGCATTTATATGATCCTGCCGGAAGACCGGAAGTCTTATTTCGAGTTCCTGCTTAATAACGGCGATGATATCAGCATCACCGCTACCATGTCGGAACTGCCGGAAAGTCTTAAGTTCAAAAACTCTCCTGAGAACGAAGATTTCATGGCTTACCAGAAGTTCCTGAAGACTACGGCGGAGGGGCAGGAACAATTACGCACCCAACTGGCGGGCGCCAGAACAACGGCAGATACCGCCCGGATCCGGGAAGCATCGCAGAAGCTGAATGACGCCGTGCTGGCGTACCGGAAAAAATATGTGAGCACCCATCCGGGCACCCTGCTGGGCTCCATACTCAGGGCGGTGGAGATACCCCAGGTACCTGAAGGCAAGCATTATCTGCCTAACGGGAAGGTAGATTCCACATTTGGCTACCGCTATTATAAAGACCATTTCTGGGCAGGCTTCGATTTCCGTGACGACCGGCTGATCCACACCCCTCTGCTCGATATGAAGCTGAACGAATTCTTCAATAAGGTCGTGTACCAGCATGAGGACAGTGTGATCATCTACGCCGACACTATCCTGAACCGGATGAAAGAATCCGAAAACCTTTTTAAATACACGCTGAACTGGCTGAGCACAAACGCGCAAACCAGCAAGGTAATGGGCATGGACAAGGTCTTTGTGCACCTGGTGGTCAACTATTACATGAAAGGAATGGCAACCTGGCTGAGCAACGAAGAACTGAATAAATATGTGGACCGGGCTGCAAAGATCGCCCCCAATATCCTGAACAGCCCGGCGCCCGAACTGAAAGCAGTGGATCAGAACAACAAGCCGAGGACCCTGCATGAAATCGATGCGAAATACACCTTGCTTGTTTTTTACTCGCCCGACTGCGGACACTGCATGCAGGAGATGCCCAAGCTGGATTCTCTGTACAAGGCGAAGCTCCGCGATCTGGGAGTAAAAGTGTTTGCCTTCAACGTGGATGCGGAAGAAGAGAAATGGAGAAACTTCATCAAGAAATATGATCTGAAAGAGTGGACGCACGTCTGGGATCCGCAGCGCAAATCGAAATACTGGGCCTCCTACGATGTGATCGCTACGCCGGCCATGTACCTGATCGACGAAAAAAAGATCATCAAGGGCAAGAAGCTTGACCATACCAACATCGCCCGTGTTATAGAGCTTACAGAGCTTAGGAAAAAAGAAGGGAAGTAATGATGTGCTCATGTGCTCCAGTTCAACGGAGCAAGGCTCAATGGAGTCATCAGTCGTGATCACTAAGGTGTGAAAGCGAGACGGCAGGCGCTTATGGAATGCCAGCAATTCCGGTCTGCACTGTTCCTTTGCCCTCAGATCGGCAGAAAAGGCCGTGTCAGACGCCTCCGGGAAATTCAGATGCACAGTATTTATCACCAACGCAGCAGGCGGTCCGGTACGTACCCTGCATACATCACCTGTTTACACCGCGGATATCTTGCGCTGATAGCGTAAAAAATGCTAAACCGCGATATTACCGCGATTTATGTGCGGCTTATCCGCGGCGGTGACAGGGGGCAGCCAAGATGCGGGGATGGACCGAACAGGGGCATGGCGGGAAAAATAATAAGGGCTGCACCAGGTGGTGCAGCCCTTGCTTTATTGCGTAATTCCAGATTTACCTGATCAGTACGAATTCGCCTTTGTCTTCATAGAAGTTGCCATCGGCGCAGCGGTATTTTACATAGTAGTGGTAGGTGCCGATGTCCTGGGGCTTGCCATTGAAGGTGCCATCCCAGCCTGTACGGTCATCGGCAGTCTCGAACACCGTCTGTCCCCACCTGTTCTGGATACGGAACACGGAAATGCTCTGCGCCCCGC
>Ga0196964_10001816_pt1 | contig 10469 bp, 10 predicted proteins | sample S1_10metaG_FD_148615 | JGI IMG/M metagenome (GOLD analysis project Ga0196964, IMG submission 148615) | Soil microbial communities from Anza Borrego desert, Southern California, United States - S1_10 | ecosystem: Environmental > Terrestrial > Soil > Desert | place: USA: California | collected... | reverse complement strand
CTACTTCTTTGGCGCGGGTGCGGCGATTTTGGCGAGATCCTTCAGGCCGAGGCGCTCACACTTGGTGACGAACTCGTCGCGTTCGCGGTCGGTGGCGCGCTCGGGCAGCGGTTTGCCGGTGCGGATGGCTTCGACGTCCAGTGCGGTCAGGTACATGGCGTTGATCTGGAAATCTTCGAATGCTTCGAACGTGTACGGCGCCAGCGGCTTGGTGAGCTGGTAGCACGCCTCGGCGAAATCGCGGATCTCTTTCTGCGCATGCGGGTCCATGCGCAAGCCGAGGAAACCGAGCAGGTTGCGCAGGTCGATCTCCCAGTACCATTCGGTGAACGTACTCAGCGGCAGATTGATGCGGGCGATTTCGCGGCCGATGCCTTCGTCTTCGTACACCTGGTAGTTCTTATATGACTCAGCGGCGACCTGCTCGGTGTAGGCGATGAACTTTTCCGCCGTGGCGATCTCCACCATGCCTTCGCTGCCCTGCTTGTTGTTCTTCGATTGCTTGCGCACGTTCGCCAGGTCGGGCACGAAGAAGCGTTCCTTGGGCTGCTTGTAGCGCATCGAGTATTCGTTGATTGACGCAGTGCGGTGGCGGATCAGCTGGCGCGCCACGAAGATCGGCAGCGACATGTAGAACTTGATATCAACCATCTCGAAGGGCGTGCCGTGGTGATGGCGCATCAGGTAGCGGATCAGCCCGCGATTGACCGCTTCGGAAGACTTCTTCGTGTCGTTGCCGTATGAGACGCGCGCGGCCTGGCAGACGGCGTGGTCGAAGGTCTCACCTGGCTCGACCAGGCGCGGCATGCAATCGATCAGACGGACAATGCCATAGTCACCGATTTTGATTTCACGGTTCAGGCCTTCCAGAAGGTCGGGCATCGAAAGCTACTCCTGCAGAATGTCACGCTGTTCAGGGCGGGCAACAAGGCCCGCGACACGAAGACTTTAAGAGTTCAAACTTTTATGACAAGAACAGTTCAGACATGGGTCAAATTGTGGCGCGAACTTCAGTTCGCGTATCGGGCCGGAGTGCGAACTAAAGTTCGCACCGCTACGGGACGCGTTCAGTTTCGCTGTTGCGCTTTCGCCTTCTGAACTTGCGCAATCGGGCTCAGCGGTCATTGTATCGTGCTGGCTTTTTTAGAAAGACGCGAATGTCCGTACCCAATCTCCTGACCCTATTTCGCCTGTGCTCGGCGCCAGTTTTTCTGGCGCTGTTTATCGGCACGGGCGAAGGCGGCTTCCTCAAAGACGTCATGAGCAAGCAGGCAGGCTTGTGGGCGTGCCTGGTGGTGCTCAGCCTCAGCGAGCTCTCCGACGTGCTCGACGGCATCCTCGCGCGGCGGTTAAACCAGGTCAGCGACTTCGGAAAACTGCTCGATCCGTATGCCGATTCCACCTTCCGCCTCAGCTGTTTTTTCGCCTTCGCCAGCCACGCGCACGGAAAATGGATCCCCCTCTGGATGGTGATGATTCTCTTCTACCGCGATCTGCTCGTGACGGTGATCCGCACCTTCGGTGTCGAGCAGCGTGTTTTTGTGCACGCCCGGGCGAGCGGAAAAATCAAAGCTATCGCGCAGGGCACCGTTGTGTTCGTCACTCTCGCAGTGGCCGCCATCTACGGAGAAGAATACGTCTCTTACGAATCGGCCACGCAGGGATCGACTGTTTCATCGCTGGCCAAAACGCTGATGTGGGTCGTCACTCTCGTAACGGCCTGGTCTGGCATCGATTATTTTGTCGCAAATCGCCATCTCTTCAGTTCCGCGCAATCGTCAAGCAATCAATCCCCTCCCCAGAACTAGGCGCCTTTCTGCCGTTACGAATTGATCATTCGTTTGTGTTGCTTTTTGAGCAATGCGAGCGAAAATAAACATTTCGAACTGGCGATGCGCCCTTTTGGCTGGAACTCTCCCATGAAATTCAAAGCAGGACGCAGTGGCAAGGGATTTGTGCAAATTAAGCCACAGGACAAAAAGGCAAAGTCTTCCATGGCCAAGGCCGCAGTGAAAACTCAGGTGGCAGAGCTTCCCCGACCGGTCGTGGAGGCGCCGCTTCCAGAACGGCGCGTGAATCTCACGTCGCTGACGCCCATCAGCGAAGCCATGGGCGCAGACAAGTCGCCGCGCGAGATCCTGCAGCTGATTCTAAAGGCTGCATTCAGCATCACGCGCGCCAGCTCCGCCAGTCTCATGCTCACGCATCCGGACAGCAATACCCTCACCGTCGAAGTTGCTGAAGGCTTTAAGGGAAAGCGCATCTACAACACCCGTCTCCTCATCGGCCAGGGCGTCACCGGCTGGGTTGCGGAGACCGGTGTTCCGCTGCGCATCGGCAATGTGCGCAAAGATCCGCGGTACGTTCGCGTGCAGCAGAACCTGCGCAGCGAGCTGGCCGTGCCGCTGAAGATCGGCGGATCGGTTATCGGCGTCATCTCCGTTGATTCCACGCGCCTGAACCATTTTACGGCCGAAGACGAAGCGCTGCTCTCTTCGCTGGCCGCGCAATCGGCGCGCGTGATCCAGACCACGCGCCTTTACGAAGAAGCGCGGCGCCGTGCCGAAGAGCTTGAGCTGCTCAGCGAAGTCAGTCGCGGTTTCAGCAGCACGCTCGATCTGCGCAGCGTACTGGCGCAGGCCGTTGAGCAGACCGCGCGCGTGTGCCGCGCGGACATCGTTTCGGTCTTCCTGATTTCCGAAAATAATGATCTTCTCGAGATGGCTGCCTGCCATGGTGGAAGCGATCAATACCGCCAGCAGCCCGGCGTGCCGCTGAAAGGCTCGCTGCTGGGTCGCGTGATGGCAACGGGCAAGCCGGCGATCTACCCGGACGTACACGCCGTAAACAGCGGCGGTGATTTCTACATCGATAGCATGGTCCAGTCGCTCCTGGCCGTCCCGCTGATGTCCAAGGACAAGGCGGTTGGCATCCTGTGCGTTTACGCGTCCAAGGACCGCACGTTCGATAAAGACGATGAGCGCGTCCTGAGCAGCCTTGCGCGCTCGGCGGCGCTGGCGATCGAAAATGCGCGCGCGCACCGGCGTATGCTGGCGGCCGAAGAGGGCCTGCGCAGCGCCGAGAAGTTCTCCATGCTGGGCGAACTGGCAGCCGGCCTGGCGCACGAGATCCGCAACCCGCTCACGAGCATAAAAGTGCTGTTCGGCACGCTGTGCCGCCTGCAGAGTTTCGCGCCCGAATCGCAGCAGGACGCGGACATGATCAACAAGCAGATCGCCCGGCTGGAGACGATCGTCGAAGGCTTCCTGAGCACCGCGCGCGCGCAGGTCGCGCCGATGCAGCAGAAAATCGTCGACGTCAATGCCACAGTCGATGAATCGATGCTGCTGCTGGTCTCCTCGGCCAATGAAGGCACGCGTCTGACAATCGACCTGAGCGACAAGGAAATCCTCGTCCGCGGCGACGGGACACAGATCTCACAAGTTGTCTACAATCTCGTGCTAAACGCCATGCAGGCCGTTGAAAAGCGCGGACGGATTAATGTGCGGACCGGACGCATTCCGGCCGTCAACGGCCAGACGCCCGAAGTTTTCCTCGAGGTTGCCGACGACGGGCCGGGACTGCCCGAGAACGTGCAGCTCAAGCTGTTTCAGCCTTTCGTTACGACAAAGAAAGGCGGCGTGGGCCTGGGACTTTCGATCGTCAAACGCATTGTGGAGGCGCATGGGGGGCGCCTGGAAGTGGAATCGCCGCGGGCTGGAATGGGCCACGGTGCGCTGTTCCGAGCCGTCTTGCCGGAAGCCGTGAGTTAATTGGCCTGAGCAGTGCTAGTGCAGGGTGCCGCCAGTTTTCTACGGCTGTGTTGTTGGGAGCGAAACACGGGGTGACGAATCATGCAGAAAATCTTGATCATCGATGACGATGAGGGCGTGTGCTACTCGCTGGCGCGCCTGCTCTCAAACGATGAACGCCGTGTGACAGCGGTTCAGACGCCAGAGGCCGGCTTCGAAGCCTTGCGCGGCGAAGACCCCGACCTGGTGTTGCTTGACGTCAAAATTCCCGGCGCCGATGGACTTGAATTGCTCCGCACCATCCGCAAGCAGCGCCCGCGCCAGCTGGTCGTCATGATGACCGCTCACGGCACCACCGAAACCGCTATCGAGGCCATGAAGCGCGGCGCCTACGATTACCTGATGAAGCCGTTTGACCCTGACGTGCTCAACACCGTCGTGGTTAAAGCTCTCGATAACGCCCGCCTGAATAAGCGCGTCAGCACCGGACTTGAGACGGTGCTCGAAAAGAAAACAGCCGCCGCCGACAAATCCACGTACAGCGACCGCATTATCGGCCAGTCGGCCACCATGCATGATGTCTGCAAAAAGATCGGGCAAGTGGCGCCGCGCGAAGTTCCTGTCTTGATCCGCGGCGAATCGGGCACAGGAAAGGAACTGGTTGCGCGCGCTCTCTGGCAGCATTCCAAACGCGCCGTCAAGCCATTCCTGGCCGTCAACTGCGCCGCTATTCCCGAAACTCTTCTGGAAGGCGAACTATTCGGCCATGAAAAGGGCTCGTTCACCGGCGCCGAAAGCCGCAAGCTTGGAAAGTTCGAGCAGGCTGACGAAGGCACGCTTTTCCTGGACGAAGTCGGCGACATGAGCATCGCCACGCAGGCTAAGATCCTGCGCGTGCTGCAGAACAACACGTTTGAGCGTGTGGGCGGCACGGAAACAATAAAGGTCGACGTGAGGATCATCGCGGCCACGCACCAGAATCTCGAACGTTTCGTCAAAGAAGGAAAGTTCCGCGAAGACCTCTACTACCGCCTGCGCGTGATGGAAATCACCCTTCCCTCCCTGCGCGAGCGCCGTGATGACATTCCTGAACTGGTCAAGTACTTCATCTCGAGGCATCGCGAAGCGCTGCTGAGCGAAGCGACCGGTATCTCGCCCAAGGCGCTGGAGGCGCTGGCCAATTACGACTGGCCGGGCAACATCCGCCAGCTTGAAAACGTCATCCGCCGCGCGATGGTGCTCTGCAACGGCAGCATCATCAACATCGATCACCTCGAGTTCGGGCCTGAAGGTTCTCGCGTGAGCGAAGCGGTCAAGCCGACCGCCGCCGTTACTGCCGCTCCAACGCAGCAGTCTGCGCCGCCGGCCAACGGGGCGTCTCCCGCGGCACAGCCCGTGCAGACTCCGGCCGTGAATGACATGGATTACCTCGTCGAGAAACTTCTGAGCAGTGGAAAGGCGAGCCTGATCGAAGACATGGAACGCTTGCTGATCGGCCGCGCGCTTGAGAAACTCAATGGAAACCAGTTGCAGACGGCCAAGCTGCTGGGTATCACGCGCAACACCTTGCGCAGCCGCATCGAGAAGTACGGCTTGCGGCCCAAGGTAAAAGTGATGTAAACCCGATTGTCTCACGCAAAGACGTTAAGACGCGAAGGAAAGAACAGAATAACTTCTTGTTACGTTCTGAGATGCTTAGCGATCTCAGCAACAGCTCTTCGCAAATCTTGCCTGTCTTCCCATTCCCTTCTTTGCGCCTTTGCGTCTTTGCGTGAGACAAGAGCGTTGCGGGAGACAAATTCGTCGTTTGCTTTCTGAAAACTGCCGATAAGATATAGCGATCATCAAACACGTGGGGGCACGGAGGGATGCGTGCAATGAAGCGATTTTTTCAGGCTGCGGCGTGGGTGGCGATGGTTGTCGTCCTGAACGGCTGCAACGAAGATCAGCGCAATACCGAAGAGAAGCTGAACGCGCCGGCGCCCGATTTCTCGACGCGCCCGGTGATGGCCTGCCCCAAGTGCGGTGCGCCGCAGCGGCCGTTCCGCATCGATGCCATCAAGAGCTACTACCGCTGCACCGGCCAGCCGCCCAAGTTCCCGTTCCACAACGAGAAGACATGGATCCACCGCCCGCACGACGGCGAACGCTAACTCCTTTGCTTGTAAAAGAGAACTCACAACGGCGCCTTACGGCGCCGTTTTTTTTTGTTCGTACCGTTACCAGAGCGCTAACTGAAAAATGACAATCACGTTGCTTCGTCGTCAAAGATGACCGCAACTTCGTTGCAGCTGGCGCAGCGCACGGCGAGAGTGATCAGGTCCAGATCATTCTCGTCCAGTGCCTCTTCCGGGTAGGTCAGCCCAATGGCGATCTCAAACGTGTGGCTGCCGCAGCAACATTTGTATGGGTACGTCGGCGGCGTTACCCCGGTCTGGCGTTTAGTGCCCCAATACAATACGCGATCGTAAAGCAGGATGCGCTTGTCGCAGCGCCGGCAGAAGGAATGGAAGACGGCTTCTTCATCATTGGTGCGCAGCGAAAAAAAGCGGCAGTCCAGGCGGCGATCGTCGGGAGCCGCTGCGCTCCCGGCCTTTTCCGCGGCAGGAATGGTTGAGCGCGAGCTTTCAATATTACGGCGCCGCGCTTCGGCTGTGCGCGCTGAGATGCTTGATTGTGGATCGGAGACTGCCTGCAGAACGCCGCTGGGCGCGCAACGGCAGCGCAAGCTCGTTACCATCGAGACCGAATGGCCGACGGCGCTGCGGATGATCTCGGCAATCGAGTCCGTGCAGGGCGCCAGGTACGGCTGCAGATGCAGCGGACCCTTGTGCGTCTTGTCAGCCATGTATCGCGTCCAGGTTACGGCAAAAACTCATCAAACGGTCGGCAGCGCTGCTTCAGCCTGCGGTCAGGATGCGCCCGCAGCTGGGGCAGCAGACCAGTTCGCGCGCCAGCAGAGCCAGGTTGTGGACCTGCGGCGGAATCTTCATGAAGCAAGCAGAGCAGATGCCTTTCTCCACGTGGGCAATGGCCTGGCCGCGCCCGTTTACAATGCGGTTGTAAATGCTCAGTTCCTTCTCCGGCACGCCCTGCGCCATGGATGCGCGCTGCGTTGCAAGCGCCTCATACTGCGCGCGCAGTTCGCCGACTTCCTTGTCCACGCGAGCCGACTCTTCGGCGACGACCTTTTCTGCATCGTTCAGCGCGGTCGTGTTCTTATCGATGTCCTTCTGCTTGTTATCGACCTGTTCGAGCAGTTCGAGCACTTTTCCTTCGTTCTCTTTGTTCCAGGCGCGCTGGGCGTCCATCTGCCGCTTGACGGTCTCGAATTCCTTGCTGGTGCGCATCGTATTCATCTGGCTGGCGTAGCGCTTGAGCGTCTCTTCGCCGGATTTGACTTCCAGCTCAATCGAGTCCGCTTCCATCTTGAGGCGCAAGATTTCGGCCTTGGCCTTTTCAATCGCCGCGCGAAGATTCTTGGGCACCACCTGCTTCTCGGCCAGTTCCTTGGGCAGGCGCTCCATGTCCTTCTTGATCATCGTGATTTTAACGTCGAGTTCGTTCAAGGATTTCAGGCGGGAAATAATCTCTTTCATGTGCATTCCAGGGCCGGGGTTTGGGTCTTTGGCCGACGACGAAGCGCAAAAGACGCGACCCAATCTTATAGCCGCAGCCCGCAGGGCTTCAAACGTAAAAGCGGGCGGCGGTCCTACCCTCTCTTTTAACCACGAAGCTCACGAACGAAGCCCCTGTGGTTTCATACAACGTCTTCTTTAACTCAAGCGCGCCTGGACGGCGGCGTGGAGCCGCAACGGCCCCTTCCCTTCTTTGTGTCCTTCGTGATCTTCGTGGTGAAAAAACGTTAAGAGAGCCCGCGGATCTTGCGCAGCTTGTCACGGCGGATCTTTGCGAGGTCGTCGGCGCTCGGCGGAAACTCTTCGCGGAAACGCAGATCCATGACGACACCCAGCGCATGAAGATCGGAGAGGCATGTGTCAAGCGTCAGCATGCGGCCGTCCTTCAGGCCCAGTGCGCCTTCCGTAGCACCGACCGTCCCCGGACGCACGACACACGCCTGCGTGACGTCCTCAACGCTGAATGTTTCACTGCGCGAGCCATGCTGCAGGTGGAAGATTCCGTCTTTCAAGGTCAGCCGGAAATTGCGCGCGCGCAAAAATGCCAGCCCGCCGCGCAGGGCCAGTGCTCCAAACGCGCCGATCACGACCAGACCCAGAAGAATGAAGCCGAACGTCCGGCCCATCCAAATGAAGCTCGCCACTGCCGAAGCCGGAATGGCCAGGCTGCCGAGCACCATCAGGAGAATGCCGAGCATGCGTCCGGCTTTATTCGTGAGCGTCAGCTTAAAGCCGGCGAATTCAATGGCCGCGCTGGCCAGCAGCGTCAGCGGAAAGCCGAACGCCAGCAACGGGGAATGCCCCAGCCGCAGCGCCTGCACGATTCCGAAGATGGTCGTGCCCACGCCGATCAGGGATACAAAGAGCGGAAAGAGAAACGAGAGCCGCCGTACGGAAAGCTCCAGCGGCTGATAGCGCATGACCAGTTCCGGATGCTTCTCGATCCACTTCGTGAACGTCTCACCCGTTTCCATTTCAAACGCGTCCGCCGCCATGCTTTCACAGCATGCCGCGCAATAGATGCGCGTATCCGGCAGCCGCACCGGCTTTTCGGCGGAAAGGTTGCGCTGGCAGCGCGAACAGGTTGGAATGGGCTCACTCATCTGGTGAATCTTAAATTCATTCGCAAAAATTCAAAACCGCTTTTCAGCCGCGCATGATCACCCGCTTCGGGTAAAATCAATCTTTTAAGTCTGCAGGCTTTGAGCACGTGAACAGCGAACCGCAAAACCCTTCACCGACTAACGACAGTTTCAACGCGCTCGCGCCCGCCGAACAGGCCAAGGCACTGCTCGACCTGGCAAACACCGACCGCCGCTCGGCTGAACTGGCTTTCGAGAAACTCGGTTTCGACCGGCAGCTCGAGACTGCCCTCGCGCTCAGCGGCGATCAGCTGCACGAATGGCTGATGCTCAGCAGCGATCTCACCGAACTGGTTCGCGCGCTGCCGCCGGAGCACCTCCATCAGGCCGTTCGTCTGATCGGAGAAGAAGACGCGATCAACCTGCTGCAGGCCGCATCGTCCGAACAGATGCAGCAGATGACGGACATCGAGTGGTACACCGAAAATAAGCTCGACCGCAAGAAAGTGCGCCGGTGGATCGAGTTGCTTATGCAGCTCGACGAAGACGAAGCAGACCAGGCGCTCCAGGGCCTCGATCTCAACGCGCTCGCGCAGTACCTGCGCCCGGTCGTGAAGCCTTCTGTCGACAAAGACAATCTGCTGCTGGCGCTGCATCTCAACCAGCGCTGGCTATTCACGCCCGACGACCTTTACTGCCGCGACGATATCTCGCGCCGCTTCCTGGATTATCTTTACTCTGTTGATCGCGATCTCTTCGGTGATGTGCTGGCGCTGCTGATTGGCGATGAGGACGACATCGTTGAAGCGGACATGTATGCCGGCCGCGAAGACCGCCTGCTCAAGCGCGGCTTTCCCGCCATCGCCGAAGCCGAATTTCTCCTCGAGATCGTCAACGCGTCCGCCTACGGCATCTCCTGGCCGCTTGCGCCCGAATCCGCCGCGCCTGCCGAAAGCACCGCCCTCCAGACGCAGCACCGCCCGTCGACGCCGTTCCTGCTGCACGCCCTGGCGTGGGGCCGTGCGCGCGGCGATCTGGGGGAGCGCACCGAGCGCGAGTTCATCAAGGAGTCGGCATCGCTGGCCAACTCACTGCTGCTGGCGCATACCAAAGATGCCGCGAGCCCCGAGCACCGCACGGAGGCGCTGCTCGCCGTCCAGGTGCTGACCTCAGTGGCGCTCGAAGCGTTGAGTTCTCCTTTGCAAAGCGTCGCTCCGGCTCCTGCTTCCGGCGAAGGCTCGCTGCCGCGGGCAGTCGAGACGCTTAAAGCGATGGAACTGCGCGAGCTCTTCCGCATCGGCTGGTCGCTGACACGCGAAGTTTCGCGCGATGCGTGGGTACTGTCGATGGACGAGCGCATCGCCGAAGCGCGGCTGCAGCGAAACCTGAAGTGGCTGCGCGCCGATTTGCGCAAAGCAGTGCGCGACGCCGAAGATCTGATGAGCTGGCGCCGCATCGCCGCGACCGCCAGGCCCGCTGCCGAAAACGCCGAGCCCTCCCAGGAACTGCTGACCTGGCCGCGCCTGTGCTATCTGCGCTGGTCCGTCTGGCAGGCGCAGATCGCGCTGGACAACCAGAGCTCCACGCAATAGCGCCCTATCCCGGTTTGCAGATTTCGGGTCCCCTCCCCCCTTGCGCGGAGAGGGTTAGGGAGGCTCCGTCCGTTCTTTACGCGTGGCGTAGCAGAACAGAATTTTTCATTTCACAGTTGTCAGTTCTCATTTGTCATTTGAAAGGGCATCGCGGTTCGAGCTGTTCAAATGAGAACTGAAAAATGAGAACTTAGAAATGACAAATTCGGGTTCTTTGTCAGATGCGCATGAGTTCGCGGCGCGGCCCATCAACTGAATTTTAAATTTGAAATTGTAGAGTTTAAATTTGAAAGCGAACGGCACCTCGGTCGGCAGCATCGCAGTTCGCTTTAAAATTTAAATTCTAAACTTTCAAATCTCAATTCCGTTCTGTTGTTCGGTCGCGCCCGGTTGAGGAACGGCTAA
>Ga0196964_10001815_pt1 | contig 10471 bp, 8 predicted proteins | sample S1_10metaG_FD_148615 | JGI IMG/M metagenome (GOLD analysis project Ga0196964, IMG submission 148615) | Soil microbial communities from Anza Borrego desert, Southern California, United States - S1_10 | ecosystem: Environmental > Terrestrial > Soil > Desert | place: USA: California | collected... | reverse complement strand
GATCGCATCGACTCGTCTGTCCCGAAGATGAGAATACAAAAGAATATCCCGCAATCCCTTTCTGATCATGACTTTGTGAGAGCGATATTCGCGAGTTTTCCTGCTGCGTTTCGGCCTCCCAACGCCAATAGCTGGCGGACAACATCTGGAGGCCTACCTGCATGCGTCGAGTGGCTCGCGTCTGTCTCCTGCTGTTCAGTATCGGCCTCGCGTGGGGGGCTCGCGCCGAGACCCTTGGGGTGCTCAGCTATAACGTCGAGCACGGCAATGCCGGCGCGGCGACGATTGGTAAGATCATTCACGACACGGGCGCGAAGATCGTGGGCATTCAGGAAGCCAGCCCCGCGTTCGTGACCAGCCTGATCAACGACCTGAATGCGCGCCGCCCGAATCCGCCGGCGTACACGTGGACGGCCGTCCGGCCCCAGCCGCCGGCCGGATACAACGATCTTGCGGCCATCCTGACCACGTATCCGGTGTTGAGTTCCACGCAGATCACGCTGCATTCGTCGGGAGATGAGTTCCTCGCCATCCGCACGTGTTTGCAGGCGACACTGAACGTCAATTCCAATCCGCTGAACTTCTTCGTCACGCATCTGTCGATCGCGCGCAACACGCAGGGCGGCGAACGCATCCGCACGAAGCAGTGCCGCGAGGTCCGCGATTTCGTGAAGTCGTTTCCGGGCCCGCGCATTCTCGTCGGAGATCTGAACACCGATCCAGACAAAGGCTGGGCCGACCACAATGAGGACTATGCGATCCTGCTCTCGGCCGGCCTGACGGACTCGCACCGCGACGTGAACAGCACCGAAGGCAAGACGCACAAGGTTTCGCGCACGGCTTCTGATCTGAGCAAGCGCTACGACCACATCCTGTACAGCAAGTTCGCCGGAATGGCCTGCACGCAGTCGCGCGTGGTGATCAACGCCGACACGTTTCCGGCGTCTCCAGCCGCGTTGCCGTCGGATCACTATCCTGTGTATTCGCAGTTCGACTGGAACTACGCGGCGCAGGTGTATCCGCCGGCGAACGAAGCACGCGGCACGGGATCGATCCTGCGCGAAGTTTACTCGGGCATCGCGGGTGACAACATCGCGGCGCTCACTTCGAACGCGAGCTACCCCAACAGCCCGAGCAGCAGCACGCAGTTGTCGCATGCGCTGCAGACGCCGTTCGACTCTGGAGACAACTACGGCCAGCGCGTGCGCGGCCTGATCACGGCGCCCGTCAGCGGCGGCTACACGTTCCAGGTCGCGGGCACGAACAACGTCGAACTGTGGCTGAGCAGCGACGAAAGCCCGGTCAACAAGCAGAAGATCGCCTGGATCGGCGGCAGTGACTACACGCTGCAGGCGCAGTTCTCGGCGGCAAACGGCGGAGACGCGCATAGCTCTCCACGCTGGGTGATTTCAGGCTCAAGCCAGACCTCCTCGGCGGCGCGGACGCTGACGGCCGGGCAGCGCTACTACATCGAAGTGCTGCACAAAGCTGGAGCGTCGGGCTCGGACTCGCTGAGTGTGCAGTGGAAGCTTCCGGACGGCCGCGTCGAAGGGCCGATCCCAGCCTTCCGGCTCTCACCGCCGGCAGGCAATCCACCGCCGGCCAACCAGGCGCCGAATGTGAACGCCGGCCCCGACCTGAATTTCAATTTGCCACAGGGCGCGACGCTGAACGGCACGGCGAGCGACGACGGGCTGCCGAATCCGCCGGGCGCGCTGACGGTGCAGTGGTCGAAGCAGAGCGGTCCGGGCACGGTGACGTTCGCCAACAGTGCGGCGGCCGCGACGACGGCGACGTTCTCGCAGGCCGGCACTTACGTGCTGCGCCTGTCGGCTTCAGATGGAAGCCTCAGCAGCGAAGACTTCACTAACGTAGTGGTGAACAATCCGCCTGCCGGGCTTCCCCCGCCTTGGCAGAACGCAGACGTCGGCGCGGTGGGAGTGGCCGGTTCAGCGTCTCACTCTAACGGCACGTTTACGTTGAACGGTTCGGGCGCGGACATCTGGACGAATGTGGACCAGTTCCACTTCGTCTACCGGACGCTGAGCGGCGATGGCGAGATCGTCGCGCGCGTGGCGAGCGTCGAGAACATCGGACAGCCGTGGAGCAAAGCCGGTGTGATGTTCCGCGAAACTCTCAACACGGACTCGCGCCACGCGATGATGATCATCACGCCCACGACCGTGAAGCCTTCGTCGTTCCAGCGCCGCGTAGATAACGGCGGGCAGAGTGTAGCGACCCACTCCAGCTACATGACCAGCGGCTGGGTGAAGCTGGTCCGCAGCGGCAACACGATCACGAGTTACGTGTCGAGCACGAGCAGCTTCGGCGCGCCGGTCGGCTCGCAGACGTTCACCAATCTGCCAGCCAACATGCTGGTGGGAATCATGGTCTTGAGCCACGACAACTCGCGGTTGTGCCAGGCGGTCTTCGATAACGTCACCGTGACGACCGCCGCGCCGCCGAACCAGGCGCCGGTGATTCAGTCGATGACGGCCAATCCCACCAGCGTCCTGGAGAACGAGGCGGTCGCGTTCAGCGCTGCGGCGTACGATCCGGAAGGGGAGGGCATCACGTACAGTTGGGACATGGGCGACGGGACGTCTGCCCAGGCGGCCTCGGGTTTCAGCTACGCGTACTCGACGCCTGGGACTTACACCGTGCGCCTGACGGTAACCGATCCGCAGGGCGCGACGGCGAGCCAGACGATCAACATCACGGTGACCAGTGCGGCACCGATCTGGCGTAACCGCGACATCGGCAATCCGACCATCGCCGGGAATTGCTCGCAGAACGGCGGCACGTTCACGATCACCGCGTCGGGCTGGGACATCTCGGGCACGGCGGACCAGTTCCACTTTGCGTACCGGCGCCTGAGCGGCGATGGGACGATCCAGGCGCGCGTGAAGAGTATCACGCAGCCCGATGAATGGACCAAGGCCGGCGTGATGATGCGCGAACTGGCCAGCGAGCCGAACGCCGCGAGTTCGGCGCACGGCATGATGATCGTGACGCCGAGCAAGCGGCAGAAATTCCAGAAGCGTTCGCTCGCCGGCGGCGACAGCACGAGTTCAGGGCCGGGCGCGAACAGCTTTCCTTCCCTGCCGTATTGGGTGAAGCTCGAGCGCGTCGGCAACCTGCTGAAAGGCTATACGAAGCCCGACGACGGCGTCTCCGGCTGGACGCAGATCAGCGAAGGCACGGTGACGATGGGCAGCAGCGTGTACATTGGCCTGGCGGTGACGAGCCACACGAACGCGGCCACCGCAACGGCTGAGTTTGACAATGTGACGCTGACGGGCAACGTCAGCAACGCGGGGCAGTGATGGATCGAACCATGAGCGAAATCGACTCAGACGATCTGGTGCGCAGGATCAAGGCGGGCGATCGCGATGCGTTCGCCACCTTGATTGAAGCGCACCAGGACACGATCCGCAGCTTCACCGCGATCTGGGCGCCGTCGCGCGACGAGGCCGACGACATCGCGCAGGAGGTGTTCCTCGCCGCGCTGCGCAGCATCCACACGTTTGAACCGGGCCGCGATTTGAAACTCTGGCTGCTGGGCATCGCGCGCAATCTCACGCGCGGCGCATGGCGGCGCGTGACGAAATCCGCGGGCGCCGCGGGCGAGAAGCTCAGCGAGATCCTTGAGCGACACGCCGTGTCCGTCTTCACCGAGCGACAGCAGCAGGCGGACTCCCGACGCGAGGCGCTGCAGCAGTGCCTGAATACGCTCCCGGCGAATTCGAAGAGCATCTTCGTGCAGTACTTCGGCGAGGAGAAAAGCAGCGGTGAGCTGGCCGGCGTGCTGAAGACGACCGAGAACACCGTGCGCGCGAGCCTCTCGCGCATCCGCAAGTCCCTACGCGAATGCATTGAACGGCGCCTGGCGCTGGAGGGCGCGCAATGAACGCCGAGCAGATCGAATACCTCGCGGAACGGCACGCGCGCGGAGAACTCGAACCCGAGGACATCGCGCTGATCGCGGAACTCTGCCGCACCGAAGAAGGCGCGCGGCAGTTCGTCGAGGCGCTCGCGGATTACCGCGAGTTCCGCGCGGCGCTCGCGCCCCAGACGAATGCCAGCGAGTTTCTAAAGGTCGTGGTCGCGCGCAGTGAAAAGCGCGGCGTCAGCGGCGTGTTCGTCAAGAGGGTCACCGATGCCGCGCCGCCTCCGGCGAAGCGCAGCGTGCGGTTGACTGCTCGACGCAAGCCCGCCCGCGTACAGCGCGGGAACTTCTTCGCGGTCCCCGCGGCGATTGCGGCCATGGCCGTGCTTGGCGTGCTCGTGTACTTCTGGAAGTTCGCGCCCGACCCGGTGCCGGTCGCGCAGCCAAATCTGCCGACCGAGAGCGTTCCCGCCGCGCCCACGCGCATCGCGAGGGTAGTCGCGCTGAAAGAACCGGCCACGCTGAAGCGGAACGGACGCGAGACGCCTGTCGCCGCCAATAGCGAACTCTTCCCCGGCGACACGGTCGTGAGCAGCGGGCCGCTTCAGTGCAAATACACGGACGAACAAACGTTCTTGAACACGCACGGGCCGGCCGAGTTCACGCTCGAAACTGCCAACGGCGCGAAGCGCATCGTGGTTGTAAATGGCACGGTTATGGCCGATGTGGCGGCCCAGCAGCAGCCGATGGTTTTCGCCAGCCGCTTCGGCGAAGCGCGCGTGCTCGGCACGGAACTCGACTTCGGCGTGCAGCGCGGCGGATCGAAGCTGAATGTGCACAGCGGCCGCGTAAAGCTGACGCGCAGTGCCGACAGCGCCACTCTGGACGTGAATGCCGGCTTCACGGCGACCGCGGGGGACGCGAGCACGCCCCTCAACGCGCATCCGCTGGCGCTGAAACTGCCGTGGCGCAGCGTGGACGTCGGCGACGTCAAGCTTCCAGGCACGGTCGCTGCCATCGAGAACGGCTACAGCATAGCCACGTCAGGCGCTGACATCTGGGAGAAGGCCGACGGCTTCCATTTCATCTACCAGCCGCTGAGCGGCGATGGCGAGATGATCGTCTGCGTCAGCGAGATGAAGAACGTGGCCGAGTTCGGACTGGGCGGCGTGATGATGCGCGAGAGCCTCTCGGCTGATTCGATCCACGCATCCGTCCTCGTCGGCACGCAGGCAAAGGCGAAGTTCCGCCGACGACGAACGACCGGGGGCGACACGATCAGCACGGGCCCGTCCCAGGGGAACATTCCGCTGCCCCGCTGGGTGAAGCTCGTTCGCAAAGGCGGTCAGTTCAGCGCTTCGATCTCGACGGACGGCCAGAAGTGGACGGAGATCGACAGCGAGAACATCAAAATGAGCCGCGATGTGTTTGTCGGCGTCGTCCTGACCCATGACAGCAATGCGAGCCGCTGCTCCGCGACGTTTACGGATGTGATCCTGAAGCGGTGACGGCTACTTCTTTTCCGTCTGCTTATCGAGCCACTTCTTGATCGCGTCCTTGAACTCGGGCTTCAGAATGGTTGAGAAGTGATCGCCCTCGGGAATCTCTGTCACGGGCACGTCCTTGCGAATCGCCTGCAGCGGCAGCACGTACAACAGCTTGACGATGTCTTTCTCACCGACGATCACCGAAAACGGCACCTTCACTGCTTTCATCTCGGCCTCGGTGTTGGCCAGTTTCGCGAAGCTGCGTGCGCACGCTGCGAATGACTCGTTCTTCTGCTCGCCCTCTTTTCTCCGCCCGTCTTTGCCGACACCTTCCCAGAACTTCTGCAACAGACTGCCGTCCTGCAGCCATCCCATGCCGCAGAGCGCCACTGATTTCACGCGGTCGGGATGCAGCACCATCAATTTGCCGGCGATCATGCCGCCCATCGAATAACCGACGATGTGAGCCTTGCTGATCTTGAGCTCGTCGAGGATGCGAACGACGTCCTCGACCATCTCCGTGCCGTACGCCGCGTCGTCCACGGGCTTGTCTGAGGCGCCATGCCCGCGAACGTCCATCAGGATGACTTTGTAGTCCTTGGATAAAGCCCCGCTCACGCCTGGCAGTTGCCAGTTCAGCAACGCGCTCGAGAGAAAGCCGTGGATCAGCACCACCGGCTCCCCCTTGCCTTCGACAATGTAGTGAATTTTAACGCCTTTGGCGTTCAGCGTTTCAGCGTGAAGGGCACCGCACATGAACGCGCTCAGAAACACCACAGTGAACTGACTGGTCTTCCAACGCATGGGGGAATTCCCTCCACCGCCTGCATGGCAAACGCCAGCGGTTCGAGGTCGAAACGCAAGCTCGCTGCCAACGCCTCACGCTTCGTTGCGGCGGTCTTCCTGATACTGTTCCCACGCGATCTGCTGAAGAAACTGTGCGTCATCTTTCTTCAGATCACACGCATCAAGTCCAACAGGAGAACAGTCCGTCAGGGCCGAGAAGATCACACACGCGTTGAGATAATATCCAAGCTCACTGGCGTGCGCGCGATCGGCGCAATGGAAGTCGAGCTCCGGCCGCATGGGCCACGCCTTCAGCCACGCCATGCCTCCGCCTGCGACGCGCCCGTTGCATTCACGCGCGAGCGCCAGCGCATCGCGATACATCGGCTCGTGGTTGTCCTTCTTCCCTTCGATGTCTCCGCTCGCGTAGAAGATAACGCGCGCACCGCTGTCCTTGGCGGCTTCATTAAACTTGAGACCGTACTCGCGCAGCCGCGCGCCGTTGCCGCCGTAGGCGTAGACGATTTCGTGGCAGAGCACCCAATTCCATTTTCCGCCTTCGACTGCGGCGCGCGGGCGGCCGTCATCCCAGAGCTTCTCGATTGATGCGCCACCGATGACGACTTCATGCACATCGAGTTTGGCTCGTGAATCGGACGACGACGCGGAAAGCCTCCGCACCATCTGCGGCAGGTTGCAGTTGCAAATGATCTGGCTGTTACCAAGCAAGAGCGCGCGCATAACGAATCCTACTTGAGCGAGATCCGGCCCAGTTCGCCGAGCCGGTCGATGATGTGCGCCGCTGTTGCATGTCCGACGTGGAGTTCTTTCAGCAGCACGCTGCTGTGAACTTTGCCCGCGGCTTTGAGCGCCGCTTCGGCTTTCTGCAGCAGCTCATCCGGGATGAATTCGTGATGCGCTTTGGCGATGGATGAATCGCTCGCCGCGGACGCATCAAGGAAGCCGAGCTCTTTCAGCCGCAGCGTGATCGCCGCGACGCACTCCGGCACGGTGCTCTTCGCGGTATTGACGACGATCTCCGGCTCGAGCGGCTCTTCGTACGGATCGTCGATGCCGGTGAAGCCGGCCTTCTCTCCCGCCGCGATCTTCGCGCGAGCCTTCGCGTAGAGGCCTTTCACATCGCGCCGCTCGCACTCGCTGACGGGGCACTCGCAGTAAACTTCGACGAAGTTCTCAGCGCCGATCAGGTCGCGCACTTCTCCGCGGACATTGCGGTAGGGCGAGATCGCCGCAGTGATCGCGATCCCGCCGTTGCGCGTGACCAGATGCGCGACGAAGCCGATGCGGCGGATGTTCTCGTCGCGATCCTCTTTGGTGAAGCCCAGCCCCTTGCTGAGGTACTGCCGCACGACGTCGCCGTCGAGCAAATCTACGGAGCGGCCGAGGCGCGAGAGTTCGGCCGCGACCGCGTTGGCGAGCGTGGATTTCCCCGAGCCTGAGAGGCCGGTGAACCAGATTGTGAATCCGCGCGCCATTACCAGCCCCAATGAACCGCAGAGACGCAGAGAGCGCAGAGAAGAGAAGACATGGAACCGCAGATGAACGCAGATGAACGCAGATGAACATCTCGGGGGTGTATTTTCGTCATCTGCGTTTATCTGCGTCCATCTGCGGTTTCATTCAGTCCAACGCCAGACAATCGACGCCGGACGCCGGACGTGCCGTTAACCGTGCTTCAGGAAATCCTGCACGCGCACCGGCTGGGAGCCATTCGCGATCGAGACGTTCGCCGCGTGGCCGATGAGCACCGCCTGGATCGCCTGTTCGAGCGGCGCCATGCGGTCGGTCGGCTTCGCATCGAACGGACGCCCGAAGAAGTCCTGCTGCAGACCGCTGTCCGCTCCGCCGTGGCCGCCCTCGACCTCGGGGATCGGAATGTTCTTCAAGCCTTCCTTCAAGGAGAAGAGCGTCAGACTCTGCCCGACGGTCTTTTCGAGCCCGTGCATCGAAGCCGTTCCCGCCGCCCACTTCGTGTCGTGGACTTCGCGCAGCTCGATGCGGCCCTTCGTGCCTTCCACCTGGATGTGCCAGCCTTCGTACGTCGCGAACGCGGTCAGGCTGTAGGTGACGTGAATGCCGTTCTCATACTTATAGAGAACGCCGGCCTGGTCCTCGATGTCGATCTCCTTGTCGAAGACGCACGCGTCGCGGATGTAGCCGTCTTCTTTCTCGGCGGCCTTGTAGAGCTTGACGTTGTTCTCGTGCGACCACATGTCGACGTAGAAATCGCACTTCTTCGCGTGCGGGCAGCCCTCACAGCGCTTGTGACGGAACGGCCCGTTCTTGCCGTAGAAGATCGTGCCGCCTGTCGCCACCAGTGTGTCGGGGCGCGAGCCGGCGATCCAGTTCAGGGCGTCGAAGTGGTGCGAGGCCTTGTGGATCAGCAAACCGCCCGAGTTCTTCTTCTGCCGGTGCCAGCGGCGGAAGTAATCCGCGCCGTGCTTGCGGTCGAGATTCTCGTGGAAGTTGATCGACTTCATCTCGCCGATGGCGCCGTTCTGGATCTGGCGCTTCATCTCGGTGATCGACGGCCCGTAACGCATGTTATGCGTCACGAAGCAATCGGCGCCCTTCTTCGCGTACTTCTTCGCGGCGGCGAGAATATCGCGGCACTGCTGCCCATCGACGCAGAGCGGCTTTTCGCTGATGGCGCGCTTTCCGGCCGCGAGTGTCTGGACGATGTAATCGGCGTGGGTGCTGTCCCGCGTGGTAATAATGACCGCGTCGGGGTTCACCTCTTTGAGCATCTTCTGGTAGTCGGTGTAGAGCGGCAGCTCGGCCGCGCCGCACATCTGCGCCGCATTCTTCAAACGCACTTCATTGTGGTCGAAGAGCGCCGCCAGTTCGCAGTACTCGGTGAATTGTTTAAGCAGCGGCTTGGCGAACATGTAGATCCCGCGTCCGCCAGTGCCGGCCCACACGTACTTTTTGCGCTGACCCATCTCGGGTGTTCTCCAAAGAGGTGAGCGCGTGAGTGTAGCGAGGTGCAGGGGCGCGGCAAGAATCGGAATGGAGCGTCGCGTGACGGCGCGACTTCGGCACTGGTACTATATAAGGAGTGGCGGTAAACCCCCGCTTCCGAAAAACACACCAAGTCCATGTACGCAGCCTCTTGAGGCGAATGGAGTTGCAATGAGTAGAAGCTGGCCGTGGCTGATGGCGGGATTGATCGTCGTGATCGCCGTCGTCGCTGCTCTCTTACGCGAACCTCGGGACAAGGGAACCTTTGCCGAGCCTGGCACGGAGAAGATCTCCGCCAGTGCCGTCGTCGCGCGCAACGTCCCGCTGATCGTGCGTTTCGTTGGAGACCTCGCCATCGGCGGCAACAAGCAGCCCGATGAGTCCATCACGCCGTTTGTCATCGGTGACGAACTCAAGCTCGACGCCGAAGCGCAGAACGCCGTCGAATATCGCTGGTCGGTGAACGGCAAAGTGCTCGCCGAGAACAACGAGGAATGGAGCACGCGCAAAGACCGCTACTTCACCGTTGAGGCGGCCGGCGAATTGAAATTCGAACTCCAGGTCCGCGGCGCGGATCCGCGCAAGCTGTCTCAACCGAAAGATGTCACGCTGAAGACGGACGCGCTGTACATGGAGAGCTTCGAGCCGGGAATGATGGAGCAGGACGATCACGTGCTGACCGGCTACGAGTACACAATGAACGTCTACATGTATCAGCCGGTGGGCGACGTGGAGTACCGCTATCGATATTCGGTGAACGGCCAGCCGGTCCGCCACCCGGACGACGATGAAGCGGAGGACACCGACGGGGAGTGGTGCGAAGAGGATGTGTTCACGTACGCCTTCCCCGCGCCCGGCACCTATAATTTCAAAGTTGAAGTGCGGCGGGCGAATTACGACAAGGTTGAGATTGAACGCGAACTGGGGCAGACGATCACGGTGGCGGATGCGGTACTGACGTCGTTCGACGCCATTCCGGAGAAATACGCGGCATTGGGGACGAGCGTCGATCTCGACGCGTTCCCCGAATCACTGCATGGCAAGTCTGAAGTGCGCTTCGGGGTGAAGAAACTGAATGACGCGGATTTCGAGTGGCTGCCAGACGAGGATGGAGCGATCTGGGGAGGGTCAACACGCGCATGGACGCCGAAGGAGTCCGGGAACTACCTTCTGCGAGCGGAGATTCGCGAAGTAGGCAAGGAGAAGGCGGACGATAATCGGGAACTGCAGTTCACGGTGACGGAGGGGGATTTCTAGCTTTTCAGGCACAGGTGCAAAAAAATACAGCCGATAGAGTAAACGCGCGAGGTGAAGTTCGTCACAAACG
>Ga0196964_10001814_pt1 | contig 10471 bp, 7 predicted proteins | sample S1_10metaG_FD_148615 | JGI IMG/M metagenome (GOLD analysis project Ga0196964, IMG submission 148615) | Soil microbial communities from Anza Borrego desert, Southern California, United States - S1_10 | ecosystem: Environmental > Terrestrial > Soil > Desert | place: USA: California | collected... | reverse complement strand
AAAATTTGTTCAAGAAATTTCTTGGGTATATTGGCCTGTTTGGCAATGTCGGCCGTAAGCAGGTAATCCCTTTCAAAATTCTCTGCCAGGCGAATCAATGCTTTGATGGCGTATTTACACTTTTTAGACATCATAACCGCGCGTACCTGCTATATGTGGCGAAAGTAGCAAAATAAAAGGCCCTGTTTAGGGTGATTCGATTTAGTCAAATCGTAAGAAACTGATTAAAAATTTAACAGGAACGCTTCTTCCAATAGTATTATAAAACACTATGTAAAAAATACGGCAATATGTAAAAAGTCATTATTGGCTTAAAATCAACCATTTAATAATTTAACACGTATTTTTCATCATTTTTTCGTTGTATTTCATGTAAGGGGGCATACATTCCATCCATCTATTAGCTATATTCACGTTGAAAACCAAACTTTTAGTTAGGTTGTAAACAGTGAAACCAAATTTTAACGTGTAGCGTAAGTAGGGTCCAGTGTTTTTGACCAATAACTAAAATGCAGCAATTATAGATGGAGAAATTTTACACGGTGCAAACCACACACATGCGTCATGTTTTTATTACAATGAGGTTATTCTTATTGTGTTTGCCAGCAATTATTTTATACAGCCCGGTTCATGCCGGTAATACCTGTGGTGCCGCAACAGCCATTACGGTTGGCAATTGTGATGCCTTACAGGTAAACGGTGCATCAACAGGAACGGCAACAACCTGCACGGGTACAGTTGCAACCGAAGAGTGGTGGAGTTTTACCGCTGTGGTGGGTGCATCCTATACTGTTACCTATACCACAACCAGTAGTGACAATCCGGCAATACAAATATTTACTGCCTGCGGTACATCTGTTTCATGTACAAATGCTACCGGGAACGGAGTAGGTGTGGTGGAAACAGTGACATTTACCGCCACTGCAACAACACACCGTATACGCATTATAAATTATAATTCAGGGAACATGGATGGCAACATGTGCGTAACAGGAAATCCTCCGTCACATAACGATCCCACCGGAGCCATAGCGCTTACTGTAGGTACTTCCTGTAGCCTTACTGCTTCAACTAACCTGTATGCCACTTCATCAACGTGCGGCACCATTCCCGTACCGGGCTGTGCCGGTTACAGCGGTGGCGATGTTTGGTTCAGCGCGGTGGTTCCTGCTTCGGGAGGACTGCTTATTGAAACAACATCAGGCGTTGTTACCGATGGAGGCATGGCTCTGTATACAGGAACACCTTGTGGCGTGCTTACGCTTGTTTCATGTAACGATAATTCCGGGCCGGGATCAATGCCCGAAATTACAGCAACAGGTCTTACGCCTGGTTCAACCGTGTACATTCGTTTTTGGGAAAACGGCAACAACAACAATGGTACTTTCAATATATGTGCAAGCAACCCATGCCCTGATGGAATTCCTGCCAATGACGAATGTGCAACGGCTACCGCACTTACGGTGTATGGTTCAGCCTGTACCTATACTGCCGGAACCATTTCCTGTGCAACAGCATCGGCCGATGCCAACAGTTGCGGAGCAACACTTGATGACGATGATGTATGGTATAGCTTTGTTGCTCCCACAACCAGTGTTTACATTAGTATATCCAACGCATCAGGAACCACTACCGATATGTATCATTCGTTATACACCGGCACCTGTGGTTCGCTTGGTGCAGCGTTGGTGTGTAGCGATGCCGATGCAAGCACGCCAACAGGACTTGCCATCGGACAAACATATTATATTCGTGTTTATACTAATAGCACATCCGTACAGTTCACCGATTTTGAAATCTGCGTAACTGAAATGAGTCCGTGCGGCAATCCCACCAACAATGACTGGTGTTCCGATCCCGCATTGCTCACCAAAAGTTCAACCGCTACGTTTACCAGCGCCACGGCCAGCACTTATACGGCCGATGATCCCAACGCACAGTTGGATGTTGAATTTTGCGGCACCCTGCAAAACAATTCGTATTACCAGTTTGTTGCGTCAGCAACCACCGAATCATTTGACATTACATCGGTAAGCGGGTGCGCCAGTAACGGAATACAGGCTGAAGTGTACGAAGTTACGTACGATGTAAATGGATGTTGCACTGATTTCAATTCGGTATCAAACTGTTTTAACCCTGGTAGTCCAACTACCGGAACCGTCACAGCAACAGGCCTGACCGTTGGCAGCAGCTATATACTTATGATAGATGGTTATTCCGGTGCCAATTGTGATTTTGTTATTTCAGGTTGGTCCGCATCAGGCGTATTGCCTGTTGAATTGCTTTCCTTTACCGGGCAAAACATTGGCGATGGAAATGAGCTCAAATGGGTTACTGCAAGTGAAATAAACAACAGTCATTTCCTTATCCAGCGTTCATACGATGGTGTGAATTTTGGCACAATCGGGAGCATTTCAGGATATGGGACATCTAATATGCAACACGCTTATACATATTATGATTCGGGCGTTGAAAGCAAAAATGCATATTATCGCCTCAAGCAGGTGGATTTTGATGGCGATTATGAATATTCAAATACCATTGTGGTGTACTATAAAGAGAACAACAATGTGCACATTTTCCCCAATCCCGCCACGTCAACCGTATTTGTAGACCTGTATGCCGAAAACCGCGGCAGTTATAACATACGTGTAATTGATGTCCTGGGCGGTTCTACACAAAAAGCTGTATACGCTGAAGCAGGAGTGAACCATTATTCGGTTGATGATTTTGTACGCCTTCAGAAAGGCGCTTACATTGTGCAACTTGTTTCGGAGACGGGAATGGTCATGAAAAACGTAAAAATCATTAAGCAATAAGGCATGTTACGGATATTACTTATACTGGTTACAGTTGTTTTTACAACCCACGCACTGGAGGCCCAGGGTTTGCCTGATTCGGTTGAAACCGAAATATACCAAAAGGTGGATTTCAAGGTAAAGTCCCTGACCAATGTTGACGATGCTGAAATGATTCGCAATTACCTGATTGATTTTAATGAGGAAAAAATTACGGCTGTAACATATGATCTTGCAAGCAAAATAGTGACAATTTATCATACCGATAAGTTTTACAATGTAGAGACTCTTGCCATTTTCAGGAAATTCGGACATGAAGCGTATTATATAAAAGATAATTATGTGTACAGGTTAAACGGTACTGCATCAGGCATTGTACTTATACCACACGATCCTGCCGAGGATTGATTTTTATTTCACAGAAATTTTTTGTTCAGGAAAAGAACCTGCAGCGGGATCATCTTCCTGTACCCTGAATAAAGCAGCAAGTCTTGTAATAATGGTTCCTTGAAACAGGATGGACATAACAACGCATATAAGCCCAATGTTTAAAAGTTTGTTGGCATGCGGCAAATGTTCAACAATTGGAATGAGCGCAAATACCAGGGGAGTGGCCCCGCGCAAACCTATCCACGAAATAAACCCTGCTTTGCTCCATGAAAACCCCGAAAGGGTAATGAGCGAAATATGCGTAGCAACGGGCCGTGCAACAAAAAGAAGTACAGCTGAAATAAATAGTCCTTCAGGCAAAAAATCGTCAAGCGTAAAAATATTTACCTGAAGGCCCAGAATCAAAAAAAGGATTGTTTCCATGAGCCATGAAAACCCTTCAAAGAAATGGACATTGAATTGCTGGTTTGACCATTTTTTATTTCCCAAATAAATGCCTGCAACATATACGGCAAGAAATGCGCTTCCGCTTACAAGGTTGTTAATGGCATAAATAAGTATGACAGCAGCAATAAGCAATACCGGGTTTTGCCCCTTTTTTAACCGCACATTCACAATAAGCCAGTAAACAACCATTGCAACCAGGTATCCTGACATGAAACCCACCGACATGGTGAATAAAAAATTGAAGACCATTGAATCGTATGATGCCTGGCCGGGGTTTAACATAAAACCGGTAAAACTAACGGTGAGAAAATAGGCCATCGGATCATTGGTTCCCGATTCAAGTTGCAGTATTTCGCTTAGTCCTTTTTTTAACCGCACCTTGCTTGATTCAAGTATGGAAAAAACGGCTGCAGCATCGGTGGCCGAAACAATAGAACCTATGAGCAGTGATTCAAGAAATCCCCAATGTAAAAAATAGTACACCGGAATGGCAACAATAAGGGTTGTAAGCAATACACCAACTGTTGAGAGCACTATGCCCTGGATCCAGAACGGTCTCAACTGGTTCCAGCGGGATTCAAATCCACCGGCAAAAATAATAAAACACAGGGCTATTTCGCTTATGTGAAGTGTAAGCCCCGGGTAATTGTATTCAAAATCAAATTTTCCTCCATTGCCGAATGAAATACCTGTTAACAATGTTACGAGGAGCGTTGAAAACCCGAACCTGGAAAAAAAACGCCCGGCCAGTATGCTTATCATTACCAGCAAGGCCGATACCAAAAGAATATATGGATAGTATCTTTCCATTTTTATAGCCTCAAAACTATAAAAACTTTACAGAATGTCAGTCCTTTTTAGGTGAGAACCACTTTATCATGGCTTAATGATAAGTGTTGAAGGCGTTTGGGCCAACCATACGCTTTGCGTGTCAATCGCTTTTTTCCAACTGTCAAGACTGATTAATAAAAGGTCCTTGTTTTCAAAAAGGCTTTTATTGATTTTATTTTCGTTGTAAAGTGAAATATGGTTGGGCGCAGTTTGTTCTATTGAGCGAATGGTTTCCAGCATTTCAGGGTTATTTTTAATGATGCCCGATGCATCCAGTATCATTATAGAAGAACCGTTATTGTGTATGAGTTTTTGCGCATATATGAGCAGGAAACTGTCACTAATGGAGAAAACCGGTAAAATCACGCTGTCAATTTTTTCAAGGTCTTTATCAATAAAAATCCCTACAGGCACTTTACTTAATTTGATGATTTGCTTGGTGCGTTCATCAAACATGGAAGAGTCAAATAAACGTTCTTTACCGGTTATGGTATCGTATAGCTTTTCAGGGTTGATGATTTTATTGGTCAACCCAAGTACTTTCCCTAAAAACGTGCCGTCAAAAATAGAACGTCCAAGGCCTACAATTGTCAAATCGTAATTTCCTTCGTTGGCAATATCCACAAGTTCTTTATCAATATCAGGTGACGCCTTAAAAACTGTTTTTACCGGTAAATCAAGCTTGGCCGCTTCGGCTTTTATAGGCTTGAAACTTTCACGTTCAAATTCTTTGGCGTTGTATTGGTTTATTTCATTGCTGGGCGATAAGTGCAGCGCGGTTACGGTTGAATTTGCAGTTGATTTCTTAATGAGGCCGTTTGCCAGTCGTAACAGGTTTTTGCCCCGGTAAGGATTCCCAAAAGGCACCAATATCCTGAATTTGCCTTTGTCTTCAATTTCCTGGGGAGCACGCACAGGAATTTTTTCAGGAGCCAACCAATTGATGAGATCAAGCACAGGACCGGTCATAGCCGTTGTTACAAGCGCCATGATTACAAACATGGTATACATGGCGTCAGTTAATACGCCCAACTCAAGACCAATTTTCAATACAACCAGTTCCATTAGTCCGCGTGTATTCATCAACGCGCCAATAATGACACTTTCGCGCCAATTTTGGCCAACGAAACGTGCCGAGAGGGAACTGCCCAGGAATTTACCTGCAACGGCAACAGCAATAATAATTCCGCATAGTTTCCATGACTCGGCATCATTCAAAAGCGGGATTTGCGTTTTTAATCCTGTAACAACAAAAAACAGGGGTAAAAGCAAAATAAGGGAAACGTCTTCCACTTTTTCAATGAACATGTTTCTGAAGTTCATGTTTGGTGGCATAATAACCCCGGCCATAAAGGCACCAAACAAGGCGTGAATACCGATTACTTCGGTTGTGTAACACGAAATAAGCAGCGTTACAAAAAAAACAGCCACCACCGGTTTACTCAGTCCCTCTTTGTTAGAGTATATTTCGCCCATGCGTTTGAGAAACGGGCTTACCACTTTCATCATCAAAAAAACATACACCAAGGCCATGATTACGGTATACAGGGCACTTACAAAACTTCCGGCCTTTACAACTGCAATTACCACCGCCAGGATGCACCAGGCGGTGATGTCATCGGCCGCAGCACAGGTAATGGCAATGGTGCCCACTTTGGTTTTGGTGAGACCGCGTTCCTGTATGATGCGCGCCAGCACAGGAAAAGCGGTTATGCTCATGGCTATGCCAATGAAAAGGGCAAATGACAAAAATTTAATGTCGTTGGGCGCATAGGCTGTACTGTAAATAAAGTACGCAAGGCCAACACCCAATACAAATGGAAAAATAATACTTGCGTGACTGATGACAACCGCTTCCTGGGCTTTGTTTTTGAGCACGCGCAAATCAAGTTCCATGCCTATAATGAACATGAAAAGTATAAGGCCAATCTGGCTTAAAAATTCAAGGTTCCCCATTGATTCTTTTGGGAAAATGAAGCCTGAAAATTCGGGGAAGTAGGTGCCAATGAACGAAGGTCCCAGAAAAATACCGGCCGCTATTTCACCAATTACCGTTGGCTGCCTTATTTTTTTGCAGAAAAAACCGAAAACACGTGCGGTAATAATAATCGTTATAATTTGCAGCAGTAAACGCGCCAGGGGGTGCGTGACATTATGGTGGTAGGTGATTTTAAATTGTTCCCAGGTTGAAGCCTCTAACTGCGGTTCGAAATGGGTCATTTTTTCGGCTTCAAGCAATTCACCCTGACCCAATATCCACCATAACAAAATGGAAAATCCGCCAATAGTAACTACGTAAAATAATAAATTCTTGTAATTTTTTATTCGTTTCTTCATGGCGTTTTATGCAGCCAAAACAGGAATAGTCCATACAAAGAATAAACCCGGGGCGCTGTAAAAGTAAACATTCGGATGTAATTTACGGGGTCGGTTTGAGCTTTTACCGCATCATGGTGTACCGGTTTGACATGAGATCACTAACGGTTATATTAATTGTTGTTTTACAGGCTGTTCACTCAAACGCGGATGCTTATATTATGTATTCAAATTCCCGTATTGACCACGCGTTGTATGACGGGCATGATCCAAAAACCATTGTAATGGGCAAAATTTTAACCCGGAATGATTTTGTTTGGCCCAAATCCGCCAGCGGTGAGCCAATGGTTGTTATGGATGATCCCACCGGACCGCTTTCCATTGCATTCAGGGTAGAGAAGGTTGTAATGGGCGATGGTAAATTGCAGAATAAAAAAATCGACTTCGATATTCAGTCGTTTATGTGGCCGGTTGAATTGGTACCGCTTGATACGGGTACTTTTTGTATACTCATCATGAACCAGGCTTACCAGGACCCCACATGGCGCATTGTAACAGTAGTGCCGGTAAATCTTGAAAAATTTTATAATGGGGGCACACCTGTCAAAAGTATAACGGATAACTATATTGCACGGCTGTTTTTGGAAGAACAATTACTGGCCGAGCTTAAACACGAAAAAGAAACTAAACGTCAGCAGGTCCTGCTGGAACAGGTTGGCCCTATTACCAGTTTAAAAAGCGAAAACGTACTGTTACCATTTACAAAGAGCGTGAATGAGTGGGTCAAACGCGCAGCCTTGGCGGCCCTGGTTTTTGCAACCCAAAAACAAACGTATATACAAACGTTGGCCGCTGACGTAAATGCATTTTTTACAAGGTACGCCAGCCGGAATGATATGATTGGCGGTAATTTTGAATACAACAATTACAGCGCATGGCACCTGTATTACCGTTTTGTATTTTTTCTTGATCCTGACCAGCGTAAGTGGGGCTCACGTTGGGACGAAAACGAATTCCGTACCAACGAAAAACTGGTTGCAAAACTCAAGGCCACGGGGCTTTTAAGCAAAAAAGTACAGGATGTGCTTAAATGCTGATTTTTTTGTATTTTTACAGGGATGATGTTTCGTCCATTCACATTACTGTTTCTTATGGCAGTTTGCACGGCAAATGCCCAAACTGATACACTGGTTGCAAACGGGACCTATAAAGGCAAAAACCTGTATATGCAAAATCCCATGAAAAAAGGGAAAGGGTTTTGCGTGAGAAAAGTCATTGTCAACAAAAATGAAGTTAAACTCAACGTTAATTCCTCGGCTTTTGAAATCCCTTTTGACTCCACGAAGTTTCACCTGGGTCAACCCGTTGAGCTCCTGGTCATTCACGATGAGGGGTGTGTGCCAAAATTATTGGAAATAAACATGGACCGCAAGGCTGTATTTGAATTGGATTACCTGAAGCTTGATTCAATTGGCCGCCTCACCTTTCGCACAAAGAATGAGATGGAAAAACTAATGTTTGCCATTGAACAGTTCAGGTGGAACAAATGGATAAGGGTGGGCGAGGTTTCAGGGCAGGGCAAATCAGAAGGGGCGGTGTATACCCATAAACTAAAATTGCATTCAGGCCTTAATACCGTACGCGTAAAGCAAATCGATTATTTTGGCAAATCAAGCCCATCGGCCCCCGTTGAAGTTAAATCAAATTCCCCTGAAATTTTATTTCTTTCACCCGCAACGGTTACTGCCACCATTGAATTGTCAGACGAATCATTGTATGAGATATATGATGAATATGGCAACATCATCCGTCATGAATCGGCAAAAGACATTGATGTGTCAAAACTGAAAAAAGGGACATATTATTTAAATTACGATAATACCACGAAACGTTTTGGTAAAAAATAATTCTATGCCTGGTTAAAGCACTTTTTTTCAATTCCATTGCCATCGGTTGATATACCAACGACACCATTGTTCACAGTTGCGAAAAGCAGAAATACCTGTGCAGAATGCCGTTGAAAAAGGCCAATTAAAAGTTTTTGCAGCAGAAGAAACATATCTTCTGATGTGTACATACGATATCAACCAGTTCGGTGGGAGTTGCCGATATTTTAGCCACACATCCTTATGCAACCATGCATGGGAAGATACACAAAACCCCTCATTACATCGAGCCTATTGAATTGCTTCAAAAATTGATAAAACAACCAATAAAACCGCTTTCAATATAGCGGGCATGAGTAAATACTAATTGTATGGCATCTGAACCAAGACACCAATGCCTGATTTATGAAGGTCCACCCTCGCAAAAACTCCCCCTATTGGCTTCGGCCTTACAAAGTAAATTGCATGAAGGATACCGATGCCTCTATCTTAACAGCGCACCTATGGTAGCGGGAATGGGGTCAACGTTAGCTGCCATGGGTATTGACGTTGCATCCGAAACAGCAAAAGCCAGGCTTGTGTTTTCTTCCGATCCGGTGGCGTTACCAGGTGAAGACTTTAATTATAAGGTTTTGTTAGGCAAACTTGAAGATTCTATTAATCAAGCAATAAAGGATGGTTACAAAGGATTGTGGGCTTCAGGTGATATGACGTGGGAATTTGGGCCGCGACAAGATTTTTCCAAATTAATGGAATATGAATTAAAGCTTGAAGAATTGTTTGGCAGGAGAAAAGAGCTGTACGGTGTTTGCCAGTACCATAAGGATACATTGCCACAGGATGTAATGCGGCAGGGGTTGTTGTTACATCGCAGCATTGTGATTAGCGATACACTCATACGAATCAACCCACATTATTTAAAATCCTCGTGGCCCGCTGACTTGAAAACAAGTCAAGAGCTTGATGAAACGATAGCTGCACTCTGTGCGATGTGATTATTAAAACAATTGTAATGCAAAGTGAAACGAGTGTACATGGGGCAATTTTCTTTCTACTGCGAAGATTTATTGATCACAGTTTTTCTCCGGGAACCTGGAAAAATTAAACGAATCTGCGGGATGTGGAAAAACTTGCTTTCAGCGAAGATTATCTGTCTGAAATAAAATCCTTTTTGAAAAAATTTGGTTCGAACCGCCTTTTAAAACACAAAAAAGTTGTTTTGGATTTTGTTGAGCCATTTGGAATAGCCAGTAAATACAGGGCTTTGGCGGGTGGTGTTGTGGGTGGGCAAAAAAAAGACTGCATGCCTTTTACACATGCAGTCTCATCATGTCGGGATGATGCGACTCGAACGCACGACCTCGCGCCCCCCAGACGCGTACTCTAACCAACTGAGCTACATCCCGATCATTAGTCAATTGACAATCTGAAATTATCAACCAATCGCAGGCAAAAATAATAATTTATGGCAATAAGAAGGTCATTCAGGCTTAATACTTCCTTCACCGTTGATTTTACCAATTTTAACACCTAAAACCTACGCTCCAGGCCTAAATACCCACCTCACTAAAAGAATATCCCTTACTTTTAGCCCGGTCAAATGAAAAAGGCATTCTTCATAAAAGCGTTTATTTTTTTTTCATTGACGGGTTTTGCTCAAAAAGCAACCATAAGCGGTTATGTGACCGATAAAACTACGGGTGAAAACCTTTTCAATTGCGGCATTTTTATCAAAGAGCTCAACAAAACGGCCTACACGAACGATTACGGTTTCTATTCGTTTACGGTTGATACAGGTAGCTA
>Ga0196964_10001813_pt1 | contig 10473 bp, 8 predicted proteins | sample S1_10metaG_FD_148615 | JGI IMG/M metagenome (GOLD analysis project Ga0196964, IMG submission 148615) | Soil microbial communities from Anza Borrego desert, Southern California, United States - S1_10 | ecosystem: Environmental > Terrestrial > Soil > Desert | place: USA: California | collected... | reverse complement strand
GAGCCGAGGAACATCAGCTTTTCGGCGCCTGCCTCGTACGCGGCGCGGATCACGTTGGCGGCGATGCGCAGATTGCGTTCAAGGAAGTCGACGGGGAGCGTGTCGTTCGCGTTGATGCCGCCGACTTTCGCGGCCGCCAGGAACACGGCTTGCGGCGTGTTGGCGGCGAACCAGGCCGCGACTGAGGTCTCGTCTTCAAGCTCAAGCGCAGCGCGCGGCGCCGATAGGAGGTCGCATCCCGCGCGCTCGAGGCGGCGCACCAGCGCCTTGCCCACCATGCCGCGCTCGCCGGCGACGAACACGCGCTTGCCGCGCAGGGGATAAACGATTTCGCTCACGCTCGGCTCTCCCGCGCCGTATCCCACACGAACGGCGCGTTTTCCAGGATGCCGCGGCAGATCGTGTCGAGCCCCTGCCACCTGCCCGGCGCCAGATCGGCGGCGCCATCGATGGCGACGCGGAAGCGCCGCGACCCCGGCGCGGGCTCAACGAACGGCAGTTCCAGCATGCGGCCGAAGAAGAAGTGGTTCGCGTACCGGAGGGCAAGGTCCTGCGTTTCGGGATCGAGCCGTTTGCCGAACGGCAGCAGCGCAAGCTTAGCCTCGTAGTCCTCCGGCGACGTCGCGTCGTGCGTGAAGCCCTTGCCCCGCACCCAAGCTTCGCCGGCGACGATCACGGGAATGCCGCGCGCGCCCAACTCGACGCCAAGCTTCGTGCCGTAGATGAGCGCCGCATCCGCGCATTCGGCGAGCGCATAGCTCGACAGCGTGTTCTCCGGGCCAACGACGCGCACGTTCGCCGGCAAGTGCGGAAAGCGCGCGGCGATCACATCGCTCACAAGCTGACGCGACGGCGGCGAGCCGCTGACTTCCGCGGGATGGATACGGATCACGAGTTGCAGATCGGGCCGCCCCGTGAACCAGGCGATCGTGCGTTCAAGCCAGTCCTTCTGACTGGCGAACGCATTCGCCGGGAAGTGGAGCTGCGCATCCCAGAACACGTTGGTGTAGGCGGCGATAATCGGCTTGCCGGGATCGAGGCCAAGCGCGGCGACGACATCGGCGGCGCCGGCATCGCGATGAAACTTGATCCAGTCTCCCTCGCCGCTTCTGCGCGAGTCCAGGTAGCAAACGATGCGCGCACGCTCAGCGTGGGCAAGCGGGCGGTCGCGCCACGCCGACACAGGCTCGTCCATCAGCGTGTAGTGATAGCTGCCGTCATGGCTGAAGATGAAGCAGTGGCGGCGGTAGGCCGGATTCCACGTGACCACGCGCACGCCTTTCGCGTGCGCCGCGGCAACCGCGAGACCTTGCGGCGCGTAGATGCCGTGATGCGCCACGACCACCTCTGGCTGCAGCTCATCGATCAGCTTCATGTACGCCGCCGCCGTCAGCGCCGAGGCCTCCACGTAGCGGCGCAGCACCGCCTCCCCGAACGGCTGGTTGTCCAGATCGCTGCGCGCAAAGAAGCGCAGCGCGCCGGCCATTGCGTGCTCGCCAATCGCAACGCCGCGCCAAGCGAGTTGCGCGACAGCGCCCCGCTTCACGCTTTCGGCAAGCGCGCGTGCTTCAGCGCGGTCCGTCTCGCTCAGCGCCCCGCCAAGCTGCACTACGTCCAGACCCAAAGCGCGCAAGCGCGCTTCGGCGGGCGCATGGCAATAGCCGCACAGCAATTTGTCCGGCCCGTTGCGCGCCAGCGCTTCCACATCCGGCGTCAGGTTGAACTCGCACATCTGGCACGCCGGCAGCGCCGCGTCGCACAATACATGCGTCACCGCCGCACCGCGCAGCGTTAGCGCAGCGCCCAGCATGCGATCGACGGTCTCGATCGCAAAGTGACCGCCCGTATTGGTGGCGATGAGGAGGCGCTTGCCTGAGCGCGATGCTTCCAGCGCCCGCCTCCAGTCGGGATCGTCCGCGAGCCGTGCAAGCCCGTCGCGCTGGTCAAGCCGCGCGATTACATTGAGACGCAGCAAACGCGCACGCGCCGCGGCGGGCCAGCGGCGCAGCGCCTCTCTCATGCGCCGAGGAAGCGCTGAATGCTGCGCGCAATCCCCGCGCCATCGAGACCGATGGCGGCAAGAACTTCATCCGTGCGTCCGGACGGCGGCACGTCATCGAGCCCCAGCGAAAGGCAACGCGGGTTTGCGTCGGCGTGCGCGGCGATCGCGGCCAGCACCATCTGCCCCTGCCCGCCCTGGCGATAATGATTGTCGAGCGTGACGATCACCGGATAGCGCGCGGCTACGCCTGCGATCCAGGCTGCGTCGACCACATTGAGCCATGGCAGCGAGATCACTGCGAAGCTCTTGCCCTCATTTGCGAGTATCGCGGCGGCATTCATCGCCTCCGCAACGGCCAGCAACCCCGCCGCGACAATCGCGCCGTCGCGTCCTTCGTGCACGGCATAGCCCTTGCCCTTGGCCGGCGCATAGCCGTCCGGCAGCTTCGCGCCGGTGGCATATGGCATTGACGCCAGGCGCAGGAAACTCGGCCCCTCGTGCGTCTCGATGCACCAGTCGAGCAGCGGTCCCACTTCGTCGGGACAACACGGCTCGACCATCACTATGCCGGGCACGCCGCCGAGCGCAGAAATTTCGCGCACGCTCTGGTGCGAATGCCCAGGACCCGCCGGGATCACGCCGGAGAGACCGCCGACATAGACGATGCGCGTCTTCTCCGTCGCGTTGTTGTAAATCTGTTCGTTCGGGCGCGTGGAGAGGAAGCACGAGAACGAGTGCACGATGGGCAGCATGCCAGCGAGCGCGAGCCCGCCGGCCTGGCTCACCATGTCCTGCTCTGCGATGCCGCACTCGATGAAGCGGTCGGGATAGGCGTCGCGGAACGCGATAAGGCCCATGTCAAGAATGAGATCGGCGTCAAGCGCGACGACGTCGTCGCGCTTTCCCGCCTGCTTCAGCAGCGCTTCGGTGTAAGCGGGAAACAACCTCACCGGGGCGACCGCCGGCGGGGGCGCTTCCGGCCGCGGCGAAACAGAGACGCGCACCGGCTCAAGCTTCAACGCGGCGAGCTTCTTCGCGACGTGCTGCTCCAATTCCTCCACCGCGCGCTGGTAGTGATCCGCGGATGGCGCGCCGGAGTGGAACTTGAACATCTCGACGTCGCTGTCGATCGCAACGCCCTCCATGAACGACACGCCCTTGCCCTTGATCGTGTCGGCGATGATGATCTTGGGCCTCTGCACTTCCTTGCGCAGATCGGCAAAGCACGCGGCGAGCGCGTCGTGATCGTGTCCGTCGAGCCGCTCGCAGCGCCAGCCGAACGCCTTGAACTTCGCTTCGAGGTCGCCGAGGTCGGACGTGCGTGCGAGAGAATAGTCGGACTGGATCTTGTTATGATCGACGATCACGGTGAGTTCGCCCATGCGCCGGTTCGCCGCGGAGACGAGCGATTCCCAGATTTGCCCTTCCTGCAATTCGCCGTCGCCCGTCATGACATAGACGCGCTTTGCAAGGCCTCGCGCGCGCGCCGCTTCAATCATGCCCTTGGCTTTGGAAATCCCCATGCCGAGCGAGCCAGTGTTGGTGACGAGCCCCGGCACGGAAACATCCGGATGGCCCGGCAAGCCGCCGAGCCGGCGCAGCTTGTGCAGCAGCGCTTCTTCCAGCACGCCTTGCGCAATCAGCACCGAATAAAGCGCAGGCGCATCGTGGCCCTTGGAGGAAAAGAACACGTCGCCCGCGCGGTCCATCTCCGAAAGATAAAGATGCGTGACGATGTCGGCGGCGGAGAACGATGACCCAATGTGTCCAGAGCCGGCGTTCGCGATCATGTAGAGCGCATTGAGACGCGTCATGTCGGCGTAGAGCGACATTAGCTGAGGCCTGTCCGCGTTCGCGCGCGCCACGCGCTCGAACTCGCCGCGCGCGATGTAATAGAGCTCGCTCTCAACGACGTCGCCGATCAGATCACCCAAGTCCGGCTCCCCTTTTCCGCGCCATCTATTGCGAGGGATGACGCCGCCGCAACCCCGCGCGGCGCCCGCTTCAGACTTCTTCCAGCCAACTCCAATAATCGCGCCGCCATTCCCCACGCGCGATCGCCAGCGCACTCTGCGCTTTCTCCTGCACCTGCGCCGGCGCGTCCAACGCGCGCTTCAGCGCCGCCGCAAACGCCGCCGCGTCCGCGCGCTCGGCCACCCATCCCGCCGCGCCGTCGCCGATCTGGCTGGCGAGCGCGCCGACGGGCGTCACCACGCACGGCTTTCCGTACGCCAGCGCTTGCGCCACGACGCCCGATTGCGTCGCCGAGCGGTACGGCGCAACGAGGATGTCGCAGGCGGCGATATGCGCCTCAAGTTCCGCTTCGCTCAGCCATGCGGGATCAAAGGGTTCGACCTGCGCGAGTTTGACGCGCGCAGCCGTGGCCGCATCCAGCGCCGGCCCCGTGCCGGCAATGGTGAGACGCCAATCGTCACGCTGCGAAAGATGGGTGAGCGCGTCGGCTAGGATGTCGACGCCCTTGTACGCGATCATGCGACCCGCGAACAGCAAACGCGCCGGGCCTTCGGCGCGCGGCGCGGGCTCACGCGGCTCGAACACGGCGCTGAGCGGCGCCACCTGCAGCTTGTTCACACCTGCGTCCGCCAGCTGGCGCGCCGCGTAGTCCGACAGCGCCACCACGCGTGCGGCCTTGCGCAACAGCGCCGCCTGCGTCGTCCGCTGCAGGAACGGCGCATAGTCGCCCGGATGCGGCTTCGGGTCGTGCGCGACGTACACGAGCGGTTTTCGCAAGCTCACCGCCAGCGGCGCAGCGGCGGCGAAGTTCATCGGCACGATGACGCAATCTGCGTCGCGTGCGTGCTCATCAAGCACGCGTGCACTCGCGGCGAGGTTGACGACGGTGTTCACCGGCTGGCGGCGCGCGGTGATGACGTTTGCGGCGGTGGTCTCGAAGCCGAACGCCAACGCTGCGACGAGACTGGGATCCTGGTTGTGCAGCGACAGCTTCACCGCGCGCTCGCCAAAGTGGAGAGCCAGGCGATGCGCGAGCTTCACAGCATACTGGCTGCCCCCGCCGCCGGTCGGCGACCAGTACCAGACAAGGAAGCGCCTACTCATCACGTCTCACGCGCCGCCACGCGTCGGCGGCGACATCCGCGGCGTGCGTTTCGGTGTAGCCCGCCACTACTTTCGCTCGCGCGGCCGCGCCAAGCGAAGCGCGCAACTCCCCATCGCGCGCCAAGCGCCGCAGCGCCTCAGCCAATGCTTCCACATCATCGCGCGGCGCGACGACACCGACGTTCGGCGTCACGAAATCGCGGCAACCTGGCGCATCGCTCGTGACCAGCGGGCGCCCGCACGCCGCCGCTTCGAGCAGCGAGCGCGGCAAGCCTTCGCCGCCGCGCGAGGGCAAGCAGGCCATATGCGCGCCGGCCCAGAATGCGTTCACGTCGCCCACGCGACCGAGCATTTCAACGCCATCCAGCGCGCGCCAGTGCGCGACCTCCGGCGCCAGCGCGGCCTCGGGGCTCTCCGGATCCGCATCGCCGGCGACGCGCAGCACGATTTGCTCGCCTTCCGCGCGCAGCTTCCGCACGGCCGCGACGGCGAGGTCGACGCCCTTGGTCCAGATCAGACGCGCTGCGACGCCAACGACGACCGGCGGCGGCGCGGGTTCAGGCGCCGGCGCGTAAGTATCGGGATCGACTCCAGCACCGGGCATGATCAGCGTCTGTCCGTTGAACTCACCGTTCGGCGCCAGCCAATCGCGGTCGGCGGTGTTCTCCACCAGAAGCAGCGTGCGGGGCTGGCGCAGCGCGTCCCGCAACGCTGAGCGCAGCTGCTCGCTGACCAGCTGCGTCCACACCGAGCGCCGCACGCCGAGATAGCCGCGCCCTGTCAGCGCGAACACGCGCCCAGCGTCGCGGTAGCCGGACATCGCCAGAAGCGCCATGGGCTTTAGCGCGATTGCGTGCACGATGTCCGGCTGCTCGCGTGCAAGCAGATCGCGCAGGTGTGCAACTTGGCGCGCCACGTCCCACGGCCGCATCGACCCGCGCGCAAACGGCGTATCGATCACGCGTAGGTCCGCCCTCCCGGCAAGCGCACCGGAGTCCCGCGCGGCCACGGCGACATCGTAGCCGTCCGCGATGGCGCGCCGCACCAAGGGCAAGAAATGCGAGCGGACGAACCAATCCTCCGTCGCAAGGAAGATGAGCCGCGGTTTCGTCAATGGCTCTCCCGCCATGCCCGCCCACAGGCGACAAGCGCCTCACGCGTGTCGAGGCCAGCATGTCCGAACGCAGCCCGAAAGCGAGATGCATCAACCTCAAGGCTGCGCACCAGCGGCGCCGGCCCCAGCGCGGCGAAGCCAGGCAAGGCGAACAAGCGCGCAGACCGGCCCATTCCACGCCGCAGCAGCGCCGCCAACTCGGCGGTCGATAGGGCGGGCTCGTCCGCGAGATGAAAGACGCCGCTTGGCGCGTTCTCGTGTCCGAGCACCGCGGCGATCGCGTCCACGCACGAGGAAAGCGCGATGAGGCTGCGGCGATTGTGGACGCCCGCGAACGGCAGCGGCATGTCCGTATCGAGCCAACGCAGCAATTTCGCGAAATTCCCCTTCGCGTGCGGCGCATAGACCAGAGGCGGGCGCAGCACGACCGGCGCCAGCGCGGTGCGCGACATCACGATTTGCTCCGCCTCCAGCTTCGCGCGCCCGTACACATCTGCTGGACGTGGCGCGTCGTCTTCGCTCACCGGCTTGCCTTCCGTAACGTCCGCAGCGGCCTTGATAGAACTCACGTAGATGAACCTGCGCACGCCCGCGCGCGCGGCCTCCTCCACAAGTTCCGCAGTCCCATCGGCGATGCCGCGGCGAATCACATCCTTGGGCAAAGCCGCATGCGCCGGTCCCGCGAGATGCACCACTGTCACCGCGCCGTCCAACGCGCGCGCCCAATCGGCGCCGCGGCCCAGTTCTCCCACGGCGAACGCGCGGTCGTTACGGTCATTGCCCCGTCCCGAGACGCGGAGATTCCATGTGGGCGCCAGGGCCGCTATCAAGGCGGTCGCGATAAAGCCCGACCCGCCCGTGATCAGCAAAGGATCTGCAGATGCGCGCACAAACCTCTCCAGCGCTGGTCTGGCCGGTCTTGACCGGCTCTAACAAGCCCCGCCGCGCAGAAGCCAGCGCCATCGCCGGCGAGGCGTCGTGATCGAGCGGCTGCAGGAAGCGGCGCAGGAGGCGCGCACTTGGCTCTTCGAGCACGCGCTGCCGATCTGGTGGGAGCGCGGCTACGACAAAGCCACGCGCTGCTTTCACGAGCGCCTCACGCTCGACGGCGAGCCCACTGCCCCCGAGCCGCGGCGCACGCGCGTGCAGTCGCGCCAGACCGTTGTGTACGCGCTGGCGGGCCGGCTGGGCTGGCCCGGACCGTGGCGGAGCGCCGTGGGCGCGGGGCTGGAGGTTCTGCTCACACGCGTCTTGAGGCCCGATGGCGGCACGCGCCACCTGCTCGATCCAGACGGCGCACCGCTCGATGAGCGCCGCGATCTCTACGACGCGGCCTTCGCGCTGCTCGCGCTTTCGGAAGCGGCGCGCGCGCTGGAACTGCGGTCCGATCTGATCGGCGCGGCCGAGCGGCTGGAGGGATGGATCCACTGGTATTGGGACGATCCCGATGGCGGCTTCGAAGAAGGCGAAGTCTGCCCAGCACCGCCGCGCCGGCAGAATCCGCACATGCACCTCTTCGAGGCTTTGCTCTCGTTCTATGGCACGACCCAGAACGCGCTGCACCTCGAACGCGCGAGCGCCCTGGGGCACCTCTTCCGCGAGAAGCTGTTCGATCAGCGGCACGGGGCGCTGCCCGAATATTATGATGAGATCTGGCGGCCGATGTCGGACGCGGCGGGCCGGATCGTCGAGCCGGGGCATCACTTCGAATGGTGCTGGCTGCTCTACCGCTGGCGCGCGCTCGGCGGCGAAGACGCAACTGGTGAAGCGGAACGCCTGCGCACGCATGCGGAGACCTATGGGGTCGGCGAGAACCGAGCCGTGTACGACCTAGTCTCGATCGACGGGCGGCCGCTGCAAAAGACATCGCGGCTTTGGCCCCATACGGAGCGCCTGAAGGCCAATCTGGCGTCGCTCGAGGCCACGGGCAGCGCCGAAGCCGCGCACGGCGCGCTCAGCGCCTACACTATGCTGCGCGCTTATTGTGACACGCCAAGGCCAGGGCTCTGGTATGACCTCTTCACACCCGAAGGCGCGTTCAAGCCCGAACCTGCGAAGGCGTCGAGCTTCTATCACATTATGATGGCGCTATTCGAGTTGATCCGCGTGGCGGAAGCCGCAGAGGCGCGCGCATAGCCACGCGCAAGCGCACCGCATCTTTTAAGTTGTAATGAAACTCAGAACGTCTCGTGCGCGAGCAGAAGGTCCGCGAGTTCCAGGTACGGATCGCGGTGGCCTGGCTCGGCGCCGCCGGCATAACTCGCCGGCGTTGCTTCGACTGGAGCCGCCTCAACGCGCGCGGTCGAAGGAGCATCTGCTGCCAACGTGTCAGGCTCGCTCGTGCGCAGACGCAAGCTCGCGTCAGCGCGAACGGTTTGCGGCGCAGAGGCGAACGTCACCAAGCTGTCGCTTCCCGCGAGCACCCGCAGCTGATCGATTTTCGCTTCCGTCGCTGCGCGCGTGATCTCGAGCGAGACCGTCGTGCGTGCGAGTTGATCTTGGATGTCGGCGAGTTCTTCCGACGAGAGCGGCGCCGGATACGGCGGCAGGTTCGCGTACGGATCTTCGGCCTGCGCGGTGTTGGTGTCGAGGCCGAAGCCCGACGCCAAGCTCGTTCCGATCATGCCGCCGAAACCGGCGGGTGAGAAAACAGTGACCGCGAGAACGGTAGCAGCCACGCCCGTAAGGCTGGACTTCACCACGGTGTCTCGGACTTCGCGCCCGTAGTCCGCTGGTTTATCGCTCATTTACCGCTCCCCACGGGGCCAGGCGCGCTTGTCCTGCGCCAGTCCCCTGATACGCGCCAGAGGCGTAACAAAGCTTAAATCCGACGCGGCGCCAAGAGCTAAGAAAGCCTTGCGGAGTGACGTTACTGAAATATCGGCTACCAAATGAGGATGCTCCCTCCGCAAACGTGGGTCCAACATGATCGGACGCGCCGCCCGCGCCGCCTTCCTCGTGCTGTTGCCTGCGTTCGGCGTGGGCGGCGCGCTCGGCGTGCCGGTCTTGCTCTGCCTTGTGGGTGCGCTTTGCTTGCGCCCCTCGCTGCTGCGGCAAGCTGTTGAAAAAAGGCCCCTGTGGCTCGTCCTCCTGGCGCTCTGCGCCGCCCTCGCCGTCCTTTCCAGCGCTTGGTCAGAGCATTCGGCTGGCGTCCAGGCGCTCAAGATCGCGGTGATCATCCCAGCCGGGCTCCTGTTCGCAGCAGCTGCGGCGGATGACCCCCGGCTGACCCGCGCGGGCGCTGTTGCTGGGTTCGCGATGCTGGCCCTGCTGTTGGCGATCGAGGCGGTCTGGGCGCTGCCACTCAACCGCGCCGCCCAGCCGGGCGGCGATTTCGACGAACTTAGCCGCAACGTGAGTCGGGGCTCGAGCCTCTGCCTTGCGCTGATCTGGCCTGCGGCGGCCGCCCTGTCGGCACGCGACGGTGGTGGCTGGAAGCTGGCGGCGGCGGCCGCCCTCGCGGGCGGCGGCTTCATCGCGCTCCAGTTCGGCCAGTTCGCCAACACCATCGCCTTCGCAATGGGACTTGCGGCCTTTCTGGCGGCATACCTCGCGCCGCGCCTTGGCCTCAGCGCCGTCCTCGCGGGGCTCTTGGTCTGGCTCTTGGCCGCGCCCTTCCTCACGCCCGTGCTGCTCAACGCCGTGCCGGCCGACGCCATTCCCTACAGCTGGAACGCGCGCATCGAGATCTGGCGCTACATCTGCGAGCGCATCCTCGAACAGCCCTGGTTCGGGCACGGCCTAGACGCCGCGCGCCAACACATGCCCGCGGTGCCGGTACATCCCCACAGCGCCAGCCTACAGATCTGGTTCGAGACGGGCGTCAGCGGGGCGGGCCTTGTGGCGGCGTTCCTGGTCGCCGGCGGGCGCGAACTCGTGCGCCGCTTCTCCGGCAACCGCCCCGCCGCCGCAGCGGCGGCAGGCACGCTCGCGGCGCTCGGCGCGGTCGGCAACATCAGCTTCAACCTCTGGGCCGAGTGGTGGCTTGCGACGCTCTTCATCGCGGCGGGCCTCGTCGGCGCCCTCGGACGCGCGCGCGTGTGGCTTGCGTACGGTTGCCTTTGCCCAGGGCGGCGCCCTATCGAAGCGCACGTTGGAACCGCCACGCTGCGCGGTGAGTACGAGCCCTGATGACCCCGATATTGGTGACAGGCGCGGCAGGCTTCATCGGCTATCACTTGACCGAGCGGCTGCTGCAGCAGGGCATGCCCATCGTCGGGCTCGACAATCTCAGCGCCTACTACGATGTGGAGCTGAAGCGGGCGCGCTTGGCGCGCCT
>Ga0196964_10001812_pt1 | contig 10485 bp, 11 predicted proteins | sample S1_10metaG_FD_148615 | JGI IMG/M metagenome (GOLD analysis project Ga0196964, IMG submission 148615) | Soil microbial communities from Anza Borrego desert, Southern California, United States - S1_10 | ecosystem: Environmental > Terrestrial > Soil > Desert | place: USA: California | collected... | reverse complement strand
CGCGAAGCGCTGACGTAGGGCGTTCAGGTCCACATCATGACCGTGAAAGTTCGCAAGCATTGCGAGGCACGCAAGCCCGCACTCCGCCACTTCGGTGCTGACAATGACCGGCAGCTTGGATCGTCCGCCTAGGCCCAGACCCGCATCTCGCGACCACCTCATGCCCGCCGCCCCACCGCATAGAGGGGGTCCAGGAGCCACTCGAGCAGCGTTTGTCGCTCAAGAACGATGTCGGCGCTTACGAGCATCCCAGGCTGCAGAAGGATCACGGTTCCGTACGCATCGACGCTCTCTCGCTCCAGGGTCACCAAGATCCTGAAGACCGGCTCATCGACCGTGATGCCAGGCAGGGAGAGATCGCTCGGAGCCATGAGTGTGCGCGAAACCGACCGAACGCGCCCGCGCCCTGTCCCAAACTTCTGCTGGGGGAACGCCGCATACCTGAGTCGAACCTCCTGACCAGGCCGGACGAGCCCGGCAGCGCGCGACGGCGCGTAAAGCTCGGCCGCCATGGTGGACCCGCGAGGCGTCATCAGCAGCGCCACCGACCCGGGCTTCAGCGTCTGTGAGGACGCGATCGGCAGGGCCACAACCCTCCCGGTCGTCGGCGCTCTCAAGACGTTCGTGGTTTGCCCACCAGCCTCAAGCACCCTTTGGCCAAGAACGGCGCGCGTCTCGCGCGCCTCCGCCTCAACGGCCGCGATCTCAACAGGGATTGCCCGGAGCCGTCCTTCAAGCGTCACCACCTCCCGCTCCAGGCCGATACGCGTGGCCAGCAGCTCGGCGACGGCCTGCTGAGCCGTCAGGGCCTCTCTCCGCCGGCGCTCGACCTCCCGTAGCGGCAGGTATCCCTTGGCCGCGATGCTCTCGGATCGTTCCACTTCTGCGGCGGCGATCTTCGCTTGCTGTCGCTGTAACGATACCTGACGGTCAACTTGAGTGAGTTGCGCCCTAACAGCCTTCAGGTCATCGCTGACGCGATGTCTTTCTGACGTCAGTAGGCCAAGCCTGGCCGCATAGCGGTCCGCGGAGGCTGCCTGCTCGTCGGTGAGCTGTTCGCTCAATCCCGCGCCGACATCACCAGTCGGGCCATCTTGCGACAAGCGAAGCGTGACCAGCGGGGAGCCAGCTCCGACCTCCTGGCCTTCACTGACCCATATGCGTTCAACCAGACCGCCGTTAGTGGCCGTCACTCGTACCAAGCCCTGGCTGGGCGAAAGTACGCCCTGAACCGTCTCCTTGCGCGCGTACGTCGCGGTCGCCAGGAAGAGCGCGGCCCCCGCGACGGCAACCAGCGCGACCAGAGTCAACAGCCGGGTCGATAGAGGCGATGCGACGATAACTTCCCCGGAGAGCCGCCGGGCCGCAAAGTCGACCGCCTCGCTACGAAAAAGGTCACCCGACACTAGCGGCAAGTCCCGCGTTGGCGCGAATGTACCGCTTCCTGGTCCCTCGCGTCGTCATGTGGCGACGGCCGGTCTGTCGACAGCGGTGGTTTCGTCGAGGAAGGAGCCCTCGCTCGTCGCGCTGGGTTCGTGGCCCAGCCAGTCGTATTCGTTGGTGGTCTCCAAGTGCCGCCATAGACTGGCGTAACTCAGCTCCTCCGACCCCTCTCCCTGCCAGACGAAGCCCTCCTCCGCCGACGCTAGGAAGCGAGCGAAAGGCTCGATGATCTTCGTGTCGGGGCAGAACTCTTCCTGCCAGAGAAATTGGCCCGCTTCGTTGACCTCGAAGAAGACCCATTCCCCCTCAGGCGTGACTGCGAAGTCGAACGTTCCGAAACGCAATCCCAACGCCCGCAGGAGCGCCCGCGAAGACTCGACGACCCTCGGGGGCACGTCGATCGGTTCTAGATCGTCCAGATAGGAAAAGCTGTTTCGCCAATCGATCGCGCCGGCCGCGTCCGACTGCGAGTTGATCTTGGTGCCAATCGCGACGCCCCCGAAGACCGAGAGCCGGACCTCAAACTGCTTTTCGACGTAGGACTGGTAGATCAGCGGGACGAGTTCGACTGAATCCCGCGGCAGCTCCATTCCCGGTTCAACGATAGCAGTGGTCGATTGGTAGAGACCCTCATCGGACTTCCATCCATGGACGTAAAAGGGCTTCACGCACCCCCGGCCTACGTGCCGGATGAAGGCGGTTACCTCCTCATACCGGTTGGACACGAGGGTTCGAGGCACAGCGAGGCCGACCGCCCGTGCGAGCCGTAGCTGGCGAAGCTTGCTCGCCGCCGCGCCCTTGGCGAACGAGGGGTTCACGCAGAACCGCGCATCGTCCAGCAGCGAACCGACTCCATCGAGAAACGCGAACGCGTTGGCGCGGAGATGCGACTTGTCTGCCGGGTGCACCGAGGCGGGATAGAGGAAGTGGTTAGCTCGGCGGCGATTCCAAACCGTTCCAAGCGGTTCCGCCAGGTTGCCGGTCCACCCATTCAGAGAGAGACAAGCCCCATCAAAATTGAAGGCGACCGAAGCATCGCCTTTTCCCAAGAATGCGGTCTGGGAATAGATCGCCGACGAAACGCCCAGGCGTCGAAGGGCAAGGTCGATGACGGCCGCGTGCACGTCGCGACCCATCGTCAGGATCAGCACGTTTGACTGAGCCTGCGACAGGGTCATCTCGCAGGACCACCGCGTCCAAACCCTTGGGCTTCGCAGACGGCCTGTAGGTTCGAGCCGGACTTCAGATACGAGACCGCAGGATACTGGGGCGTCGCGCGATCAATCACGAACGACCAGGCACTCGTATTCCCGCGGGCGAGTCCAGGTCGCGCCGTCGCCAGTGCAGGAACGGGGTGGTTGCCGCACCCTTCCCTGAGGCATCGATAGCTGCTGCCCCTTGCGGGGTAGATGTCGAGCGTGATCGAGCGGAAGGTTGGCAATGCCATCGCCGCTGTCCGAAACGCCGGGGGAGGAAGCGCTGGAGGCCCGTCCAAAACATGCGCATTTCCGGCCCAAAAGATCCCAGCAACACGTCGCCCTCTTCGGTTGCCCAGGTCCTCGGCGATGCGCTTGGCCATTGCATACCCGCGCGTCGCATCAAACACACCAGGATCCACCTGCACGAATTCGATTCCGGATTTTGACGGCCGAAGCCGCCAGCGGACGCACGCATTTGCGAGTCCGCGCCGCCCGTCCTGGAAGCTGTCGCTCCAGAAGGGCGACTGCGCGAGCGCGCGTGCTGCCCGCGTCCCGTCGCGATACTGAAAGAAGGGCGATCTCTCGCGCGGCTCCTCCAGATACAAGACCACCGAATAGCCAGAGGCTTTCAGCTTCTTGGCCAGGGCCTCCACGACCGCTGGGGCTTCTGCTGTGCCGTGAATCTCTCCGACACCGATGAATACCCGCGGCTCAGAAACGTCTAGACGGGAGAGCTCAACGGATTCCGCCGAGATCGTTGGCGGCGCGGCTTCAGGCGGTCTCGCGTCCGCCTGCGGGGGTGACGCTACGGTCGCTTGGGCGAGAGCGAAGCCGGCGAGAAGAAGAAGCATCGGCGTAACCACTTGGGGCTAAGGCGGCGGCGGCGCGATGCCGCCGCCGCGAATGCAGGTCAGTTCTCGTTGGGAGCGCCGTCCTCGACCCGCTCCTGATCGTCGATCAGGGAGGGCTGATTGCCGCCGCCGCAGTAGGTCATGTTCGGACCCCAGCAGAGGCCGCCGCCGGAGACCAGGGCCGTCTCTTGTTCCGTCAGTTGCCGAGCCAGCACTCGGGTAAGCGGGCGAGTATACATGTCGGACTTCCTCCATGCGCCATAATGGCGGGTTCGCGCGACAAGCGTCGCCGTTGAACCGTAAGTCAGTCTCAACCCATGCGCAATATTTGACGACAGTGCCCGATAAAGTAGATTTCGGCGGGTCCCTCGCTTGAACCACGCTCCAGATGAGGGCCGACGCGAGTCGGCCGGCACGCTCGCGCGAACGTCCGCAGTTTAGCGGCCGGCGGCGGCCTCTGCTCTCACGGCATCGGAAGTTGGCGCCCCCTCTGTAGGGGCGGCGGCCTTTGGAAACGGGGTCGAAAGTTCACAAGTGCACTGCATCGGAGCGGACCTCGGACTCGGCCGACAACCAATCAGTTCGCGATCAGAGCCCTCCTTTCGTCCATGGTAGAGCCTCTGGGTGGAGTCGCCTTTCCCGAATGCGAGGGACCAACGTGAACCGAAAGACGCGAGACCGGTACTGCGTAATCACAGGAGCGAGCGGCACCATCGGCAGGGCGATAGCTGACGCTCTCTTGCAGGACTCTTACGTCCCATTGGCCATCGGTCGTAGCCGGCCGACTGATTGGCAAGGCGAGTTCTTCGAGTGTGACCTCTCTCAGGAAGCTGAGATCGAATTGGTTTGCAATCAGCTAGCGTCTGAAGTGCCCCGCGTGTGGGGTCTCATTAATTCTGCTGGCCAAGCGTTCGGCGGTGAACTTCAAGACCTTACTAATCGTGATCTGAGCCAACTACTTCAGCTTAATACGGTCGCCCCCGCGCTGCTTGCCCGAGGGATTACCCCTTTGATGGCGGAAGGAGGTCGAATTGTCAGCATCTCGTCCACGACCGCATATGGGAAGCGCGGCCGTAGCGCGTACGCTGCTTCAAAGGCGGGGCTCAACGCTCTATCGGCTTGCTGGGCTCTGGAGCTTGGGCCGAGAAATATTACGTCGAATGTCGTAGCTGCAGGGCCTGTCGAATCACCTGTTCTCAGGAGCGCTATTCCAGCGGGGTCAGAACGTGAGCGGGTTCTGCTGGAACAGATACCTACTGGCCGGTTCACTCAACCCCAAGAGGTTGCGGCACTTGTCCTGTACTTGTTGTCTTTTGACGCTGCGAATATCACCGGACAGGCAATTCGATTGGACGGCGGCTTATCCGCCGGCGCATTTTCCCAATAACGCGACTGGGGGCGGAATTGTACGCTCGGCAAATTTTCAACGGTGGCGTGACCTGCCACGCGATCGCCATCGCTGACCGAGTGGGCGTCTTCGATGCCCTTGAGGAGCATGGTTCGTTACGAATCTCGGATTGGGGCGGTGACCGGAGCAAGGCCCCCCTGGCTGCGGTCATGTCCCTACTGAGAGAGGCAAGTATCGTCACCGAGTCGGGTAGTGGAGTGTTTACTCCAGGGCCAGCATTTGCGGATTGTGTTTCGCGTAAGGCACTATTCACTTGGTTTTTTCACGCAAGCGCATCGGTGCTGATTAGCGGACCAGACTTGATCCGGGAAGTTATTGCCAGTCCCCCCGCCCGGGACGGTGCCCTTATAGGATCTACAATGGGAGATCTCGGCCGGCGGCACATCGACAAGGCTCTGTTCTCGATGGTGTCGTGGCGAGATTTTGAATGTGTGCTCGATGTCGGGTGTGGGGATGCATCGCGCCTTCAACGAATAACGGAAAGGTTCGGGATCAACGGTGTCGGACTAGAGCTAAGCGAAGCAGCTCTGAGGGCTGCAAGGGACCGACTGAATGAAGGCTCTTCTTCCCTCGCTCTAGTTCAGGGGGATGCGCTCGCAATGGACTTCGACAAAGCTCTGCGAGACAGAGTGGACATCCTCATCATGTCGCTTCTGGCACACGACCTGCTCCCGGAGAAAAGGGCCGCCGACACCCTCCATATGTGGAAGACTAGGCTGCCCAATTTGAAGCGCATGCTGATCTGCGAAACCGTTCGAGCCGACGAGGGGTTGAAGGGCCTCTCGGTTGAGGTGCCACAGCTCGGCTACGAGTTCCTCCACTCCTTAATGGGCATCGAAGTGGAAACCGACGCGACCTGGCGGCGGATATTCAGTGCCTCGGGGTGGGAATTGGTTCAGACTACGAAGCTCGATGTCCCATCGAACACGATGGTCTATGTTTGTGATCGGTCGTAGGCCCCGTCACTTGGATCGCCAAATTCGTCCGCAATGATTTTCGCAGTGTTCGACCGTTCGGATGCGTAGAAGTAGTTCCGGCCGATACAGGTGCCCCTAAATCCGAGCTTTCTGGCGACGGTCAGCTTCTCTTTGAGACTGCCATCCGGGACGCCCCCCGCCAGCAAAAGCGGCGGAGCTCTCCGAACCGCCTCACACAACTGTCCGTCGGCGGCTATGCTAAGGTCTGTGGTGGGAAGGCGAACTTTTATGAAGTCGGACCCGAGCTGGGTTCCGATTGCCAGTGCTCGTGCCATGGAACCTGCCGTGACGCCGGAGTAGGCCAGCATCAAGAGGGTAAGCAAACCAACGCGCTGGGCGTGTTCAACCGTCTCAAATGCCAAAGCCAGATTCGGGCCGGCTGCATCGACGTCGAGTTCGACAGAAACACCCACACAGTCCAACGTTAGCGCATGATCGGGCCGCAGAAGCTGGGCCTTGGCCGTTCCCAAAGAGGAACTTCCATAGAGCTGGAGGAACACTGGCAATCGCGCGGCCTCAGGTAGAAGCCGGATCATTCCCCGGTGGCAGACAACGCCGTTTACGCGAAACTCCGAACAGTCTCGCGCAATTTGCTCCGGCGAGTCTTGGCCGTGGTACCACCCGTCGGTGACGGCGTGATCCATTGCTAATAGGTGGATCGGACCCCCTGATGTCAGTCGTTTGAGCCTCGATAGCCGGCCGAGAGAACCCGAAGAGTTTGCGCCGCTGTGAGTCATCAAGGTCCGCTTTCTATGTACCCTTGGATAGAGGGTCGCTGACCTCACCCCGCAGGGCGTGTCTCGACCAAAAGGAAATGGCGCAATGGTCCCGTTTAAGTTCGTCGAAACACTACCAGATTCCTTCTTCGACGCCGCTACGGCCGTGATCGACGGCCGTAGCCTTGGCGTTATCTGCCGGTCCTATGTTCCAGACGAGGTTTCGGGCGAGATCCTCCGGCGGTTTCTAAGACACCCTCAGCTGCGACGACGAATGGGCGACGCGGAGGGGGCCTATTTAGGGACGTTCCACTGGCGAAAGCCAAAATCTGAATACCTTGCCGAGTGCCGAACCCTTGCTTCCGCTGTTGAGTCGTTTTCGCCGGAGTGGAACGACGCGATTGGGCGGCTCAACGACACCTTGGCAACCACCGAGACGACGGTAAGGCCCGCGACTTGGGAGCGGGTGCGGGTTGCCACGCCATTGGTGCGAAGCTGGGAGGGGGACGACGACTTTGCGCTCGTTCCTCACGAAGACGCATCCCAGTGCACCGATCCTATTCAGGCCGGCTTTGAGGCCCAGGAAGTCGCGAGGAAGCACCGAGTCTGCAGTCTTAATCTGTGCATTGCGAATTCAAGTGGGGGTGAGTTGCAGCTTTGGAATCACGTGCCGACGCCAGCGGAGAAATTGGAGCTGGGCACTTCAATCGAAGGCGGGCCCTACCCAACAGAATTCGTCAAGCAAATGGAGACGACAGTGGTCCCCGTCCATCCTGGTGACCTATATATTTTCAACGGCTCGTACCTTCACGCGGTCAGGGCCGCAGCGTCGGACCGTGCAACAATCTCCTGCCTGCTTGGTCGTCTTTCGGCCAGCGAAGTAGTCACATGGACGTAGCCGACGCGCTCCGATCACGACGAGAATTGGAGGCAGTCGCGCGGGTGAACGCGTCCCGACACTCTCGAGCCTGAATCTCGCTTAGAAAGTCCTGACCCTCCAAGAGACTCTTCGCCCGTTCATGATCGAGCTGGGTTATGCGGTAGATGGAAATGGCCGCACTATTTCGAAGGTTTTCGTTCCGAAACCGAGCTTCTAAGTAGTCGAGATTGCCTGTCGGGCTACGACAAATTTGAAGCTCGACTTCTAGATGAGACGGTTCTTCTGATAGCTCAACATAATCCAGATATTCCGACGCACTCATCCTGCCCGAGGAAACCAGTTGAAACCTCGCTATCTTAACCAGGAAGTGAGGATCATTTTTCTGCCCGGCCTCAGCTAGATATGTAAAGTATTCCTCCGAGGAGGCATTGAGAGCCGATATGAAGTTCGGCTTGTCTTCTATCAGGTACAAAAGAATAAGGCGGTCCAAGTTCGGAAGAGATGTAGTGCTCAAAAGGCTAGCGATTGCAGGAGGTATCTCTCCGGCCAGGCGGCGACGCGCAAAGTAGAGCAAACGCGTATCAAGGATGGCTTGATTAAACTGATCCTCCTTAATGTCTAGCCCAGACCCTTTGAGAAAGCGGTCCATCATAGATTGGGCTAGAAAGTATTCGAAGATAGTCTTAGATCCAAATTTGTATTCTGGCTCCTCACCATCTTCTCGTTCTATTGGAACGAGGCACCCATTTGTTTGAAGAAAATCACTTAGGGAGTTCTGGTCAGATGCCTGCTTACCCAGCGGGGGCCCTGCTTCCTTAAGCTTGTCTTCGATTGTTTTCAGGGGAATTGAGATTGCTCGCGTCGAATTTCGAACCGGCGAGTCCCTCCCAGAGAACACTGAATATGACAGGCTCGTGAGAACAGCTCTCTTTTTAATAGAGTTGATGTAAGACCGCCCCTGGTCGTATGACCATGAAAGTGCGTGCTCAAGATATTGCTCATAGATTTCGCCATATTCTGGTATCCAGCCGTCTGGCTGTGTCGAAATTATCGACAGCAACATCCGCAGGACCATTGGGCGCAACAAATCGTTCAGGTCGCTCGGTGACAGCGATGTCGAAATATTTCGGAAGTGTTTCGAAGCCGAAGGTAAGTGTTTGTCTATTGCCAGCTGAACCCTCCCCGGCGTCCACGGCTCAACCGTCAATAAGTCCAGATTCCGAACACCGAGGGCGTCTAGTCTTGAGCGGTACCTTAGCTGCCTGACGAACTCATGACTCTTGTCAGTTAGCGGTCTGTTGGTAACGAGACATACCTTCATGCTCCGCAGGTGCTCGGCGACGGCACGTAGATCAGGCGCGCGGCGCAGGAGGCCCGCATAGTTTGTGATCTCGTCGAAGTGGTCGACAAAGATGGCGGCGGGCCGAGCGGCGACAGAGGATGGAGGCGGAATGTCCTGCGTCGAGTGGTCGAATATCGATGCGCCGTACTTCGGCCGAACAACCTTGTTCAACAAGTGGCTCTTGCCCGCGCCATAGGCTCCGGAAATGACTAACAGATGGGCGTCGGGGTCTGAAATCCAGTGGCGGATCAGATCCTCTGACGATCCGGTCGCGGTTGCGCCGGGAAACTTGGACAAGGTCGCCGGAAGGTCACCAAGTTCAGCGAGCACTTGGGGTACGCGGTGATCTTCGCCCCAGCGCGGCAAGGGTGCCGTTAGACCCATCGGCGGACTCCCGCTTTGTGGGCCTCGCTTACGAGGCATCTCGAACTAGACCACCCGGCCCTCGCGTCCAAGCGGCCCCTCTTTCGTCGGTGAAGCTCATCGTGATGGCAATGGAAGGGTTGGCATCTCGGGGAATTCCCGCCAACGGCAGAACCAGTAGACCGCCATTCGGCCCTATGGGGCCCTTGTCCTCATTGTCGATGGAAACCTGCAAGGCGGGGTTAGTGGTTGCGGCCCTCACGGCCCAAGAAAATAAGGCGAATGAAGCTCCATTCTCGACGACCAACGCCCAACCTCCGTCAGGAAGCACGCCTTCATCGATCCCCGTGCGCCGGCGAAACGGAAGCGATGAGCGTTCGATCCAGCACGCAACCTTGTTTGCCTCGCTCAGTTGCTTCTCAAGTGCTGCCGCTCGTTCGGCCTCTGCTGCCCTCCGCCGCTCGTGGCCCCAAGCGTAAAGCGTGAAGGCAAAGACCGCGGCAGTGACCACTCCAGAAAACCAGGTCGCCACATCACCAATCTTCACTCCATCCTGCGCGGGCTCTCGGTCAGCAGGAGCGGGAGCGGGAGCGGGCGTCGAAGAAGAAGCGGCGCGCGGTACAGAAACCTTCGGCGAAGCGAGCCCTAAATTAGGGCACGCTCCAAGTAGGGCTATCAGGGCAACTGTCGCGAGCCAGAACCGCATCCGAAGTCAGCGTCCAACTGGGAGCTCAAAGCGAGGTCCGTCCGTCAAATTGACCTCATCGTGAAGAATCCAGCGAGACACCTGCACCTCATACAGCCGATGAGGCACCTCGTTTCGTCGGATTTTGGCGGCATCGAGCCCCGCCTTGGGCCACCGCAGGAGGAACGTGCGGAGGGAGTCGTCGAGGTCATTATCCGGAACGACCCTGGCCATACCGGTGAAGGCCACGCCACGGACCTTTTGGCCGAGGGCCTTCAGGTCCATGTCTAGGATTCCGCCGCCGACGGCCGGATTGGCTGCAATATGAACCGAGTGGTTCCTTGCGGTACTCGAGGTAAACAATAGCCTGTTGGACGGCCAGTGGATGGCATACCAGACGTGACAAACGTGAGGACCATCTGGGCCAAGTGTCGCCAACTGCATCACCTTAGCCGCATCTACATAAGCCCTTAGAAGGCTTTCTTTCTGATCGTCGTTCATAGGCCGTTTCCAGAATTTATACCACGGAATTGCCATTGGGTCTGTCAGTCTGAGCTGCCCCCGTTACGGGCAAATCGGCCCGCCCCATACATCCATCCAGGATGCGTCTTTACCACGATC
>Ga0196964_10001811_pt1 | contig 10488 bp, 12 predicted proteins | sample S1_10metaG_FD_148615 | JGI IMG/M metagenome (GOLD analysis project Ga0196964, IMG submission 148615) | Soil microbial communities from Anza Borrego desert, Southern California, United States - S1_10 | ecosystem: Environmental > Terrestrial > Soil > Desert | place: USA: California | collected... | reverse complement strand
CAGCAAAACTTCGCTGGCCACTAAAGGCAAAACAAAGACAGGCACAACTCTGAACAGTAACCGAAGCCTGCTGAACAGTAACCTGAACAACAACAGCTTCAGGATAGAGACTACCGGCGAGTTTACGGGTAACAGGATCTTCAACACAACTCCGGGTACCGGTGTTCAGACCGTGTTTGAGGTAGGTACTGCTGATCCCGGTACGGTAAACAACATGATTCCCCAATACGATACCAGTAAGAACAACGGGCATTGCCTTGGTTGCGGTTCAGGTACACTGACTGACAGTCATGACTGGATGAACAGGTAATAACCAATCAATACGATAAATGGTCAGCTTCAATGCTGGCCATTTATCATTTTTTATCAAAAAACAATAGCTATGAAACAGCTGATCATAATATTCCTATTGCTCTGCCCGGGATTTACCGCTTTGGGGCAGGCAAACAAACAGCCGGTATACGTGGATGACGCTCCATCAGTGTTCAATTATACCTACGATGCCTATTACAACTATGCGGACCAGGGACAGGCGATGTACCAGAACAATCCGCACTTCTATCAGAAGGATAATTTCTCCAGGGATTTTCCCGATCCCGGAAATGGTTTCTATACACGTCCCGGCAACAGCAATCCCGTGAATCAGCAGCTTTATGACGGTCCGCCGGCACCGGCTACAACCATTTACAGCGGGTATATCCCCGTGCGCGAGGCGGGTGGAACTCCGGCTTACGGCAGGGACGGTAACTACAGGTAAAACGCTGAGTTAACAATGTTTTCACAGTTTAATTACTGCCATGGAATGGTTTTTTGCCTGTAGCTGACAGATGAATGTTTAAGAGTACGGATGAATAAAACTAAAGGACTATGAAAAACTTATTTTTAATGCTGGCAATAGCGGGATGTACCGCAACCACTGCCGTCGCCCAGTCTTCGGCAAACAGCAAATTTGCAAAGAATTACCCGGTGTGCCTGGTCGGCGGCCAGTACCAGATCTGTAATTCAGGGATGTCTTCTGAGATAGGCAGGACCACAGAAGTGTCTTCTGAAGGAATCCGGATGGAAACGACTTATGTGCACCTCGGCAGCAGCTCCGGTAATGCACGTTACCGCGGCAACCGGATCCGGGTGAGCTATGATGAGCCGGATGCACCCTATGAAGGCAAGGAAAGCATGGTAAACGATGGCGTGCAGAAGAACAAGCACAGGAACATCAATACCAACAACGGTGCTTATGATCTGCCACCGAATGATGGGGGCAGGTAATAAGATCCTGGTAGATTAGATAAAAGAACAGGCTGACAATTTCCATTGTCAGCCTGTTCTTATTTATGTCGGGAGTGCTAGACCGCGAAGCTTTCTCCGCAGCCGCAGCTCCTGCTGGCGTTCGGATTGATAAAATGGAAGCCTTTCCCATTTAGTCCGTCCGAGAAATCCAGCGTAGTATCGCAGAGATAAAGAAAGCTTTTCAGGTCGGTCACCAGCTTTACGCCATTATCCTCGAACACCTGGTCATTAGGTTGGGATTCGTTGTCGAAATCCAGTTTATAGGACAGACCGGAGCATCCGCCGCCCACCACACTTACACGAAGGAAATAGTCTTCGCTCAGCGCCGCGTCTTTTTTCAGCTGAGCGACCTTTTCCCTGGCCTTATCACTGATGTAAATCATAACCTTTTTGCGTTGGAAAATTTGCTTTCGTTACTGATCCGTTCTTAGTGTTTTTTTTCGTCCAGCTCCAGCGCAGGAAGTCCGTTCTTTACACGATAGTCGTTGATCGCTGCTTTGATCGCGTCCTCCGCCAGTACTGAGCAGTGGATCTTTACCGGGGGCAGGTTCAGTTCCTCAACAATATCCATGTTGTCTATCTCGAGCGCCTGGTCAACGGTCTTGCCTTTCAGCCATTCGGTTGCGAGCGAGGAAGAAGCGATAGCGGAGCCGCAGCCGAAGGTCTTGAACTTCGCATCGCGGATCACACCGGAGGTTTCATCTACCTCGATCTGCAGGCGCATTACATCGCCGCACTCCGGGGCGCCAACGAGGCCGGTGCCTACGTTCTGCTTGGCTTTATCCAGCGTTCCCACGTTCTTGGGATTCTGGTAATGGTCGATAACTTTTTCAGAGTATGCCATAGTGGTTGTTTTTTTATGCTCTCTGCGCAGAGCGCAGCTGCTGGTTAATGTTAAGTGCCATGCCGGGGCATGACCGGATTATCAATGGTGTGCCCATTCAATGGTGTTCAGGTCTATACCGTCCTTGAACATTTCCCAGAGCGGGCTCATTTCTCTTAATTTAGTCACGGTTTCCGAAACAGCCTTGATCGTATAGTCAATCTGCTCTTCGGTCGTAAATCTTCCCAGTCCGAAACGAAGGGAGCTATGGGCAAGGTCATCGCCGAGCCCCAGCGCCTTGAGCACATAGGAAGGCTCCAGAGACGCAGAGGTACAGGCAGAGCCGCTGGACAGCGCGATGTTCTTATTGAAGCCCATCATCAGCCCTTCTCCTTCCACGTATTTGAACGATACGTTCGCTACATGCGGCAGGCGGTGTTCGCGGTTACCGTTCACATAAGCTTCTTCCAGCTGCAGCAGGGCGTTTTCCAGCTTATCGCGGAGCACGCTCAGGCGCTGCGCCTCGCTTTCCATTTCCTGCTGGCAAAGCTCGCAGGCCTTTCCGAAGCCTACGATACCAGGTACATTCAGCGTACCGCTGCGCATGCCGCGCTCGTGTCCGCCGCCGTCCATCTGGGCAGTTACCTTTACCCTCGGGTTCTTGCGGCGCACATACAGCGCACCGACACCCTTCGGTCCGTACATCTTATGCGCGCTGAATGCCATCAGGTCAATACCGTCAGCGTTGACGTCAACCGGAATTTTGCCTACTGCCTGGGTGGCGTCGGTGAAGAACAGAACCCCATGCTTGCGCGCGATCCTGCTGATCTCCCGGATAGGCTGGACAACCCCGATCTCGTTATTGCCATACATGATGGAGATCAGGATGGTCTTATCCGTGATCGCTTTTTCCAGCTCCTTCAGGTCTATAAGCCCGTCGGCCTGTACCGGCAGGTAAGTGACCTGTCCGCCCAGCTTCTCGATATGCTTGCAGGTATCCAGCACTGCTTTGTGCTCGGTGGTGCAGGTAATGATATGGTTGCCTTTCGTAGCATACATCTCAAATACCCCTTTCAGGGCCAGGTTATCCGCTTCTGTTGCTCCGGAAGTAAATATGATCTCTTTAGGATCAGCGCCGATCAGCTTTGCTACCTGCTCCCGCGCGTAATCCACGGCTTCCTCAGCCACCCAGCCAAACGCATGGCTCCGGCTGGCCGCATTGCCGAACTTCTCGACGAAGTAAGGCAGCATCGCTTCCAGCACCCTCGGATCCATGGGCGTGGTGGCGTTATTGTCCAAATAAATTGGAAGATTTAAACTCATAAAGTATTAGTTCTTGGGTCAATTTAGCGTGTAAAATTACGCCAATTAAGCTACTTTGCCTGTTAAAAACTGATTACAGGGATAAATGTTCCCATATTCAAAAACTATTTGATGATGACGAAGATAGAGCACCTCGGTATTGCGGTGAAAGAGCTCGCACAATCCATTCCCCTCTTTGAACAACTGCTGAGCACGCCCTGCTATAAGCAGGAAGAGGTGGCTGGCGAAGGCGTGATGACCGCATTTTTCCAGGTAGGTGAATCCAAGATCGAGCTCCTGGAGGCTACCCGGCCAGACTCTCCCATTGCCAGATATATAGAAAAAAAAGGGGAAGGGATACATCATATCGCTTTCGACGTGGAAAACATTGAAGCGGAGATCAAAAGGCTTTCTGCCCTTGGTTTCGAAGTGCTGAACGAAGTGCCGAAGCTGGGAGCAGACAATAAGCTGGTCTGTTTTCTGCATCCAAAATCTACCAATAGCGTACTGATTGAACTTTGCCAGGAACGGCGCAGGGAAGTCTGAATAAACGCCGCTCAGGCTGGTATGGGGAATAAAAAAATACTGGTAAAGAATCGTTAATGGAATAATCCTGTTTTAATTTTTCCTAAATTCGGTTTCAAACGATTGAGGATGAGGGTTTTAAATGGTAATTTCAACTTTACTGTCAAAGTACAGGATGACCATTTTGCAGGTCAGTTCAGTTATCACCGCAAAGGTGCCGACATTATCAAGATAAGCTGTCGCCGGCTTCCGAAGAAGCGTACTGATGGCTATCCGTACGAACAGGTCAATTACCTCCGGCTGCAAAACGGCAAGTGGATACTCTGGGATATGAACCGGAGGGCGCCCAAGTACAACCATGATACCGATGGTGCCGTCTATGCCATTTTCAGAGAAGCCTACCACCTGGCTATGGTGGCCGAAGCATAAGATACTGAGGTGAGAGAACAGTAATTAAGGTATTCGCCCGGCTTTCGTGCCGGGCGTTTCTTATTAAAAACAGGCGTTTCCGCCATTTCCCGCCTGTTTTGCTACTTTTGCGCCCTATTTCCTCCAGTTTATGTGGCATCGCATTGCAGCGTTTATTATCAAGTTCAGGATAGTGCTTTTGGTTCTGTTGCTCTCGGCAACCGCTGCAATGGGTTATCTGGCGTCCAAAGTAGCGCTCAGCTACGAATTCACCAGCGCCATCCCTACCGATAACCCGAAATACCGTGCTTACCAGGAATTCAGAAAGCAATTCGGGGAAGACGGCAACCTCATGGTCATCGGCGTACAGACCGAAAGGTTCTTTGATCCCGCTTTCTTTAATGAATATCGCAGCCTGGTGGCGGGACTGGAACGTATTCCGGCCGTAGAGAACGTCCTGAGCGTACCGGGTGCCATCAACCTGGTCAAAGATACGGTTGGCGGCCAGCTGAAGGCAGTTAAGATCTTTGAAGGACTGACCCCCGGAAACCTCGACAGCCTGAAGACGAGCTTTTATAATCTCCCCTTCTACTCCGGCTTTCTGTACAACAATACTACGAACGCCTACCTGATGGCGCTGCGGATAGATAAGAAAGTGCTGAATTCCAGGCACCGGACAGCCGTGGTCCGGCAGATCACCGGCTTAAGCGATGCCTTCGGGAAACAGCAGGGGGTCCGGATGCATTATTCCGGGCTGCCACTGATCCGCACCATGATGGCCACCCAGGTGCAAAGCGAAATGAAGCTGTTCATCGTACTTTCCTTTGTACTCACCGCAGTGATCCTGGCCCTGTTCTTCCGCTCGTTCATGGCGGTGCTGGCATCCATGCTGGTAGTGGCAGCGGGGGTCATCTGGAGCCAGGGCACCATTGTGCTGCTCGGCTACAAGATCACCCTGCTTACCGCACTGATCCCGCCACTGATCGTGGTGATCGGCATTCCCAACTGTGTATACCTTCTGAACAAATACCACTCCGAGTATAACCGGCATGGCAATAAAATGAAGGCGCTGATGCGGATGGTGGACAGGATGGGCATCGTTACCCTCTTCACCAACCTGACCGCCGCCATCGGGTTCGGGGTGTTCTTTTTTACAAAAAGCGCCCTGCTGAAGGAGTTCGGGCTTGTTGCCGGCATCAACATCATGGCGATCTTCCTCATCTCGCTCATCTTCATTCCGGCGTTGTTCAGTTTCCTGCCCCCGCCGCAGGGCAAGCATACCAACTACCTGGAAAGCAAGTGGGTGCACCGCCTGCTCGATACCATCACCACCTGGGTATTCGGGCACCGCAGGCTTATCTACCTGGCCACCATCCTTGTCTGCCTCGTTTCCGTGGCGGGCATGATGCGGCTCAACAGCGTAGGGCATGTGGTAGACGATCTGCCGAAAGGTGACGTAGTCTACCAGGACCTGAAATTTTTCGAGAAAAACTTCAGGGGCGTGATGCCGCTGGAGATCGTCATTGACACGAAGCGGAAGAACGGCGCCGTGTCGCTCCCCGTGCTGGAGAAGATGGACCAGCTCACGCAATACCTCGCGCAGTTCCCCGAGATCGGGCATGCGCTGTCCATCACCGAAGGAATCAAGTTTGCCAGGCAGGCTTATTACGATGGCGACAGCACCAGCTACGCGGTCCCGAACATGTTTGACGGGGCCTTTATCCAGCCTTACCTGCGCGGCAGGGGACAAGACCGCAACTCCATGTTCAACCGGCTGATCAGCGCCTTTATGGACAGTTCCCGGCAGAAGACCCGCATCAGCATCAATATGGCGGATGTGGGCAGCAAAAGGCTGCCGGTACTCCTGGACAGTATCCGCCCGAAAACATACGCCCTGTTCGACAGTACAAAATATAATGTAAGCTTCACGGGCACCAGCATCGTGTTCCTGGAAGGGAGCAGGTTTATCATCAACAGCCTGCGCGACAGCCTGATCCTGGCGTTCATCATGATCTTCGGCTGCATGATCTTCCTGTTCCGGTCCTGGCGCATCCTGCTTATCTCTGTGGTTATCAACATAGTACCGCTGCTCATCACCGCGGGGCTCATGGGCTGGGCGGGCATCCCGATGAAGCCCAGCACCGTGCTCGTATTCAGCGTAGCCCTGGGCATCACCATTGATGTGACCATCCGCTTTCTGGTCAACTTCAAGCAGGAGCTTTCCCGGCACGATGACGATATCGCGCAGACGGTGCGCCGTACCATCTACGATACCGGCTTAAGCATTATCTATACTTCGCTTATCCTCATCGTGGGTTTTGGTGTGTTTGCTTTGTCTAAATTTGACGGTACCAAATCTCTGGGGTATCTTACCTCACTCACGCTGCTCCTGGCGATGATCACCAACCTGACCCTGCAGCCGGCACTGCTTTTGTGGATGGATAAAGTGAAGCGGAAAGTGAAGAATGCAGAATGGGTGATCGAGGAGGCGGCTGAGGAAGTGAATCCCTAAAGACCGATCTGAATTAAATTTGCTTCACCATATCTCAGGAAACTATGCATTTCGACAAGATCAAGAACAAAGGACAGGCGCGGTTATTCAAGAGTGATTACCTGGAGATGATGACCAAGACGCACCCGCTGGTCATCTACAGCATCTATTTCCCCATTATCGCGCTGATGCTTTATTACGGTGCTGCCTACAAAGGGCTGCCGCTGGTCACTGAGGTCTGGCTTTTTGCCGGGGGCGCCCTTTTCTGGAGCCTGTTCGAATATGTGATGCACCGTTACCTCTTCCACCTGGTGGCCGACAGCCAGCGGATGCAGAAATTCATCTATACCCTGCACGGCGTGCACCACGAATATCCCCGCGACCGGGAACGCCTGTTCATGCCACCCGTTCCCAGCCTCATCATAGCCGCGCTCATCTTCGCAGGCATGAAGGGTATAATGGGCTGGAATGCGCTCGCCTTCTTCCCGGGTTTTGTGTTCGGCTATATCATGTATGGTTCCATGCACTATGCCATTCATGCCTTCGCCCCGCCCAAATTCATGAAGGCACTCTGGAGGAATCATCACCTGCACCACTACAAAGCGCCCGACAAAGGCTTTGGTGTCAGCTCGGTACTCTGGGATGTCGTCTTCCGCACCGTTCCGAAAAAAGAAGAACAATAAGCTTGTCAGTTATAGAAGATTCAGACCCGCGCTCAGCAGCGGGTCTTTTTTTTGCAGCATGCTGCGCCTTTTGCTGAACCGGCCAGACCGCTTCATGATCCCTGCAAATACCATTTTAGCTGCCCTGAGTGATTGAAGCATGGCCCTGCCTGCGATGAAGAAGGCGTTGTACCTGCCGGACAGCATCCTGTCCCTGTCTCCTGTCACCTGCCTGGAACGAATGTCCGTCCTGCCAGTAACAGGTATAACCCTGCATCCAGGAATCCCCGTCCTGCCAACGGCAAACACCGGCCCGAATCTCCGGTGCAGGGTGATGTCTCAACCAATCACGACCCTGCTTCCCTAAAACTGGGTAGTGCTTCGGGCAGACAGGATGGTGTTGCTCATGAGCAGGGCTGTGTCTCTGTCGGGCAGGGTCCTGTTGCTCTGTTGCCAGGCGGTGTTTGTCTGAAACAGCCCGGTGTTTACGGCTGGCAGGTTGATCTCTGCGGGGAACAGGGTTGTGTGTGCCGCCGGCAGGGTTATGTTTGTCTGTAACAGGTTGATGTGCTGCTCGAACAAGGTGATGTTCAAGTCGCACAGGGTGATGCCCCGCAGTACCAGGCCTACGTTTCTCGCTTTCGCGGTGATGCTCCTTTCTGACAGGGTGATGATCGCCGCTGGCAGGATGCCCCTTAACTTTAACCTCAATCTGCGCCTGCCTTGAAGTTCGTTTTCTGTTTCATATTCGTCCTTTCTTTTTCGGGAATGTATGCCCAGCGCGCCGGGGATACGATTGCCTCGCTGGAAGAGGTCGTTGTGAGGGACAGCTTGGCGCCCCTGTTAAGGCGCGATGTGCCTGCCCATGGTCTGAGCACCGTTGTTTACCACCCCGTATGGCATAAATCCGAGAGCCTGCTGCCCGTGTTGAACACGGTGCCCGGTGTGCGGCTGGAAGAGCGGTCGCCCGGCAGTTACCGGCTCATGATACATGGCAGTCCCCTGCGCAGTCCGTTCGGGGTGCGCAATGTGAAGGTATACCTGGATGAAGTACCCCTCACCGACGCCTCCGGCAATACCTATCTGAATCTTGTGGATCCTTCCCTGCCGGAGGAAATAAAAGTGGTTGCGGGCCCTGATAACGGCAGCTACGGTCCGCTGTACGGCGGACAGCTTCTTCTGAAGACCGAAGCAGGTGCGCGGGATACCACAGGAGCAGAAGCGGGTATCCAGGGCGGTGCTTTCGGGCTGATTAAGGCATTTGCGAAAGGGAACATCCAGAGGAAAAGATTGTCCCTCGAAACATTTCATGGCTACCAGCAAAGCGAGGGCTACCGGGAGCAGAGCGCGCTGCGACGGTATTACGGGCAGGTGGCTCCCCGCTGGCAGTATTCGCAGGAAGGAAGTGTAAGGCTCCTGCTGGGCTATGCCGACCTCCGGTACGAAACTCCGGGCGGACTGACCCTTCCGCAGATGCAGCAGAATCCCCGTGCCGCGCGCCCGGCAACCACTACTCTTCCCGGGGCGGCCGAACAAAACGCCGGGGTGCGCAACAGAACGCTGCTGGCAGGGCTGGTACACCAAAGCAGCTTCCGCAAAGACTGGCATCACCTGGCGGTCCTGTCGCTGATGCACACAGGTTTTGCCAACCCCTTTATCACTAACTACGAAACACGGATGGAAAGGACCTGGAGCTTCCGCACCCGCCTTGGAAAGGAGCACCGCTGGAACGAAGCCCTGACCGGCAGGCTGGAAGGAGGCATGGAACTGCAGCAGACCAACGCTGCGGTGAATAATCATAAAAACGAAGGCGGCGCCAAAGGAGACAGGGTAACTGCCGATGATCTTGCCGTGCTGCAGCACTATTATTACCTGCGTGGCAACATACTGTGGCGGCAAAGACTGTCTGTAGAATGGAGCAGCTGCCTGCAGTTTTACCGGCAGCAGTATACACCCATTTATCCGCAGCCGGCAGCAAGGGCAAGCCGGGATATTGATCCGGTCTTCTCTCCTTCGCTTATGCTAAGCTATTATTTCAACAAGCGATGGATGGCGGCTTTAAAAATAGCCAGGGGACTGTCAGCGCCAACTATCGAAGAGATGCGGGCGTCCGACCAGCAGGTAAACCTGCGGCTGAATGCCGAGAAAGGATGGAAGTACCTTGTCTCCCTTTCCAGGGCCGGGCGCAGACTGGATGCCAGGCTGGAAGCCTATTATTTCGGCCTGACGCAGGCGATCGTGCGGCGGGTGCTGCCCAACGACCAGGACTATTATATAAACGGCGGCAGCATCGACCATCTCGGTGCCGACCTGCGGCTGCGTTGGGACTTCCGTCTGGGGGATAAGAGGTGGCTGGACGGGTTCAGGCTGGAGCTGGCGCATAGTCTGTATCACTATCGTTTTGACACATACACGGTAGACAGCACCAGCTATAGCGGCAACAGGGTGACCGGCGTGCCGGAGCAGATGTTATACAGCGCACTGAGCTACAGACCGGATCTGCATCTTTACCTTATGCTCAGCCATAGCTATACGGGCAGGATCCCGCTCAACGATGCGAATGTCGTCTACGCCGATCCCTGGCACCTGGTGCAGGCCAGGGCGGGTTATATTTTCAGGTGGAAAGATTATGCTCTGGATGTCTTTGCGACTGGCGACAACCTGCTGGATGCCCGTTACAGCCTGGGCAATGATATCAATGCATTCGGCGGGCGTTATTACAACCCTGCGGCGGGGAGGAATTTTACCCTGGGCATGCTGTTCCGCTATCTCCCGTAATATTCTGCCAGGATCAGCTCCAGCTCAGAGAGGATCATAGCGGTAGCGCCCCAGATGATGGCGCCATCCGGCAGCCTGTAAGCATTGACCTTCCTTACAAATGAAGGATCTGCCGGAGAGGTGACCTTTGCCACGGTTTTCATCTCTTCGTTCAGGAGGTCCGCAACCGGTACCTCGATGATCCGTTCCACCTCATTGGCACTGAGAAAATA
>Ga0196964_10001810_pt1 | contig 10492 bp, 12 predicted proteins | sample S1_10metaG_FD_148615 | JGI IMG/M metagenome (GOLD analysis project Ga0196964, IMG submission 148615) | Soil microbial communities from Anza Borrego desert, Southern California, United States - S1_10 | ecosystem: Environmental > Terrestrial > Soil > Desert | place: USA: California | collected... | reverse complement strand
CTCGGCCACGCCCGCGAAGTCGCCCGCGTCGACCAGCTGCTGGTTGCTGAGCCCCCACAGCCGCTCGAAGGCCTCGTTGTGCAGGCGCAGGCGGCCGTCCGAGGCGAACACCGCCACCGCGTCGTTGAGCTTGTCCAGCGTGGTCTGCTGCACCTGGATGAGGGCGTTGTACTGGGCCCTGAGGCTCAGCTCGCCGGTGATGTCGGAGAACAAGAGCAGCAGGCCGCCCATGGGGTGCGGCTGGCGCACCACGCGCAGGGTGCGGCCGTCGGGCAGGTTCCACAGGTCGTCGGGCGCCACCTCGGTGGAGCCGTAGAACTCCAGCTCCTTGGCCTTCCACCGGGCGTACTCGGCCGTCTCGGGCAGCTGGCGGCGCTGGCGCAGCCGGTCCAGCCACTCGCCGTGGCTCGGCCGCTCGGCCAGCCAGGCGGGGTCCAGCGCCCACAGCTCCTCGAAGGCCTTGTTGTGGTAGCTGAGGCGCTTGGACGAGGCGAAGATGGCGACGGCGTCGGCCAGGTGATTGAGCGTCTCGTCGTGGGCCTCGACGTGGCGCGAGAGGGTGTCGCGCGTGTGCTCGGCCTCGGTCACGTCGATGGCCACGGCGGCGGCCTCGTCGGGCCCGACCGGCTCGGCGGTGACGCGGTAGGCGCGGCGCTGTCCCTTCAGGGTCACCCAGCGGAAGCCCTCGCGCTTCTCGCCGGCGGCGGCGGCCTCCGCGGCCTCGGCCTCGGCGTTGCGGTCGAAGCTGAGGTCCTTGGCCAGGGCCTCCTCCAGCGAGCGGGCCTCGGCCGCCTCCAGCCAGGCCTTGTTGGCCCACACGATGCGGCCGTCGCGGCGCACGACCCAGGCCGGGGCAGGCAGGCGGTCGGCCATCTCGGCGAAGCGGCCGCCGGGCGCGCTCTCGGCGGCGCGCGCGACGCGGATCCAGGCGACCAGGCCGCTGGAGCGGCCCTCGACCGCCAGCGGCCCGCCCGGCGCCTGGGCGGCGAAGCGGAAGGGCTCGCCCTTGTCGATCAGCAGCTTGATCCGGGCGGCGTGGTCGGGCGCCAGCTGGCCGATGGCCTTGATGACGGCGGCGGGATCGTGCTCGGGGGCCTCCAGGGCGGCGGCGCAGTCGGCCAGGGCCTCCTCGCCGGCGACCAGGCGGACCTCCTCGTCCTCCACCGCGATCAGGGCGCCCTCGAAGGCGGCCGCGGCGGCCTCGGCCTCGGCGTAAGCCGCCTCGGCCTCGACGGCGCGCGCCTCCAGCTCGCGGGCGCGGTCGTTGGCGCGCTTGCGGAAGCGCCAGGTCCACACCAGGGTCGACAGCGCCAGGGCGATCGCGCCCAGGGAGGCGCCGTAGGCCAGGTCGGTTGCGACCATCGCGACGCGGGATCTGAGCCCGCCCTCCGTCCGAATCACGGGCAGGATAGCGCGCGCGGGCGGCCTTGTCGGCGGGCGGTCGCGAGCGGATATGTGGCGCATGAGCGCGGTCAGCTATCCGGTGGCGGCGAACGCCGAGGCGGCCCTCCACGCCCCCGTGGGCCGGGCGGCTCGCGAACGCGAGGCGGCGAAGCTGGCCGGCGAGGCGGTGCACTTCGTCACCGAGCAGACCGGCCCGGCCTTTCCGAACCAGGAGGCGGCGCTCGACGCCTGGCGCGGGCGGGTGGACGACTTGAGGCCCGGCAAGGGGGTGATGGTCGCGCCGGAGGACCGCTTCTGCGATCTGCGCGAGGTGATGGCCGAGGGCGCGGGCCGGCCGCCGCGGCCGCAGAAGCCGGTGATGCGGGCCGGCCGCCGCTGGCCCCAGCCGCGCGAGGCGCCCAAGGTGGTCTGGCGGCTGCAGGTGTCCTACTGGCGCATCGGCAAGGCCGAGGCCGCGGGCGAGCAGGCGCGCGCCCTGCGCCGCAAGGCGGCCGGGGCCGAGGCGACGCCCGACCAGCTGCGCCGCGTGGCCGGCCATCCGTTGCGGCCGGTGAAGCCGCAGCAGGCGCTCGACATCGGCCTGTTCGAGGCCCGCCGGCCCGAGGATCCCGACCTGATCGTGCCGGACGAGTGAGGCCGCCCCTGTCGGACCGCGCGGATTTCGCTATCTAGCGCCCATGACCCGCTTCCACGGCATCGCCGCCCCCGGCCTCGACGACTTCACCACGCTCGCCCAGGCGGCCTTCGAGCGCCTGCCGGCGCCGTTCCGCGAGGCGGTGGGGGAGGTGGAGTTCCGGGTGCAGGACTTCGCCGACGACGAGACCCTGGACTCGCTGGGCATCGAGGATCCGTTCGAGCTGTCGGGCCTCTACCACGGCGTCGACCTGGCGCGGCGGTCGGTGCTCGACCCGGCGCCGGAGCACGCGCGCATCTTCCTCTACCGGCGGCCGATCCTCGACGAGTGGGCCGAGCGCGGCGACGTCGACCTGGGGACCCTGATCGAGCACGTGCTGATCCACGAGATCGGCCATCACCTGGGCCTGTCGGACGACGACATCCACCGCATCGAGGACGCGGCGGACTAGCGGGCGAGGACCGACTCCACCCAGGCCGGCACCGTCTCGGTGGCCGGGCCGTACAGGCCCTGGTCGAACACCGGCGCGGCCTCCGAGGGCTCCAGGTTGATCTCCAGGGTCGGGACGCCCGCGCGCCGGGCGTGGGCGACGAAGCCCGCGGCCGGATAGACCGTCCCGGAGGTGCCGATGGCGACGAACAGGTCGGCCCGGCCCAGTTCGTCGTGGATGCGCTCCAGGTGCATCGGGATCTCGCCGAACCAGACCACGTCGGGGCGAAGTCCGCCCCTCCGGCCGCAGGCGGCGCAGGCGTCTTCCGCCGACAGGTCGTCCGCCCAGGCCTCGACGTGGGCGCAGGACAGGCAGCGGACCTTCAGCGCCTCGCCGTGCATGTGGATCACGTCGCACGAGCCGCCCATCTCGTGCAGCCGGTCGACGTTCTGGGTGACCAGGGTGAGCCGCCCGCCGCGCCCGGGCAGCTCCCGCTCCAGCCGGGCGAGGGCGTGGTGGGCGGCGTTGGGCCGGGCGTCGCGGTGGACGCGGCGGCGCATGTTGTAGAAGGCGTGCACCCTGGCCGGGTCGCGGGCGAAGCCTTCCGGGGTGGCGACCTCGCGCAGGTCGTACATCGACCAGAGGCCGCCGGCGTCGCGGAAGGTGCCCAGCCCGCTCTCGGCCGAGACCCCGGCGCCGGTGAGGACGAAAATGTTCATGGCCCGCTCCTCAACCCGCCCTAGTATGGCCGGGCCTCGCCGTCACACGCGCCGCCAGTTCGGAACCGGACCATGACCTCGCGCATCCTGCTCTGCGCCCTCCTGCTCGCCGCCGGCCTGACCGGCGCCGCCGACGCGGCCGCGCCCAAGCCGAAGAAGCCCATCGACATCGACCGGTTCCTGGGCCGCTGGCACGAGATCGTGCGCACGCCCAACGACCGGCAGAAGGGCTGCCACGCCGCCTTCGGCGACTGGACGCGCCAGCGCAACGGCAAGATCGTCGTGGTCAACACCTGCCGCAAGGGCTCGCCGACCGGGCCGGCCGAGGTGACGCGCGCCTCCCTGACCCGCGTCAACGAGCAGCGCGCCCTGATCGAGCTCAACTTCTTCGCCGGGGTGATCAAGCAGGAGTACTGGATCCTGGACCGCGCCGACGACTACAGCTGGGCCATCATGGGCACGCCAGGCGGCAACTACGTCTGGATCTTCTCGCGCAAGCCCAATCCGTCGATCACCGAACGCAACCGGCTGATCGATCGCGTGCGCGCCCTGGGCTACAACATCGACAAGCTGGAAGTGGTGCGGCGCTAGGCGCCTTGACGTCCCGAACGTAACGGGAACAGAGTGGCGGCGATGTCCGTCGCCCTCGTCCTCACCTTCAGCCGCCCCGAGACCACCCAGACGGTCACCCGCGGGACGGCGCGGCTGTTCCAGGCGCTGGGCTACGCGCCGCTGCTCGAGGTCGGGCTGCCGAACGGGCGGCGCGCCGACGTCATGGCCCTGGGGCCCAAGGGCCAGATCGCCATCGTGGAGGTGAAGTCCTCGGTCGAGGACTACCGCGTCGACCGCAAGTGGGGCGACTACCTGGACTATTGCGACGCCTTCTACTTCGCCGTGGCCCCGGAATTCCCGCGCCATATCCTGGCCGAGGGGCCGGGCCTGATCGTGGCCGACGGCTTCGGCGGCGCCATCCTCAACGAAGCCCCCGCCACCCCGCTCGCCGGCGCCCGCCGCAAGGCCCTGACCCTCGCCTTCGCCCGCCTCGCGGCGGGGCGGGTGGGGATCAACTCGCCTTCGTGAGCGGCGGCGAACGGAGGACGCTCACCCCTCGTCCCGCTCGCCCTCGCGGCTGGCCCGGGTGCGGCGCGCGGCGCGGCGTTCCTCGGCGGCGGTGGTGCGCCGCCAGTAGGCCATGCCGTCCTCGGGCTTGAACATGGTGCGCGGCGCGCCCGCCTTGGTCGCCACGGCGAAGACATTGCCGGCCGGATCGTACATCAGCCGGTCGCCGTTGCGGCGGCGAAAGGTCAGGGTCCCGGGCGGCGGGTTGCGGATGAAGGCGTGGGCCCTGGCCACGTAGGCGTCGACGTCGCGGGCGCCGAAGTCCTTGCCGTTCCTGCGGAAGTGGTAGTCGGCGTTCTCCGCCGCCGAGTACTTGCGGTTGGACGACCACAGCGGCTTGCCGTCGAACCGGGGGGCGTCGTCGTTCGCCGCCCGCGCCGCGTCCCGCCGGTCGCCGCGCGCCGGGCGCTCGGAAACCTCGTAGTCGGCCCGCTCGTAGGCCGTCGGCGCCTCGGCCGACCGCTCGCGCGTCTCCACCGCCGAGGGTCCGTTGTCGCAGCTCGCGACGAAGGCCAGCGCCGCCGCGCCGGCGAACCCGAGAAGCTTCACCTTCCACCCGTCCATGACGATCCTCCGCCACCACGTGCGACAGCGTTACCGTAACAGCGATGTTCTTGCAATGTTCTTGTTTGGGCTCCGCCCGTGGCGCCCCGCTCCCCGACACGCTACATCCCCCGGGCGACGGCGGAGTTTCCCTTGGACGGCAAGCGCATCCTTCTCATCGTCGGCGGCGGCGTCGCCGCCTACAAGGCGCTGGAGCTGGTGCGCCTGCTGAAGAAGGCGGGGCTGGGCGTGCGCGCCATCCTCACCCGCGCCGGCGAGAGGTTCGTCACCCCGATGTCGCTGGCCGCCCTGTCGCAGGAGCCGGTGCGCACCGACCTCTTCGACCTCGGGGCCGAGGCCGAGATGGGCCACATCGAGCTTTCCCGCTGGGCCGACCTGGTGGTGGTCGCCCCCGCCACCGCCGATCTCATGGGCAAGGCCGCGGGCGGCCTGGCCGACGACCTGGCGTCGACCACCCTGCTGGCCACCGACAAGGCGGTGCTGGCCGCCCCGGCGATGAACGTGCGCATGTGGCTGCACCCGGCCGTGCGCCGCAACGTCGAGACCCTGGCCGCCGGCGGCTGGCGCTTCGTCGGCCCCGACGAGGGCGAGATGGCCTGCGGCGAGTACGGCCCCGGGCGCATGGCCGAGCCCGCGGCCATCTTCGCGGCGATCCAGGACCTGCTGGCCCGGAACCTGCCGCCGCTGCCGCTCGAGGCCGCCGGCGGCAAGCCCTCGCCGGCCGCCGCGAAGCCCGCCGCCCCGTCCGGGGACGGGCCGCTCAGGGGCCGCCACCTGCTGGTCACCGCCGGCCCGACCCTGGAGCCGATCGACCCCGTGCGGGTGCTGACCAACCGCTCCAGCGGCAAGCAGGGCTACGCGGTCGCCGCGGCGCTGGCGCGCCTGGGCGCCCGCGTCACCCTGGTCTCCGGGCCGACGGCGCTGGAGACGCCTCCGGGCGTGACCCGCGTCGAGGTCGAGACCGCGCTGGAGATGGACGAGGCCTGCCGCTGCGCCCTGCCCGCCGACGCGGCGGTGATGGTCGCCGCCGTGGCCGACTGGCGCCCGGAGAGCGCCTCGGAGCTGAAGGTGAAGAAGACCGGCGGCGGGGCGACCGTGCGCCTGGTCGAGAACCCCGACATCCTCGCCGGCCTCTCGAAGCCGGGCCCGAAGCGGCCGAAGCTGGTGGTCGGCTTCGCGGCCGAGACCCACAACGTCGCCGCCTTCGCGGCCGAGAAGCTGAAGAAGAAGGGCTGCGACTGGATCGTGGCCAACGACGTCAGCGAGGCCGACGGCAAGTCGGGCGTGTTCGGACGCGACGAGAACCACGTCGCCCTGGTCACCCGCGACGGCGTCGAGCCTTGGGAGGCCGTCTCCAAGACCGAGGTGGCCGAGGAGCTGGCCCGCCGCATCGCCGACGCGCTTAAGGGATGACCCGCTTGAACGACCTGTCCGTCCGCATCGCCCGGCTGCCCCATTCCGAGGGCATCGAGCTGCCGTCCTACGGCACCGGAGGCGCAGCCGGCCTCGACCTGCGCGCCGCCGTCCCGGCCGAGGCGCCCCTGACCCTGGCCCCCGGGGCCCGCGCCCTGATCCCCACCGGCCTGACCATCGCCGTGCCGCCGGGCTACGAGGCCCAGGTGCGGCCCCGCTCGGGCCTGGCGCTGAAGTTCGGGGTCACCTGCCTCAACTCGCCCGGCACCATCGACAGCGACTACCGCGGCGAGGTGGGGGTGATCCTGGCCAACCTCGGCTCCGAGCCGTTCGTCATCCACCGCGGCGACCGCATCGCCCAGATGGTGGTCGCCCGCTACGAGCGGATCGCCTGGGAAGAGGCCGCGAACCTCGACGAAACCGCCCGCGGGCAGGGCGGCTTCGGCTCTACCGGAAGACGTTGAGATCGCACGCCGAGTCGCAAGCTTGACCGCGCTGTGTTAACCAAGCCGCCTTGCTCGCGGGGAGGCGAGCGCGGGGAGGCTTAGTCTAATGGATCTGTTCAACTCGATCTTCGGCTTCATCCAGGCCGGCTTCAACGACATGCGGACGAACCTGATGGCGATCGTGATCGCCTTCATCATCGCCTTCTTCATCATGAAGAAGTGGGGTCAGCTGCTGTTCATGACCATCGCGGCGACCCTGGTCCACCTGCTTGCCGTCGCCTTCGTCAAGCCGTTGCTGGACGGCGGCGAGATCGCCATGCCGCCGCTGATGGACAAGGAATACTGGATGACGGCGCTGGGCCTCGCGGTCGGCTATCTGATCATGCTCATCGTGCTGTTCTTCCTGAAGAACAACGTCTTCAAGATCGGGAAGGGGGGCGGCGGCCACTAGGGCGTCGCCAGAGGGGACTTCTCGGACGGGCGGGGGAAACCCCGCCCGTTTCACTTGAACCCGAGCACGTCCTGCATGTCGTAGAGGCCGGGCGCCCGGCCGACGACCCACAGGGCCGCCTCGACCGCGCCGCGGGCGAACAGCGAGCGGTCGCGCGCCGAATGCGACAGGGTCAGGATCTCGTCCTCGGCGGCGAAGATCACCGAGTGGTCGCCGACCACGCCGCCGCCCCGCAGCGCCGCGAAGCCGATGCGGCCCGCCTGCCGCGGCCCGGTGATCCCGTCGCGCGGCGCGTCGCGCAGGGCGGAGAGCTCGCCCCGGCGGCCGCGCGCCACCGCCTCGCCCAGCATCAGGGCCGTGCCCGAGGGCGCGTCGGCCTTGCGGCGATGGTGGGCCTCGACGATCTCGGCGTCCCAGGCCTCGCCGGGAAGCCGCCGGGCGGCCTGCTCGACCAGGCCGATGAGCACGTTGACCCCCAGCGAGAAGTTGCCGCTGAGGACGATCGGGATCCGCGCGGCCGCCTGCTCCACGGCCAGGCGCTGATGCGGCGTGAAGCCGGTGGAGCCGACGACCAGGGCCGGCCGGCCCAGCACGGCGCAGCGCTCGGCCAGGGCGGCCGAGCCCTCGGCGGTGGTGAAGTCGATGACCACGTCGCAGGCCGAAAGGTCCGGCTCCTCGCCGCGGTCGAAGCGCAGGGCCGTGATCGCGCCCTCGCGCTCGTCCAGCACCTGGGAGACCGCCCGGCCCATGCGCCCGCGCGCGCCCGCCACCCCGACGTGGAGGATGCCGCCGCTCACGCCGCGGCGCTCCGCCGGACCGCCCGAGCCCGATTGTCAGTTTTCTTTGAATACGCTATCCGAAACGGCGTCACTGAGGGCACAGCCATGAAGCTCTACTCCGGATATATATCGCCCTATGCGTCGCGGGCCCGGATGGCGGTCTACGCCAAAGGTCTCGACGTGGAAATCCTGCCGCCGCCGGGCGGCTCGAAGTCGGCCGAGTTCCTGGCCATCAACCCCCTGGGCAAGCTGCCCTGCCTGGTCACCGACGAGGGCCGCGCGGTGCCCGAGAGCGGCATCATCGTCGAGTACCTCGAGGCGCTCTACCCCGAGCGGCCCCTGACCCCGGCCTGCCCCGACGAGGCCACCCGCGCGCGGCTGATCGCCCGCATCGGCGAGACCTACGTGCTGGGCCCGCTGTCGAAGCTGTTCAACCAGCTGGACCCCAAGACCCGCGACGCGGCGGCGGTCGACGCCGCCGTGGCGGAGATGGAGGCGGGGCTGAAGCACCTGGAGGCCTTCATCAGCGCCGAGGGCCCCTACGCCAACGGCCAGCACCTGTCGCTGGCCGACTGCCAGCTGGTGCCGACGCTGTTCTTCGTGCGCGTGATGGGCCCGCTGTTCGGCCGGAACTGGATCGCCGACCACCCGCGCATCGGGGCCTACCTGCAGTCGGTCTCAGGCGACGAGACGGTGACCAGGATCCACGGCGAGATGATGGACGCCCTGGCGCACTACCAGCAGACCGGCGAGTTCAAGTAGGCGCTGGCGGCGCTCAGGCCGCCTCGTCGCCGCCGGTGATGTCGTCCCAGAAGCGGCGCGCCTTCCTGAAGAAGGTGGCGTGCTTAGGATGCTGCTTCTCGCCGCAGCTGCCGGCCAGTTCGCGCATCAGCTCCTTCTGGCGGGCGGTCAGGTGGGTCGGGGTCTCGACGTAGAGCTCGACCACCAGGTCGCCGCGCTGGCGGCCGTTCAGCGAGGCCATGCCCCGGCCCTTGAGCCGGATGGTCTTACCGGTCTGCGAGCCCTCGGGAATGGTGACCGTGGTCCTGCAGTCGCCGCCGTCGTCCTTGATCGACAGGCAGGGGGCCTCGATCTCGCCGCCCAGCGCCGCGGCGCACATCGGCACCGGGACGGTGACCAGCAGGTCCAGGCCGTCGCGCTCGAACAGCTCGTGCTCGCGCACCGACAGGAAGATGTAGAGGTCGCCGCGCGGACCGCCGCGCAGGCCGGCGTCGCCCTCGCCGGCGAGGCGGATGCGGGCGCCGTCGTCGACCCCGGCCGGAATGCGGACCTGCAGGGTGCGCTCGCGGCGCACCTGGCCCTGGCCATGGCACTTGAAGCAGGGGTCGTTGACCGTGCGTCCGGCGCCGCCGCAGCGCGGGCAGGTCCGCTCGACCGCGAAGAAGCCGTTGGCCGCTCGCACGCGCCCGGCGCCGCCGCAGCCGCCGCAGACGGTCGGGCTGGTGCCGGGCTTGGCGCCGGTGCCGTCGCAGGTGTCGCAGGTCACGGTGGTGGGGGTGGTGATCTCCACCTCGGCCCCGCGGTAGGCGTCCTCCAGGGTGATCTCGAGGTCGTGGCGGATGTCGGCGCCGCGCACGGGGCCCGTGGAGTTGCGCCGCTGCTGGCCGAACATGTCGCCGAAGACGTCGCCGAACACCTCCGAGAAGATGTCGTTGACGTCCTGGTACTGGGCGTTGCCGCCCCGGCCGAAGGGGCCGCCCGGCCCGCCGCCCATGCCGTTCACACCGGCATGGCCGAAGCGGTCGTAGGCGGCGCGCTTGTTGGGATCGGAGAGGACCGAATAGGCCTCGTTGATCTCCTTGAACCGCCCGGCCGCGCTCTCGCAGCCGCCGTTGCGGTCAGGGTGATGCTCCATCGCCGCCTTGCGGAAGGCGGACTTGATCTCGGCGGCGTCGGCGTTTCTGCCGACCCCCAGGACCTCGTAGTAGTCACGCGCCATGCGTTACGCCCCAAACCCTACGTCGCGTCCGGGATAGCCGCTTTCCGACCACCCCGGACCACGACATTGCGTCACGCCGACTTCTTCTCGTTTTCATCGCCGTCGACTTCCTCGAACTCGGCGTCGACCACGCCCTCGTCCGATCCCTCGGCGGCGGCGCCCTCACCCGGGGCGGCTTCGCCCTGGTTGGTGGCGTTGTACATGGCCTCGCCCAGCTTCATGGAAGCCTGGGCCAGCGCCTGGGACTTCGTCCGGATGGCTTCGGCGTCCTCGCCCTCGCGCACCGACTTCAGCTCCGCGACGGCCGCCTCGATGGCCGACTTCTCGTCGGCCGAGACCTTGTCGCCGTGCTCGGCCAGGGCCTTCTCGGTCGAGTGGATCAGGGCGTCGGCGCCGTTCCTGGCCTCGACCAGGTCCTTGCGCTTCTTGTCCTCCGCCGAGTGCGCCTCGGCGTCCTTGACCATCTTCTCGATGTCCTCGTCCGACAGGCCGCCGTTGGCCTGGATGCGGATCGACTGCTCCTTGGCGGTCGCCTTGTCCTTGGCCGTCACATGCACGATGCAGTTGGCGTCG
>Ga0196964_10001809_pt1 | contig 10494 bp, 11 predicted proteins | sample S1_10metaG_FD_148615 | JGI IMG/M metagenome (GOLD analysis project Ga0196964, IMG submission 148615) | Soil microbial communities from Anza Borrego desert, Southern California, United States - S1_10 | ecosystem: Environmental > Terrestrial > Soil > Desert | place: USA: California | collected... | reverse complement strand
ACGAAGCACTCGCTGGAAGCGCGCCTCAATTCGGGGACTTCGAAATTCAATGGGAGCCCGGCATGGAGTCGCGGACCGACCTGCCGCGCGAGAAGCGGCTGCGCGTGATGTTCAATCTCACGCACCGCGATCCTTTCTTCTGGTCGCACGCGACGCGGCCGGAGATCGTGGACACCGTCGAGAATCTGATTGGGCCGGACGTCATCTACTACACCGACCAGCTCTTCGTGAAGGGCGCGTACAACGGGACGGCCGTGCCGTGGCACCAGGACAGCGCGTACTGGCCGGTCGATCCGCCGGCGCTGTTGAGCTGCTGGATGGCCCTGGACGATGCGACTGTAGAAAACGGTTGCGTGCGCGTGCTGCCGGGCTCGCACAAGAAGGCGATTGCGCACCGCCACTTCAAGCAGGGTCCACAGACGCTGGGCCTTCTGGATGAGGACCTTGATCCCGCGAATGAAGTTGCCGTCGAGATCCAAGCCGGGGGCGCGATGTTCCATCATTCGCTGCTGGTCCACCGCAGCGAACCCAATCGGAGCGCGAAAGGTCGGCGTGGCCTCGTCTCCATCTACCTGCCGAACTATTGCCGCTTCACGAGGCCGTGGGACTTCAAATACGGCTTCAAGCTGTTGCGCGGAGGCACAAAGCCCGGATGCATCGGGCACAAAGGTGAAAATTAAAGAACACGGCTGTCGGCACTCAGGACCTGGCCGCTGATGGCGGGATTGTCGAGCGCGTCGGCGACGAGCCGCGCGCACGCCGCTGAACCGTTCGTGTCGACTTTCAGTGCGCGTTTTGCCTTCGCCGCTTCGATGAACTCCGGCGTCGCGGCGCGTCCCATGCCTGACTCCGGAACAAACGGCGGCACGACGGAGTTCACGCGGATTCCTGACGAGCCCCACTCGCGCGCGAGCGACTTCATCAGCGAGAGCAGCCCCGCATGCGCCATGCAATAGGCGCTGCCACCGGCGCGGCCGGCGAGCGCACCGTGCGACGAGAGCAGCACCACCGCGCCGCTTTTCTGTTTCAGGAACTGCCTCGCCAACGCCTTCAGCAGCAGAAACGGCGCTTTGAGATCGACGTCCAGCACGCCGCGGAGATCGTCTTCCTTCAGCGTCAGCAGCGGCGCGTCTTTGACCACGCCGGCGGCCCAGACGAGCGCATCGACACGGGAGAAGTCTTTCACGAACGCGGCGGCGAGGTTCTGCACCGCGGCCGGATCGCGGAAGTCGGCCTGGTAGGTCTTGCATCCGGGTGAAGCGGCCAGCGCAGCACACGCGTCGGCGCGCGTGTGGTAATGCAGGCCGAGTTGGTAGCCGCGCGCGAGGAGTTCGCGGGAGATGGCTTGTCCCAGCGTGCCGGAGGCGCCGGCGATGAGAGCGGTGCGCATGGAGCAAGTGTACGCGGACACGGGTGGACGCAGCAAGTTCTGGAAGCGGGGTCAAATTCGTTGTGACCGATCAATAGTTAATCGATTAATAACTAATGCCGGAACGAACAACAACGCTTCTTAAGGAGGCAATCAATGGCTAAGGGTGTGAAAAAGAAACAAGCTTCCGGAGAGGAGCCCACTCCCGAACTCATGCTCGCAAAGGAAGTGCTGTCGCATCCCATTCGCATTCGGCTGTTCGGCATGCTGCGGCAAAGCCGTCCACGCACGCAGTCGGAGCTTGCAAAATGCCTGGGTCTCTCCAATGCGGCTGTGCACTATCATCTAAACCTAATGGCCGGCGTCGGACTGGTGAAGCTGGCGGGCACTCGTCCGGGGCCTAACAGCATCACCGAAAAGCTGTACGCGTTTGAGAACGAAAAATGGAAGAGCCTGTCGCCTAACCCCGCGAAGGACGACAGCGAAATGATGCTCGACTACACCATGTCATGGATTCATGAGATGCACCGGCATGCGGGCGAGATCATCAAGAAGCAGTGGGGCATCCCGTTTCTGGTCGGAAGCTATCACCTCAGCGCGCCGCCCGGCGAGATCACGAAGTTGCGCAAGCAGATCAACAGGCTGACGGAGGATTTCAAAAAGACGTGGAGCAAGGAGAAGAGTAAGGAGAGCGTGCCCGTGGCAATCACCTTCGGCGTACTTCCCTCCACGGCGACGACATGGCCGGGGACGACAGTGTTTAGTTGGGGAGAGTGCGAGTGATCAACTTTCCGGCGGCGTCGGTTGCTCAGGACCAACCACTTTCACTTCCAGTTTCAACATCTTCTCGAGGTCGCAGGCGAGAACGTACGCGTGGGCCAGCGCGCGCTCATGACTGACGAAGAACGTTTTGCCGTGGAGCGCCGTGCCGAGAAAGACGGCGCTCCACATCCATTTTGTTCCCGCTGCAAGCGCGACTTTGTGATAGCTGTACTCGAAGGGACCGAGGTGTCCGGCCGCCGTCTTGAATTCGATATGCGTGATCGTGTCGAATTTCGATCTCTCTTCCGAGATTCGCCAGCGGAAAAAGTACACCCTCGAGATGACCTCGCGCGTGCCTGTGTCGATCACGGCATCGTTGCGGAAGAAATACAGACCGCTGAGAACAAAAAGGAGGGTTGAGGGCAGTAGTATCAGGACGCGGTCGAAGAGCGTCGCGGTGCGGCTCCAGCCACCATCATCGGTGAGCTGTAGGCCGGGACTGAGAGCGTAAAATGCGATGAATGCGCCAAGCGCCAGCGCGAGTAACCCCATGAGCCGCGCAGGCCACGGCAGCCGTGTCGTGAACACCCGCTGCGTGATCGTCGGGACTTCGAGCAGCGCCATAACGCGAGTGTATCCGAATCGTTTTCAGGGCTGTAGCATCAACTTTTCGATGTTTTCGAGCGCCTGCTCGAACTCCTTCTGCATGCGCGGCTTCATTAGCGCGCTTGCGGCCGTCCCCATGATACCGACGGGCGTCCAGGTTGCGCGCGCGGTGATGCGCGAACGGCCGCCGGCTTCTCCGACGAGGGAGATCGTCGCGGCGAAGTCCTTCACCTGCGTGATGGGCTTGCCGTCCAGGCGCTCGTTCTGGTTGCGCCAGGTCAGCATGCGCGGCGCGTCGCAAAGGCCGAAGATCTGTTCGAGATCCACCATTCCCAGTTGCGTCTGGCGCTTCACGTTCACGATCACGCCCGGCGCGGCCTGGGTCACTCCCGGCGGGAGCGTGATTTCGGCCTTCACGGGCAGCCACTCGTTGAGCCGCGTGAGGTCGATGAGAAGAGGCCAGATTTTATCGGGCGGGGCGGGGATGAGTCTGGTCGCTTCGCAGAACAAGGTAGAAGGCTCTTGGCTCCAGGTGTCGTACCGACTGCGGTCCACCAAATCTTACTCGCGGCTGCATGAAAATGCCACGCGCTGACGCTGGCGCTTCTCCGAGTCATTTGTCACGGTCCTCAGAGCGTCGATACTTCTCCTCACGCCATGAACAGGATTCTGGTATTCGCGCTGCCGGTTGCGCTGCTCTACGCCTTGATGGCGTTGTACGTCATCCGCAAGTGGCCCCATCGCCGCATTGTCCTATCGCTGCGCGAGATGCTGTGCGGCGTATTCGCGCTCGGCATGGTGAATCTGGGATTGACTGCGCTACTGGAAGTAGAGACGGACGAGTCGCGGTTGGCGTGGCTGACTTACTTCAACGCGCATCTACTCGGCACGTTCTTCTGTCTCAAGCGCGGCGCGGTCGGCTGGGTCGTGCCCTGGATCGTTGGACCGTTTCTCGCGGCCGTGTTCATCGCAGCCTTCGGATTCTTGAGCCTGATGCTTGGCTGGTATCTCGGCGTCTGGAACAAATAGCTCAGGCGTTCTTTTTCGGCATTCTGGCGGCGGGAAGGATGCTCGAGAATCCCGTTCGCAATGAGATCTCGGCTCGGATGCGCGCGGCCTCTTTCTCGATGTCTTCCTCCGCCGCGCCGATCTCACGCAGGAGGAACTCGGCCAGCGCTACGGCGACTTCCGCTTCTTCGTAGGCGACATTCGTGGCGCCGGCGTCTTCGAGCATCGCGCGTTCGGCCAGGTATCGCGCGCGTGCGACGACCTTGATATCCGGGTTCATGATCTTCGCCGTCGCGATCACGGGGATGCGGCCGGTCAGATCAGGCAACGTAACAAGGAGGTACGCGGCCTTTTCGATGCCGGCGGCTTGCAGAATCTCGCGGCGGCCGGCGTCGCCATAAACCGCAGAGATGCCGATCCCCTGCAGCTTCTTGACGGTGTCGATGTTCATGTCGATCACGGTTGGATGGATGCCAAAGTCCCCGAGGATGCGCGTCAGCGTTCTGCCTACGGGGCCGTAGCCGACGACGACGGCTTTGGGGCGTTTGGCCATGGCGTCCAGCGTAGAGGCACTTAGCGCGGGCGCGTGCGGCGCCTTTGGAACTTCGAACGCGGGATTGAGCCATGCGGCGGCACGCGGGCCCAGCAGGCTGGCGAGGGTGTCGTTGGCCCACACGCCGAAGCGGCCGCTCGCACCCGTCAGGAAAGGCGCGGGCAGCAGGGACAGAACCGCGACAGCCAGCACGTAGCGATATTCACCGGCACTGAGCAGCCCGGCATGTGAAGCCTGCTGGCCGAGCACGAACGAGAACTCGCCGACTTCTGCCAGCGGCAGCGCCACGCCCGCGGCGATCGTGGCAGGCGTGCGCACTGCGATCAACGCGATGAAGCCCAGGACAGATTTCAGGATCAGCACGAGCAGCACGCCGCCCAGGACCAGCGGCAAGTTGCCTATGACGTAGCGCAGATCGACCAGCGCCCCGATCGTGACGAAGAAAAATCCGAGGGACAAATTTCGTACCGTATTGAGTTCCGCCATGATCTGCGAAGTGAACGGCGTGCGTGAGAGCACCAACCCGCCGAGAAACGCGCCCAGCGGCAGTGAAGCACCGGCCACGTACGCGGCGAATCCGACGCAGAGCGAGGCGCTGAGAGAAATCAGCGTGAAGACTTCAGGCTCCCGGGCCTGCGCGGCATGGCTGAAGATGCGCGGTAGCAGCGAGCGTGCAGCGAAAAAAAGTATTGGCAGGAGTACGAAGAGAACGCCAAGACGGCCGGCGGTATTCAGGGGTGAAACCTTTCCGCTTGACTGGCCGGTCTCAGCGAAACTCGCCACTAGCGGCAGAAGCACGACGGCGACAATCGCGGCGAGGTCCTGCAGCAGCCCGACGGCGAGAAAGACGCGGGCGCGGTGCGAGTCCGATTCTTTGCGGTCTTCGAAAACTTTCATCACCAGCGCGGTCGAACTGAACGCGATCATGACACCGATGATTGCCGCAGTAATCGGGGCGGCGCCAGCCGCGTGGGCGATCAGCCCGGCCGCCAGCGAGGTGATCACGACCTGCAAGGCGCCGCCGCCGAGGCACACTTTCAGCATCGAACGAATCTGGTCGAGATGGAACTCCAGGCCGATGAAGAACATCAGCAGCACGACACCGAGTTCCGCGAGCGTCTGCGCGCCTTCTTCGCCCGTGAAAAGCGTCTGCCGATAAGTGCCGGCGATGACGCCGAGGATAAGGTAAGCAATGATCGGAGAAAGACGCAGGCGGCGCGCGATCCAGACGAGTGTCGCAGCGCCGAGCATCAAAAGCGTGACGATCAACAAGACATCATGGTGCATGCGCGGAATCTAGCGGGTCGGGCGGATGGTTGCCAATGCGCGCAGACGCGTGACAAGTGACAGGTGGCAAGTGACAGGGGGACCGCCTGAAGAGTCGGCGCCGACGCGGAAGAGGTAGCGAGCAGCGGCCCTGAATCGCGTTTACTCACGACGTGGTACGCCTTGTCACCTGTCACCTGTCACTTGTCACTTGTCACTTCGTTTGACCGCCTTGCTCATCGGAGCGGCGCTGGATTTGTCCGACTTCTCTTTCTCCTGCTTCGGACCGGCGGGCGCCGGTTTCGTCGCGCTGGCGGTCTGAGTTCCGGCGGCTTCCGCCTTCGGCTTCGGAAACGGATGCGCTGCCAGCAGGCGCTTGAGGATAGGTTCCTGTTCCTTTTGTGTCGCACTGATGGCCGCCGCGCTGATGCCGGCGCCGGTGTCCGTATACGGTTTCTCTGCCGGCGGCCGAATGTTCAGTCTCGCGCGAAGTGACATATCTGCGCGCCGGTCGATCAGGCGCAGGTCGACTTCGTCGGCCGCAGCTGTGCCGTACCAGTTCTCACCGATGAAGATATCCAGGCCGGTGGGCGTGCGTCCGGCTTGTCCCTCGCTGACGCGTCGGGCTTCCACGCGCGTGGCGTTCGTCGGCAACACTCGCAAATGCGCGCCTTTCGTGCCGATGAAGTGATTGCGTTCGAGGATCAGACGCGTCTCACCCGGGTCGCTGCCGAGAATGATGCCTTCTTTACAGTTCTCGAAGAGGCTGCGCCGGACGAGCAGCGACCACGGTCCGACGGTATAGCTGGCGAAGAGGCCGCCGCAGCTTTTCAGGCTGCAATGCGTCAGCGTCGCCACGCCAGTGGCGAGCGCGTAATGCTTCGCGTTGACGATTTCACAGTTCAGCCAGTGCACGGTCCCGGCCGTTTGCGTCATGGCGATGTTCTTGAAGCGTGCGCCTTCGATGCGGCTGGTCTCCCCGCCGAAGAACAACAGCGAACCGTCGTTGCCCGATTTCGCGGAGACTTCTACAGGGTTCCCCGTCACGCCTTCGATCGACAGCGTGCCCCAGACCCAGAGCACTCCGCCGACGCGCGCGTCGGGAGCGCCATTCTGCGGCGCGGGCGCGGTTTCATCGCCCTGCAGCGTGACCACGGTGCCCGGTCCGATCTTCAGCGTGCAGCCGGCGGGAATGACGACGTTGCCTTTGATGAGCACAGGCGAATCCGACTGCTTCAGTTCCGTATTGCGCGTCAGCGGGCCTTTCAGCACGACGCGGAATCCGGCGTCCGCGGCAGGCGCCTTCGGGACTACCGGCTGCTGGAGCGACTTCGAATCAATGACAGCTTTCTTCAGTGGGGCGGGTTTCGGTTCTTCGGGCAGCGGCGGCAGTTCGACGATTTCCGCGCGAATGTCGTTGTCGGCTTCAGCGGCGGCGAGCGCTGCGCTCGCGAACAGTCCCAGAATGATCGCGCAAACAAAATGAAAACCCGACGCGTAAGCGAGGGAGCACAACCGGACACCTGGTTTCGGGCTGAGGCTTTGACGCATTGGATGACCTGCCAGAGAGGAGCGTTCGCGCGAGCCCCACGCTCGCACGAGTTGGCATGTCATGAATCGGCGTTTGCGGCTGCCCCCTTTAGTGAATGAATGGTGCCACTGGCTCACCTGCCCGACTCAGCTTGCTGAGTCGGAAGAGCAGGTTAGCCAGTGCCGATCGCGAACAGAATGCCGTACGATGGCACCCCATCCGCGGTCGCACTGGCTAAGCCGCTGATCGATTGAGCTAACGCTCAATCGGCGGCTGAGCCAGTGGCACCAACTGCCACCCGCTGCTGGTACTGGCGCGGGCTGATCCCGAAGAACGCCTTGAATTGGCGGCTGAAGTAGAACTCCGAGGCGAAGCCGACGTCCGCGGCGGCTTCTTTGACCCGGCGGCCGGAGAATTCGAGGAGCTTCGCGGCACGTTTGAGGCGCAGCTTCAGCAGATAACCGATGACACTGTCACCGGTCTCCTCTTTGAAGCGATGGGCCAGGCGCGAAGGCGAGAGGCGCGCAATCTTCGCGAGACTCGCGACCGTGTGCGGCTCGTGCAGGTGCCCGTCGAGATGCTCCACCACCCGCCTGATGTTCGGCGTCAGGCGGCGATCATCTGATGCTGCGGCGTGTTCGCGCGTGGCGACAAGCAGCACCTCTTCGAGCGCGTTCATGGCGAGGTCGTCGTAGACGCCGCCACGGCCTGCGTGCGAGTCATCGTGGCAGCGGAAGAACGCGGAGCGAATCCGGCGGCGCGCTGCGGGGTCGGTGATGCTCAGCACGAACAGCCCTTTGCCGATCTCCGGCCAGCGGAGCAGGCCGATCCATGGAGGGCGTGCGATGAAGTGTGCCCAGACGAACTCCCAGACCACTCCAGGAACGCAGCCGTAATCGTGGTAAGCGCCGGGCTCAAGCAGGACAAGACTCCCGGGAAGCGCCTCGTACGTGGCACCCGGCTGCTGGATCAGCCCCTTGCCGCGCAACGTGTACATCAGCAGCCAGTCAGATGTGCCGCGTCGCCGCAGAGTGTGGTAGGGCACGTACTCTTGGAAGTGCCCGCTGAGGAGCAGGCCTGCGGGGTTGTAGGGGGTTTCGTCATCCCCTCGCCCCTCTGGGGAGAGGGCGGACACGACCGAAGGGAGCGCCGGGTGAGGGGCGGCGCGCCTGCCACGAAGCACGTCCATCCCCTCACCCCGCGTTCGCGGCTGACGCCGCTCACGTCGGCCCTCTCCCCGTAGGGGAGAGGGGATTTCAGCAGGATCGTGTATGTTTTTGGCGGTTGGGTCCATTCCAGACGCCTATGACACCGGATAAACTTCTACACGTCAACGGCAATTTAGTACAGGTAAGTTACTGCAGCCGAGGAGAACATAGAAATGTCCCCAGTCGCCGCCCCCATCGCACCGGTCGTTGCGCCCGAAGCCAAGCCAATTCTGACAGAAGAGGACGTCGCCTTCTTTCATCGCGAAGGCTACTACATCGCGCGCGGCCTGATGAGCAAAGCCGAGTGCGATCTGCTGATGAACCACTACGGCGACCTGCACGCGCGCAAGGCGATCCCCGGCTATCACTTCACGAGCATGGAAGAGGCCGGCGGCGATATCCTGAAAGTCTTCTCCCGCATCATGCACCCGCACCGCTGGGATGCGCTGGGCTTGAAGTACCTTCTCGACACGCGCATCCACCACGTCCTGCGCGCGCTGCTGAATGAAGAACCCGTGGCCACGCAGAGTATGTACTACTTCAAGCCGCCGGGGGCGAAGGGCCAAGCTTTCCACCAGGACAACTACTACTTGCGCGTGCGGCCCAAGAACTGCATCGCGTCCTGGTGGGCGCTCGACCCGACCGACCCTGAGAACGGCGGCCTGCAGATCTGTCCGCGCACGCAGAACGTCGAAATCCTCTGCCCGAAAAAGGCTGATCTGGAACTCTCCTTCAGCAACGAACTGGTTGCGCCGCCCGAAGGAACCAAGCCGATCCCGGCGATTCTCGCCGCCGGCGACGTGCTGTTCTTCAACGGCAGCGTGATCCACGGCTCGACGCCGAACTATTCGCAGACGCGCTGGCGCCGCAGCTATATCTGCCATTACGCGCCGGAGAGCTGCCACGAAATCAGCGAGTGGTACTTCCCGCTGCTGAACTTTGATGGCAAGGTGGTCGAACGCTGCAAGGCGACGGGCGGCGGCCCGTGCGGCACCGAGGCGAAGGGCAATCACTGATCGGGAATCGGGAATCGGTGGTCGGGAATCGGAACGCGCCGCTCAACCGAGCGGCGTGTTTTGTTGGAAACGTTGAAACCTCTGCTGAATCGAGGGCGTAACATACCTATGGACGGCCCTTGTGACTCGGGGGACAAAAATTTCGACTCTCGCTGGCGCGGTGCTTATCAGCGCACTCCTTGGAGCAGCCACGTTTTCAGCACATGACTCTGCCGAATTGGCGGTCATCAGAGCCAAAGCAGACACGCTTACCATTGCCGTCAGCTTCTCGCCACGAAAGCAGGACGAAGCCACCATCAAGCTTAGATCGTTGCTTCTTCACCCGCCGGGAGCACACGTCGCGCCGCACGCAGTGTGGCCGGATGGTTCCCCAATCTCGGACAATGCGGTTATGAAGTCGAAAGAAGGGGTAGATGTCGTTGCCTTGCTCGACGTTGCAGGGCTCGTGGCCAAGGCTCATAAGCATCACTCGCCGCGCGTCCAGAATCCAAAGACGCCGGCACCTGCTGGGAGCTCGGATAAGTTACCAGCGCCGAAGCCAGGCGAGGTTGCCATACGGTTAACCATTCACGACGAAGAATGGTATCAGGCCAGAATCGTGGTCCTGCCCTGGAACGAGGACGCGGCGGCGAAGCTGAGCAAGATGGCACAACAACTCAGCGGGGACGCGATGAAGAAACTCGCCGCGATGGGGACAACCTTGGAGCAGTCGTTGACAGCCAAGTGACCTCGGCACCGTCACTTGATTTTTGTGCCCCTGCCGCGAAATTCTTCCGTCCTACGTATCCCTCGCGAAAGCGGGGGACTTTTCTTCGGGGGCTTACACACATGGCTGATTCCTACATCCAGAACCTCTTCGCTGAGCGCATCGGCGGCAAGAACTACGGCAAAGACACCGCGATCTACAAGTTCGAGAAGATCAAGCGCGCCAAGCGCGCAGCGCTGGCCGCAAACCCCGGCGCCGAGCTGATCGACATGGGCGTGGGCGAGCCCGACGAGATGGCGTTCCCCAACTGCGTGCAAAAGCTGGCCGAAGAAGCGAACAAGCCTGAGAACCGCATCTACGCCGATAACGGCGGGTCCGAATACAAAGCCGCCGCCGCGCGCTGGATGAAGAATGTCTGCGGCGTTGAAGGCATCGATCCCGAAACGGAAGTGATGCACAGCCTCGGCAG
>Ga0196964_10001808_pt1 | contig 10499 bp, 11 predicted proteins | sample S1_10metaG_FD_148615 | JGI IMG/M metagenome (GOLD analysis project Ga0196964, IMG submission 148615) | Soil microbial communities from Anza Borrego desert, Southern California, United States - S1_10 | ecosystem: Environmental > Terrestrial > Soil > Desert | place: USA: California | collected... | reverse complement strand
GAAGTAGGTCTCGTTGACGGATTTGAGCCCGGGGAACCGGGCCTGAAGTTCCTTCCTGACCTGCTCCTGGGCACCCGCGATGGCTTCCAGCTTCTTGAAGGCCTCGTCCGTCGGAAGGCTTGCCGCCTCAGCGACGATACCCCCGACAACTTCGGCCGAACGGATGGCCCCGAGCGCGTGAGCTGCGTCGGACGCCGACATGCGCTTGGCCTGGACCATCTTCTGGAGCATCCCAGGGATCTCGGGGTCGAGTTTGGCCTTCCCCTGAAGGGCGGCAGCTTCGTTGTTCGAGACCCGGCGGCGAAGGTCGTCCATCTCCAGGGTCAGCTTCTGGTCGCGCTGCCTCTGGAAACGGTCAATCCAGTTCGACCGCTCCTCGGGAGTCATTCCGTTCGCGATGTCGAACTCCCCATCCTTGCGCTTCTTCGTCAGGAGCGAGAGGCCGTACTCGGCTGCCTTTGTGTCTTCCTTCTGGAGCAAGCCCGCGAAGAACCCCGACCGGACACGATCTTTGGCGATCTCGCGCCCTTTGATCTGGTGCTCCTGCCCGAAGGTGACGGGATCATTGATCTTCTGTTCGAGGACAGCCAAGGAGTCTTGGGCCTGCTTCAGGTCGGGCGCGATGATCTGAAGGTTCCCGTGCTTCAGGGCCTCCTGATCGAACGAATTGAAGTTGTAGATCGCCCGCTGCTCGCGTTCTTTCGAGAAGGCCTGCTCGGCTCGGTCGGTGAACCAACCACTCGCCCGGCGCGTGTACTCGATCTGGGCGTCGGTGCTGATCGCTTCCTTCTGGTTCTTCTTCAGACGCTCGTCGGCCCAAGCCTTCACTTGGTCGGCGTAGCCCTTCCAGCTCCCATCGCCCCGCTGGTAATCGGTCTGGAGCTGCATCTCGAACTTCTTGAACTCGATCTGGTCCTCAGACAGCCGCGAGGTGACGTCCTGGGCGGTGTCGGCGGCGTTCCGCTTGTCCATGATGTCCCAGGCGGTCTGGGTGATCTGGTCGCCGATTCTCGCGAAAGCCGCCTGGGTCTTGCCCATGTTCGTCGGAGTCAGGTCGACGCCGATCGGGTCGCTGGGGATGATTCCGGAGCGTTCTTCGAACTTTGGTATGCGAGGCATCAGCTCCACCTAAACCCTTGATTGCCGCTCGACCCCAGACCCTGCTGCCTCGAAATCGTCCCGCCAGTCCCCCCGAGAATGGTCCCGTAGGCGTTGAGAATCCCGGCCTCCATGGTGTCGTCCGCATAGGCGTGCTTGGCGCGGGCCGCTTGCAGGAGCTGGCTCTGGCGGAATTGGGCCGCGTGACGGATCGCCCGCTGCTCCTCGAACGAGTCGCTCGCGATCTGCTCCAGCATCAAGAGGGGGGACCCCGTCAGCTCCATCCCTGATTTGGCGTAAGCCCCGATGGCGTCGGCCTTGATCGCTTCTTCCCTCTTCTGGGTGAGCCGGATCTCCCGCTCGGCGGCGATCCCCACCTCGTGGGCCTGCCCCTCCTGGAGAAAGGCCTCTTGATTCATCATGTCTGCCTGTGCGGCAGCCGATTCCCATTGGGCGATGCCCGAGAGCATCGACCCGCCGATGGCCGCGACGTTGGCTGCGGCTGACATTATTTGACCCTCCCGAACATCCAATGATCTTTGGCATCAGGCCCGAACTTCCGGAGCTTGCCCTCGCACTCGAAGCCCAGCAGCTTCGCCCAGCGCATCCCCTCGTCGTGCCCGTCGATGACCGTCATTTGCGCCCGCCAGATCCCAAGTTCCGTCATGTAGCCATCCAGGAGCCGCCTCATGAGCTTCGTGACTCCCACTGGGGACTGACGAATTTTGTCACTGAGGATGGTCCAAACTTCAGCAACCCCCGGCCAGGGCTGGGCCAAGCCCACGATCCCGACTGGCTTGCCTTCCAAGAAAATCGTCCCCGTGTGCGCGCCGGGCGCGTAGGAGTACGCGATGGCATCGGCTTTCATGTCCCGGCCATCGTTGAACACGCTCTTGGGCGTGAAGCCGTCCATGTGCTCGGGCTTGAAGGGGATGACCTTGAGGTCACTCACTGGTGATCCCTCTTGCGACAATCGCCGCGACCCCGATTGGCAGGGGCTGGTCCTGGACGACCATGATCTGGCCATCGTTCTCGTACCCCGAGGGGAAGTTGATCTTCTTGTCCCCGGTGAAGAGCGGCGTTGGCTGGTCCTGGGCTAGGGACGCCGGCCGGAAGACGATCCGGTCCAGCTTGGACTCGGACGGGCCGACCTTGGCGTTCACCGTCCGATAGAACCGGATGGTCACTCCGTCGATCCGCTTGATCTGCCCCTGGGCAGTGCCGGTCACGGCGCCCGCCTCGATCCGCATCGTCTTGAGCTTGGGCGTGTAGGGCAGGCCGACCACGACTTGGTTGGCGGTGTAATCGAGGGTGATCGCCCCACCCGTGACGGTCTCCTGGGGGTGGACTTTCCCGTCGGCCAGGACGTCCACGACCTGGCCTTCCAGGTGCGACAGGCCAGAGACCGTCGAGAAGGCTACCGCGTTCGAGTAGAAGTGGGCCGAGTCGACGTACAGGGGCTTGTCCTCGTAGTCCGTCGAATCGTTGTCGAGGTCTTCGAGGTCGAACTCTTTGCCCATGTACTCGATGTAGTTCTTGGTGCCCCCGTTGATGTAGCGGGTGACGCACATCCAGACGTCGTCATGGGTCCCGCGCGCCGAGGGCACGACCGCGATCGACCGGACAATCGGAGGGATGGTCTGGCCTGCGTCTGAGTACCCCCCGATCTTGTGGAAGTGCCACGCCGTCACCTGGAGGAGCTTGTCCCGGGTGCAGCCATACAGGGCACCATCCGTCCCCACGCACCACAGGATGCCGGAGGGGGATTCCTGGTACTCCATCTGGCGGATCGAGGGCGGGGTGAAGCCGACGAAGGTCGTGTTCTCGGGGTTCCGTTTGCGGACCATGTGCTCGGCCAAGAGCGACAGGTCCTCCGAGGTGTACGCGTCCGAGTTGAAGTCAAACACGAGCTCCCGCACACGCTGGCCAGCCCGCTGAACGAACATGACGGTGTACGCGGCCCGCTTGGCTTGAACGAAACTGGACCCGTGGGTGGTCTCGACGTTCTGACCGGGGTTCGAAGGTCCCAGGACCTGGGCGTCGTCGGAGCCTGCCGCGACGTGCTCCGCCCCGAGCGTACCGATCAGAAGCGTTTTGCCGGGCGACAGCCACTGGATCTGGTTCACCTGCTGGGAGGCGAGCGTGAAGCCGTAGGGGTCGTTGTTCGTGTTGGCCCCGTAGTAGTTCAGGCCCGACACGTTCGACGCCGAGTCCTGGTCGAACTTCCGGGCCATGAAATGGTCGTAGTTATTGACGAAGGAACCCCAGAACGTGTCTGGCTGGGCGAGGTTCCCCCCCATGACGAGGCGGCTTTCGAAGAAGCAGATCGTCCTGGGCCAACCCCGGCGGTCGGACCAAGCCGATTCTTCCCAGAGATCGGTCGCCGTCAGCGCCGAGGGGGCGTTGTAGATGATCATGTTCGCCGAGCCAGTGCCGTTGCTGGTGACGCGAACCATCCCCGTCGTGGTCGTGTGGGTGATCTTGATCAACATGTTCGTCGTGAAGGCGAAAGTCGCATCCGAACAAGTGATCGTGCCGGTCGTCCCCACCGTGGTCGCCGCTGCCGTCAGGGTCATCGTGGTCGAGGTCGCGTTGCGGTCGCGGAAGGGGTACTTCTTGACCATCGTCAGCTCGGTTGAGCCCGTGTGGTAGTCAAAGTCGGTCAGCGTGAATGTGTTCGCCGCCGTACGCGACAGCTTCTTGGGCTTGTAGTCGGGGTGGACCAAGTACAGCACGTCGGCTGACTGCGCGTACTGGATCTCGTAGATCGAGCTGCCCGTCCAAAGGGTGGGGGACCCGCTGACCGTGATCCCAGCTCCGGACGAGTAGACCGCGAGGGTCGTCACGTTGATGACCCGTACCGCGCCTGCCGTGACCTCGACGATGTAGTTCTCGGTCTTGGAGTACGAGAAGGGGATCAGGCGGGCCGCGGCGTTGCTCGGGGTTGAGGTGACGTACCGAGTCCCGGGCCTCCGAGAGGCGCCGCCCATGGGGTGAACGATGAAGTTCTCCAGCTGGGCGCAGCCCTGGAAGTATCGGTCCAGGTCGGTGCGACCGTCTACCCTGGGGCTCAGCTCGCCCGAGAGGAAGCTGTTCTTGAGGTTATTGAACCGTGCCATGGCTCAGTACCTCGCGACCAGCCAGTCCGTGTTCTGAAGCTCCTCGGGAGTGCCTTCCTGGGCGTCGCAGGACCGCGCGACCCGGAGGGCAGAGTTGTAGGCCTCCCACATGGTCTGCGCGACCGTCGCGCTCTGAGTGATGGCGTAGGCGATGTCAGCGGCCAAGCGACACGCCAGGGCTTCGGCGAACTGCGGGTCGAATGTCGCTGTGTCCGTGATCTGCCCGATGTACTTGATGTACATCGTGGACTCGTCCGAGTAGACCTTCCGGCCCTCGACGGCGTAGATGACGTCCTTGGTCTCGGCCTGGAGAACCCGAAGGCAGTCGTTCGGCAGCTGGTACACGTAGGCCCATTCGAAGACGGGTGTCTCGCTGATCTGGGCGAGTTCCACGCGCTTGATGGCGAAGTTCCAGGGGTGTGCTCGAAGGACTTCGTCCCTGAGCTTGCTGTACTGCTCGTTACAGAGGCGACCTTCCTTGGTGTCGTCGGTGAGGGCTGTGATTCGGTCAGCCCCCAACTTGTAGAGGGCCGAGTTGCAGATGCCTACGTCCGAGATCGCCATAGTCCCCCTCTTGTAAAAAGGGGGCTAGGCCAAACTTCGACCCAACCCCCCGGTCATCTCCCCCTGGAGATCAGTTGACGACGTAGCGGACCTTGAGGCCCACGGTGCCAGCGCCGCCGGCAGCCGTGGTCAAGGTCAGGGCGACATCCAGCATCTTGCCCGGGTCGCTCGCGAGACCCAGCGACTCCCAGAGGGGCTTCGCCGCGTCGGCAAGACCGAAGCCCGCGCCAGCGTCAGCCGCATCCGCCTCGTGGCTGATGTCGCTGTGGACGAGAGCCGAAGTCAGGACGACGGCCGAGGCGAAGTGGTCGGCATCGATCACCGCGCCACCATCGGTCGTGTTGTAGTACACGCCGCAGTCGGCGGCGCCAGACGTGGCGATCGCGTCGCAGCTCAGGAGAACCTGAGAGATGCGGGCGTTCGACGGCACCTGGCACATGATGAGCTTCGACGCGACCGAGTCGCCGTTGGCGAGTTCGACGATGCCGAGAGCTTCCCGAAGGACCCCACCCTCGACAGCAGCGCTGTTCTTGGTGGAAGGAACCGCGTCCCGGTTGGTGATCGCGGCAGATTTAGTAGTTACGACGGCCATGGTCTAATCTCCTTTTCCTTTACCGATTACTGGGCGCAGAGGACTTCAACCACGCCGGCCTCTTCCATCCGGGTCGCGCCGAGCGACATGCTCGCGTAGACCTGGGTGGCGTAGGACTTGTCGGCCCGCTCGCTGATCCGAACCACCGGCTCCTCGCCCATCGAGAGCAGGAGAGCGTCCTCGGCCCAGCAGAGGACCGAGTAGCTCGAAGTCAGGGTCGAAGAAGTACCACCACCGCTGTAAAGGCCGGTCGAGGTATTGAACGTGAAGGCCACCGACGGACGGATGAGCTGCTCGGTCAGGATGAACTTGAAGCCCATGAAGGTGTCGATGTCGCCCTGAACGAGGGCCTTGATCGAGTTGTAGTCGGAGCTCGTGACTTCAGTCGCCTGGAGCAGGGCCTCAAGCGCTGAGGCGTTGATCGCGCAGAACCGCTTGCGGTTCTTGCTGACCTTGCCGGCGTTCAGGATGTAGCTCGCCTTGCGGAGGGCCTGAACGTTGAGGTTCGAGGCCGCAGCGCCCGAGACAGCCTGGAGGCGCTGGCCGGTGCCGAGGGCCACAGAGGTCCCGCCGGACTCGCCGCCGTACGCGTTGCCGATGGCAGCCGCGATCAGGACGTCGTCGATCGAGCGACCGAGAGCCATCGACGCCGCCTTGGCGTAGTCGCTCTGCGGGTCGTGGATCATGCGGAGCTTGTCCTGATTGTCGATCAGGTCAGCCCACTCGTAGTCCTCCATCGTGACCATGCGCCTGCTGTGTGGCGTATCGATCTGCGGAGTGTCCGAGTGCCGGCTGGTCTTCCGCTGCGCGGAGACTGCGCCGATGCGGTCGTAGAAAGAGGCCTTGGACTTCTGGGTTTCGAGCCGGATGCCCATGTTCCGAAGAACAGAGCCTTCCTGCTGAGAGAGGTGGAAAACGTTCGCGCTAAACTGCTGTACCCGCGCGACATCAATCAGAGTCGACATGTAAAATCCCCCGAACGATTCAGGCAAAAGGTTTTAGGTTTTGCGGTGAATTGTCCGGAGAATCCGGATTCGACCTCGGCCATACCTGGGCCGTGATCAGGGCGTCTCTTCAACGCTTTGGGTGACTCGCGAGGGACGGGGTTCCGCTTCTCCTCTCACCCAACCGGCTGCGGGGTCGCGAGAACCGCGATTGTCCCGAGCGTTGGGTAGATTCTGAGGGAGCCCCGTCCCTGCGTCAAGCCTCAAGCCGACCGGGAACCCGCGCCTTTCATGGCGAAAAGCTGCCGCATCTCCTCGACGGCGGCCTCCCGGAGGTTTCGGGCGGCGTACTTGTCGTTGTAGGGGTGCTTCGGGTTCGACATGATCTCGTTGATCTTGGACTGGGCCTCAGCCGGGGTCATCGCCCCGAGCCTGCCGTCGCCATCCCCCTTCAGGTCGTCCTCCTTCAGGTTCTCGCCCATCTTGGCGAAAGCCTTGATCAAGGTCGGGTGATCCCCGAGCCCGGACTCATTCAGGAACTTCTTGAAGTCAGGGGCCAAATCCCCCAGGGTCTCGGACAGCGCGGCGTTGGCCTGCTTGATCTTGGTGTCGTATGCCGCCCCCCACTCAGTCTTCAGCCCCTCGATGCCCTGCTTGGCTTGTGCGGCTTTGGCCTGGGCCTCGGCCGCCATGACCCTACTCGCCTCCTGGGTGAACCACTCGACCAGGGGCTGGGCTTGGCGGGGAAGAATGCCCGATTTGTGGGCCAGTTCCTTGAACCCCTTCATGAAGTTCTCGTCCGCCTGGACGCCCTCGGGCAGCTTCACCTCGTACTTGTCCGGAGACTCGGGCAGGCCCAGCTTCGAGTAGACCGCCTTCCACTCGTCCTCGGTCGCGGTCTTGGGGTCCGGGACCGGGATCTTCGGGCCGCCGATCATCTTCTGGGCGCTCAGGTAACTCTTGGCGAGAGCCCCCGGGTCCTTGAACAGCTTGATCGAGGGCTCGTTCTTCAGTTCGTCGGGCAGGGCATCCAGCCAGGAGCCCGTGCCGGAACTGGCGGGGGGTGGGGTCTGGCCGGCTCCTGCGGCTGGGGGAGCGGCCGGGGGGGCTCCGGGGGGTGGGGTGGGGTCGCCGCCCAGGGTACTGGTCGTGTTCGGGGTTTGCGTTCCTTCGCTCATATCGTCTCCGTTACTCGTTGCGGGCGATCGACGCGTTGGCGTGCATGATCGCCTCTTCCAGTTTCGTCAGCGCCAGCGACCGCTCCCGCGACGGGGGGCAGATCTGGAGGATGTCGACCGCCATTGACTTCGCCTTCTCCCGCAGGTGGACGTAGCGGGCGGGCTGGTCTGCTTTCGGAGCGTGGTAGGTGAACACTTTCTCGATTCGCTCCCGCTCAGCGCCGTCGACGGGGTACATTTTCACGTTCGCATTGTTTTCGCTCATTCGGTCCTCTCCTCTTCGATTTGATCGATGTGCTCGTTCAGGGCTTCGACGTTCGTCTTCAGAACGGTCAGAAGCCGCAGAACCATGTGCCGCTCCCCTTCTTGAAACGCGGTTTCATGGGGGTCTTTCTTGAACGTGGGGTGCAGCACGTGTCCCCACTTCATCAGATCGTGCAGCACGCGCTTTCCGTGGGGCGTGCTGAAGGTCATCTGGTAGTCGATGGCGCGCGAGCGCATGCGCTTGGCCGCGCCCTTGGTCTCTTCCATGATCGTCCTCTACTTTCCGTTCAAACCATTCCGGCTTCTTTGGCCTTCGCCATCGCTGGCATCACCTTGCCCATGGCGTCCGCCGTCGCGGCAGCCTGCTGCTGTGCGATTGACGCCTCATTGGCTTCGTCTCTGCCTTTTCTGAGCTTCTGGACGTCGACACCATCGCGGAGCATTTCCTGGGGAGCCCCGAAGATGCGGGCGATGTGCTTCACGGCGGAGTCGCCATCGAAGTTGTCGAGCGTCTTGGGATCGGCGTTTACGAAGAACTTTGATGCTTCGAGCGTCCGCATGATGGCCTGGCCCTCGGTCACGCGCTGGCTCTTGGCGATGAGCGAGCTGTACTCGACGTCCAGCTCTCGACCGCGGAGCACCTGCGGGATCTCCTGGGGATTGATGAGCCCGCGCCGGAGCATGATTCCGAACACGCGGTCGATCAGCGGCCTGAGGAGCTCGGAGTGTTGGCGCCCGAGCACGGGTCCCAGCAGCCTCGACTTCTCTTCCGTCCGCTGGAGCACCTCGGTCGCCGTCATCTGCGGGCCTTGGGCCATCTGGAGCTGGTCGATGTAGAAGGCGTCGCGGATTCGTTTCCGGACGTCTTCCATGACCTGATAGCCGAAGTCGATCCGGCAGTCGGCGCCGAAGGCCTTGATCGGGTCTTGCAGGCCCGCGCGGTAGTAGTTCAGCCCGCCCGGCTGGGTCTTGAGCGGGAGAATCACTCCGTCGTCCGGCATCATGAGCGGCGGATCGACCGTCTTTTGAGCGCCCTTCAAGATCGTCTTCATCATCTCGTTGACGAGCTTGATGTCGGGGAGAGCGGTCATGCCGGCGGATCGGCCGTAGATTTCGCCGGAGACTTTCGTCCAGCGGGGAATCGCATACGGGAATTCCCTAAAGCCCGAAGTTTTGAGAGTATGCTTGTCCTGCTTGAGAACGTAGACCGAAGCGAAGGGAAAGGTTTCAGCCGAAGCCTTTCGGCCTTTGGCTTTCTCCTCGTCTGACCGTGGATACACGGCGTGAATGATCTCGAAGAGATCGTTACTGGACTTCTCGTAGGCCTGCTTGACAGCCCGGCCCACGTTCTCAAGACCGAATTCGGCGACGATCTGTTTCGCGTTCCACTTGAAGCAGCGGTACACGCAGTCGATCACGCCTTTGTTGTTCTCATCGACGCAGACCTCGCCCAAGGGGCGGGCCGCGAACCTGACGACCTTGTCGTCGTCCTCCTCGATCGAGAGAACCCCGGTGCCGAACGCGCCCAGGTCAAGGTAGACCTCGTGGATCTCCGTCTGGAAGTTGGAGTTGTTCAGAATCCGGTGCATCGACCGGGTCTGCTTCTGGAGCCAGCGGCGGACATCGTCGAGATCGTCGATAGCGGGGTCGCCCGTGATCAGCTCGAACCAGATGGTCGCCGGGTTCGTGAGAATTCCCTGAAGAGAGCTCGCGAGCAGCTCGTTCGAGTGGGGTCCGGTCGAGTCAAAAAGGGTGAAGCCCTTCTTCTCGCCTGCGGTGGCCGAACGAGTGATGTCGTTCTTCCTGGGCAGGATGTAGTCGGCCACTTCCTGCCAATGGGACTCCCATACCTTACGACTCGCCTTGAGGGCGTCGTACTTCGAAATCAATTGTTCGGGGTACATTTAGCCCCCGAGCAGCGTATTGTTCGTCTGTTGCCCGCCGGCGAGGATCGTGGCGCTGCGGCCCGGTGCCCGCGTAGCGTTGTTGATCTGCTCCTCGCGGCGCTTGCGGGCGGCGACTTCTTCTTCGTCCTGGCGGCGCTTGGCGGCTTGGCTAGCGGAGATGGCCTGGACCCCATCAAGGGTCGCTCCGGCGAGGCCAGCGAGCTTGAATGGCGCGGAAATCGTCTTGCTCATACTCTATCCCTCCTTAGTTGGACGCGTAGACATCCCAGTCCACGCTTGCCTGCCGAGGCAGGCTTCTTTCGCTCAAGGGATCGCTCTCTTTCGACCCCAGGGCGAAGTAACGAAAAGCATCGGCGCCGTTGCTGTACTGGTCGTGCAGCGGCGAATTCAGGAAGACCTGATTCTTCGGGTCCCATTTGCGGCGGTAGTTTTGCAGGCACTTGATCCCGCGCGCGGTTTTCTCGGCATCGAAGTAGCAGCGAGGCAGGATCATCCGGGCGGCGTGAATGCCGTCTTGGATGTCCTGGCGTTCTTGCACTTCGACTCGGCCGTGCAGACCTCCAGTCCTCTGTAGGCCCTGGAACGTTTCAAAGCGGGACTTCCCTGTCCCCATCTCCCGCGCGTTTGCATCGTGCGGGAGAACGTGCCGTCCGTAGAGATAATCGCGCTCCTTGAGCTTGCGAATGTAGTGCAGGAGGCCCTCGCCCGAGCCCTCCAGGTAATCGATCAGGCGCCATTCCCGCCCCAAGCGCTGGGCAAACCAGATGGACGTCGTGTCGTTGACGCCCAGATCCCAGAACGTGTCGACCGCGAGGGCCGGCTCGTAGGGGACG
>Ga0196964_10001807_pt1 | contig 10499 bp, 13 predicted proteins | sample S1_10metaG_FD_148615 | JGI IMG/M metagenome (GOLD analysis project Ga0196964, IMG submission 148615) | Soil microbial communities from Anza Borrego desert, Southern California, United States - S1_10 | ecosystem: Environmental > Terrestrial > Soil > Desert | place: USA: California | collected... | reverse complement strand
GACCACCTCGAGGGCGTGCTGTTCATCGACTACCTGTCGCGCCTGAAGCGCGACCGCGCCGTGTCCCGCGTCAAGAAGCTGACCCGCGCCCAGGCCGCCTGATGACCCCGCGCCCCCGCCTCCGCCGCCGGCCCCGCCGCCCGCTCACCCAGGCGGAGAAGGCGGGCATCGGCTCGGCCCTGACCGTGGTCGGGCTGATCGGCGTCGGCGTGGTGCTGGGCGTGCTCATCGACCGCCTGATCGACTTCACCGACGTGCTCGACGCCGGCGGCGAATGGGACGAGGGCGGCGGCGTCACGACCCGCTGGTACTGAACCGTTCCGCCATCCAGGCGTACCAGGCCGGACCCTCTCGCGCCGCTGTGGCGGTTGCCTCCGCGCCATAGAAATACAGGCTGGCGGCCGCGTGCCCCCTGCGGTCCCAGGCCCAGGCGCCGATCAGGGCCACCCCCGGACCGGGCTCGCTGAGCCGCAGGCGCATGGCGCGGATGCGGCCCCCATCGTAGGCGTCCTCGACCACGCCGGCGAGGCGCGGGGCGCCGGCCGCGGTCTCGACCGCGTCACCGGCCTTCGCCCCCTCCAGCCCTAGTCCCTGGACCAGCGGGGCCCACCCGTCGGCGGCCTCGCCCGCGAAGACGCCGCTCGCGCGCAGCAGCGCCGACGGTTGGCCGGCGAAGTGGGTCAGATAGGTGCGCAGCACCCCGAAGAAGCCGGTCCAGCCGGCCTCCATCCCCTCGAGCTCCTCGTCCCAGTCGTCCCGTTCGGTGAACAGGCTGTGCACCATGCGGACGACGCAGACGCCGCCGGACTTCGCCTCGACGAAGACGTCGGTGGTTATGGGCGGCGCATCGCCCGACCAGTCGGATTCCTCGTAGCTGACGTGGCGCGGCGGCTCCCAGGCCTTCACCACGCCCGGGGGAACCACCCCGCCGCCCAGGTCGAAGGCGACCTTGCCGCCGACCCTCTCCTCGATCGTCGTCGGCGTGAACCACGCGGAGTAACCCGCGCCGGTGGCGAAGACGCGAAACACCTCCTCGGGCTCGCCGGGCAGCTCGAGGCTCATCTCGACCGACCGGCGGCGGCCGTCCTTCCTGATGGTCATGCGGAGTACTCCCTGGATTGCGGGCCGCCGGGCTTGGGATAGGCGGCGATCAGCAGCCGGTGCGTGCGACCGCCGTTCGGCCCTTGGTGGTAGCGCCCAGCCAGGGCGGTGACGGCTTCGGCCAGGTCGCGCGTGAAGTCGGCGCGGGCGGCCGCGTCCTTGAAGGTGATCTCCGTCTGGATAGACAGGGTGGCGAGGCGCTTGTCCTCCTCGCGCGCGCGGCGCCAAAGGCCGCCGACCTCGCGCACGATGCGGGCGGCGAGCGCGATCAGGTAGGCGGCCGACTTCTGGTCGGTGGCCTTGCCCGGATCGGCGGCGATCGGGCCCAGCGCGTCCGGCGCCACGACATAGCCGCGGGCGGTGGCCACCAGCAGTCGCTCGGTCAGGCCGCCCCAACGGCGCGAGCCGGCCGCCTCGACCAGCCCCAGCTCCTCCAGCCCCTTGAGATGGTAGTTGGCCTTCTGCCGCGTCAGCCCGACCTTCGGAGCGAGGGTGGCGGCCGACGCGGGCTCGGTCATGTGCGAAAGCAGCCGCGCTTTCACGGGGTCCAGCGCGGCGGCCGCGGCGGCAGGATCGGTGATCACTTCGACATCCAGCATCGCCCCAGTGAGCCACTGACAAAAAAAGCTGTCAAGCCTCTCGGCTGGCGCCGCGGCGAAGGCTCCGCTAAGGCCTGCGCCCATGCGACTGGCCTTCATGGGCACTCCCGAATTCGCCGTGCGCGCCCTGGCCGAACTGGTCGCGGCGGGGCACGAGATCGCCGCGGTCTATACCCAGCCGCCCAGGCCGCGGGGGCGGGGCCAGCAGCTCGCGCCGTCGCCGGTGCAGGCCTTCGCCGAGGGGCTGGGCCTGCCGGTCAGGACGCCCGCGTCGATGAAGGATCCCGCCGAGGTCGCGGCCTTCGCGGCGCTCGACGTCGATGCGGCGGTAGTGGTCGCCTACGGCCAGATCCTCAGGCGCGAGGTGCTGGAGGCGCCCCGGCTCGGCTGCTTCAACCTGCACGCCAGCCTGCTTCCCCGCTGGCGCGGCGCGGCGCCGATCCAGCGCGCCATCATGGCCGGCGACACGGTCACCGGCGTGCAGGTCATGCGCATGAGCGAGGGGTTGGACGAGGGACCCGTGATCCTCTCGGAGACCGCGGCCATCGAATGGGATGACACGGCCGGCTCCCTGACCGCGCGCCTGGCGGAGATCGGCGCCCACCTGCTGCCGCGCGCCCTGTCGGCCGTCGAGCGCGGGGTGGCGACCGAGACGCCGCAGGATGGCGAGCCCACCTACGCGAAGAAGGTCACGCCCGAGGAGGCGCGCATCGACTGGAGCCGGCCGGGTCCGGAGGTCGACCGCCACATCCGCGGCCTCTCGCCGTTCCCCGGCGCCTGGTTCGTCGCGCCGACGGGGAAGGGGCCGGTCCGGGTGAAGGCCCTGATGAGCCAGCTGAGCGCCGCCGCCGGACCCGACGGCGAGGTGATCGACGACGCCCTGCTGGTCGCCTGCGGCGAAGGGGCCGTGCGCCTCACCCGCGTGCAGCGCGAGGGCAAGGGCCCGCAGGCGGCGGCCGACTTCCTGCGCGGCTTCCCGCTGCCGGAAGGGACGAAGCTGGCCTGATGCCGCGCTACCGGCTGCTCATCGAATACGACGGCGGGCCCTACAAGGGCTGGCAGAGCCAGGCCAACGGGCCGTCGGTGCAGGACGCCATCGAGGCGGCGGTCGTGAGGTTCTGCGGCGAGGACGCGCGTCTGACCGCGGCGGGCCGCACCGACACCGGCGTGCACGCCACCGGGCAGGTGGCGCACCTGGACCTGGCGAAGGACTGGCCCGCGAAGACGGTGCAGGAGGCGCTGAACGCCCACCTCGTCCCGCATCCGATCGTCGTCCTGAAGGCCGAGGCGGCGGCCGACGACTTCCACGCGCGCTTCTCGGCCACCGGCCGCCGCTATCTCTATCGCATCTCCCACGGACGGGCCCGGCCGGCGCTCGAGCGCGGACGGGTGTGGTGGATCCAGCGCACGCTCGATGTCGAGGCGATGGCCGAGGCGGCCCGGGCGCTGGTCGGCCGGCACGACTTCACCACCTTCCGCGACGCCCAGTGCCAGGCCCGCTCGCCGGTCAAGACGCTGGACGAGGCGAGCGTAGTCGGGGTCGGCGACGAGGTGCGGCTGGAGTTCGCCGCCCGCTCCTTCCTGCATCGCCAGGTGCGTTCGATGACCGGAACCCTGGTGGAGGTGGGCCTCGGCCGCTGGTCGGTCGCCGACGTGGCCGCCGCGCTCGCCGCCGCGGACCGCACCCGCTGCGGCCAGGTGGCGCCGCCCGAGGGGCTGTACCTGACGAAGGTGGAGTACGGCGAGAGCTGATCCCACGGCGGAGGAGGGAGCTAGGATCGTCCGCTCGGGATGCGCACCCGCGCCGCCAGCGGCCTGCGGTCCAGCGCGTCCTCCAGGCGCATCAGGGCCGCCGTCACGCCGCCGGCCTCGCGGTCGAGCTCGGCGGCGGCGCGGGCGAGCGCCTCCCAGAGCGGCAGGGTGTCGAGGTAAAAGGCCTGTCCCTTCGCCGTCAGCCGCAGGCGCCGGCTGCGGCCGTCGCGCGCGTCCGGCTCGGCCATGACCATGCCCGCCTTCATCAGCGACTGGCGCGTCTGGCTGACCGCCACGTGGGTGACGCCCAGCGCCTGGGCGATCTCGCCCACCGCCATCGCGCCGTTCAGCGCCAGCTGGTTCAGCACCCCGAACCAGCGCTGCTCGAACTCGACGCCGGCCGCCGCATAGAGCGCCGAGGCCTCGCGGTCGACGCGGTCCGACAGCCGCCGCAGCCAGCCGCCCATAGCCGCGGAGCCCATGCCGCGCAGGAAGTCTTCACCGCGTTTCGAATCGTTCATTTGACATATCCGTAAGCGCTTACGCATATACCCGCAAGCCTTACCGAAGAGGGATGACGATGGCCTTCATGCTCGACCGCCGCAGCCTGCTCGCAGGGGCCGCGGCCCTGCTCGCGCCCTCCGCCGCGGCGAGCCGCGACGACGCCCTCGCCGAGCGCTTCCGGCGCGCCATGGTCATCAACGGCAACCTGGTCCCGCCGCTCGACGACGAGAAGCCGCTGCCTCCCGAGGCGGTGGCGGACTATCGTCGCTCGGGCCTCACGGCGATGAAGGTGTCCATGGGCGGCACTGGCGTCTCGAAGGCGCAGATGCTCGAGGAGCTCGGCGCCTACGACAGGGCGATCGCCCTGAATCCGGACCTCCTGACCAAGATCAGCACCGTCGCCGACATCGACGCGGCCGAGACGACGGGACGCATCGGCATCATCTACTCTTTCGAGAGTGAAGTGATGCTGGAGGGCAAGGTCGAGAACCTGGACGCCTTCGCCGAACGCGGGGTTCGCGTCATGCAGCTCAGCTACAACCTGCCCTCGCCCTTCGCCTCGGGTGTGATGTCGCCGCAGCCGTCCCGGGGGCTCACCCCGCTCGGCCGCGAACTGGTGGCGCGGATGAACGCGAAGGGCGTCTCCATCGACATGAGTCATCTCGACGAAAAATCGACGCTGGGTGTGCTCCAGGCGACCAGGAAACCGGCTTCGATCACCCACGCCGGCTGCGAGGCTGTCTGGGACAATCCGCGCAACAAGTCCGATGCGGTGCTGAGGGCCGTCGCCCGCCAGGGCGGCGTGGTCGGCATCTTCGAGCTCAGCTACATCAACGGTGGGGCGACCCAGCCGACGCTCGACGTCTACATGCGCCACATGGCCCACGCCCTGAAGACCTGCGGGGAGGACCACGTCGGCATCGGCTCCGACGCCCTGCTGACCGCTTGGGACACGTCGCCCGAGAGCATGAAGCGGTGGGACGAGAATACCCAGCGGCGCAAGGACCAGGGCATCGCCGCTCCGGGGGAGGGGCCGCCGCCTTACGTCGACGGGCTGAACAAGCCCGAGCGGTGCGAGATCATCGCCGGCGAGCTGACGAAGATGGGCTACGGCTGGCGCGCGGTGGAGAAGGTGCTGGGCCTCAACTGGCGTCGCTGGTTTGCGGAGACCTGGTGAAGGTGCGGCGCACCCGGTTGGCCATCCAGATCACCAGCCAGATCAAGAGCGCCAGCACCACCGGGATCAGCAGCGGCAGCACGAAGGCGATCAGCACGGTGGCGACCGCCAGCACGTCCTCGACCAGGCTGACCAGCGGATTGCCCAGGCCGCCGGTGGTCGCGGTCGAGGCCACGCGGGCGCCGCCCTGGGCGGCGTTGAAGGCCAGCGCCGTCGGCGCGCCGATGATCACCGCCGCCACCGCCGCGATCACCGGGTCGGCGTCGGCGAACACCGCGTAGGCGGCCACGATCGCCGCCAGCGGCCGGGTGACGAAGCCCACGGCGTTGAGCGCGTGGTCGATGGCCGGAACCTTGTCGCCGACGAACTCCAGCGCGGCGGCGACGGCGAGCGACCAGACCGCCGCATCGCCGCCGAGCCAGGCCATGTTCTGGCTGAGCTCGACCCCGAACAGCTCGAACCGCGCCGCCAGGGCCAGCATCAGGAGCGGCAGGAAGGTGCGCAGCCCCGTCGAGGCCGCGAGCCCGAGCCCCAGCAGGGCCGGCAGGCCGTAGGTCTGCAGCAGTCCGGCGTCCATGGCGCGCAGCTTAGGCGAAGCGGGCGAAATAGTCGCGGATGATGCGCTCGTAGACCTGCGCCAGCCGCTCGATCTCCTCGACCGGCACGCGCTCGTCGACCTGATGCATGGTCTGGCCGACCAGGCCGAACTCGATGACCGGGCAGAGCGCGCGGATGAAGCGGGCGTCCGACGTGCCGCCCTTGGTGTTCGGCTCGGGCGTGACGCCGAGCTCGGCCTGGATGGCCCCCATGATCACGTCGACGAACGGCCCGGGCTCGGTGAGGAAGGCGTCGCCCGAATGCAGGAACTCGAGCTGGATGCTGCAGCCGTCGCTCCCGGCCTCGACCACGGCGGCTTCGGTCTCGATCCATTGCATCAGGGCCGCCCCGGTCCAGGAGGGATTGAAGCGGATGTTGAAACGGCCCCGGGCCACGGCGGGGATGACGTTGGTGGCCGGGTTGCCGACGTCGACGGTGGTCAGCTCCAGGTTCGACGGGGGGAAGGCCGGATAGCCGTCGTCGAGCTCGCGGTCCTTCAGCCGGTCGAGCAGCTCGATGAGCACCGGGATCGGGTTGCGGGCCCGCTCGGGATAGGCGACGTGGCCCTGGCGGCCGGTGACGGTGATCCAGACGTTGAGGCTGCCGCGGCGGCCGACCTTGATCGTGTCGCCCAGGGTCCGCACCGAGCTGGGCTCGCCGACCAGGCAATGGTCGATGCGCTCGCCCTCCTCCTGCAGCAGCGCCACGACCCGCTTGGTGCCGTCCAGCGCCACGCCCTCCTCGTCGCCGGTGATCAGGAAGCTCAGCGAGCCGGGGACGTCGCCCGCCCGCGCCACCGCCGCGACCCAGGCGGCGATGCCACCCTTCATGTCGACGGCCCCCCGCCCGACGAGCACGCCGTCCTCCACCGTCGCCTCGAACGGCGGCGCGGCCCAGGCGTCCGGGTCGCCCGGCGGCACCACGTCGGTGTGGCCGGCGAAGCAGAGGTTGGGCGCGGCCGTCCCGCGCCGGGCGTAGAGATTCTCCACCTCGCCGAACTTGAGCCTGCGGCAGCTGAAGCCCAGCTGTTCCAGCACCGCCTGCAGCGTGTCCATCGCCCCGGCGTCCAGGGGCGTGACGGACGGCTTGCGGATCAGGTCGCGGGCCAGCAGAACGGGGTCGAGACTCATGGTCCCGGTTTAAGCGTCGCCACGCGTTCGGAGAAGCCCATGCCCAAGATCGACATCGACCAGGCGCCGACCGGCCACGGCACAGGCTATCCGGACCCGTACGCCGAGCCGTGCCTGGCGCGCCGGCGCTGGAAGCTCGGCGACGCGGTCGGGCTGGACCAGTTCGGGGTCAACCTGCTGCGCCTGCCCGACGGCGCCTGGTCCAGCCAGCGCCACTGGCACGAGGGCGAGGACGAGTTCGTCTGGGTGGTCGAGGGCGAGGTGGTGCTCATCGACGACGCCGGCGAGACCGTCCTGAAGGCCGGCGACTGCGCGGGGTTCAAGGCGGGGGTCAGGAACGGCCACCACATCGTCAACCGCTCGGGCCGCGAGGCGGTGCTGCTCGAGATCGGCACGCGCACGCCGGGCGGCGACCGCGGCGTCTATCCCGACATCGACATGCAGTTCGGGCCGGGGGGCTACCGCCGCATGGACGGAACGCCCTATCCGGACCAGGGGCGGCGAACCAAGTGATCGAGCCGCCGCCCGACCCGCAGCCGTCGTCCAATCCTTTCCGCATCCGCGACTTCCGGCTGGTGTGGTTCGCCCGCGCCGCGGCGGTGCTGGCCATCCAGATCCAGGGCGCGGCCCTGCTCTGGCAGGTCTACGAGGTGGCCCGCCGCGAGCATGGCGTCGCCGAGTCGGCGCTCTACCTGTCGCTGGTCGGGCTGATGCAGTTCCTGCCGCTGTTCGCCCTCACCTTGCCCGCGGGCGAGGCGGCCGACCGCCACGAGCGCAAGCTGGTCATGGCGCTGTGCATCGCCATGGAAGCCCTGTGCGCGGCCCTGTTCATCGCCCTGGCCGTCCATGGGCATCCGCCGCTGTGGATGCTGCTGACCGTGGCCGCCCTGTTCGGGGCCAGCCGCGCCTACCTGGCGCCGGCGAGCCAGGCCATGCTGCCGATGCTGGTGCCACGCGAGGCCCTGCCGCGCGCCATCGTCACCTCCTCGCTGGCCTTCCTGCTAGGGTCGATCGCCGGCCCGGCCCTGGCGGGGCCGCTGTTGGGGATCTCGCCCGCTGCGGCCTACGGCGCGTCGCTGGGCCTGTTCCTGGTCGCCGGGATGCTGGTGCTGACCATCCGCACCCCCACCCGGCCCGAGGTCCAGGCCGGCTCGCGCTGGGAACTGATGAAGGAAGGCCTGGCCTACGTCTGGCGCAACAAGGTGGTGTTCGGCTCCATCTCGCTGGACCTGGTGGCGGTGCTGCTGGGCGGCGCCACCCTGCTGGTGCCCATATACGCCCGCGACATCCTGCACGTCGGCCCCGAGGGCTACGGCATGCTCAGGGCCGCGTTCGGGATCGGCGCCCTGGTGGTCGCCCTGGTGCTGTGGCGCTGGACCATCACCCGCTTCGCCGGGGCCTGGATGTTCTCGTGCGTCGCGGTGTTCGGGATCGCGACCGTGGTTTTCGGCGTCTCGACGAACTTCTGGCTGACCATGGCCGCCCTGTTCGTCGCCGGGGCCTCCGACATGGTCAGCGTCAACATCCGCCAGACCCTGATCCAGATCGCCACCCCGGACCACATGCGCGGCCGCGTCTCGTCGGTGTCGATGCTGTTCATCGGCGCCTCCAACGAGCTCGGCGAGTTCGAGAGCGGCATCGCCGCGCGCATCCTGGGGCCCGTCGGCGCGGCGGTGTTCGGCGGCGTCGGGGCGGTGGTCGCCACGGTGCTCTGGGCCTGGTGGTTCCCGCAGCTCCGCAAGGCGGACCGGCTGGTCTAGGGCCGGTCCTGGCCATAGGTGACGTCGACCCCGAGGTAGCTGGGGCCGCCGCCGGCCTCGGGCGGCGGGTCGCGCCGGAAGTTGCACAGCTGCGAGGTCCCGGCCTCGCCGCCGGGCCGGGCCGAGAGCAGGCCGGGCGCCGAGCGCGCGAACCCGCCCAGCAGCGCCTTCAGGTCGGCCCCGGAGTCCTGGGCGGCGACGGCGGCGGCCACGCGCACGTGGGCCTCCAGCCCCCGCTCGTGGGCGGCGCCGCAGAGCGCCCGGCGGCGATCGCCTTCGCTCGAGGCGGTGCCGCGGTCCAGCACCAGCACCGGCGCCGATCGCTCGGACAGGCGCAGGGCGCGGGGCGTGGCGTCGCCCGCGGGGCGCGCGCAGCCGCCCTCGGCCGACACCCAGGCGCGGTGGAGGCCGCTCGTGCGCCACCACTCCGCCGCCACGTGGCCGCCGGCGGCCTCGCGGCAGTCGCGCCACAGCACGCCCTGCTCGAGGTCGTACTCGGCCCTGGCCGTCGAGGGCGCGCCCTCGGGCCTGGGGATCATCGGCGACAGGATCGGGATGACCGTCGGGCCCAGCGTCTGGCTGATCGGCCCCCAGTAGAGCCAGCCCAGCACCGCCGCCGTCGGCAGGGCCAGGCCGAGCGCCCACAGCCAGCCGGGGACCCTGACCTTGCGCCCGCCCAGCTCCTCCAGCCCCCGCCGCGCCATGGCTATTCCCTGAGCAGCTCGTTGACCCCGGTCTTGGCCCGGGTCTGGGCGTCGACGCGCTTGACGATGACGGCGCAGTAGAGGCTGGGCCCGCCCTTCGGGTCGGGCAGGGCGCCGGGGACCACGACGCTGTAGGGCGGCACCTCGCCACGGAACACCTCGCCGGTCGCCCGGTCGACGATCTTGGTCGAGGCCGACAGGTAGACGCCCATCGCCAGCACCGAGCCCTCGCGCACGATCACCCCCTCGGCGACCTCCGCGCGGGCGCCGATGAAGCAGCCGTCCTCGATGATCGTCGGGCTCGCCTGCAGCGGCTCCAGCACCCCGCCGATGCCGGCGCCGCCCGACAGGTGCACGTTCTTGCCGATCTGGGCGCAGGAGCCGACCGTCGCCCAGGTGTCGACCATCGCCCCTTCGTCGACGTAGGCGCCGATGTTCACGAACGAGGGCATCAGCACCACGTTGGGCCCGACGTAGGCGCCGTAGCGCACGATGGCCCCGGGCACGGCGCGGAAGCCGGCCTCCCGGAAGGCCTGCTCGTTCCAGTCGCCCCACTTGGATGGGACCTTGTCGAACCAGGGGCCGGGCACGTGGTCGACGCCGCGGGCGGGGCCGCCGTCCATGAGGCGGTTGGGCGACAGCCGGAAGCTCAGCAGCACGGCCTTCTTCAGCCACTGGGCGGTCTTCCACTCGCCGCTCGCCGGGTCCTTCTCGGCGACGCGGAACTTTCCCGTGTCCAGGAGGTGCAGGGCGTGCACCACAGCCTCGCGCGCGGCCCCGTGGGTTTCCGGGCCGATCTCGGCCCGGCGCTCCCAGGCCTTTTCGATCTCGTCGTGGACGGCGGCGAGGTCGGTCATGCGGTCTCCATCAGCCGGGCGGACTCCAGGAAGGGCGCCAGCTCGGCGGTTCGAAAGTGGACGAAATCGGCGACGGAGTCCTTGGCTTTCGCGCCCACCAGCACGGTGGTCATGCCCAAGGCCGCCGCGGGCTTGAGGTTCTTCTCGGTGTCCTCGAAGAAGGCGGCGCGGCGGGGGTCGACCGCGTGGGCGCGCACCATGGCCTCATAGGTCGCCAGGTTCGGCTTGGGCACGAACGCCGCCGCCTCGATGTGGAAGGCGTCCTCGAACAGGTCGTTGAGGTTCAGCGCGTTCAGCACCTTCTCGGCGTGCCGCGCG
>Ga0196964_10001806_pt1 | contig 10513 bp, 7 predicted proteins | sample S1_10metaG_FD_148615 | JGI IMG/M metagenome (GOLD analysis project Ga0196964, IMG submission 148615) | Soil microbial communities from Anza Borrego desert, Southern California, United States - S1_10 | ecosystem: Environmental > Terrestrial > Soil > Desert | place: USA: California | collected... | reverse complement strand
CAACTTTCACATGCTCTGGGGCGGGCAGGCCGAAGTAGTGCTCGCGCTGAGCACCGCGCTTTCGGCCCGCGGCCACCGCGTCACCGTGATCACGCCGCCGGAGAGCGAGCTCTCCAAACGCGCCGCTGAAGCAGGCCTCGATGTTTTCACCGGCTGCCGCTTTCGCAAGGGTTTCCGTCCCGTCTCGTTCCTGAAGGATGTGAACCGGCTCGGCGCGCTGATGAAGAACCGCGGCACGCATATTTATCACTGCCATGGTTCGCAGGATCACTGGACGGGCGTCTTTGCGCGCAACAGGCACAGCCCGGGCACGAAGATCGTCCGCACGAGGCACAACATCTATCCGATCAAAGACCACGCCGCAAACCGGTGGCTCTTCCGCCGCCAGACCGCGCAGGTGATCACAATTTTCGGCGAGCAGGCGAAATACTTCACCGCCAACGGGCTGCTGAAGACCGAAGATTTGTTCACGCTGCACTCGCCGCTCCCGCAGGAGTTCGCGACTGACCAGCCGGCGCAACGAGTTGTCCGCGATGAGCTGAAGCTTTCGCCAGAGACGCCGCTGATCGGCTTCGTGGCGAACTTCCATCCGGATAAAGCGCCGCTCGATTTCGTCGCCGCTGCGGAAAAGATTGCGGCGGAGCACAAGGACGCCCAGTTCTGCATGGCCGGCCACGGCCCGCTCGATGATGAGATCCGCGCACGCGTCTCCCAGAATGGCCTCGCGAGCCGCTTTCACATGCTGGGCTTCCGCAAAGACATCCGTTCGGTCATTGCGAGCTTCGATCTGCTGCTGCTCACGTCTGTGACGCGCGAGGCGAGCTCGACGGTTCTCAAGCAGGCTGGCGCGGTCGACGTTCCGGTCATCGCCACGGACGTGGGCGGCACGCGCGAGATCGTCGAAGACGGCAAGACCGGCATCGTGGTGAAGCCCGGCGCGGTGGATGAGATCTCGAGCGCGGCCGTTTCTTTGTTGAAGGATCCGCTCCGCGCCAAGCAGATGGGCAGCGCCGGCCGCGAGAAGGTGCTGCGTGAGTTCACGGCGGCGGCGATCGCGGAGCGGACGGAAGGGCTGTACCGCCGGCTGATACAATGTAAGAGCAAGCGATAGGAGATGCAGTCGACTCGAAAGTGGATTGTCCATGCCCATCCCTCGTGATCGTTGGGTGCCGTTCAGGTCGGGCGTGAAACAGCTTGGCAGCCGCTGGTTCGCTGGAGTGTATCTGGCCATCGTTGCGCTGACTGTCGCGGCGCTGGCATTTGCAAAGCTTGGCGAACTCTGGGTCATTGTCATCCTGATGGTGACAACGGCGATTATCACGGAGGTCTACCGGGCACATCAGCGCGGCCGCCAGTGGCGGCAGCTCGAGGGCCCGCTCGAACTGAAGGAGCTGCCGCCCGCGTGCAGCGACGACGAATTGCAGCGGCTCCAGTCTGCATGGAAGGAGCTGCTGGGCGATGGAGCTCAATGGGTCATGTTCTCCTATGGAACATGCGTTGTCTTCGAGCAGCCCGCCGCCGATCCGCAACAGGCAGCCACCGAGATTTTGGCCGAGCAAGGCCCGGTGCGGCTGGGAACCTGCGAAGCGGACTTCCGTATCAGGTGGCACAGCGTCGCAGGGATGCATCTGGTCGGATATGTCCAGCCCGCGATCTACAACCTCGTTTCCCTGCCGCAGCATCCGTTGATCCGTTCAGGCGAAGAACTCGCCGGCATCCTGGGCCGTGTCGCCCGCATGTGCGACGCGAAGACGCTGAAGGTGGTCCACGTCGAGAACGGCAGCCGGCATCAAACCGCGAACGTTTAGGCCAGTGTCGTTTTGCCTTTTTACTTTTTCCTTTTTACTTTTAACTTGCCCCTGCCATGAGCCTCGCCCGCAAGGTCCTCATCCTGGCGCTCGACAGCGTCAATCTCGAATCCATCCGGCCGCATCTCGACGGCGGCCGCATGCCCAACTTGAAGCGCGTGATGAACGGAGGCGCGTCCGGCATCCTCATGTCCACCACGCCTGCGCACACCGCCGCCGCGTGGACGACTTTGTCGACGGGGAAGCATCCCGGCATCCACGGGGTGATGAATTTCCGCCGCTTCGATCCGCGTACGCAGCAGACGCGGCTGAACACAACGCAGGACATTCCGCACAAGACCATCTGGCAGTTGCTCGATGAAGCAGGCCTGCGCGTCGGCGTCGTTGGACAGCCGCAGAGTTACCCGCCGCGGCCGCTGAAAGCCGGCTTCGCCGTGACCGGCTTTGAGACGCCATCCACCGACACAGAGTTCACCTGGCCGAAGGAACTCAAGTCCGAAGTCATGGCGCGCGTGCCGGAGTTCTGTTTCAAGTCCGAGCGCGTGCGTGATCCGGGCGCGGGCAAGGACTGGGACGAGTGGGACGACTTCGCGGCCGGCATGGACAGCCTGCAGCAGGAGATGGAGCACGCCCACGCGCTGAATCTGTTCCTCGCGAAGGAAAAGCCGTGGGACGTGTTGTTCCTCTACTACCAGTCGACCGATCCGCTCTTTCACAAGGCCTGGCGCTGGTGCGATCCGGAGACGCGCGACGAAGATCCAAAACGCGCGGCGCGCATCGACAAGTTCTTCGCGCGGCTCGATGAGATGCTCGGCGAGGTGCTCGCTCTGCCCCAGAGCGCCGACGCGCTGGTGATCTGCTGCAGCGACCACGGGCACGGGCCCGTCCATGAGCTCGTGCGCGTGAACGGCGTGCTCGCGGATCTCGGATTTCTGAAACGCGGCGGCATCGTGACACAGGCGCGCGACGCGTGGCGCAAAGCGCTTGGCCAGCGAAAAGGCAAGGGCATGGGCATCGCCGTGGATTGGGCCGCGACGCGAGCGTACATGCCGTTCGAGGCGATCGCCGGGTTCGTGTACCTCAATAAGAAGGGGCGCGAGCCTTTCGGCTGCGTGACGGATTCGGAAGTCTCCGCGCTGCTGGGCGAACTGATCTCGACGCTTCCCTCGCAGAAGAGCCCGCATAGCGGGCGGGCGCTCTTCGATGAAGTCGCGCGTTTTGAATTTTTCTATCCGACTCACGGCGACTTCGATGTCCCCGAGTTGTTCGTGCTGCCCGCGCGCGGGATCAATTTCGTTCGCAAGCTGTCGTTCGGACCGTCGGTCGAGATTCCAAAGGAACGCTACAAAGGCACGCACCGGCCAGAAGGATTCTTCGCGCTGTATGGAAGCGGGGTGAAAGCCGGCGTCGTGGATACGACTACAGAAGTATCCATCGCTGACGTCGCGCCGACGATCCTCGCCGCGCTGGGGCAGCCGGTGCCGAGCGACATGACCGGAAGTGTGCTCACACAGTTCTTCAGCGCCGATCTGGGCGTCAAGCCGGGCGCGCCCTCCGTGTTGAACGCGGCAAGCGGCGAAAGCGTCTACAGCGAAGAAGAACGCAAGATGGTCGAGCAGCGCCTCGCTGACCTCGGGTATGTCGATTGACTCAATACGGAGGCACCCATGCAGAAGATCTCCAATGAGGTTCTCTACTTCGAATGCGGCGCCGATAACCCGGTGACGCACCGGGTGAAGCCGGGCGAAACGTTCGAGGTCCAGACGCAGATCAATGCCGGCCCCTGGATCGACGACCTTCCAGACGAAGCCGAACGCCAGGCGTGGCGCAAGAAATTGCGCGGCGGCAACCCGAGCAGTGGCTGCATCTATGTCGAGGGCGCCAAAGCCGGCGATTGTTTGAGTGTCGAGATCGGCCAGATCGAACTCGATCCCCTTGGCTACACCAGTTTCGGGGGCCACAACGCCGCCACGCCCGGCTGGCTCAACGCGGGAGCGCACAGCAAGCTCGTCGAGATTCGGGACAATATCATCCAGTGGAGCGCCGCGCTCAAACTTCCCGCCCGTCCGATGCTGGGTTACGTCGGAGTCGCTCCGAATCGAGAGCGCTTTCACAACGGCTGGGGAGGGTACTGGGGCGGCAACATGGACGCTCAGGAGGTTACCAGCGGCACCACGCTTCACCTGAAAGTCCACAACGACGGCGCGCTGCTTCATGTTGGCGACATGCACGCGATTCAAGGCGACGGAGAAATCTGCGGCGCCGGCGGTATCGAAGCGAGTGGCCGCGTCCGTTTGACCTGCCGCGTGATATCGCCCGCTCCCGAATCGTTGTGCTATCCGCGTATCGAAACGGCGACACATATCGGTGTCGTCGGGAACGCGCGTCCGGCGGAAGACGCCTTTCGCATCGCGCTGGGTGATCTGCTCGAATGGCTGCGCGAGAGCTACAAACTCCCGCACGGCGAAGGATATCTGTTGCTGGGTCAGGTCCTCGAGGCCCGCGTTTCGGCGTTCGTGAATCCAACCTTCAGCTACGTGGCGAAGATCGCAAAGCAATACCTGCCAAAGATGTAACTCGTCAGCTCTGTGATACGTCGCAACCCGAGCCACTTTAGTGCGCTTAGCTCTTGGCTCTTGGCTCTTGGAAGTGAGACGCTAATATCTTTCGGTTCCATCTCGTCTTATCTTCTTGTTGTACCGCCTCTTGGATGTAACGCAGCCGTCTGCCAAGAGCCACGAGCTAAGAGCTAAGAGCCATAATGGACAACTACGAGATCGCGTCGCTCGAGAATGCGCAGCCCGCGCAACCGCCACGCGATATCGTGTCGATCGCTTCCGCCATCGCGTACATCATCATCCCGAAGATGGCCTTCAGCGACTGCGACAAGCTCGTTCATCTCTGGACCAATGGGACCAACCAGGAACAATCCGCGCTTTACGTCCTCGGCTGCAAAGCGCGGCAGCTCGAGCCGATCTCCGATGAGGTAAAGCTCTTCCAGTTCCACCACGGCGAACTCGATCCTCAGCGCGACTACTACATGATGGAGTTCCCTCCGCCTGAGGCGTTCGGTTCGGCTCCCCCGCCCAACGAAGACAGCATGACTGTCGGTCCGTATTATTCCGCGGTGGTCCGCCACCGGCAGAGCGGCGAACTCGCGTACTACATCCTCGGCCAGGGCGCGAACATCGATCTCGGCGGCACGACCTTTCGCTGCATCACCACAGACGGCGTCAACAAGAACCTCGGCAAAGGCCCAATGGCTGACTTCGATGGCTTTCTGAACCGCATCCGCGAACAGATCAGCAAGGAATCCGGCGAGCCGGTCGAAGCGATCATGCCCGCCAGCCGCGTCCAGCGTTCGACCACCGGCTACGGCAAACAGACGCAGGTCCGCGATAACAACTTCGGGAAAGCCGATGTCATCGTCGCCGTGGCTGTAGCGCTCAGCGCGGGCGCCGTCTGCTATGCGCTGGACGCATGGCTTTTCTCCTTCCTGAAGGAGCGCACCAGCGGCTTGAGCCACGCGCTCATCGTCACGCTGGAAGCGGTCGGCTGTGTCGCAGCATTCTTTCTCTGTGCTTATGCCGCATTCAAGATCCGCCATCGCTCGGCAACCTGACCCTTAACGGCACGCGAATCGCACTCCGCAATGCTGGACAGCTTTCGGAGTGCCGAGTCATGAAGCATGCATTTATTCTCCTTTCTTTTCTATTCGCCTCATCCGTCCTTGCCGCCGAGATCACCGCCGCCCCCGAGATCACCGCCGACGGCAACGACGAACTCGAGCGCGAGATCCTGCGCCGCGTCAACGAGCAGCGTCAGGGTAACGGGCTCGAGGGCCTGCAGCGCAACGACCTGCTGACCGAGGCCGCGCGCGACCATTCTGAAAACATGGCGCGACAGAATCTTCTCTCTCACGAGCTTGATGGGAAAGGCCCCGAGTTCCGCATCAAGAACACCGGCTACAAGGCGCTCGCCATCGCCGAGAACGTCGCCTTCAACGACCCAACGGCCGAAGCGGTCGTGAAGAGCTGGATGAACTCGCCCGGCCACCGCGCGAATATTCTGAACAAGAACTATACCGAGGCCGGTGTCGGCATCGCGCGCAACGAAAAAGGCCAGCCGTACTACACGCTCAAGTTCGGCCGCCCCGGTTCGGCCGGCGCGACCTCGAACGCGACGTTCAGAGTCCGCAACGAATCCGATACGCCGGTGCAGATCGGCATGACCGGACAGGAGGCGCGCTCGCAGCTTTCGCCAGGCGCGAGCGGCCAGTTCAGCATGTCCGGCATGGGCGAACTTCCCAAGATGACGGTCTCCAACGACAAGAACCAGCAGAAGGAATTCGAGGCGCAGGACGGCAAGACCTACGTTATCGACGACAACGAACAGGGCCTGATGGTCCGCACGGATGAGCAGTTCAAATAGGCCCGCTCGAAGCAACTCGCGAGACCCGGATGCGCTGAGTACACTCCCTGTCTTCACCGACAGGGAGCTTCTTGCGTGAATCTGATCGAACTCTTTCAGCCCTCTCTGAAAGGCCGCCGTGAAAAGCCGGCGCTGATCTACGGCGAGCAGACCTATACTTTCGGCGACCTCGATGCGAAGTCGGACGCGATTGCGTGGGCGCTGAAAAAGCGCTTCAACATCCGCAAGGGCGATCGCCTGTCGATGTTCATCGGCAACTGTCCGGAACTCGTCCTGTACTACCTCGCCGCGCACAAGCTCGGCGCCATCGTCGTTCCGTTTAACACGCTCTACCGCGACCACGAACTCAGCTACCTCCTCGAAGACGCCAGCCCGCGCGTGCTGCTGACCGACCGCGAGCGCCACGAGATCCTCAAGCCGCTCAAGCCCAAACTTGGCTTCATCGAAGCCATCTATCTCGTCGATGCGCCCGCCACTGCAGAGACGCTCTGTTTCAGCGAGCTTCTTGCCGACGCCGCGCCGCCCTTCGACTTCGGCCACGTGAGCGGCGATGACGGCGCACTGATGATCTACACCTCCGGCACGACCGGCCGCTCGAAGGGCGCGCTGCTCTCGCATCACGCGCTCGCGTCCAATATCGTTGCGTTGCTGCACTGCTGGCAGTGGACTGAGCGCGACCGCTTCCTGCTCGCGCTGCCGATGTTCCATCTCCATGGACTCGGCAACGGGCTGCATGGCGCGATGGCGTCCGGCTGTACGACGTTCCTCCTTCCGAAATTCAAAGCCGAAGACGTGCTCCAGGTTCTGAACCAGCGTGAGTGCACGCTCTTCTTTGGCGTGCCGACGATGTACGAGCGCATGCTCGAAGCCGCGGCCAAAGGCGCGACGGTCCCCACGAACATGCGGCTGTACGTCTCCGGATCGGCGCCGCTTTCGGTCGATACGTTCAGCCGCTTCCGCGAGGTCTTCAAACACGAGATCCTCGAACGCTACGGCATGTCCGAGACGGCGATGATCACCTCCAATCCATACAGCGGCGTGCGCAAGCAGGGCTCCGTCGGCAAGCCGCTGCCGGGCATCCAGGTCCGCATCGCCACGCCCGAAGGAACAGTTGCTGCGCCTGGCGAAGTGGGCGAGATCCAGGTCAAGGGCCCGAACCTGTTGAAGGAGTATTGGAAGCAGCCGGAAAAGACCGCCGAAGCGTATCAGGACGGCTGGTTCAAGACTGGCGACCTCGGCTTCTGCGACACCGACGGCTACATCAGCATTTCCGGCCGCGGCAAGGAGCTGATCATCTCGGGCGGCTTCAACGTGTATCCGCAGGAGATCATCAACTGTCTGTGCAACCATCCGGACATCGTCGAGGCTGCGGTCATCGGCGTGCCGGACAAGACGCACGGCGAACTGGTCAAAGCGTATGTTGTTTCGAAGTCCTCCTCACTGACGCCCGACGCCGTGATCGACTACTGCAAGTCGCATCTGGCCCGTTTCAAAGTTCCGAAGTCCGTCCGATTCCTCGAAAAGCTTCCGCGCAACGCGATGGGCAAGCTGCTCCTGAAGGAACTTCCCGACCGCGAGCGGATTTGATTGTTGATCAATCACTTCTCTGCCTCGACGATATGAATCGCGCCATCGGCGACGGCGTAGAGCGTCTTTCCGTTCGCTCCGAAGGCGACGATCTCGATTGCGGATGGAAGTCTAGTGAGGAGCGAGGTGTCCTGGCCGCGGATGGCCAGTACTTCGCCCTTTTCCGTGCCGACCGCGTAGGCCGAGCCGGCGGGATCGCATGCGAGCGCGGTGATTGGCGCCGCCGCGAGCCGGATCACCGCCCCTGCTCCCTGGCCAGTGGCGAGATTGGGGCGCAGCAGACTGATTTCATTCCGGCGTTGCTGCAGGACCATCGCCAGCGCCGGCGCTTCGCTTGCGCACGCGGCGAGGGCGAAGTTTTCCTTCACTGGAAATGCGATCCCGTGCCCCTTCGCGGGCCAGATCTGAACGCCGCGCGCAGTGACCGCGACCAGGTCGCCGCCGCGGACATACTGAAGACAAAGGACCGAGGCGTTCGTGTTGTGTGACTGCAACTCGTCCTTTTCATTGGTCACATAGAGGTCGCTGCCCTTGGCGAAGGCCAGCAGCCGCCGCTCGCCCGCTTTTGCGGCGGTGAGCAGGCTGAGCGCCGCGTCCGCCTTGCGGCCCGCAACCCACGGCTGCATCAAGCCGCGCTCGTTGGCGGGCATCTCTACGCTATACAGCACTCCGTCTTTGCCGGCGGCAACGGCGGTGCGACCGCCGGCCCACGCGCAGCCGACGACTTTGCTCGCCGGCGGCGTGACCTTCCGGACCGCATCCGCGGTCGTGCCGGGGAACCAGAGGTAAAGCTCGCCGCCGTTATCTCGCAGCAGCAAGTGGCCCTCCGCGCCCACCGCGATCTCCTTCACCGGCGCGTCTCCGGGAAGGCGCCATGACAGCGGGGGTTGCGCTTGCTTCGGCGTCGCTGGCGTTTTCTCCGGCGGCTTCTCCTCAGGAACGTCGATCGGCAGCGGCGGCGGCTGAACCGGCACCGTATCGGTGATGATTTCCTGTGGCGGCGGCAGCGTCAGAGTCAATGGCTGCGCGGGTTCGACCCGTTTCACGCCGACACTCTTCTGAGTGTTGCCAGATGGATTCGCCCCATCCTCCGGGTGCACCAATTCCGATCGCGCGCTAGCAAGATCCACTTTCGTCTCCCAGAGCTGCCAGTAGAGCCACCCGCAAACGAGCGCGAGGACTCCGGCCAGACCCATGGCCACGCGCGCGCCGCGCTGGAAGAGGTATTCACGGTTCCGCGCCTTCTCACGCGCAGCGCGGAGGCGCCCGTCCAGCGGGCCGGCCAGCGCGTGGCCGCCGGAGCCAGTGAGCCGCAGATCGCGCAGTGCCGACTCGGCCAGTCCCCAATCTTTGCCGCGCAGCGCCAGGTCGGCGAAGGTGGCGAGAGCCTCCTGCCGCACACGGACGGCGCGCGGGTTGAAGCCCCAGAGCGTGAGCGACTGCTGCGTCTTGGCAAGGATCTCAGTGCAGCGCGGATAGAACGGAGACGTGTTGAGCATGTCCTCCGTTTCCTTCTGCAGGGCAGTGAGTTCATTACGCGCGGCCTGCGCGAGCGCTTCGCTTTCCTCGCGGTCGCCCTGGCCGGCCAGGAAGTTGTCGATGTCTTCGGCCAGCGCCTTGACGTTCGGGTAACGCTGCTCGGGCTCCTGCGCCATCGCCTTGCGGATCATGCGTTCGAGTTCGCGGCTCTCGCGCGCGAGATTCGGGCGCGGAGCGATGCGTTCACTGCTTAGGCCCATCAGCGCGTGGTTCATGACGTCGAGCACGTCTTTGCCGCGATGCGGCGCTTTGCCGGAGAGGATCTCGTAGAGGATCGCACCCAGGAGATAGACGTCGGTCGCGGGCCCGAGCTTTTTCATGTCGCAACGGACCATCTCCGGCGCCATGTAGGCCGGCGTCCCGGCGATCAGCGCGCCGCTCTCGGGCCGCAGCGCCAGAGCGCGGTTGGGATCGGGGGAGATGTCGAGCGCCAGGCCCCAGTCCATCAGCGTCACTTCGCCGAAGTCGCCGACCATGACGTTCGCTGGTTTCAGGTCGCGGTGGATGATGTGGTGCGCGTGCGCGAACGAGATCGCGTCGCAGACCTTGGAGAAGATTTCCAGATGCTTGCGCAGGTCGAACTCTTTGGAGCGATCGCTGCTGTCCTGGGCCAGGATGTCGCACCACGGCCGGCCCTGGACGCGCTTCATGACCATGAACGGCCGGCCCTGTTCGTCGCGCCCGAAAAAGTGGACCGGAACGATGTTGGGATGGGCAAGGTACCCAGTTGTCAACGCTTCGCGCAGGAACGCGGCGATCGAGGAAGGGTCTTTCAAGCCGTCGTCGAGGAGCGTCTTGACAGCAACGACGCGCGACATGCCCTCCTGCCGGGCATTGAAGACCATGCCCATGCCGCCCTTGCCGAGCACGTCCTGGAAGGTAAAGGTGTCCTGCCCGACGACGCCTTCGACGGGCGGAGCGCTGGGCCTGGTCGCGGTTGGAACCGTGGCGCGCGCCGCCACTGTGCTGTCAGCGACGCGGGCATGCGCAAGCGTTTTGCAAAGTGCCTGAACGTCGGCGATCGTCGCGGACGGGACGCGATGGACCGTCAGGCCGGGATCGCTGACCTGTTGCAAGGTCTCAGCCCAGCGCGGGTCCATGACAATGTTCTGTGGTGCGCGATTCAACGCTATCCTCTAAAAACGCAA
>Ga0196964_10001805_pt1 | contig 10514 bp, 9 predicted proteins | sample S1_10metaG_FD_148615 | JGI IMG/M metagenome (GOLD analysis project Ga0196964, IMG submission 148615) | Soil microbial communities from Anza Borrego desert, Southern California, United States - S1_10 | ecosystem: Environmental > Terrestrial > Soil > Desert | place: USA: California | collected... | reverse complement strand
ATATTCTCTACACCATACAAACCATGCTCAACGCAAAATTTCACAAGATCGTCCCAATTCTCCCCTGCTCCTACTATAAGTTTCATACCTTGGTCGTTTTCTTGCACAACATCCCTACCCTTAAGGGCGATGTGAATTACAAGGCCGTTAAACCCACTATCTGAAACCAAAATGTTACTACCACCCCCTAGCACAAAGTATGGAATTCTCTTTTGTCTAGCAAAAACCAGCGCATCTTTTATGTCATGCACACTTCGTGCTTCGACAAAGTAACGCGCAGCGCCACCCACGTACATGCTTGTGTAAGGTTTTAATGGTACATTTTCAAGTATTTCCATGTTATATTTCGTAGGCAAGCTGATTAAAATTCCCTACCGCCATAATCACAATTACGTCTCCAGGCATGGCTTCAGCATGTAAAATTGTTTTTGCTTCTATTTTGTTCGCTACTTTTCGAATTTTTTGATGTGTAAATCTTTTTAAAATATCTTCGGTTGTTATCATTCCTTCATGATAACGTTCACGCGCAGGATAGATTTCTGAAAAAAGTACTTCGTCTGCATCTTCAAAGCTTGTTATCAAATCCTTTACCGTGGCCTCTGTGCGTGAGTAAGTGTGGGGCTCAAATACTGCCCATATTTTATGGTTAGGAAAACGAGCTCGTGCTGCCTTTAAAGTCTCTTTTACAGCTGTTGGGTGATGGGCATAGTCGTCAATGACAATTAACCCATCTTCTTTCACAACTTCAAACCTCCTCTTAAGGCCGGTGAAGTCAGCAGTATAGTGGTTAATCACTTCAGGAGAAAATCCTAAAACTCGCAACATTGCAATGGCACCACAGGCATTCAGAGCGTTCATTTCCCCTGTCAAACTTGTAGTATACATCTCAAACTTTGGCGTTTCTCTGTTCAGTTTGTTCTCTACCGTGAGCACTACACCGTCAGGCATTTGTTCTGCTTTAAGCAGACGAAATACAGCATCATCTGAAAAGCCAAAACCAAACGCCGGCCTATTGTCATGGTAGGCTAGCTCAACGCAAGCGGGGCTGTCAGCGTTAAAGACTAAAACTCCATCGTCGGGAAGATTACTTATTGCTAGACGCATCTCGTCTTTTACCTCTTCCAAATTTTTGTATACATCGGGGTGGTCAAACTCGAGGTTGGTCAGTAACAGTGCGTCTGCTTTGTACTGGTGTAACTTAGGTGTTGGGTCATGCCATAGTGCCTTGTACTCGTCTCCTTCAAACACGAAATAGTGGCCAGCTATAGAATCCGTCGTCGGAGCCCTACCCGACGACGGACTACGCTTACCCCGATGCTGCATCGGGGATTCGCTCCGCTCTGCACAATAAAAGTTTCTACCAGTGTTACGTAAGACTCCTCCGACCATATAACTTGAATTGTCTATTTTCGATAGCACATACCCCAGCAAGGCAGAAGTCGTACTTTTACCATGCGTCCCAGTGACTACCAGACGGATTTCCTTATGAGAAATTTCATACAAAAATTCTGGAAATGATATGTAAGGTATTTCATTCTCCTCTAAATACTTAACTTCGGGATTCTTTAAATCCTCACCAGCGGATACCACGTATAAGTCTGCCGGATGGTTTTTTATATTTTCTTCTGAGTAACCTAAGTACACGGGGACTTTCAAATCTTCAACCACTTTTTTTGCGGGATCATAGAACTCTTTAGAATCACTTCCCATGACTTGAAAACCCCTCGCGTGCGCAATAGCTGCTGTAGCAGACATAGCTATGCCACCTATGCCAATGAAGTAAATCGTTTGTGTTTTTTCAAGATCAATCATGCTTTATAAGTAATTCGTAAATAATGTGAGCTATTTTTTTATCTGCGTCTTTTGGTATTATTGTGTGTATGTGCTGGGAATATAGCTTCAAGACGTCTGGTTTGTGAAGCATGTGCCGCAAAAACTCAGCCAACGCCAGCTCCCGAAAATCCTCCTGGTCAACAACTGCTGCCGCCTTTGCTAAGTGAAGCAACCCAGCGTTATACTCTTGGTGCGTACCCGGAAGCGGCACTATAATTGCAAACTTTCCGAGCAGCGATAGCTCAGAAATTGCAGACATCCCCGCGCGACTAACTACCATATCTGCAACCGCATAAGCGAGATCCATTCGAGAAATAAATTCATAGCCATGATACCGTTTACCTTCTACATTTTTGAGCTTACCGTATCCGGTTGCATGTATAACATTGAAGTACCTTGTTAGTTCAGGTAGCTGTTCCCAAACAACCTCATTGATAGCTGCAGCACCACTACCACCGCCAAATACCAACAGAGTTGGGAAGGCTTCGTCAAGTTTAAAATATTGGACTGCTTCCGCTTTGGATCCACCTAAAATCTTTCTTCGTACCGGATTACCTGTCCATACTCCGGGTTGTTTGCCCTGCAGATCTTTCAAGAAAAGGCCACCATTGAAGTCTTTCAATGAATTCTCAAAGCTCACGGTAATCTTGCGCGCGATAGGTCGCAATAAAACATTTGAAAGACTCACTTTCACATCCTGCTGGTGCACAACAATAGGAATCTTGAAACAAAACGCGGCAAACCCTAAAGGAACCTGTGTAAAACCACCGACACCAAACACCAGATGGGGTCGATACTTCCAAATCAAATAAAATGACTTACAAAGCGCCCAAGTAAAGGTGAATGGAAGAAGTACGGTTTGCAAACTTACATACCGGGGCAGTTTTGCTATAGGAAGCGTACCAAAGGTAACTCCGTTGTCCCGGGCAAGCTTTCGATCCAAGGGACTACTGGTTCCAACAAACAAAAACTGAGAACCAGGAGCAAGCTTTTCCAACTCGGAGGCAACCGCAAAAAGCGGTGTACTTGCACCACCAGTTACTCCACCCGCCAGAAATATTCGCAAATTATTATGAGGTGAGGTCTCTGACATTTTCGTAAATTTTTAAAGTTTTTTGCGCACAAGTCACCCAGCTAAAAGCCTCACTGCGAGCTTTTGACTTTTCTCTCAGTTGATGGTAATACAGTTGGTCCTGACAGACAAAACGCATTTTCTCCGGTAAATCATTCTCGTTATTATAATCGAAAAACAGCCCAGCATTGTCATATACTTCATTAAATACCGGGATGTCCGGACACAACACCGGCAATCCAAAGCCCATTGCCTCCACCCCAGGTAATCCGAAACCCTCGTTGGTTGATGCAGTTACAAAGGCATATGCACCCTGGTAGAGCCGAGCCAAGTCCGAGTCTGTAACAAAATTTGTAAAAATAACCCGCTCTTTATGCTTAATGTCTAAAGCTTCAGCTTTGACTTCAGGGTGGTGCGAGTCTTCCTTTCCCACAATCACGAGCTCCATGTCTATTCTGTGTTGTTCTATAAATCTTGAAAAAGCCGCCGCTAAGTAAGGCACGTTCTTTTTACGTTCAAGTGTACCTACGAAAAGAAAGTATGGTTTTTGAATCAGGTATTTTTTTTGTACCAATGCAACTTGAGGTCCTAGGACGGGCTTCAGGTTTCTCCCTTCATAAATAACCTCAGTTTTGATCTCGGCTTCCGGGAAATACCCAACTATTTCTCTTTTAGCACTCTGGGACACGGTAATGATACGCTCTGAATTTTTCACTGCCTGCGACACTACATACTTATAGCCTTCAAACCACAGCCGGGTTGACTTCTTATGACCAGACAAACGATGGTGTACTAAGTCATGAATAGTGACAACGTACGGTTTCTTATAGAGTACGGGAACATTGAAGTTAGGGAAATGAAATAAGTCGATATGTAGTTTGTTAATTAAGCGTAAAAAACCAATCTGTTCTGAAATTGAGTAATGCCGGAAGTTTGCAGAAATAAGATCCGCGTTTGGGTGTTTAGCAAGCGCTTCTAGGTCTTCTGCGGAACAGTTTTGGGGATGGTAAAAAATTTTGTAATAATTTTCTGTATCAAACCCAAGCAAGCTCATGAGCAGCTCATGAGCGTACCTACCTATCCCCGCATTTTGTGAGCCCCCCATCCGATAGTCAAACCCTATAACCATACTTAAGGGATATCTGGCATAAATTCATTGCCTGCTACAGGTGAATACGTTACTTCGCCGGATGCGAGGCTTATTTGTACACCGTCACCTGCTAGCGCTGCTCCTTCGAGGTAGTAAGTTTTGTTACCTGAAAGCACAACAGCGTTCTGAAACTTTGTTTTCTTGTTCTTGTAAAACACTGCTTCTTTTCCATCAAAAACTCCCTGCTGTATTGCATATGCTTCAGAAGACAAGTACAGAGCTTGCTCTTGGAACTGGGCAGTAGACGCTGCGGCCGGACCAGAAAGTTCTTGCACACTCCCTATGTACTTCCCAGTAGTTCTGTTATACAGGTATACAATCCCTGAGACTACACGTGTGGTGTACTTAGCCGGTACCCGAATTGTAACTCCCCCTTGCCGTACTGTCTGTGCTTTTGCAGTCTTTGTTGTAGTCTTTTTCTGAGTAGGAATAACTGGTTTAGACTGTTTTTTTGTATAGCGCGACGCAACGTTTGAGCTTGGCTTGTTATTTGCAGGAGCTCTTGAGGTTGAGGCAGCGCTTGGGTCTATTTGTCCTTTGTTCTGTACGCCTAAAATAGGCACAGTAATTTTTTCCTGTGGCATTCTCGCCTGGTCGTCATTGTTTTTGTTATATATACGCACCCCGAGCCAAATCAGAATTGCGAGAATTACTAATGTACTTACTCCGTATAAAATAGACTTATTCATAGCTGTATCTTACCATTAATTCCCTCATAATTAAAGAAATAAATTTCTTCTATTACGCCATAAAATAATAAAATATCAATTGTGCTATGATTAATTTGATGCACAAAAATACATACAAACCGTTAATCTTTAAACTTTCCGAACTTAAAAACTTTCTTGAGTTCAAAAAATTCCGGGCTCAGAATCCACAGATTGTTTATAAAGATGTCATTAACCAGCAATTAAGTGAGTTTCGGGGACTGCACCCAACAGAGGCTGCTAGCACGCTCTCAAGGATTTCGAAGACACAAGACTTAGAACGGTATGGTTCATGGATTGTCTTTCATCATGTAAATACAGCAGTGCATATTCTTCCAAAGCCTGAATTTTACTCACTGCGAACTTTCGGAATGCACAAAAAAACTATAGCAATAGTGGGCACTCAAGGCATTCTAGCTGAAACACTAACCCAACTTGGCTTTGACACATTCTTGCTCTGGGACAATAAACTATTGCCACAAAGCTCTCCAGAAGCTTTAGGTAACAACGGCGAGTATGGTTCGCTGGTTTCCGCACAAAAAATTTTTTCCATAAATCCATATGCACAAGTTTCTGCCTTCAATCAGCCACTCCAACCACCAACGGCCAAGCTTCTCTTTAACCGAGCCGATTTTGTAGTTGACCATACCAATGACCTTACAATGGGTAGTCTGCTCCGGGGCGAAGCAAAAACACGCCGTATACCGTTACTTAGTTCATTCCCAACATCGCTCGGCGTCGCGGTTGATGTTGAGCGCTATGACCTTAATAACAAGCTTGAGCCTTACTTGGGCATGATAAAAAACGCAACGTATAAAAACGTTAAACATTTGAGCTTTAAGGAAAGTAGTACCCTGCTCCAAGCAAGTCGAACTAGCAAGTCATTCTGGAACGACAGTGAGAGCAGGATATTGTCTTTAGAAACACCACATCTGGCCTCCGTAATTCTAGCTCGAATGATAGCTGCATTGGCAAATGGCCATCTTCTCAAAAGCAACAGATACTGGTTTGACATAGACACTTACCTAGGGTTTAGGGGCTAGGGTTAAGAGTCGGACGAAACACAAAAAGCCATCTGAATGGCTTTTTGTGTTTACAAGTCTCCATACCCTGCCTCTAAACCTTATTTTATAGCGACTACTTCATATACAGTTTCTCCGACTGGAGTAGTAATAGTAGCTTTGTCGCCAACTTTTTTACCTAGGAGTGCCTTACCAACCAATGACTCGTTTGAAATACGACCTTCTTTTGGGTTCGCTTCATTACTTCCCACAATGGTATAGTCTTTGTTCTGGCCTTTAACTTTTACAGTAGCGGTTGATCCAATAGTTATAGAGTGGTGACTAGAAGAAGCATGAATAATTTCAGCATTCTTAATCATTTCTTCTATTTCAGCAATTCTGCCTTCAATAAACGATTGCTCTTCACGCGCCTGAGCATAGTCTGCATTCTCGGAAAGGTCCCCATGAGACGCAGCCTCACGGATACGCTCGATAACTTCTTTGCGGCGTACTGTAATAAGCTGTCGTAACTCTTCGTTCAGCTTTGTTAGTCCATCGGTAGTTAATAAGTATTTTTTCTGCATTTGAAAATATAATTTTAAATGACTTCTAAATCACAAATAAGTATACTATATAGTAGCACAAAATACAATAGAGGACATAGTCTATTTTCCTTTAAACTTTTGGGTCTTAAAAATGTGAGGCTTATAGGCTTTCAAACGAACCACTGTTACTTTTAAGCCTCTGTTAAGTAACAGCTTTTCTAGATTGTCTGTATACGCAACTTGGTCGTACCCCAGGGCAATTATGTCTGGCTTTAGTTTTACAATGCTCCCTAAGTAGTCAGATTGAGCCCCAAAAACAACTTGGTCTACCAGCTTGCAAGAAGACAGGAGCCGTGCCCTTTCATTTTGCGAATAATGCGCAACTTGCCCTTTTATACGCTTTACATTCTTGTCAGTAGCTACCGAGACAATTAAGTACGGATGCTTGGCAAGCTTACGCGCTTGAGCGAACTTATGTATATGTCCAGGATGTAAAAAATCAAAAGTCCCAAACACCACAATTCTGGTTTGTTTTACTTTTTCCATTGTTTAATTTCTTCCCATGACACATAACGCAAAAGGGTTAATATACCAACATATACCAGTACTGAAGTGGTACCTAACAGCACTAAATCAAAAATAGTACTGAGTATATAGTGGGAATTGGACAAGTAGGAGCTAACCGAAAAGTCTCGTATTATGTAGAGCACAAAACCCATACCTGAACCTGCTACCAAAACTTTCATCCAGTTCGTAACTGCAGAGAATTTTATAACCCGAGTATACACAAAGTAGTAATAACCAATAAGCTGTAAAAGCTCACAGGCTACGGTCATAATCGCTGCACCTTTAATTCCAATGTATGGTAAGAGCACCCAGTTCCCTACCACATTCACGAGTACATTGACTGCAGTCATCACTACTGCAATCCGAGTTAACTGCGAAATCATGATCGGGTTCATGACAATGTAGCCAATTAATATGGTAACCGCAAAAGCTAAAATTGTTAGTGCTTCAGCTCCCGGTGCGTATTCTTTACCAGCGATGAGTAAAATAATTTTTCCAGCCAGCAAACTTCCGAAAACTCCTATCGGCACTGCAGCAAACATCGTGACTTTCAAATACCTTTCAATAATACTCCGAGCTTCCGAAATGCGGCTATACGCGAATTGTTGAGAAAATAATGGATAAAGAACATGTGAAACTACGGCAGGAAAAAAATTCATTAGGTCTACAAACTTATATGCCGCTGTATAGAATCCAGTTTCCGTATATCCGAGTAATTTTGACACGAGAACTATGTCGATGCGATTGTATATTGTCGCAAATCCAGTAAGCAAGGCAAACGGAATAGCAGCGAGAAAAATACTCTTCACCTCACTCAAATCAAAGTTAGAATACAGCTTAAAAAAACTATATGACCCCAAATACGGTCTTGTATAATACCAATAGAGCGCGAGGGCAATCACACCTGCTAGCGTGGTATTAATGCTGAGAAAGACTATCCCTAAACCAAACACAATAGTAACGGCAATAGTGGCAACATTACATAAAGAAGAGAGAAAGTTAATGAACGCAACTTTGCGCAAGTCATGGTGCGAACTCATGACGGCCAAAAAAGGGTATTGAAGCCCTGCAAGGACCATGCCCACTCCGAATACCGCAATAGACTTCAGTATGACAGGCTCAAAACCAAATGAAATACTGCAAAACATAAGTGCTGCATAAACACAAATGCTTAGAAGTATTTCTGCTGCAAGAAAATGTTTAAAGTAATATGTAAGCTTCTGCGGTTGCTCACTTATTTTCTTAATAATGTACTGCGCCAAGCCCAAGTCAATTACCACGCCAAACAGTGTACTAAATGACAATACAAATTGGTACTTACCTGAGTTCTCAGGACCCAGATAACGGAATAAAGCAAAATATGCTATGGCAACGAGTACCAGGGCAAAGACCCTAGAAACTGAAAGCCAAAAAATATTTTTTGACGGCGAAGCCATATTATTCTTCGACTTCCCTAACGGTTATTTTGTCGGGAAAGAACGGCATACGGGATTGCCAAGAAGGTGAAAGAGAAATTTCAAATTTTTGCAGTGCAGGGTCCGCTTCGAGCTCCGAAATCGCTTGGGTTCTACTTACCCCTTTAAGCTTTGCTGGAAACTCATCTATGCTAAGCTTGCTTCGAGAACGAGTTTTGTACGTTATATCTACTGCAACTTTGAGGTTTAGCATGTCTAAGTTCCTAGCACTTGGGACGAATGTGTCTGCATCTGCAGGTTGCAACTCTGAGTTTTCATCTAAACGGGCAGCAATTTTCTCTCGAGCTAGAGTAACAATTTGCGACTTGGCAGCAGCTAAACCCGTGACTTTCATTTTAAGCCTAGTAGCGGAGTTAGTGGTTTCGTCCCCTTCTTTTTTGTCTGCCCCAAACTCTACCTGCTCAGTTTTAAAGCCACCATCCATAATCACTTTGTCTTTTTCTAAGTAATCTTGCTTTAATGTTGCAATGGCTTTATCCATTAAATCTTTCTTTGCTTTCTCTAAATCTTGAGCAGTCAAAATGGAAATTAGTCTGGAATTTCCACCAACGAAAGAAGTGCTAACTTTTGCATATAATACTTCTGGCTTACTGCCAAAGCTTTGATTTGTTATTTCAAGCCTCGTCCCCGCCGGAATATTATAATCGTCACCGCCAACCAATGCGGTGACCGGAATCGCATCTGTAACATTTGCTGCTTCACTTTTTACAGTCGAAGGAATTGCTTTCAAAGCATTAATATCATTATTTAAAACATATTTCTTACTCCCAACAAAAAGCGTAGTAGTAGCAGCCTTAAGGGTTATAGGTTTACCGGTATAGTTAAATATCTTTACCATGCCGCTCGACTTGCTCCCTATCTCCTTCTTTCCCGTAGAATCAATAGAACCTGACTGAATTAGCGTTTCTTCAAAACGCTCTACCTGAAGTGGCTCACCTGTTTGTCCGTCAATCTTTGCACTAGCATTAAACTCAAATTCCTGGTCTATGGCATCATACTTTGGGTAGAGCGTGATCGTAGCTTTTGGAATAACAAAGAAAAGTAAATACACAGCAGCCGCAGCTGATACCAGTAAAAAGAGAGCCAGGAAGATCCTAAACTTAGTTTTTGGCCTGTCCGGTTGTGATTCGCTTCGCTTTTCAACTCGCTTTACCTTTATAGGAGTCTTCTCATACTTCTCCCGCAAGCCGAACATACTAGGCGACTTCAGTTGGACTTCAGGTTTTTTTATACCTGGAGATGGAATGGAAATAAGCGGCTGGTGGCTCTGAGGTGATTGAGGGGACAGAAATTGTGGCCGTGGTTGTGGCGCAGGTGCAGACACAGGCACACTTACAGGTGGACGAGCAGCTGGCGGTGGCGTTATGGGTTGAGGAGTTTGGGGTTTCTTTATCTGAGGTGGTATAGGCTCAGGTGTAGGCTTAGGAACAAGCTGTGTCGGCTTCATCTGATCACGCATTGTCGGACGTGGAGCTTGCGTGCTAGAACTGACAATTGTTTTATTGACTTCCCTGCTCTGGGAAGGAAAAAATTTCAAACCAAATCCTGCCTCCCGAGCATACACCATACCCATCTCATCTTGAGTCAGAATATATATTTTCTTTCCGAGCAAGTCCGTTTGCTTGCGAAGTAACCGCAGGTTAATACTGTCAGCAAAAAGGTAACTTTTTTTTGGAATGACTAAAAGCACCTCAGAAGCCAATGTGGTCTTAAGGCGCAAGACTACTGAGCGAACATCATCTTCTATGTTCAGGTATATCGTCTTTATCATTTTTGTCTATAATAGAGGCTTGCGTCGTAGCTAGCTCCGGCGAAGCCGGTAGCTGTTCCCCCTCCATCCCGGCAGAGCCGGATATGGAGCCTCCCCCTCTCGCAGCTTTGCTGCTATTAACTTACTTATTTCCAAAGACTACTCTACGTTTTCTCTCGCAGCCTTGCTGCTATTTGGGTTGTTTATATCTAAGCCTTGATTCAAAACTTAGCTTCTTACTATGCTCAACCTCGGGCTGGTGCTATTAAAGGGGCTAGCGTCGCCCCCTCCAACGGGCAAAGCCCTTATGGAGCCTCCCCTTCTCGCAGCCTTGCTGCTATTTGGGTTGTTTATATCTAAGCCTTGATTCAAAACTTAGCTTCTTACTATGCTCAACCTCGGGCTGGTCAAAGG
>Ga0196964_10001804_pt1 | contig 10517 bp, 9 predicted proteins | sample S1_10metaG_FD_148615 | JGI IMG/M metagenome (GOLD analysis project Ga0196964, IMG submission 148615) | Soil microbial communities from Anza Borrego desert, Southern California, United States - S1_10 | ecosystem: Environmental > Terrestrial > Soil > Desert | place: USA: California | collected... | reverse complement strand
ACATTAAATGCTCAACCGTCCCGGCATTGAAGTTAGCCTCCAAAAAATTTACATAAGGTGCATATAGCTTACTGCGCTGTAAATGCAGCTTAGTTCTGCCAATCGGTAAATTGGTAATGGTAAACAGGTTGTTAAAAACAATACCAAAATGTTCTTGCAAGAACATTTTATAATCTTGTTCCAGCTTACCCTGATCCGGCGTCAGAGAAAATTTCTCCGACTTGGGAATCGGCGGGTTATATACCAAGTCAATAATTAAATTGGGATCTTGACCATATCCCAGTTTATTTAAGCTTTGTAGCGCTAGAATTGAGGCATCATATACACCGTTTCCCCGCATCTTGTCAACATTATTTTGCAAGTAGCAGGGTAGGGAAGCAACTATTCTCGTTTGGTGGTTAGCACAGTATTCGGGAATGTCCTCAAATCCTTTTTCAAAATAAATTGTCAGATTAGAACGCACAATAACTTGTTTACCTGCTTTCCGTGCAGCTTCTACCAGTGGTTTGAAGCCATAATTCATCTCTGGCGCACCTCCAGTGAGGTCAACAATCTTTATCTGGGGAAACCTATAGATAAGGTTGATCAACTGTTCACAAACTTCCGGAGAAAGTTCTTCAGTGCGTTTTGGCCCTGCTTCCACATGGCAGTGAGTACAGGCAAGGTTACAGCGCTTACCTAGATTGATTTGTAAAACACTGATTTTGCTCTTAGTTAATGGAAAACTAAGCTTTTCGCTAAACGGTGTTATTGCTAGATTGTTTGATTTTAACTGAACCATTGATTGTGTCCTTGAAGTGGGTATATTAGACTTCTTGCAAAAATATTCATTTTTTTTTTAGAACGCAGATGAACCACAGATAAACGCAGATAAACGCAGATGACCTAAAGATTTCAGCGACTTTTGTAAGAGAGCTATTCTATTATTTTGTGTCTCAAGTTTTTAACTAATTTTCACCTATGTAATATCCAGTAAACGATCGCGCTCAGGATAGCAGCGGTAGGTAAGGTTAAAATCCACGAAAGGAGAATTTGATAGAAAACCCGTGCATTAGCTTTCTTGGATATCAGCCCCACACCAAAAATTGTACCAACTGAGACCTGCGTAGTAGAGACAGGAAAACCATAACCACTAGCAGTAATAACCAATACTCCTGTGATTGCATTGGCGATCAATCCTTGACCATGATTCATCGCGGTAATCTTCTTGCTCATGGTTTCGGCAACTTTTTTAGCGTTCAAAAGTCCACCAATTGCCATTGCTAGGGCTACAGCTAACATCCCCCATTGGATAGATAGACCCTGAATGATTAGAATAATTGAAACAATCTTTGGGGTATCATTCAATCCTCTAGCAAAACTGACGATTCCGGCACTAATAAAATGGCAAGCATCAACTAATTGCTGACTTGTGATTCCCCAAAATTTTCCTGTATATCGCTGCGTACATTTCTCTTCTGTGTTTATTGCTACATCAGTAGTGGTGATGCACTGGAGAAGATTTGTAGCATCAGGTTGGGGAATCGGAATTACTTGTTGGTTTTCACCAACGCAAATACACCATTCTTTCTCGATTCCTAGACGTACTCGCATATAGCGAAATAAGCCATAGGCAACGGCTCCTAATGGAATGGCAACGAGTGGGCTAAGTAATAATGGCAGAAAAAAGGCGTTTCCTAGCTTGGTAAAATTGACTTGAGTGCCAACGGCAACTAAACCAGCCCCTATAAGTGCCCCGGTTAAACCGTGAGTGGTGGATATAGGAAAGCCAGTTAGGGTGGCAATCATGACGGTTAAACCAGCAGCGATCGCCACCGCTAGATGAAAATCTGTGCCATTGGCGATCGCATCCGGAACTAGCCCTTTACCAGAAAAGTTTTTCAGCAGCGTTTCTGCCAGAAAAATAGAGGCAACTGACCCTGCAAACGTTGTCACAGTAGCCCACCAAATTGCGGTTTTGTAACTTGTCGTTTGACTACCAAACAGCGTCGCGACTCCTTTAAAGTTGTCGTTGGCACCGTTAGAGTAAGCTAGAAACAAAGTCGCTAAAAACAGGGCGATGAGAGACATTATTTAATGAAACTGAAGTTTACTTAATTAACAACAACCTCCACCAGTGTAATACCAAGTTGAATCTGTAACTAATATCTCTCCAGGAATTACCGATGCTAGATTTCCTGCCGTCTTATCACATACGGCTGCTGGGATACCCCGTTGCAGAATATGCCCTGCTGAGTCATCAAAGAATTCTTCTGAACCAGCATAAATTGCAGTCTTGCCAGTGAAAATACACGGGCCATCTTCTGGAATGGGAACTTTGAAAGATACAGAATCAAGGCTTTCTAATAGCAAAGGCTCCTGCAAATTGTAATTTTGGCAGTCTAGCAGCCGATAAGGACGTCGCGCCCGAATTTCCACTTGACCAAATCCCGTATCAACAAGATGCTGGATATACTCTTCATAAGTCAAAGCGCCAGATAGACACATCGCCCGTAAGCGTTGATCTTGTCGCAAATGTTCCGGAATAGAACGGGTAGCGATCGGATCGCTCATCAGCAACCGTCCACCTGGCTTTAACACCCGGTAGGCTTCTTGGAGAGCCTTAGCCAAGTCTGCGGGTTCAAAGATATTAAACAGGCAATTCTGAGCGACTACATCCACAGAGGCGTCTGGAACTGGCAAGGCAAAGGCATCGCCAGAGCGAATTTCTACAAAACTAGGGTCAAACCAGGGGTTTTCTTGGGCAGCTGTAGCCAGGTTACGTGCAGCTGCTTCGCGCATCGCCACAACGGGATCGACGGCAATTACAGCGCCGGGACGACGGGAAAAATAAGCAAATTGCAGTGCTTCTAAGCCACCGCCGACACCTACATACAGGACGGTTGGGGCATTAGCTAGTTCTGCTGGATGCACTGTGGTTCCGCAGCCGTAGTTCATTTCCTGCATCTGCGGCGGAATTTTAAGTTCTGGCAGTTGTACGGGACTGCTTTGAACGCAGCAGAGACCGACTTGTGGGGTTTGAGCCACTTCACTGTAGAATTGGGCTGCTGTTTCGAGATAGGTCACTGGAATCTTCTTTTTTCGGGTGTTACTCTTTCTCTATTTAAGACCTAACTCAATAAGTTTTTCCTGAGAGAGGGGTGAGTTGGATGTGAAAACTTGCCCGAATCCTTTGGTATTGCCTGGAAAACTAATATGGGAGAAGTAGCAATTCGCAGCCTGATGCTGGCACAAAGCGTGGAAACGAGTTTTCAAGAAGAATGTCAAGAACAACAGCAGCCCTGCGTTATGGTTTGCCAGTACCGTTCCTGCTTGGCGAATAATTCAGCAGCGGTACTTGCTGCGTTTGAGGCTGCTGAAGTTCCAGGCTTCATCGTGATGGGTACAGAGTGTCAGGGACAGTGTAGTGTTGGCCCGACGGTGAGAATCGTTCCGGAGGAAATTTGGTATTGTCGGGTAAAGCCTAGTGATGTGCAAGCGATCGCCCAACAACATCTTCAGGGAGGTGTACCTATAGAGGCTAAACTTAACCCCAGAATTCATATGCGTTTTAGTTTTTAAGGTTAGAGGCGATCGCTCACTTCATCTTTTGCCCTGAATAATATCACCGTGGGGTGCGTTGCAACGCACCCCACGATTATCGTAGCTGCCTAAGCCCTATATCCTACTTTTAATAGATGTAATTGCCCCGATTATCTCTAAATTAACAACAATTTTTCAGACAAACATTTTTACAACACAAACAAAATAGATAAGTTACGATCGCTTATAACACTTTGAAAACATAGTTTTAAAGGCGAACATCCCAAGGCGTACAAATAGGCATTAAAACCCCCCTCAATCCCCCCGTGAATGGGGGGAGGCAAGATTTCTCCCTCCCCGTGAACGGGGAGGGTCGGGGTGGGGTTCCGGGTTGCCAATGATGTTTTTACACTCATTGGGATGCACTAATTTCAAAGTGAAAGCCATGAGCTTTCATGGCGAATCTTAAAACTGTAATTTTAATTATTGAATGAGGAAAATTTGATATGAACGCAGCAGAACTTCAATCGGTCGCTAAGGCAATGGTGGCTAAAGGCAAGGGCATTTTAGCCAGCGATGAAAGCAAAGGCACCTGTAATAAGCGATTTGACAAGTTAGGAATCCCGACAACTGAGGAGTACCGCCGCGCCTACCGGGAGATGTTATTTACAACTACTGGCTTGGGTGAATATATTAGTGGTGCAATTTTATATGATGAAACGATACGCCAAGGCACCAAAGATGGTACTGCGTTTATTAAGGTATTAACCGATGCAGGCATAATTCCAGGAATCAAGCTGGACGCTGGCGCTCAAGCTTTGGCAGGTTCCCCAAATGAAAAAGTAACTGAGGGGCTGGATGGGTTACGCGATCGCATTGCGGAGTATTATCAAATGGGCGCACGTTTTGCCAAGTGGCGTGCTGTAATTACTATTGGCGACGGCATTCCCACTCGCGGTTGTATAGAAGCAAACGCCCATGCGCTGGCGCGTTATGCAGCGCTTTGTCAAGAAGGCGGTCTTGTCCCCATTGTAGAACCTGAAGTTTTAATGGATGGCGACCATACAATTGAGCGCTGCTACCAAGTCACCGAGGAAGTATTGCATACTGTCTTTAATCAGCTATACATTCAACGGGTTGTTTTCGAGGGAATGATCCTCAAACCCAGTATGGTGATTTCTGGGCAAGATTGTCCCCAGCAAGCCAGCATTGAAGAAGTAGCTGCTGCTACACTCAAGTGCCTTTTAAATACGGTTCCTGCTGCTGTACCAGGAATTGCGTTTCTGTCAGGTGGTCAGGGAAATGAACTGGCAACTGCACACTTGAATGCTATGAATACTATGGCAGAATCTAATAAGCCTTGGGCGTTAACTTTCTCTTATGGTCGTGCATTGCAGCAACCTTCTATGGAGACTTGGAGAGGTGACGATGCTAATGCGAGTGCGGCGCAAAAGGCTTTGTACCATCGGGCGAAGTGCAACGGTGCTGCATCTACTGGAAATTATAGCGAGGAGATGGAAAAGAACGCCGAAGTTGCGATCGCTACTAAATAAGTAGCTGGGGAAAATTAAACGTAACAATAACAAAACGCCCCCCGTTCCCCCCCCCATTTGGGGGGAGAAAAGTCTAGTTACCCCCAACTCCTCCAAACCTCCCCGAAATCGGGGGGACTATCGGGGTGCGATCGCCTAAGCCCTGAAATCCTTATTTAGTCCTCTTTAGAGGACTTTCGCTATCAGCCAGGAACTTAAGTTCCTGGCGGTCTGTGGGCTTTTCTGTATCATTTTGTTACAAAAAAATATTTTTTTAATAATAGAACCGAGCCTATTAATGCAGAATAATTTCGCTTGTACAATTTTTTTACTTTATAATAATCATCCAAGAGAGAGAGGACAATATTTTAGGGATGTAAATTTATATGTATCAAAAGCAAATTTTTTTCACTAGAATAATATCTTATCTTACCTCAGCCGTCTGCTTATGTACGGTTAGCTTACCGCTGGTTGCACAAGCAAAACCAGCGGTTACTACATCACAAACACCAAAAAAACCATTTAAACCACCCAGGAGAACCCCACCAAAACCCGGCACTACAGTACCTATGGGTAGTCGAGATGGGTGCATTCTGGGTAATAAATCCCTCACGGCGTTGATACCTGTCACGCCAGAAAGACTTGCCTTAACAATTTCTTCCCGTCCAACGTTCTTTTTCTATATTCCTCGAACCAACGCTAAGAACGCAGATTTTAGCTTGCAGGATGACAAGGGCAAGGTTGTTTACAAAACTACACTTAAGCTGCCGCAAACCTCTGGCGCGATCGCTTTACCAATCCCTAATGTTGCTACTTCACCAGAATTGCAAGTAGATAAGAGTTATCAATGGACGTTTTCTCTTGTCTGCAATCCTCAAAGCCGCGCCGATGATAAGTATGTGCAAGGGTTTATTCAACGAGTCAATCGTCCAGATTTGGTGACTAAGGTAGAGAAAACTCCTTTAAAACAGCGCCCGTCTGTATATGCAGAGGCGGGAATTTGGCATGAAATGCTGACAAGTTTAGCAGCATTACGTCGCGCTAATCCCAATGATGCAGCTTTGACAGCAGAGTGGAAAAGCTTTCTGGAATCAGTGGGATTAAAAAATGTGGCTCAAGAGCCTTTAGTTCAATTGTAAAGAACCTCACTCCTTAATCCCCTCTCCGCGCATGGAGAGGTGAACAGTTTAGCTGCTGCGTTTAAACTCAAAACTGTGGGAAACAGCGATGCAACTGTCAAAATTTAAACTGAGACTATCAGCCGCACTTGTTGCCGCTACGTTACTTAATGTGGGATTGCCGATTTTTCACCTTCAATTTATCGCCAACTCTCAGGTATTGGCTCAAAGTGTAGAGGAGCGTCAAGCAGAAGCAGATCGACTGTTACAGCAAGGAATTGAGCAGGCTCAAGTTAGTCAATTTGAAGCGGCATTGCAGTCTTGGCAACAAGCACTAATTATTTATCGTGAAATTAAAGATCGGCTCGGTGAACGACAATCTCTGGGGAATCTGGGAAATGCTTACCAATTCTTAGGCGATTACCCGAAAGCGATTGACTACCACCAGCAGAGTTTGGCGATTGCCCGTGAAATTAAAGATCGACGCGGTGAAGGAAACGCTCTGGGAAATCTGGGAAATGCTTACCATTCCTTAGGCGATTACCCGAAAGCGATCGAATACCAGCAGCAGCTTTTGGCGATTGCCCGTGAAATTAAAGATCGAGACGGTGAAGGAGCGGCTCTGGGAAATCTGGGAAATGCTTACCATTCCTTAGGCGATTACCCGAAAGCGATCGAGTACCACCAGCAGAGTTTGGCGATTGCCCGTGAAATTAAAGATATTCAAGGTGAAGGAAACGCTCTGGGAAATCTGGGAATTGCTTACGATGCTTTAGGCGATTACCCGAAAGCGATCGAGTACCAGCAGCAGCTTTTGGCGATTGCCCGTGAAATTAAAGATCGATTCCGTGAAGGAAACGCTCTGGGAAATCTGGGAATTGCTTACGATGCTTTAGGCGATTACCCGAAAGCGATTGACTACCACCAGCAGAGTTTGGCGATTGCCCGTGAAATTAAAGATCGACTCGGTGAAGGAAACGCTCTGGGAAATCTGGGAATTGCTTACCAAGTCTTAGGCGATTACCCAAAAGCGATTGACTACCAGCAGCAGAGATTGGCAATCTCCCGTGAAATTAAGGATCGACTCGGTGAAGGAAACGCTCTGGGAAATCTGGGACTTGCTTACGATTCCTTAGGCGATTACCCGAAAGCGATTGACTACCAGCAGCAGAGATTGGCAATCTCCCGTGAAATTAAAGATCGACGCGGTGAAGGACAATCTCTGGGAAATCTGGGAAATGCTTACGATTCCTTAGGCGATTACCCGAAAGCGATTGACTACCACCAGCAGAGTTTGGCGATCGATCGTGAAATTAAGGATCGACTCGGTGAAGGACAATCTCTGGGAAATCTGGGACTTGCTTACTATTCTTTAGGCGATTACCCGAAAGCGATTGACTACCACCAGCAGAGATTGGCAATCTCCCGTGAAATTAAAGATCGACGCGGTGAAGGACAATCTCTGGGAAATCTGGGAATTGCTTACTATTCTTTAGGCGATTACCCGAAAGCGATTGACTACCATCAGCAGAGTTTGGCGATTGATCGTGAAATTAAAGATATTCAAGGTGAAGGAACATCTCTCAACAATCTAGGACTTGCTTTCCAAAAATCTGGCAACTTGGTAGCAGCAGAGAAAACTCTTAGGGATGGCATTGCAGCTAGGAAGAAATTGCGAGGAACATTAACAGATGAATTCAAAATATCAATTTTTGAGCAACAAGCTCGCACCTATCGCCTTTTACAAGAGGTTCTAATTGCTCAGAATCAAACTGATGCAGCACTAGAAGTTTCTGAAGCTGGCAGAGCCAGAGCATTGGTCGATTTACTGGCAAGACAACTATCTCCTAATGCCACTGAGCAATTAACTGTTTCTGAACCAGCCATTGAGCAAATTCAACAAATTGCTAAAACTAAAAATTCCACTTTAGTTGAATATTCGATAATTTTCGATAATTTCAAAGTTAAAGGGAAACCACAAACTAAAGAATCACAACTTTATATTTGGGTTGTCAAGCCTACAGGCGAAATCAGCTTTCGCACAGTCGATCTTAAACCTTTATGGCAGCAACACAATACTTCTCTTTCTAACTTAGTTGCCGATGTGCGTTGTTTTGATAATGTCAACTGCCTTAACACGACTCAGATAGCACAGCGAGGGTTCAATCTCAACGCGCAAACCCAGCAGGCAAAACCTACATCTACACCTGAATCTAGAAATAAACAATTGCGGCAACTGCATCAATTTCTGATTCAACCCATTGCCGACTTACTACCCAATAATCCCGATGCCCACGTTATCTTCATGCCTCAAAGAGATTTATTTCTCGTTCCTTTCCCCGCGCTGATTGATGCCAATAATCAATACTTAATCGAAAAACATACAATTCTTACCGCACCCTCCATCCAAACATTAGATTTAACCCGTCAGCAACGGCAAAAAATCGGGCAACTTGGGTTACAAAATTCTGTAGTTGTCGGCATTCCTAGAGGTAAAGCAGTAGTTGTCGGCAACCCCACAATGCCCAGCGTATCGCCAGCACCAGGGGAGCCTGCAAAACCCTTAATACCTCTACCAGGCGCAGAAGAAGAAGCCAACGTCATTGCACCTTTAATTAACACCCAAGCGTTTATAGGCGCAAAAGCAACGAAAGCGGCGGTAGTCTCCCAAATGCCCACCGCTAAAATTATTCACCTGGCGACTCACGGACTGCTAGATGAATATCGAGGATTAGGTAGTGCCATTGCATTGGCTCCCACTGCCACAGATAATGGACTATTAACCGCAGAAGATATCTTAAAATTAAAGTTAAATGCAGAATTAGTGGTTTTAAGTGCTTGCAATACAGGGCGAGGACGCATTACTGGCGATGGCGTTGTTGGGTTATCGCGCTCGTTTATTTCTGCCGGAGTTCCCAGTATTATCGTTTCCTTGTGGGCAATTCCCGATGCACCCACTGCTTCTTTAATGAGTGAGTTTTATAAAAATTGGCAGCAAGACCCCAATAAAGATAAGGCAAAAGCCCTACGAAAGGCAATGCTGGCAACGATGAAAGAACGCCCAGCACCGGAAAATTGGGCAGCGTTTACCCTTATTGGCGAAGCGCATTAGGAATTAGTGGCAGTGGGGGAAGAGAAAGCGAACCTTTTAAAAGATATATATAGCGTAGTGGGCGTTTTAATGCACGCTACAAGTAGCGTTTCGGCGTAAGTCCTGTTTAAGTTTTACAGCCTGTCTTTTGACACTAGCAGCTCCTCAAGCCACAATGAAAGGCGACTGCATAAACGCTGCTATTTAGAATATTCCCATCCGGAAATTTTTACTGGTGTTTTTGATAGTTTCTCTACACTGACTTATCTCTTCTGATAATTTAAGAATGCCATACAGGTTTATGAACAAGCGATCGGAAAGACAAAAGTTAGTGTCTGTTGGGCTAGTAGCGCATGGTCGCATTGCGATCGGGGTTTCAGCTCATGGTTTGATTGCTATTGGGGTGTCAGCTCATGGTATCATCGCCATTGGAGTAGTAGCTATGGGTGCAATTTCCATCGGCACCGTATCTATGGGTCTGCTTGGGGTAGGCGCAGTGTCAATGGGGTTAGCCAGTATTGGACCAGAGGGCATGGGTTTGGTACGGATAGATGCCAAGCAACCAGGACAAACAGTTCCGAAACATCAAATGCCAGGTATGGATATGTCCCATTAATAGTCTGTAATATAGCAAAATCAGAAAAAGGCAACACTTAGAATTCAGTAGTCAGAATACTCCAGCTTTGCTGACAGCATAGTTAAAGATATCTTTGGCACACATTTATAATATCTATACTCAAGCATATTAATTTAAGTCTTAGTTCTAATGGCAACTATAGCTCTAGGAATCCGTTGTTAAATCTGACAACCATAAGTCCGGCTATGAACCATATTAAAACTTACACATGAAAAGTCGCAAGCGGAACGCTGGCGCTATATATACAATCGATGAATATGTACTCATCTTGCAGGAGAGACTGTTTGTAGTAACTGCTTTAGCAGTTATTCTTCAAGCATCGCTGAAGCAGGAGAGACTGTTTGTAGTAACTGTAACTGCTTTAGCAGTTATTCTTCAAGCATCGCTGAAGCGATGACTACGAACGAGCTATGAACGAGCGGTTGAGAATGAGTTTAAGGTAAATTAGCATACCTTTGTACGGAAGAACCATTAATACGCGAGTATCAATCCAAAATCCAAAATCCAAAATCGTATGACTGAGAAATTTGGTCCCGATCCAAACCGACCTTATCCGATGGCTGACCATCGTCGGGTGTGCTTCATCAAGAATTTTGTGAAGTCACCTAATATCATTG
>Ga0196964_10001803_pt1 | contig 10517 bp, 9 predicted proteins | sample S1_10metaG_FD_148615 | JGI IMG/M metagenome (GOLD analysis project Ga0196964, IMG submission 148615) | Soil microbial communities from Anza Borrego desert, Southern California, United States - S1_10 | ecosystem: Environmental > Terrestrial > Soil > Desert | place: USA: California | collected... | reverse complement strand
GTCATCGCCTAGATTCGTTGTTTCCCTCAATGTCACCCTCAACATTCCGGGTTCAGAGTCGGCTTGGGGAATAACCAGAATTAACCCACCATCCGGACGTTGGAAGGTGATATTTACAGGTGTTTTCAGATTTCGTAGGGTGACATCGGCGCGACCCGGTAGGCTTCGCTCATTGGTATCGCTAAGCACCTGAAAAGTTATGACAGCGCCAGTTTCGTTCACCAGCTTGACATTCACCATATCGTTAAAAGGTGTGATGGTGGCGCTGGGAGGACCTAGCTGTTCTGGTAGCGGTGGGGATGGGCCAAGGTTTGCAGGAGGTATTTCTAGTAATGGCCGTGGTGGTGGCGAATTGCGATCGCGCCCTGGAGGTATTTGTGGCAATGGGCGTGGCTGTGGAGCATTGCGATCGCTGCCTGGAGGTATTTCTAGGAAGGGGCTGGGCAGCGGCGGTAATGGGCGATCGCTTGCCGGAGGTGTTGGAAGCACCGGAGTCGGTTGGGGTAATGGGCGATCGCTTGGCAGAGGTGTTGGAGGCACCGAGCGCAGCGGCGGTAATGGGCGATCACTTGGCAGAGGTGTTGGAAGCACCGGGCTAGGTTGGGGTGGCAAGGGGCTATCAACACCCGGCGGCACTACAGGTACAGCGCTGGGGAGGGCTGGCAACTGTCGCTCACGAATTGGTGGCGGTTGAGGAACGATAATTGGTTGCGGGGGCAAGGGGGGATCACCATCCAAGGGCACTTGTTTGACCTTGCTGGGACTGGATTGCATTTGGGCGATCGCTGGTAAGGCGATGAGCAGGCTGCCAAAGATAGCTCCGAATAACCTCAGCGGCAGTTGCTGATTTTGTTGAGTCATTTTTGCTCTCCGATTGCCTGCATTGAGCATTTTTCTTGCCAAACATCAGATCTTATCTGATGTTTGGCAACCGGAGAGTGTTCCCTCAACTCAAAATATGGGTTGGGCTACGGTGTAATTAATAATTTTTGCCTACTATGACTCTTCCCACATCTGGCGGATTTCTCCAGGTAAAAAGCCAGCAATCTCCTGGATGCGTTCTTGAGACAACTCCTCTTTGGTAGCAGAGAATATTGCCTTAACGATAGGTACTGCATCGGCTCCAGGTAAATTACCCTCTTGTCTGAGCCGGATTAAGAAATTCTCAGGCTTGATTTTTAGCTGTGGTCTAAGTTTGCTCAGAAAACCGACTAGAGGATTTGTGTCTTCCCATAGTTCTTCCACATCTGCTTCTGGTAGCCCAGATTGTTCCCGGCGCTCGTCTGCTTGGTCTAGCTCCTGGGCTACACGTTCAGACGCTTCAGTCGTCATTACGTCACGCATGGTGCGGAACAACACTTCTGTTGCCCTTTTAGCCTCATCAAGATCCTTAAGGTTGCCCTTGGTCTTGACTTTTTCTAGAAAAGTATTGTGTTTGTCCATAATTATCTCCTGCATTCAATGGGATTTTTGATTTATTTTCTCTGTCATTGGGTAAGGAAAATAGCTCCGATTGCTATAACTCCCCCCTACAGGCTGACAGTAGCTACGTGTAACATTGTGTAAGCGTTCTCAATCAAAATGCCATCAGGCTACCGGGTAAATTGTAGCGATGGAATAAGCTACTTGTTGAATTAGCTGTGATTTGAAATGAGCATAAATCTGTGTAGGAGCCGCTTAAACGTTTCCTATGATTTTGCAAAAAATCAGTTCGCTCCAGCTTACATTCAGAGCGAACTTCCTATCTGCCTTTAAGCGGCTTTACTTTGCGTGTTCCCAAATTTCCCGAATTTTGCCAGGTAAAAAGTTGGCTATTTCTTTAATGCGGTCTTCAGATAATTCGTCTTTTGTCGCGGCGAAGACTGCTTTGATAACAGTTTCTGGGTCTGTTTGCGGAGGTAAACCAGCTTCTTGATTGATCCTGAATAGAAATGTTTCAGGTTTGATTTCTAAGGGGGGGCGAATCCGGCTGAGAAAGCGTACTAAGGGATTTGTATCTTCCCAAAGATCTGATACTTCGTTTTGCAGCGCCTTGTCCTTTGTCGGTTCAGCCTCTTCATGCAATTCGCCAGCTACGCGATCGGCCGCTTCAGTGGTCATCATATCGCGCATAGTGCGGAAGACAACTTCAGTTATATCTCTGGCATCAAATAGATCTGTCAGGTTGCCCTTGAGCATGACTTTCTCAAGGAACGGCATATCTTTGGAAGCAATAGGTACGGAGGGTCCTTCTTTAAGAGCATCCGGAGGGTTAGCTTCCATCTTTTCTAGCATTTTGCGGCCTTTTTCAGTTAATTTTGCCGCTTTAAAGGTAATTAAATGAGGCAACGGGCCATCGGCTGCGCCATAAGTGTTGGCAACTCGGAAATCAAATTCTTTAGGGTTAGCAGCATCAGGGACGTCTTCCTGGTTTCCATAAGCATTGCCAGTAAACTCAGCGTTGATATACTGCTTTTGATTTAAATAATCTAAGTGTCCTAGAAGGTCTGAAGTGCTGAGTTCTCGACCAGCTAAGTCTGATTCTGTGAATTTCACATCATGCATTCCATCCCCTGTTTCGCTGATCTTTTTCAGCAGAATGTAGGCAACATCTTCTCTTAAATAAATGGGCATAAAGTTCTTCTCAATTCATGAAATAGGTTTGTAATGGCGGGAACAGTAACGAGCGCTGTGCCTATGGCAATGAGCATAGCTACTGCTATAGCTGCAACAACTAAAAAAGTTACTTTAAAGCCATACTCAGCTAGCAGCGGTCAGACACTGAAAACCTCAGCCTTTCCTTTAGACACTATTATTCATAGCGAGAGGCTTGCATCTGCCACAGGAAGCATTCTCAAGCGTGAAGGCGGAGGAGGACATTCTAATATGTAGAACCACACACAGCGTCAAGGTTCGGTTCACCTACGTGCTGTTGGCGACAAAGTAGAACTTGCGCTGCTCGCTGCTGACTATAGATTCGATGAGCGAACCAACCTATTGGTGTACCAGCAACTATCCCAATAGCTAGACCAATAGCTAGGCTACTGACTAGATTCTTTCTAGTGATGCGCTCTTCGGTTGCCGTCATATTTCCTCGCAGTCGTTGAATTACTTCTACTTTCATAAAGAAAGCAAATAGATAGACTAATCACTTCTCTCTATATGCTTATCTTTGAAGTCTCATTTCTGCGCTTTTTTGGGTATTCCGGCAGAGAGATGAGGATTGGAAGATCGGGGTAAATCCAGCAGAAATTAAATTATTCGGAGCGATCGCTTCATTGATCTAAACTGGTTGCGTAGGTCTTTGCTCGATAATTCCAGTGTTAGTTGAGTATATGCTGGTTAAATGATGGCAAAGTAACTGTAACGATAGTGCCTTGATTTAGGCTGCTTTCTATCTGGATATGGCCTTGGTGGTTTTCGACAATTGCTGCTGCGATCGCTAAGCCTAATCCAGAACCAGTGGACGCTTTAGGACTGGAACCCTCATGAGTGCGGGCTGGATCTACCCGGTAGAATCGGTCGAAGATGTGAGGTAATGCTGACGCTGGGATGCCGATGCCATTATCAATCACCCTTACTCTTAAATGGGATATCCCAGGTCGTCCAATCGGTCGCAATTCCACCTCAACTTTACCCCGCGCTGGTGTGTATTTAATGGCGTTACTGACGAGATTGGTAAGCAGGCGAACCAGTTGATCCCAATCTCCCAAAAGCTCAAATACATCTTCTTCGGATTTTGTATTTAGCTCTTTGGCTTCGTTCAGGATACTTGGCGTTTTAGATTTTGGATGATGAAATTGCTTGTTAGACTCGACAATTTCTAACTTTGTAGCAGCAGACTTTAATCGAAAATCCTCTGTTGGTGTCTCATCCAGCTTCAAAGATAAGGTTATGTGCTTCTGGATTGCTATAAGTTGTTGCTCTTCAATAACTTCCATTAATAGGGCGTCGAGTGGAACTGGCACCAGTTGGGGCTGCACGATGCCACCGTCGTTTCGAGCCAAAAATAACAGGTCGTCTACTAGGCGTCCTAGCCGCTGAGTCAGCCTTTCTACAACTTGTAGCTGTTGTCGGTGCAACTGCGGTAATGGTTCGGGGTCTGCCAACGCTACTTGCACGTTGGTTTGAATCATGGCAATTGGACTTCTGAGTTCGTGGGAAGCGTCAGAGGTGAATTGTTTGAGGCGTTGGTAAGAATCGTGTACTGGCTTCATTGCTAGCCCAGAAAGAAACCAGCCAATTGCGGCAACGGAAATTAGCATCAAGCCAATGCCTAAACTTAGATCGACTATCAACTGGTGGCTTGGTTTGGTGACTTCAAACCAGGGATGGCTGACTCGCAAATATCCCAGCACTTGGCGACCAATTTCTACACGTTCCGTCACCTGTCTCAAGAACTGACCTGATGATAGACGTACTGTTTCACCAGTGCGGTTGGGATGAATCGGAATATCCAGAGGTTCCCATAGAGTAGACCATTGTAGGTCGCCAGTGCGGCTGAACCACTCTAGGTCGATGTGGTCGTCGTCTACGGTGTCGGCGTTGTCGCGAAAACTGGCTTCTAAGTTAAGGCGGAATTTGTCGCCTGCGGTAGTTGGATCTGTTGGTTCGATTACAAGCGATCGCACTACCACTTCCACTACATGATTCAGGGTGTCATCTACTCGCTCAATTAGCGTGCTGCGGACATATAAATATACCCCTGTAGCAAATAGTAGCAGTAGCACCGCTGTAACCGCAGTGTACCAAAGAGCCAGACGCCTACGAGTAGCTTGAAACATTGGCAACTAATGAGATAGCGGATGTAATTGAGATCTTGCACCTTTAGCACTAACCCGCCTCCGGTTCAAACCGGAGGCTAATAGCGAAAGTCGTCTAAAGACGACTGGTAAGGAATTTCAGTCCATTTTAATGGACTTTCGCTGTTAGCCCGGAGTTTCAACTCCGGGCGGCTTTAATGGCTTATTGACAATGGATCAAGATGTGAGATGTAACTGAGATCTTGCACCTTTAGCAATAACCCGCCTCCGGTTCAAACCGGAGGCTAATAGCGAAAGTCGTCTAAAGACGACTGGTAAGGAATTTCAGTCCATTTTAATGGACTTTCGCTGTTAGCCCGGAGTTTCAACTCCGGGCGGGTTTGATGGCTTATTGAGAATGGAGCAAGATGTAAGATGTAATGGATAAGTTACTGGTTTACTTTTAGCTCCTCGTGTCCCCTAATCGCAATGCTAAAATATTCAATACTTAATAGTAAAATTACACATATAACCTCGTTTAATTGGCAATTATCTAAGAATATCCTACAAATCTAAATATTTTGAACAATAATTTAAATAGCCATGACTGAAGTAATTACCCCAGTTCAAAGTGAGAATCGCCCTTTGGTGTTACAAATACATCCAGCAATTGAATTAACAGATGAGCAATTTTTTGAACTCTGTCAAATAAACCGAGACTTAGGCATTGAGCGGACTGAAAAAGGGGAATTAATAATTATTCCACCAACTGGAACCGGAACGGGTGGGCGCAACTTTAAGCTTACGGTGCAATTGGGTATTTGGGTAGAACAAGATGGAACTGGTATTGGTTTTGATTCCTCTACTGGATTTAAACTTCCTAATGGTGCTGAACGTTCCCCCGATGCTTCATGGGTGAAACTTGAACGTTGGAATGCTCTTTCAGAAGAACAACAGGAAAAATTTGCTCCTATTTGTCCTGATTTTGTGGTTGAGTTGCGATCGCCCACTGATAGCTTGAAAGTTCTCCAAGATAAAATGCAGGAGTATATTGACAACGGTGCGCTTTTGGGGTGGTTAATTGACCGTAAACAGAGACGAGTTTACATCTACCGTCCTCAAGAGCCTGTCGAATGCTTGGAAAATCCAGAAAATGTTAGTGGCGATCCTGTACTAACGGGATTTGTTTTGGATTTAAGCAAAATTTGGTAAGGAGCGATCGCTCAATTTTTGATAGTGGCTTTTGTTCGTATAATAATCAGCCATATTACCGCTGTCATTACATCTCACAATTAAGCCAACTTGTATGACTGCTAAGGAGCATCGCTTCTTCTTTACGGGATAGTTGGGTACTGCAAATCTCACTCAGGCTCCCAGTGAAAACCTCTTGTAAGCAGTACCCACCATACATTTTATCAACTCTGTGTTTGTTGCCGTTTCAACATTAGACCGATGCCGCACAAGCTGAATACTAGCAGACCAGAAACATTACCTGGCTCAGGAACTGTAGTCTGCTGAGTCTGGAAACGCACAATAAAATACTCAATATCCGTAGGAGCGTTAGGCGCGTTGAGGTTTACGGATGTACTTATGCCGAGACTCCTTCCAGCAGCCACTGATATCGCCCGGTTGACAACAGGTGAAGTATCATTAGCAGTCAAGTCAGCGCCAGGGATAGGACTTCCGTTATTTGTAAAGCTTGCAGTAACTTCTCTGGACGCGCCTGTAGTTAGTGGCGAGCTACTAAAAAACTCAAGGCTAACGCCTGTTATAGCAACAGGCAAAGGTTTTGTAGTGAAGTCAATCTGGGCAGAATAGCTGGAACCCGAGAAAAGAGTATGACCCTCAGGACCAGCAAATGTTAACCATGGGCTTATAGGATGGTAATTTGGAGTTACCGTTATATCATCATCCCCACTCGATGGATTATTAAACACGCTAGAGAGACTGAATACTAGGTTCCCGGCTGTAAAACCGCCTATAGGATCGCCGTCTTCCTGCCTTAGAACAGGTTTTAGCTGGAAAGTCGCTGCATTAGCCGCAGGGGCTAATCCTGTCACAACAGTTGCAGTTGCACAGGCGATCGCCGCTACTAATTTGCTGTTCATCCTTACTTCTCCTGAAATGTAAAGAATTTAATCGATCCACAATCAGAATTTTTAAACGCTTTAGTAACGCCAATTATTTCTCTAGACGGGTGCCTATAAAATTCCAGTTTTGTTATAAAAGTGCTTCTTAAGCGGTTTAAACACCCTGACATAAAGCAATTTCCGCGTCACATTGCTTATAATTATCCCGAATGTGAACTAGCACCAGAGACTTTAGGTACTTGAATCTAACTATATCCTTAAAGGTAGTTGTGCAACTATCTTTAAGGAAGCTTTACACAATCTTTATATTGCAGGACTTATGCGATCGCTTAAAAGGAAGATTAGCAAAGTTATGTTAGATAAATACTTCGCTAACTTAGACTGTGCCTAGCCGCTGTGAATTAGTGCGATCGTGGCTGGAGGATCTCTAGTGTTGTTTTAATCTTTATGACAAACTAAGGATTGAGCATTAGCTATTTGCACTCTTGTGGGAATTGAGCCTAGTATGGTGCGACCATCTGCTAGAACCACAATGCCTTGAGCTTCAACAATATTATCACCCGGTTTCCAATTCGGTGAGGAAGCACCGCTAGAGACAGGCGGGACGCCTGCGCTACGACCCTGCACTACTGCACCAGTGGTGGCAGGCGGCACGCTTGCGCTAGGGTTCTGCACCCCTTCTCTTGGCAGGGGATACCAGCCATTAATAGTTTCGTCGTAGGGAGTGACGGCTAAACCACCTGTACCTGTGACAGTGAAACTGCCACGTTCTCTAGTGCGACGCCCTATACAACTGCCTGCCACAGCTTGCTCTGAACTAACAAAATTAGCGGATAGAGAGGAAAGGGAATTTTGCAAGAAGGTGAAATCCGGTGCAGCAACAACACCAGCGGAGCCAAATTGCGATGAGGCGGAGATATCCACCCGATTATTGCCAGGAAATAAAGTTACGTCAGTGTTGTCGCTGACAATTCCGGTGCCACCATTAGCGAAGATATCAGCCAGAAACACAGGAGAAGAGATGGTAATCCTGCCACCTGAGCCTTGGAAAGCTGTAGCGAGAACGTCGCTGTCTTCCAAAGCAATAAGCGTACCAGAGTTAATTTCGATATTGCCTCCACCACCTGTGCTTTGAGCAACGCTGGTACTAATTTGACTACTATTACGCAGGCGGATATCGTTGGCATTAATCGCGATCTTGCCACCCCCTGATTGAGTAGCAGAAGCACTAATTTTACCGTTGTGAGCATTTAGGGCGGTACGAGAATTGATAGTAATATCGCCTGTTTCCCCTTTTCCTATACTGCTCACATTTACTTCAGCGCGATCGCGGATAGTCAACTGTCCGGTTTCAACGGTTAATTTGCCTCCATTCCCGGTTGCTTCTGGGTCGAAAACATCAGTAAATAAGCCACTGGGAAACTGACCATCTGCTGAGATTCCACTCAGCTCTACAGAATCAGAGGCATTTACCTGCAAGTTGCCCCCCGCCCCAGAGCCAAACGTACTAGCTGCTACCTGCGCCCCATCCCGGACGCTTAACTGCCCAGTTTCAATGGTTAAATTGCCTCCAGCGCCTGCAGCTCCTGGCTGAACAGAAGTAAATAAGCCACTGTTAATGAAACCATCCGCTGATATTCCAATTAGTTCCACCGACTCGGATGCTTTCACCTCCAAAGAGCCTGCTGGTGCCGCGCCCAGCGTAGCAGCGGCTATCTGCGCCCCATCCCTTACTATTAATCGCCCGGTTTCAATAGTTAAATTACCCCCAATAGCTGTATCTTCGGGAGCAACTGAAGTAGTAGATAAAACGCTAGGAAACAGACCATCGGCTGTGGTGCCAATCACTTCCACTAACTCTGAGGCTTTCACTTCCAACTTACCCGCAGGTCCCGCACCCAAGGTAGCAGTTGCTATCTGCGCCCCATCCCGGACGCTTAACCGCCCAGTTGTAATGTTTAAATTGCCCCCAGCGCCAGTAGTTTCTGGATAGACCAAAGTCAATAAGCCACTGTTAAAAAAACCATCAGATGATGTTCCCACAACTTCCACCGACTCGGAGGCATTTACACTCAATGTTCCTCCAGGTTCCGACCCCAAGGTACTGGCTTCAATCTGAGAACCATCGGAGAGCTTTATCTGAGAACCCCACAATTGGACATCACCGCCACCCTCACCACTAGCATCAACTGCTGCCTGCTGGGATAGTTGGATATTTCCGTAGGCTGGGACGCCTTCATAGCCCAAGGTAAAGCCTTTGCTAGAGGGGGTTAGACTCACCAAACCGGGTGCAGTCACACTGCCTAATTCAATTCTTCCCCCTGCCGTCTTTAGCGTTGCCCCTTCTAGGACTAAATCGCCACCCACTAACGCTAAGGTTTGATTAGGCTGTACGCGCAAACCAGCAGTATTATCGATGAGATCTGGTGTTTGCCTGATACCCTGCCCATCTCCCTGCACACGAATCTGCCCCGGTGTTGAACCGAATCCCAACCCCACAGGAACACTCACCGTTAGCATAGGCGGGGTTTGAGTGTTAGTAGTGCCTAACTCGCTGCCATCAGCAAAGTTCACGCTAGTAGCTGTACTGGCTATAAACGAACCTCCAATATTCAGCGAAGCATTGGCACCAAAAATAATCCCATTGGGGTTGAGTAGAAATAAGTTAGCAGTGCCGCTAGTCTGAAGAAGACCGTCAATATTAGAAACTGTCCCGCCTGTTACTCGGCTGAAGATGTTCTGAATATCCAAAGCGTTATTAAAAAAAGCTGTCTCGCCAGTAGGAACAGAAAACTGGGTAAAGCTGTGGAACAAGTTGTTACCCGCCCTGCTGCCTCCCTCAATAAGGCTAGTATTTCCCTGTGGTGTGACAATGGAATTTACTGGCAAGGTGGCATCTGGGACAATTTGGGCCACAGTTGGCAAGCAGGGTACAAGACAAAACAGGGTACTAACCTTAACTTGCCATAATCTCCTCGCCCACAGTTTCATCATATGAATAAACCTCGGTTGTAAATAGAGGATGAAATGGGCTGGGGTGCGGATTACGTAGCTGACGTAATAAATGATCTATGCTGAACTCAAAGTTAGTTCAACCCCGGCACAGAACACTCAATAGTGAGAATCTAACAGATATGAAGCAGAGTTTTGCTATTCGCAAAAACCTCGATATATTTTTTTACATTATTTAATATATATATGAGCGCTTAGATTCCCATTCTCCAATATTACCAAAAAAATCTAGAAATGGATTAATTAATTTCCAGTATCATAAATCACCATTTTGACTTTATGAAAATCCAGAAACTGTTAGTGGCGATCCTGTACTAACGGGATTTGTTTTGGACTTAAGGAAAATTTGGTAAGGGGCGATCGCTACTCAGTGCTAATTTTGATGGCAAACTAAGGAGTCAGCGGACTCAGGAAGTATTCTACTAGGCTTTGAGCTTAGTATGGTGCCACCATCGGCGGTAAAGACTATAGCTTGCGCTTCCACAATGCGATCGCCCAGTTTCCAGTTAGGTGATGGGTTATGGTTGGTTGGTAACTGGTTGCTTCCCTGCTGTGGGGCGTGACGCGGTTCGCTTCCTCTTGGTAAATTATACCAGCCATCAATGTGATTATCGTAGGGGGTAACGGGTAAACCACCTGTACCTGTAACTGTAAATTTGCCTTGTGTAACGTTGCGACGTTCTAGACAAGTGCC
>Ga0196964_10001802_pt1 | contig 10521 bp, 22 predicted proteins | sample S1_10metaG_FD_148615 | JGI IMG/M metagenome (GOLD analysis project Ga0196964, IMG submission 148615) | Soil microbial communities from Anza Borrego desert, Southern California, United States - S1_10 | ecosystem: Environmental > Terrestrial > Soil > Desert | place: USA: California | collected... | reverse complement strand
CGAAGTTAGGTGAAGACGGGCTAAAGGACATCTGTAAGAAGTACTTCGAGTACGACGACGAGTGGGTAAAGAAACAGGCCCACAGCATCGAAGCTCTCCCCGCCGTAGTCAACAGACTCCGCGCACACCAAGCTTCAAATCCACTAGAGAAGTATTACAAGAAGGGGGCCGTGAATGGACATTAACACACCCGAAGGCGGTGGAGTCGTTTGGAGGCTCTGTAAGGAGATTGAGGCCCAGTACAAGAAAGACAGGGACTTTAACCGCTTTCAGATTGCACTCGCCTATGCCCAGGTACATCCCATTTGTCTTTCGGAGATGTGGCCCGAAACGGAGCCATACCCAACAGAGGAGATTGCAGCCATCTTAAACGCTTCTCCCAGAGAAAAGGAAAAGATTGATTGGAAAGCGGACCCCATTTGGTCCCACCTCAACGAGGTCCAAAGAATCAGGAATAAGAACAAAGCGATAGTCGAGTGCCTTAAAGATACAAAGAAGCTAATACCGCTCTCAGATAACGTGACCCATAAGAAAATTGACGATCAACTAGCGCTCTTCGGTGTAAGAATCGCGCACCCAGAGTCTTACCTAGAACACAGCGTAAAGGAGACAGCGTGAAGAAAAAGAAAGAAGTGCTTCAAACGGGCTGGGAGGAAATATTTTGTTCACCAACCGGGCTATCTCCTATCCGCATGAGCATCCGATTCCCGAATCCAGTAAATGAGAAAACCTGGAGGATCGCAAGGAAGCATTATGCGCTTCGGGTTATATCAGACGAAGTTTATAAACAGGAGGCTTGAATTGAATACAGAACAAAGACCCCAAAGAACACAAATAATGACCATAAATGAAGTAGCCAAGTACCTTGGTGTCCATATTATGACCGTCTACCGTCACGCAAAGAATGGAAAGTTGCCCATGTTCCGGGTTGGGGGACGCTGGAGAGCTAAGAAGGACCACCTGGACCAGTTCTTAATCAACTCTTCGGTGGCGAAGGTTAAGTAGGGTGCCCGAACTTTATTGCTACTTATGCGGTGCCCATTGTGAGTTGGATTGTCGTTGTGAGCCACGCTGGTGCAGACACCTTCGAGACGTTCCATTTGATGCTTTGATTTTGTCGGTTGGTTACGTCCACAAGGAGGATGAGCATAAGTTTTTAAGTGGGGATGAGGACTATTGGAAGGCACATAAACTTCAGCGATTGAGTGGATTTTGGAAATACTGTCCGGTTTGCGGGGAACAAGCCCCCAGGAAGGTGGATTAAGTGATCACGATTAAGTTCCGGGCTTGGCATTTAAAAGAAAAGAAGATGTCCGTTGTTCACGCAATCGAGTGGGCGGGTGGGGGTGTTGGACAGGACAACTTATTTATGAAGCACGTGGATTTACCTGTTCGCGCATATACCACCAAATACCAGGGAACCCCGCAGGATTTCGTCATCATGCAGTTCACCGGACAGCTGGATAAGAAGGGCAACGAGATATGGGACAGCGACATCATCCTGTACGACCGTGGTGAGAACTGGGCACTCTTTAGCGTTCATATTGAAAAGGGTCCATGGCTACGCCGAAGGCTAATTGAGAAGAAGGGTAGCCCGCACCCATGGGAGCATGATCGACTGGATATTACAGGTCAAGTGGTCGGGAACATATACGAGGGGATTAAGTGATTTTCTTCTACCTCTTCGCCTGGTTACTGGTGTGCGCGGTTTTGGTGATGTTCTGGAAATCTAAGGATCGTACGTAGTTTGCGTTTAATTGGCTTTAAACGGTTTATAACGAACGAAAGTTCAAAATAAGATGCTGAGACGCAAGAAGAAGGAAAAGCGCACCAAAAAGGCTAGAAACGCAAAGAAAGGGTCTTCCTACTTCAAAAAGAAAGCCTGGGAAGCCTTCTCGCGCTATATAAGACTCAAATACGCCGACAAAGAAGGGAATGTGGTCTGTGTGACCTGTGGAGCTATTAAACCCTGGGACCAGATGCAAGCCGGGCACTTTGTTCCCGGTAGGACCGGAGGAATCCTCTTCGACGAAAGAGGGGTCCACCCGCAGTGCGTCAGGTGCAATATCTTCCTGAGAGGGAACCTAATCGAATACTACCCCTTCATGCTGAAAACCTACGGCGAAACAATCGTAAACGAACTTCGCGCACTCAAGACCAAGAACGTGCAATTTAAATCGAAAGACTACGAAGAAATCTTAAACAAATACACGAACAACAAATACACGAACCAAGGCGCACCAAAAATATAGCATTACTTATATATCTTAAATATATCTTAAACAAAGGCTCCGAGCGTGAAAATTAAATTAACGAACTCCTCCTGGTACGTCTTCTGCCAAAAGCATCTCGACATCGTCAAAATAGAGTATTCGGGCACACCCAAAGAACTAGACAAGGAAGAAGTCATCAAGACCTGTGAGTTTAAAGGCTGTAAGAAAGAACCGATGTTCGAGTTCTATCCAGAGGGGGTGCGCGAGTGAGTTACCACGAGTTAACAGGGAAATTGGTCGTTTTTAACCAGATTAAACCGCCGTGCTTTGAGGCAGACTCCATCATCCGAGAATATTTAGAGGAGTGCGCGAAAGAGGTTTACAAGGAAATATGTGGTGAGTTTTTTGAAGACAAAGACCTCCCTCGTGGTGTTCAGCCTATTAGAAAAATCCTTGGCCTCTCAACAGAACCTTTAAGCGCCGCAGCTAAATCAAATGATTGCGCTTGTGAATACATTGTCGGACCAGAAGGAAACTACATTAAGCCCTGTCGCCCTGAGCATGCCAACTCAGAAGCGCCGCAGGCACACAAAGGAGCCAATCCAGTGAGCGAGAAAGAGTGGTGTAAGGACATAAAGATGCGGAAGAAGATGAACTCTAACGGCGAGTGGGTTGATGATTGCTGGACTTATTGCTATGACACCGTACCCCACTCTTGGAAAATGTGTCCAGACTGCGGCAAAGAACGCCCGCGCACCCCAACCGAACAAGAGGAGCTTGCTAAGGAGTTACAGGTTTTAATAGATGGCTTCAGAATGTGCAAAGGACACGATGCTGACTGCTCTTGCGCTTCAAGGCTTGCTGATCGCGCCCTCACCTGGTTCCACGAACGGGAGAAGAGGAAATGAAGCCGCCAAAGCTTCCAAGAACGTGTGTGGATGTGTTGTTCGACACTGGGCCTCTCGAGTGCAAGGTTATTGCTCCCGATATCTCGATTCATTGGTTCAAAAACGGAGCAAAAAAAGGAAGTAAGTGTCTTTGCGGTAAGACCAAGAGAAAAGTCGCGCACACACGGGAGAAGAGGAAATGAAGGAGAGGCCTATTCTTTTCTCTGCTCCGATGGTGAGAGCGATTTTAGAAAACAGGAAGACGCAGACACGGAGAGTTGTTAAGCCGCAGCCGACCATTGATGGCGGCGCAGATTTTGAGCCTGGAAGCGGATGTTGCGATTGGTGGTTTAATTGGAAATTCGACGATGGTGTTGACCCTTGCGATATGCCGAAATACTGCCCTTACGGCCAACCCGGAGATCGGCTTTGGGTGAGGGAGCACATCAAGATCAAAGAGGACGGCGGTTTTCAATGGCTCACGTATGCCGCCGATGATTCTTGGGTGGTTGATCCTGCTGGCATCCGACGAGACGCAAAGCGCACAGGCAACCGCTCGCGTCCGTCGATCCACATGCCTCGCTGGGCCTCCCGTATCACGCTAGAAATAACCGACGTGTACGTGGAGAGGTTGCAGGAGATCAGCGAGGAAGACGCCAAAGCCGAAGGGGTTTTGAGAGCCGGTTTAACTTACAGGGAAAATTTTCACGAACTTTGGTCAACCATCCACGCCGCCGACGGCCCGAACGGTTGGAACGCTAATCCTTGGGTTTGGGTGATCGAATTTAAAAGAGTCGCGCACACCACGCATGGAAAGGAGAGGGGATGAGGCCGATTAAGTTTAGGGCTTGGGATAAGGAAAAAGAAGCCATGATCTACATTCTTGAAGAAATTCATTTTGGGCATTTAGGCGAAGGAAAGACAATCTCAACTTGGATTAAAACCCCAACGGGATATTCTAGGCAACTTGTCTTCGGAGAGAATGCCGAACTCATGCAATTTACCGGCCTCCACGATAAGAACGGGCGGGATGTGTTTGAGGGCGACGTTCTAAAAATTGATGGCGGCGGAGAAATTATTCCGGTGGTTGTGAGCTACAAAGACGCATCTTTCGGAATTACTTGGCCGGAAGGAAACTTTGCCGAGCTTAAATACTATTTCGATATGCCATTTTGTGATGTCGAAGTCCACGGCAACATCTACGAGAATCCAGAACTTCTCGCGCACCCAACCCCAAAGGAGCGGAGATGAGAGTCGAAGTAAGTAATCAGACTGGCCGATGGATATTCGACGAAGCCACGGAAACGGTCTCTTATATCGGCAAATTCGGTTTTGACGTTTGTTCGTTTGAACGATTCGGAGAGATTCTAGCGGAGGCATTAGACCAATGAGCGATAGTTACGAGAATCCGCAATTCAGCGAAACATGCGATTTATACCGAGAGATAGAGCGTCTGAAAGAAGAACTCTCCACCCACCGCGCACTCATCTCAAGACTTACACAGGCGTTGGAGGAGATAGCGTCAATGAAAAACCTATTCTTTGCCGAGTGTTCTGACGCAGAGAAAGTTATCCAGATTGCTCAAAGCGCTCTCCAATCCTCGCGCACATCTCACCTAGGGGAAAGAGAGCGGTTGAGGGACGAGGTTATTCAGGCGGTGAGGAAAATTAGTTGGGACAGAGTCGGGACAACTTATTGTGAAGAATCGGGATTCTTTAGAGAGATGTCAGTCCTTGGAGAAGCCCTTCACCGCCTCGACGGGTGCCGGGAGGGGAAATGAAGAAGACGGCTATTAAGTCTGCTGTCACTTGTGTGCGCTATCCTGGCGAACCGACAAGATATATAGCTTGGCATGAGTGGGCTAAGAAGAAGCTAAAAACACACAGGGTATTCAAGTGCTCTCAATGTGGTCTTTGGCATATATGGAGGCGACGCAAAATCCGCTCAGAATCCGCACGACTGGAGGAGAAGTGACCGACCGAGAAGCGTTAATACTAGCTACTTCAGCTCTTTCCTATGCCGCTGGGTTTATTCAAGGCCGTGATGAGAAGTGGCACCCCTATATTGAAGAGCAGCTTAAACGGATCAGAAAGCACCTAAAGGAGTCACCATGCCCTGGCACGACAAAGTAAACTCCGAAGTCTTGTGCGCCTGGTTCGTCATTCTTTGGATGATTCTTACTCCCGTCTTAATGGTTTTGGGGATTTGGAAGTTGTGGGAGGTTCTATGAGTGCGCAAATGAAGGTACAACAATGTATCCACAATGTATCTACGTAGACTAAATGAGAACCATCACCTGTGACCACTGCGGAAAAGTCTTAAATCCAAAAAAGGACGCACACTACTCAATTAACTCTTTAGATTACTCAGAACCCGGCTGTCAGGGGATTTTACTTAAAACAAGCGTCTCTGGCGAAGAGATAGACAGGATGGAGGGAACAAGGTCTTGGGTGGATTATACCGACATAGACTTCTGTGTTCCTTGTTTTGAGAGTACCGGATTAAAGAAGTTACTTATTAAGGCATGACTAAAGACTTGGTGTGCGCGAAATGTGGCGCACCGTACCTCATGAACCTATTTACCGATTCTAAAGAGTCGTTCCTATGTGCGGACTGCTATAAAACAACGCTCGACGAACAAGTGGTGGTGATGGAGGGATGACGTGTGATCATGACTTCTGTAAAAGAGTGGGTCCAGATTGGAAATGTATTGATTGTGGAACGCTACCAGCGAGGATATGGGTGGACTGGCTGGCTAAAGAAGTGGGACAAAAGCGTGCAAAAAAACCTACTAAATCATCTAAAGCGCGTTGCCTGAGAAAGTCTTCCCGAGCTCAGTAAATTTTCCATCAACAATAGAAACAAAATGAGGCGTAAATGATCCGTCATCGCGACTGTCAATGTAAGAAAACATATTCAGCCAATTCACCGGTGGCTTTCCTACGAGGTAGGATAAGTCATGCTTTGATAGCGTTCCAATGGATGCTGATAAGATTGGCCTTCCGTCTAATCCCACACCGGTCGCGACCTGAAACTGGTGGGTATGACCGTAGAAAACATTCTTGTGCCACAAGGAAAGATGGCGCTGAGCGTGATTCCCGGAAGAATACCAGCCGTGGGTGAAGATAATTTTTCCGAGTTCGTAAACCTCTCCGTACTCACAATGAGACCACCGACGTTTGTGGAGATTGTATTCGTCGTACCAAGTTGAGAATTTATGTAGCCGCTTGTCCTTTGCTCTTGCTGCCTCATTAATCATATAGCGTTCATAGCGAGCTTCGTGGTTCCCGCCCACCATAAATTTAATGCAGTTTCTTGGGAGTGCGCGGTCAATCTCGTCTAAGAGCACGTTTGCCGACTTAACTTCTTCCTCAATCGTAACGATATCGCTCAACCTTCGGGTGTCGTGCGAGGACACCGAATCCCAATCACAGAAGTCCCCAAGCTGGATTAGGTTTGTCGGTTTGTAATACTTAATAAATTCAAGAGCTGCTTTGATGGAGGGAACGCTGTGATTCGGAGTGTGGATGTCCGGTAGGACTACGATGCGCTTAATGCGAGTGCTCCTTTAGGTCGTAACGGTGAAGCTCTTAAATTTCCCGTCCTTAGATTTCTCCTCGTATACCTTGAAGTCTTTGTTATTCGATTTGAATATGCGGTCTATATCTTCGTAGGTTCTTTTTATTTGTGCCGGATCGGTTATGCCACCGATGGAGACTTTAAATCCAACTACCTCAGTCCCGAACGGCGACATAACCTTTCCAGTCTTAATTCGGACCCCTGCGACCAGTTTTAGTGCGCGTATCAGACGTTCCAGCCGCCGAAGGTCTGATATTAGGCGTTTGGGCCTGAAGTCCTATTGAGTGCGATATACTTGCCCAGGAACTTAACAATTCCCTTTAAGGCATCGTCATCTTTCAGTGTGGGGGTGAGCTTCACGATCACCGACGCAAGACCAACCAGCGCCAAGTACGCTTTTACGACTTCTTCCCAGTTCGTTGTTACCCATGCCACAATGCTTGAAATGTCCACTCTTACCTCCATTTAACCAAGTCAAAAACAGCGTTAATAATTCCTCCGATGGTTGCGGTCCAGAGGACTCTGATGTTCCAAGTGCGGTTTTTTTCTGTTTGTTCTAGAAGCCCGATCCTTGTTATAAGACCTTCTTTTCCATTTCCATGAATGATATGGTTATGCTTTTCTAGGAGCTCGCTTAACCTCTGCTCAGACTCCCGGAAGGCTTTATGGGAACTGGTAACGATCTGTTCTATCTTTGCCGCTTGAACTTCTATGTCTCCGAGACGTTTCATTATCTCGGAATACTCCCCGCTCACAGACATTCTCCTTTCATTTCCGTCCCAATTATCCATTTGTATTTTCTGGCTCCGAATAAACGTGCCAGGCTTGGGTGCGCCAAGTTTCTGGGCCGCTGTTTCTTGAGCGCTGGTAAATGGTGCCGTTAAACTTGACTTGAACCGTCCCAACAAAACCCTTTCCTTGGGGGCCGTCGTAGTTATCGATCTTTACTCGATAGCAAAGAGATGACGGAAAGTTTGGTATGTTTGCCCATGTCCCTTGTTCGCTAGATGGGACATTAGTAAGGGTTGGTGTGGACTCTTGATATGCGGTATCTGCTGTTACTGAGGACGGGATAGTGCTGTGGGTCCAGTTGCCCTGCCAGTATCGGCCATGATTATCGAGATAAGTTTCCTGTCTCGTTACAATTCTCGGCCAGAGTTCGGCAAGCCTATTGTCTATTTCGTTTCTCAATTGATTTAGTGTCATGGCGTCCCGAATTTGGTTTCAAGATAGTTTTCTGAGTTCGATAAATCAGTCCCGCTTACTACTGCATTACAAACAAACCAGTCTCCGGTGTAACCTTTGAAATAGCCAAAGAACGGCGATCCGCTACGGGTTGTCACAAATGCCCTAGAGAAGGCCGGGCCAACAGTCGCGGAATCAATCGAGGTATTCGTGTCTTGGTCTTCTTGGGTGCCGTTCACACGGACCGTGGTTTGCTCATTCGTTAAGTCCCAGATTAAACTTGCCTGATGCCAGGCACCGTTAATACTCGTCGTGCTCGTTGAGACAAGGCTCGTCGATCCACCGCCATCACGCATAAAAATCTGGGCTTTACCCAAAGTATTGTTAGCGCGGAACTGTCCAATTGAGTTCGATTCGTCAGTTGAGAGATAAGGTCCTTCAACCGCAGTGTTTTCACTGTTGGCCACAAAGAAGACCGAGAGTGAATTGGTGCGCGGTGATAATACGGTTGTTGGGAATGCGAAGTTATCGTTTGTGCCGTCAAACTGAATAGTATTTTGACTGTTTTGGAAAGCGCGACGCATAAGAGGACGGTTGGCGCGTGTTGACATCGTTAGGTGGTAGTTATTGGCGCTTTGGTCGTACCAGCACGAAACCAGGCCACCGTAGTAGTCCACGCCTTCGCCTTGGGTGACAGTATTATTGTCGGTTAAGTGATTCGTCCCGTGAGAGTCGTTGCGTGTACCGGAAGCCTCGTCAAGGTTCCACCATGCAATGAGATTTGTGGTTAAGTCGCTCCCGGCGGTATTAGCAATACCAATCTCCGCATACTTGCGGCCCCGATTAACGTTATAGAGCCAAGTTTTTTCGGCGCTCGTAAGTGTGCGTTTCCAAAAAGAAGCGCTATCGATCTTCCCGTGAAAATAAGAACCAAGAGAATATCTGCCGATGTCAAAGGATTGAGCGCCGTCATAGACCCCACCACTGTGGGCCGCACTATCTGCGGTGCTGTTATTCACTGAGATGTTTATCGTGTTAGCGGTAGCATCATGCCAGGCCACGACGTAATACCAGTTATTAGCTGAAACGGCCCCGAAGTTATTGGCCGTCACATTCGCATCGCCGCTATCGGCGGTGTTTCTTACCGTAAAGGCAAACTTTGTTGTCCCACCGGAGTTGAACGCATATAAAAGATATTCTCGTGTCCCAGCTCCCGCTAACCACTTTCCCATGATGCCGTAGTCATTACCGCTAGACGGAACGGCATCGAAGTAAACCCATCCCGCTAATGTGAAGTCAATATCGCCTGTTGATAGAGAGGCGTTATCGTTGATGCCTAAGTGTTCGGCGTTGGCCGCCGTAAACTGTGCCGCATAGTTAATATCACGCGCTAACGCGCCTTCAATACCGGGAGCAGTCGTTACGGTGTTATTATCTGTGAGGTGGTTGGTTCCATGTGCGTCACGGCGGGTTCCTGATTCTTCGTCTAAGTCCCACCAGGAAACCATGCCCCAATCGGTTTTTTCCGATGATGTGATGTCGTTGTACTGCTTGCCTAAGCCGCTGTTATAAAAACTGTCTCGAATGGCGGTCTTAATAGCCGAGATACCGCCCGACGGACTTTTACCAAAGACAGCGCTATCAATCCGTCCATTGTGGTATAAGCCTTGACCCCGCCCAATCTCAAAGGCTCCCGCGCTATCCGATGCCGCACCTGTGGTTGCCGCAGTGTCGAACGTCCCACCATTAATAGAGATTCCAACCTGATTGTTAACGGCATCGTGGTAGGCCATTATGTTCATATAAATACCCGTCGGGACCGAACCAAAGGTATTTGCCGAGACTGTACCGCGCACGCTGTTTCCAGAGTAAACGGTGAATACGATTCGGTTTGAAGTGTCGTAACCCAACCAGTATTCAAGGTCTCCAGAAGTCCCTTTACTCATAAAAGTGCGAAAGTTTGCCTTGTCATCAAGGTAGGCATTGCACGCAACGAAGTAATCAATATCGCCAGTCGAAAGAGAAGCGTTATCGCTAATCGACAAATATTCGAGGTTTGCGCTAGTAAACTGAGCTGCGCTATCACTAACTGCGCCAAGGTCCGTTCTGTACCAGGCGGCGAGATTAGATAAATCGGCTGGGGTAAAGGCGGTGCTTAAGGGGCCACCGGCACCCATCATCATCATTCGAGACATGCGTTATACCTCGATGTAACTGAGTGATCCATCAACGGAAACTGCTGCGTTAAGCTCAAGATTTAAAAGAGAGCCAGCTGCTGTTTCAAACCAGCCGTAAGGGTTGTGTGGAAGAACGTAACCGGTTTGAGCGACTAAGTTAATCTGTCCTGTGAGCGCGGTTCCGCCAGCGCCAGACTCAAAGCGGGTGTTCACCGTTCCGGCAGACATAAGGAATAAAGAGAGTACCCTGATCTTTTTACCCGATACCGCCGCTACAATCGTGTTGTCTCCGTTTGTGGCTGCGTCGATTACTGCAAACTTCGGGGTTAGCTTGGCTGATTCATTCCAGATATAGTCGGTTGCTGCGCGTCCACCGACTGTTTTGAATTCATCAACAGTCATGCTCTGGTTCGAGGAGAAGACCTGGACCATCTTGTCTTGATTATCAACAAGCGCCTTCATCGACTCTAAAAACTTCTT